>Ga0179591_1303932_pt1 | contig 21630 bp, 16 predicted proteins | sample CZOMad2_1_08_16f_FD_182891 | JGI IMG/M metagenome (GOLD analysis project Ga0179591, IMG submission 182891) | Vadose zone soil fungal communities from Angelo Coast Range Reserve, California, USA - CZOMad2_1_08_16fungal (PacBio error correction) | ecosystem: Environmental > Terrestrial > Soil >... | reverse complement strand
CCGTCTGAACCCTCTGGATATGGGTGGAAAACTTTTGGTCCGAGTTCCGTCCCTCCCACTTTAATACGCTTTCCGAGGAGGTCCACGCAGGTGCAACCATGAAACTCACCCCTTTTCATGACGATTCGACGGGTTTTTCCCCATAAATCTCAACCATCTTTGCGTCTTCGAACGGATAATGACTTTTTTGGATTCCGGGTTCCTGCCGGACTTTCCGTTCGGTTTACATTCTATGTTTCGTTTCTTTTCCACTTTTCCAATTCTTTAGGGTTCGTGTGAAGATCTGGCTTTCCCTAGTAATTTGTGAAAGTTGTAGGCTTTGAGGTAGCTCCAAGCTTTTCTGGGTAGATGCTTCTCCCCCCCACTTAGTAGTATGCGTAGCCGAGGGGGTTTCTGTTTTCAATCCAGATATATTGAATTCCTCCTCGTGGGTTTTTTTTTTCCGAGATTCTTCACCCGCCACCACCCTCTCAGGACTGAGTCCTGGGCCCCATCATCCAATTTTCCCTTTTTCCGCTTCGTCAATAATCCGAAATTTGTGAACCCCCCCCTGGACGCTTATTTTGAGACCTTAGATGACACGACACTTCCCCCCCGATAACAGGGTCGGCCCGCGGGGCACCCCTCCCCCCCTTCCCCCAGTTAAAATTCAGGAAACAGGCGTCTCCTTCAGTCGAAGGTGGCAGGTCCCTCCCTGGTTGTCACCCCAACAGTGCTGATGTAGGCCGTCTCTTTCAATCTTCCTGATCGAAGGGCCTCGCTTTGCTTCCCTTTCTCCTTTTTTGGTTTTGCGATTCACCGAAACGTAGACCAAACAGGTGGGCATTCATCTTCTGTGGCCTATCGCCTCTTTGAAAGACCTATGTTTCCCCTTCTTTCAGACCAGGAACCCTGGGTAGTAAGCCCACTTGCTGTCGCGTTCCCTTCTGATTTGGTTCTTTGGTCTCCAAACCTTTTATCTGGGATGATCTCTCCTCCTGTGACTGGGACCAGGTGTCTCCTGTCCCGTTCTCCTTTCTACGGAAACGTAATGTCGGCTCTTGGGGCACCCTACCTTTTGAGATACATTGTCTTCCCCTTCAGGAGGTCTGTCTAGGAGGACTTTTCCCTACACTCATTAAGTCCTGTTTCTCCCCCGAGACGGTCACGTTCGGTCGACGTTGATTTCCTACTTCTTGTTAGGATCGTAGCCCCAACCTTCCGTCAGTGAACTGACTCGACTTGAATCTCCGCCTTGCACGCAAGGGGACGCCACCCCCCCTCTGCGCCCGCCCCACCTCCTGTTTTCTACTTTCTCTTTGGTCTGGGGGTGGCAGCTCCCAATCTTTGGCAAAACCAATGATTTTTCCCTTTCATCCGTCAGTGACATATTCCTTTTTATTGAACAGAACGGAATACCCCCCCTTTATTTGTTCCAATCAAATCCAGTAAGTCTTCTTTCTCCAAAATTCCCCCCGTTTTTCCTCTTGAATAAGGGGGACTTCCCCTTCTTTTCCAACGGAACCACGAATTGAAAAACCCTTTCCCCCTTAAGATATTTTAATAATCTCAATAAGCCCGAACACGGAGGCACGACCAGCCTCAGGAAGAACATTCCCCTGACCAGCCGCGGGAAACTTTTTCCCTTTTGGTTCCGATAGGGAGGGCGGCCTTGGAAGTGTCGTCTCGGGTATCTAGCAGGGCCCACCGACATCGGCAGACACGCTCCCCTCTTTCCACACGACTTAGACTCTGACTCCCTCTCTTCCCCCAAGTCGAGAATAAGCCAACCCTGTTGAAATCCACCAATGAAGGTCACCGAGGTTCTCCCTAGCAAGCCACCCCGCTGTCCCCCCCCTACGAGGATAGTTGGCGTAGATTTGTCCATTACACCTACCGTCTTACCTCCCAAGTTACAACGGACTGCGCTTTATCTGCCCCTCGACCAATGTGGAAACTCCTCCTCCCCTTCCCTGGGAGTAATCAGGACCATTTTCCAAAGTGAAATTCCACTATTACACTCCCGTCACCTTTCCCTTCTCCTAACCTCCCTAGACTCACTAGATCCCTTTCTTGTATACATTATGGCTGACCCACGTCTCCTTCCTCCAGACCGGTGACTTTTCTCCCCTCTTCTCCCCCCAATCTCCACGTCAACTACCCCTTTCTTGTCACTCTTTAAACCCACGGACCCCTCTTTCCTTCTGTCCGCCTCCACCCAGCCTGCTAGGACCCCTCGACAATTCAGACAACACCACCTGCCTTACTGTCTAGGTGAAAACGTCCCCCCGCAGCGGGAGAGAGTTCCCTTTTTCAGGATAACATCTGCACCACTCTTCCCATCAGTGTACGACTGTCAAAACACCCCTCACCAAAGGTTTCTTCTCAACACTCACCTGAGTCCATATGCAAGGCCCCCGACCCTTATAGGATTATCCATACAGAGGATGACTCCCTCCTTTCTTCCGAAAAGTCACTTCATATCCCTAAAAGGTTTGTTTGATCGTCGCACGGACCCCCACGACAGATTTCTATCCCTTTGGGGGTGGTGTTGAGGTCGCCTGGTGTCTTGATGTCTGGTTACACCCATTCTTCGACCGTTGCGGACTGCCTGGGTACCTACATCAGCCAGAGAGAGGCCAGTCCTAACTTTGGAAGGCCCCTTCCTTTATCACCTTGTATCGCATCATGGGCACGCTCGTCCGCCGCACAAGTCTCGGTGCCATTTAAATCCGTCTTCCCCCAGTTCGTAGAAGATCCTCGTTGCCGGACCCGGTCAAGCATGATAATCGTTTTCTTATGCCCGTGTGTAGTAGCATTCCGTTATGACGCTTTCTTTGTCCTCCTTATATTCCGCGGGCCCGGGAAGACTCCGTTCTTGTAGGAGTAGAAGAAGAAGAGTCAGAGTAAGGTGTGTCTAGCTACAATGCGTGCCGTAGGATCTGCCTTCAAAGACCTTGAAACTCAATATGGCCCTGAACCTTTTGAGAGGGTGGAGGGCCACTTTGAACCGAAATGATTTATACTACGCCTTCCTCTCTTCCCCTCTTCGTCACAACCCCCCTGAGGCATCGCCTCGTAGTTTTGACCTTGTTTAAGTTATTTCTAAGTAGCATTTGCTTACGCCCGAGGCGCGTCCAGCAGCTGACCTGATCGAGGAGGGGCAGACACGCCTAGTGTTCGGCTAAGCAATTTAAATTTTTTAATGTCAATCAACTATTCCCCCCCTTCTGTCTGCCTCTTGTACAAGGTGACTGCAGAGAGGTTTTCCTTTTAACCTCGTTTCGACCTCTTCCCGTATTTTTGTCAAAAACCTTCCTTCCTTTTTCTTGTTTCGGAGTAAGTGGAACTCTCGGTGTAGAATACACGATGTTCTAATTTAGATCGACCACCTGTGGAGGAGGGTGTCTTAGAGGCGCGGACTTGCGGTGCGACCCCTCTCTCACAGGAACGATTCCAGACCTCCTCCTTTTCCTTACGGAGGACGGCCCCCCGCGTACATTCCACGGTTCTGGTTGCCTGAGGTTTTTCCTTTTTACCTCTAAAAGAGTACGTTAGGGTGACTTGCTTTCCGGATCTGGTGGGTCTGCGTGTGAAAGGTTCTTTTTTCAGGACGTTAAATCCCTTCTTCTTTTTATTCCCAACAATGTTTGGGGGCAGGTCTTTGAAGGTTACTCCGGTAATTCGCGCTTCTTAGTGTTACCCTGTTCTTCCTGGTAAATTTTTCCCTCCCCGCATTTGTTTAACCTCACTCCTTGGTGATTGAAGATGGCCTCTGCCCCCCACCCCATAAAACAATTCTCTGGTGGTTGTGCGTTAGGAGTCAGCAGTTGATAACACCTCTTGCCGTACCCGATCATCTTCCTTTTCCCTTTTCGACCAATGAAAAGATGTTTCCACAAAAAAGTCTCACAAGGGTACCTGACGGCGCCGCTGTCCTTCTGTGAGCGTAAGAACACGCTCCCCCTGACTAGCGTGACCTTCGAAACCTTCTCGCGAGGTCTAAACTAAGCCCCACGGAGTCCGCAATAACTGCACAGAACACGCGTCAACTCCTCCGGTTTTTTTAGGACCCCCCCCTCCTGAAAGAGCGGGATACCCTCCAGGGTTTACGACTCGCTCCAGGGCAGGACGCGAAGCTTAAAAGGAGGGCTTTTCTTATGTCTTCCAGGTTTCTCTTTCCTCGCACCCACTGCTAATAAGAAATCCGTTAGGACTACCCTACGACGCCATCATCCCCATTTTTTCCCCCCCTTGCGGGTGGGCGGTTTGTTGAGAACACTCCCCACTCACCACGGAGCTTAAACCTGGCCGGAGCCCGGCGCTTCATTTTGACGATCGGGAGTTCCCCTCATTTGGTAAAAAATGGTTCAGCTATGACAGGACTGACTGAGGGCCCTGTTTCGCTTTCTTCTCCTTGAGGTTCATTCTCTTCCTTTTTGTTAAAGTTTCGGCCAAAATTTTAAGGGTTTTTAGTTTTTTAGTGTACAAGGATCTTTCCAGAAATAGCCCACTTCGTTCTCCCGTTTAGTCCTGGTTTTTCTTCCCCATTTAGAGACCTGGTTTGAGGCCCTTCCTCCGGCCGACTCCTCTGTAGTCGCTTCATGTCGAGGTGTTTAGGTGCCCTCTCTCTTTCTTTCCAATTCATTTTGTTGGTGAGACGATGACTAACCCCCCTAACCCTTTATCCTATACAGACGCCTGTTTTTCTTGCCATGACCTGAACTCGCTTTCGAACCCCTAAATCTTCCCCCCCTTCTTTCCTTGTCGTAGAGATTTCTCTAAAAAGAGTCACCCTTTTGTGTCCCCGCGGGACAGACACTGTTTACACCAACTCTTTTGTTCAAAGCCCGGATCCCTTTTCGTCCCGGGAACGCCCGTTTTACCCCTTTTATGATGGAGACACTAGTACCAGTATGAAGCTCTTCCCTGGGGATTGGTCGGATGGCGAAGTTTCTTTTCGTTTGGAAATAAGCGTTTCCGACACCCCCAAAAGTTGTCACAGTCCCTGACATTCGGCATTGATGCTGCCATCTGAAGACGAAACTTCTGTTTTATTGAGTGATAGACTGAACCTGGAGAAGTAGTAGCTCCGTGTATAGCTCCCCCTTGCTGGGCTGATCACCTGCCCCGTTCCCTACTCCCCGATATTTCTTCCCAGACTGATGGGGACGTACTACAATTGCTCTCCCTTTTTCTTTAACGTCTTGTAGGGTGGCAGACATGGAAGCCCGCGCTCTAATACCGGATCTTTTCCCCTAGTTGAGAAGGAATACGACCGTTTACGCGTTCAGAAATAAGCTGCACGACCTCCTTCCTTATTGTCCCCCGGTTTTCTTTTTTTTTTTTGCTTCTGTCTTAGAACCCGGCCTCTACCGGAGTTCTGCCGCCTTACGGCCGTTTCTTCCCGGCTTCGATGGAACCACCATTTTTGATTCCACCAGGCATGGTTTTCTCTTTGTTTTTGTTTGCCGCCTTCTCAAAAAAATGATCATGTGAACTGCATTTGGCGGCGTCTCTCCTAGGAATGCCCTTCACTCTTTTGAAACACTACATTAATGCGCTCTTCCCCCTAAAAACCGTGTTTTCTTTTCGACAACTACTTGTAGTGAGTCACGACAGGCCATTCAACTTTTTCAGACTAACAAGGACACTTCTCTCCTGTCCTACCTTAGCTGTCCCTCCTTTCATGATGGACAATCCCTCCTTCTCAAAGTCTCAGTGAAACCCTCCTGGAAATGGTGGCCATTAGTCCTTTTTGCCTCGGACTGATAGGTTTTTCGTCGTCTTGCCTTGAGTTGGTCCCTTGAAGAGGGCCAGCAGAAACTCCCTTCCATCAAAAAAGGCCACCTATAACATTTATAAGGACCCAAATCCCCCATTTTAAGAACCCAGACAAGGAGTATCGCACCACCCCCTAACTCCTCTGTCACTGAGGGTTAAGAATACATCGACTGCTCCCTTATTTCCTAGGGCAAAAGAGAGGATCTTTGCCTTAGAGGTCCGTGGACCCTTTACGTTTCTTCCGAGGACAACATTGCCCCCCCGACTTCTCGCCATCTAGGCAACTCAACTAGTCTGTTTTGTTCCATGAATACGGCGCTCTCCGGATTAATTTCGGCCCCCTAAAGGCCCACAACCTCGGCTAGAGTGACCCTCTTTAGTTGTTTTGCATAAAACTTCCCCAGCCAGTAGGCGATGATTCGATCTGGCCTGCCCCACCTTTTACCCCACGATTAAATTCTTCCCGGTTTCACTTACGGGACCCCCCCTCTGCGGGCCCCTCGCGAACTCTTCCCCCCACACACCGAAGATGCCCCTCCAGCAACTCACAACGACCCCCAGACCACCAGACGGCCCTTTCGGCCGGAAACAACCCCCTCAATACCTCTTGACCCCCCCCCCAACCGCACTGATCCTTATGCCTACTAAACTCTTTGACCCACCCACCAGCAGCAGCCCTTCGCGCTCCTCTTCCATCGTCTGCCAAACCTCTTCCCCACCGCCCGTCTACGGACGCGTAGGTATGCAGGACCCTGAGTCGTTGCCGCCAACTTTCCCCCGGCTTGCAGATTACCTTCCAAACCTTCTCTGCATCATTCCCCAACCTTCCCCCTTTGATGCTATTTATTCGTATTACATCTGGACTCCAGTTCATGCCTGCTGCCTCAATGCTATTTTAGGGGGAACGACCGTCTTTTCCTGCCCCATTCTCTCACTCAATACTCTTTTTTTGGAGGAGAGATTTTTCATGGGATGACTCATCCTCCCGTCCCCTGATCCTATAAAGCGGCCGGAGGGATATACCTCTCCCGGACTCAGATCACTCCCACTCTCCCCCGCCACAGGAACCTTTCTTTCCCCTCCGCTACTCGACCCCTCCAGTTTGCTTTCCTGATTCTCTGCCCGTCCCTTGCTTCTTCTCCCCCCGTCAGGGTTTAAATCCTGAACGATTTTCCGTAAAAAGTAGGTTCCGACGGCCTCAGCAGTTCGTCACCCACCGCGATTCTCCCCCATTTTTCAGCAGCTAGTGTTTTCCTCGCTTAGATGGACCGTACGCTGGGCGGTGGTTGTCTCCGAGGTTCTACTTTTTCCTGAACCTCTTTTTTTGAGGTTCTCTTTCCCTAATCAGAGCGGGACGTTGACGAATTTTCCGTCGAGTCGGTTCCCCCAGGTGTGCGCCCGCCCCTTTCTTGGACTTTGGAGAAGCTACCGGAAATCCCAGAAGTTGCCTAACCGCCAGTATTCCGGTTTGGACCGAAAGACTTCCCGGTTCAAGTTAGTCTTCCTTGTGGCCCTTTGCCGATTTAGACTTTCTTTACCCTTTACTACCCTCCTTTCTTTAAGCTCTTACTATCCTTTCGTAGGATAGATGAGAGCCATTCTTTGTCTTTTCTAGAATGAAGGTGGAAATCGCCCCCCTGTATGTCCCTCCCTTTTCCTTCCAGGGCGCTCCTCGGGAGCTAAGGCCTCTGTCGGCGGTTGCTTTTGCCTTCAGATTATTTCTGTGAGGCTCTCCGTTTATCCTTTTTTAGCTAGTCATGACTGTTCCAGTTCTAAGCGGGAACAGGACCCCCTTTTTTTTTCTGGCTCTGGAGGATTCCGCGTAGGGGACAGAGCATCATCCACGGTGCCCGCCCGGGTACAGTCCCCTTCCGAGGTGGGCGTTTTTTTTTAATGATTTGTTCTTTTAGGGTGTACAGCCTTGCCGCGAAGTTAGGCCGTAGGAAGTCTCCTTTTTTTTTTCTGTTATCAGTTTTTTCCTTTTTCTTATTCCGGTAACCCAAGGTATTCCACCGAGTTCACAAATGTTTTCCAGGTGTCACAGACCGCTCCTTGTTTCTCAAACTGATCCCCCTTCTTTGAGACCAGGATTTCGTTTTCCCCTGTCGGTGTAACACCGGCACTTCTTGGTTTCCCACTATTCCCTGGCACCCCTCCGGATGAAACGACTTTTTTGCTTCCTTCTTGATTGTTAGCTCCACCGCTCGCACCTGTCACATCCCTTCCGAGTTAGAATTTCACGCCCACCCCACAATCCCCCTATTATAAAGTTTGCACTTTGAACACGACCCTTTTCCCTAGGGAACGGATAGACCCTAGATTTTGTTCCCACCCCACAAGAATTCGAGTGCCATCTCATGAGGCTCTCTACCATTTTAGGCCCCACCTTTTTCTTAAGCCCCCCACAACTGCAAGCTCCCGGTGAGCCACTTAGGCAGGGATTACCCCCGCCCTTCTCTTCGATCAGTCTTCGCCCCTTTCCCACCCCGCAACGCTCCTTCACAGAGGGAGTTTACTAAGTCACTTTTAACCTGCTTAAAAGAGCCATCCGTTAGGCGGCAAATCTGGACTTCCCTTCATAAACACAACACTTTCTTTCCTTTCCAAAATGGTGTGTGGACCTCCACGTGACTGGTCATAACTCAACCCCATTCCCAAGCTGAGTTTCCTCCTTCACCATTTAGAGGTCCTCCCTCCTGCCCTATTTAATCTACGGTTTTTCCTTACTCCTCCAAGACCAGGTTACCCCATTCTTTTCACTTCTTCTCTGGACACTGTTTTCCGGGATACTGGTTTTTTGGATGGATTGTAACGTTTCCAGAGGTCAGGTTTTGGCCTTTAGTACCTCTTACACTTTTTTTTTTCTTTAGTTTTTGTAGTGTAAGTGGATAAGACCAGTCCTTTTGAGTGAAAGTAGCGGTATTTGGTCTCAAATGAAAAAGGGTTCATTTGTCCTAATTTTATGTATATAATGGGATCGGGTTTGGTGCTTTTTAATCTCAAATCTTCTTTGTTTTGTTGAGAGAGTCCCCCCCCCCGCCAAGGAAGATTTCTCCCCTACTTCCCCGGCCCATTAATGAACTCTTCATTCCTGATTTCATTTCCTCCCCCCTCATTTTAAAAGGTTCCCCTAAGATGGGATTAGAGACGCACTACCCGACCATCCCACTTCTAAAGTTGGTCTGAGAAACCTTGGCCCCCATTAATAATGCCCAAAGGAAACAAGTAAATTAAAGTACAAGACCTCCCTTTAAGGGACCGGGAAGTTCTTCCCTCCCTTTTTACAACTCTTTTATGTAGACCTGCCTTTCCTCTCCAACGATTTAAGAAAGCGCCCTAAGGGAGCTCGGTGAGGCGTTTCGACTGACCCTTTTTTTCTTTTACTGATGTAAGTTTTCCCCCCCCAAGGTTGGGACAACCCTGTAGGTTGGTTTCGCAATTTGTAGACGCTGTGACCGCCAGCCCTTGATGGCTCTTGTCCCCCGTCTCTCTAAAATGGAAGTATGACCTCTCAGACGTGAGTCTTCGTTCTAAGGGCTTTCTGAGGAGAAACAATGTTTAGGGCTACGCGATTTCTTGAAGTTTTCTTTTTCCAGTTTCAAGGTTGGCCACCCCTTTTATGACCTGACTTGGGGTAGGTCGTTTCCGCCGATGGGGAGACTACCTTTCTTATCACCTCCATTTCGGCCATCGGAAGGCGGAATCTACTTGAAATGCGCTCAAAGCACGTTCATTTGAGCCTTCTGTAGATTTTCCTTTTTCTTGTTCCTGTAACGGTAGATACTTCGATGAGCGGAACTGCAATGCTCGAGTCCCTCCCCCTTTGGCCGAGAGCAACACCTTGTCACCCCGGTCCGGTTTTTGTCTCTTGGGTTGGTTTCACGTCCCCATCCTCCTCCCCCCCCCCCCCCTGAAGTTCCGTTTAATTTATCTTCCTCCCCCGCGAGCATGTTTTCTTCCCAAGAATCGGTCAGGTTTGTAGGACCCCCCCCGTCCCCCCCGCCTGGCAACCACCCACAAAAAGCGTGGCGAAGACTGGTTCAAATAATTTTAGCAGACTCTCCCCCCTTCCTTTCACAAGAATGACCAAACCCCTGATTAACATTTATTCTAAACTTCGCTTACATTTACACTAGCCTCCCCCCTCTTTGAAGGTAAAAGTTTTTCGACCGGAAACCTCAATTGAAAAGGGTGCAGATGTCTGCGCTTTTCCTGATCTTCTCCCCGGTCCCTTGCGTGCTCGGTCTCTTAAGAGGTTAGGACCTTCAGACATAGCTCACCCCACAACGCCGATAACTTTTTTACGTTTTACTTTCGACATCGGGAGCCTCCCAGTCGTGAAGCATCCCCCCTCCTGGTTTAATCCAGGTACCTCCCCGCTAGGTCAATCTTCCCGTATTTCAAGGTCCCTTTACCTGAGGACCCTCCCCTTAGGTCGCCCCCTGTACAGTAAAATTCCCCCTTATGACCTTGAAACCGCTGCGCCCGCTCTCCGCCACATTCTTCTATGTTGATGTTTCGACTCCTTCTCCTGAGCTACGCCCTTTCTCCCGGCCCCCCCCACATAGGACGGCGGGTATTGACCTTCCTGCGCGGCGTTGTAACTTCCATTGAGCCGACATGTCATACTTCTCGACTGCCCATTAATACAAGAGTCACTTCCATCATGGTGCGAACGCTACCCTCCCCTGTATACGGAGGCCTCTTCTCCCCCCAAACATACAGGAATGGCTTCCACTCCACCCGAGTAGGCTGACCCAATGCCCTGACCAACACAACTACCGTCCCCCCCTCCCTGTCGTCAACCTATAAGAAGTCTCTCCGAGCCGGCCTCACGTCTGCCTCCTCGGATAACTGTACGCCTTTCTTCCTACGGAACCATGAAAGTGGGATTCATGAAAAAACGTGACAAGGAGTTCGACTCAAGGAAGCCCTGATCTCTGAAAGACACTTGTCGGTCCCCCTTTTCTTCTTCATATTGGGTCCCACCAACACGGAGTCCTGAACCTATCACCCTCTCTTGCCGCAGTGCCTCGAGTACTCCCGTGGAAATTCCCCCCCCTCCCCTATATTGATTTTTTGTCCTAGGCTAAGTGTTTGTTTTTTCTCTCAGGAGATTTGTCTTTTGGCTGCGCCTTTTACTCCAGATACCTCCTACATGAGATTGATTAGGTCAGGGGCACACAAGTCCGAGTCTCCAAGTAAGCGGCCTCCTTCCCTTGAGTCTTCCCCTCTATACTGATTAATGATTGAATACTTTCAACTTTTGTGATAATCCCAGGTAAGTGTGGAGCGTCAATCCGTGGGCACTTAGTCCTCTTATGTATGAGCTTCTCCTCAAGCGAGGACCCCCTATCCTCTCAGTGTATAGTAGTAGAAAGAGTTAAACTCGGCCGTTTCGGTTTTCCTCTTTGGGCATTGTGCCTCACTCCCCCGTGATGTAGGCCCTACCCTCTGCTGTCCGCTTGGGACTGAGCGTTACGGTGAGGTCTATTGTGTCTCCTTTGCTCCGCCTCCCGTGTGACACCTTATACTTAAGGCTCTGGTCGACCGTAGGACTTGCCATATTGGAGACGATTCTCGCCCTTCTCGTAGGTTCTTTTTCCACCCCCTTCTTTTTTCGCTCCAGGACCGGGACGTCGTTTTACAAGGTGTGAAGTTTTTCCCCGACTTTATCCATTTTTACCGATGTTCTCTCCCCCAAGTTGGACCAGTATACGAAGAGTTCGTCGGAGATAGGGAGAAGGTTATTGTTCCTTTTTTTTCCAGAAGATAGTAAAATTTGGAAAGCTCATCAAAATTTAATCTGGGTAAGAGAGGTAATTTGGATACTCTAGAGTTCCCTTTTGCCCCGGTGACACTCCCCTCGGATTTTTAGGGCTTCCCCCTCCACGTGCGTAATATTTCTCTCCGGTTTTAGTAGAATCGAGTATAGTCGCCTTCTTGGTTACCGTGGGGACCTTGTGTAGACCCCAGAGGAGAGGTACGCGCCGATATTTCCTATAGAATATTTCCCAGACCTGTGCAGATTCCCTACTCTGGCAAAAACTTGTTCCCGGTCCTTTTGTCTTCGGCTTCCTTTTTTTGTTGATTAGTTTAAAGTTTAATGACTCTCTTCGTTGGATACCTTTCTTCTGCAGGATCTTTGTCTTTGGATGAGGGCCTGGGGACCTTCTAGGTCAAACGAACCGTAACAGTTCCCACACTTGGGCCTGTGTGAAAGACTCTATTTCTGACAGCTCTTTGAACATAGCAGAAGGACTGGTTGCCGCATCGTCTCGATGATGGTCCGGTCAACTTAAGTCCTTCATTCAAGGACTTGGGATTTTCAAAACACCAGGAGGAAAGCAAAGGCTGTAGCCTTCCTCGCTTCGATATCCCCTACCCTAGAAACCAGGGATTCGAGAAAGCACAATCGTCGTGTCCCCTCCCGTTCCCGCAACCTTTTTAAATAGGAACCCCGTTAGGCCAGTTGAAGAGAGTGGCTGCCCGTAGGACTTCCTTGTTCTCCCCGCCCCCATTGAACAACGTCCCCTGGCGGTGAATAAAGGATTTTCTCCGCCAGGTCCTTCTTTCACCCAAACACCCCAACCAGCTGCACTGAAATGCCCCTTCAACTGTAAACGCCACGCATGTTCTCCACATAACCCGGGTCTTCTTATTAATAGTCACATTGCATTGAATGACAACAGCGGGTTTCCTACTTCCCAGTTTCTTACACGATGTCTCAAGAGTTTCCCCTGGTAATAGAAGCATTTGCACCCCCGACAGCAAGGACTGGGCCCACCGTTGTCTTGCAGTGCGTAGTTCAGCAGCACCCCGAGGGGCCCCCTCCCCCCGGAAACTAACTTTTCGAGGTCCTCTCCGGTACTGATGGAAAGAGGGGTGACGGCAGATAGACGGTGTACCATTTTTTCAGAACGGGATTCCTGACCTTTCTTTCCTTGGTTTCCTAAGTGAGGCGGGAGGGTGCCCATCTTAAGGTTTTGGAAATTTCGCAAAAGGGAACCTCTTTTTTTTTTGAATGTTAGTTCCTTTGTCCTCTCTTTACAGACCAGTCCTCGGGTGAAATATGTTGTTCTTCCCTAACTTAACAGGAGCGGTCAGGTCATTTTTGGCGGACATTCTTCCCCGTCTTTTTTCTCTCTCAGGCTTGTTTTTTCTTTTCCCCCCTTCTAATAAGCCTCTTTGTGTCTTCTCTCTGCTCTAACCTTAAAAACTAGCCCAGGCTCGTTTTCTCTCTCCCTACGTAGCTCCGTTTCCTGCATCTTTGACCCATGCCTCTCTTTTAGACCCCCCCCTTCTTCCAATTTGGGCACGAGACCGATTCTCCCAGGACCTCAAAAACAAAGAGAAAAGGGGTGTTTCCCGCGTTTCTTTCCCTTCAAACCATTGAACTCAAGGCCCCTTCCATTTCATCTCCCCTTCCCTGCCTTAATTCCCAATGTGGTTTACACCGTCGTGATTTCCTCCCCGTAGAGTTGACTCTTTTTACCTTCCGTTTCAGATGCCTTAGTTGACCTAGCATTGCTTTTGAATTTCTTTACCTACTTCCGCCCCCCCCCCCCCCTTTTTTAAAGCTGTGTAGGGGACTTCCAGTTTTAGTCGAGGGTCCGAGAAAGGGATGAACGCTTTGTCTCGCCCCCAACAGAAACTCTTTTTTGTAGAGCGTGTTCGCGACGTCTCAACACACAACCAGTTAGTTATGCCCGTCTTTTTAGGTGGTGCTGGCTTGGGTGATCTGTTTTATTTAGAATTAGTGGGTTCGGGGATGGAAGAGACTCATTCCTCACCCTCTTTCTGTAAATAGAGTTTTTACTTTACTTCGACAGGCCCAGCCGAAAGAGGGCAGTAACTCCCTTAAACCATTGCGCTTTGCCCTACGAGGGTAGGACACCCCCCTTTCGAAGAAGAATCGGGCCCTTCCTCCCGGGGATGCCTTTCCAAAATCAGCTCAATACCCCCTTTATTTTCTAAGTGGGGGTGGTGGGTGGCAGAGACCAAGTCTTTCTTCTAAACAATTAGTTCTGCCCGAACGGTTCGCCCGCGAGCACGTAGATTTGAAGCCACAGGACAGGGGTCGGTTTTTCTCCCTCCAATAGTTCGGATTTTTTTTCCCCCCCTACCATTGTGTCACTCTGTTGAAAATACCCGTGGCGGTGACCGCTGTAACCCTGTACTCCCCCGGCACATTCCTTTCAGATAGGTACTCACCTAGCTGTACTTGAAAAACCCCGGATCCTCCAGCAGGTTTCCCCTCCAAGGTAGACCGAACTCAGTGACCAAGGTAAGATCAGCAAGTATGAAGGCTTCCCGGAAATCGCTCAAGTGGGCCCATTTTCGAGTGTTACGCGGAACTCCGGGCCACCTACTGTAACGAACAATCTCCCACAGGTCCAAGAAGGCTAACCTCATCGGAGTCCCAGAACTGTTCCCACGCAATCATCCTAGGGAACTCTCTGCGTATGCCCCCCAGCAACTCTAGGGCAAGAACGGTCCGTTACTAAATTTCCTTAGTACGATCCGTCCTTTCCAGAAGAAACCATTATTTGGTCGAGTCACAAACCTCACCGCCTTTCCAGGACGACCTCTTCCTCTCCGAAGACCCCCTAGATTATCCTGGACCTGCGAAGACGCAGAGGACTCCGGAGTTCCAGATCTAAAAAATATGATCAGTCAAGTTGCCACCTTCCCTCTTCAGGGTACACAAAGACCCCTACTTGCACGGAGATATAGTATCCCATCAGGGAGTTCAATCCCCCTTCCTCCGTTAATGTGACACCCTTTTCAGGACCTCCGGAGAACCTGCACATACATAAGCTACGGTGTTTCAAAAAGCTTCTTACCCACTACCGTATGCTCACTCCCCTCCTCAACCGAGGAGGTTCAGGCCCCCACCAAGGACCTACTAGTTGACCCCCCCCCACACCCACCTCCCTCCTCCTCCAAGCGGACTTCCGGAGGAGCGGTCCTGCCAAGTTTCCTAAGTCAACTCTTTTCGACTTTTCTAAAGGAACCCTTAAGTTGGGCGTAGCCACAAATTTCCTTCGCATATGCCCACTTCATCCGATCTCGGAGACCTCCGATAAACCCCCCCGTTCGGCTGCGGAGGAGGAACCCCATTACCCCCTTTCAAGACCCAACACATCCCACAGGCGCTTCTTCTGTAGAGAGCAGTGTTTTTCCGCCACCCACCCCCCCTATATTTCAATATCATCTGTTGTTGAGAGATTTTTACTTCTTCTCGATGCCGTGGGTAATATTCGTCCCATCGGCCTGACAGTAGATTCCCCTTGGGAACTAGCAGCGTACGAACTGAAGACTGGCAGTACTTTTTTTGCAGACGTCCCTTGTCTCTCCTTACCATCGAGATCCCCCAGGTTTCTTCTAATTAGCCTACGGTAACGGTGATGACCCCAACTTCCATTTTTCCCTGTCCCTTCCAAAGCCGACCTCTTCTTTCCTAAGTGACCGGGACCTTCAGAGGGATTGCAGAGCAAGTCGATTCGTGTAGTATCCCCCGACCAACGTCGGTGCGTCTTTGTCAAGAGTTAGGGATGGCCCTAATAGTTGTAGTAGGAGACCTCCTGAGAGCGAACCGTGGGGAAGCTCCGACCAGGGAGTAGGTTCTTTTCTATTTTCTCCAATTCCACTTGGACAAAGAACTCTTCCGTTTAAGGCGCGGTGAGGGAGTCCCAGCGAGATTTCTAAGACACGTCTCCCTCTCTTTAGTTCGTCGGTGAGGGAACCCTGCCGCCTCATTCCTCTCCCTAGTCCTTTCTCCCCCGGTCCTTTTTCTTCAGCCTTATTTTTCCCTCGGAGAGGAACTGATCTCGCTATCTCTAGCATCAGCCTTCCTCTTGATTGTCTGAGATGGGATCCACCTTCTTGGGAATGGTATCGACTTTTAATCTTCTACTTCCGATCCTGATGTCTCCCTTTCCCTTTTAGTTTAGATTTTGTCCAATAGGTGAACCCGTCTGGATTTCCGAACCATTTTTTCGAGTGATGCGTAGCACCGTGGTGCCGGGTGTTCTTTTGACTTCAAGATGGAGCCCGCCACCAGTAGATCGGAATCCTTGCTCCGTCCCCCCCGTTGTTCCTAGGTTTCCCGAGGAATAGGGAGCGTCTACCTTCCACCGCCGCAGCCCTCCTTCTCAGAGCCGAAAGATGGTGGACACCCTCTAACTGAGGTGAAGTGGAGGCCTTTTTTCTTCCTTCTTGTTTATGGTTCTACCTTCCCTTTTTCCAGAGCCCTTTGGCACGAGCTGATTTCATTTCCTTTGGGTGAGGCTGGGTTCTCGTTCCCCCGCCCTTTCTTTTCCCCCCCCGAGTTCACCTTTTGGTTCCTTTTTTTTTCAATCAGTGTCGAGGCCTGTCTTTATTTTCCCCTAGACAGGATTTGTTTAGCTTCCTCCTCTGCGGAGGATCTACAATTCCCCCTAGTCAAAGGATGGTTCGCGGCCCCCCCCCAACAACCGTTAGAAAACCCATGCCTTTGTTCCTCCCTTTTTCTGAAGCATCATCTACCGCCCCCCCCCCTTTCCCCGTACGAAGAATTTCTCCGCCCGTTTCCAAGAAAAGCCCGAAACTCTACTTCCCTTTCCTCCTTTGAAATCCTCCCGGGCTTTTCCTTTCTCTCTTTTCTTCCCGCGACAAAACCATAAAGTTGACCCACAGCCTCTCTTCTTCCCCCCCCCTGGAAGGCCCCCTAAAAAAGTTTCCCGAAGAAATCGCACTTTCCCCAACCTGGCTTTTTTCCCTTCTCCCTTTAAAGCTCTCCTCCCTCCCTCGAGTCCCCCGCCTGCGCGAAGCAGAGGGCCGTTCTCTTACATCTTTTTAGACGGAGAAAAGTTCAATACTGACTTAAAGTCCCTTTCGGTACCCCCTTAACCACTGGCCTTCCACCGCAGAGGAATGGTGAAAAACTGGACTGTGATGATTCCTCTCAACTTCCACTTTCCTCTAGGGGTACCCCTCCTTCTTGAAAGGAATCATTTCAGTTTTTTTTTTCCGACAGGGGGAGAAGACGGCTCCTCTTTCCCAGGCGGGTGAAGGCTTTCTTTTCTGAATGAGGCTCCTTGTTTGAACTTGACCTGTTTCCGTTAGGGCCTGTAGGAAGTGTGTTGAACTTTCGCACTCTTTGTAAACTTTCTTGTATGTTCTTTCCTTTCTCTAAGAGGACTTTCACTTGTATCTGATGAGAGAACGGAAACAGCGCTTTTCATTCTCGTGCGATGCCTCCTCGGTTCTTCTCGAGCTGAGGGGGTTTTTTGAAACCTTCCTTTCTTCCTCCTAATCCGTTTTTCTTTGAGTATCACCGCACAACCCTTCTAGGAGAGAATATACGACGAAGGAGTCTCCCGTCTTTCAATCTGCTGGGCATTCCGAATCCCCCCCCAAACCTGTCACTCGTTCTTGGGTGAGCCCCTCAGGAAATTTCCCGTCCCCCCCGAACAGGTGTTGGCCCTCTTGCGCAAGGGGCCAAATAATAAAGCCACATCCCCCTTAACATCACCCATACTTGTGACCCCCCTTCGGAACATTTCCTTCAGAAAGGTTTTTTACACCGTGCTGAGTTTCCGTCCCGTCTGAGTACATCGTAGACTCTTTCACCTAGTTTCTCCTCGGTTGCATTTTGGTAACGATTCTCCTTTCTTTTTTAATTTTTTTTTCGACCAGACTTTTTAATACTAACGGCGGCCCCCCACACCAGGTGGGTGAACAAGTAATTTGGGACCTTTTTTTTTCTTCGCTTGTCTCTTTCCCCCAAGATTTTTTCCCACTCTTCTATCTCACCTGTCTGTGACCTTCTGCAACCCCATGTGTTCGTTTCTCACTTCTGGAGAGGAGAAACCCCTTTAGTACCTTCCCTTAGCGCTTTTTTCGTTTCAGACCCTGGAGTGGTAAGTGACCCGTATGAGTTCAGGACCCAGAAGGTTCTTCTTTTGTCCCTCACTTTTTATCCTTCTCGTTCCCTTGACCTCGTTTGTACCCGGAGTTCCGGGATGACCTGCCAGCTGACGGAAAACCTATCGTGTAACCGTGGCACCCTACTCTTCTGACTCTACTTTTTTTTTTTTTGTGTTATCCTGTAGAATCTTCTTCTCTCGAATTAAGAGACGTTGCGAGCAGTTCTTCGATGAGAAACACCAGGCTGAGTTAAACCATTACTTGGGTTTTTCTCCCGGTTTTTTATCTTCCTGACCTCCAAACCCCTCCGGCCCCACACATCTGTGCCACCGACGGCGCCTCCATTTTCTTACTCAGTCACTCCTTCCAGGGGTGAAAGCCATTTTGCCCCGTCGCGTCCTTCACAACTTTAGGGTGCTGGCCCCTTTCTCCATCTTTCTTTAAAAAGCCCTCCCTCCCATCCTCCACCCGGAATTCAGATAATTCCTTTTCCCTTCTCTGTCATTAATGAAAAAATGTCGACCCCTCCTTACTACCTTCCAAGACACTTTTCCCTACAATTTCAAAGTTTCCTATGCTAGGGAGGAGCACCTATGGCCTCTGGATCTGTATCGCGGAAGAAGTCACTATCCTCCCTGCCTACCCAGCCAGGTTTTAACCTACTCGCTTTTATTACATCGGAGTCAAGGAAATCCGGCTTGGCCCCCCACTTCTGATAATACCTACCAAAGCCAGCGGGTCACCGGAGGTCCTCAATAGAACGGGAGCCCCCCTAATCGAGTCAATCATAGAACGGAGGTTTTCCTCCTCTAGTTCCCCTTCAAGTAGTAGACTACCAACGACTGTCTGCCCGATAGAAAGAAATACGCGGCTCTTCTTCAATGCTCCTTCTGACTCCCGGCCCCGTTTGCATCGCGATAAGTGAAATAATTTCCCCCCCGTAAGACCTAATGTCCCCAAATTCTTTCTGACGCTGGGGGTACAATAAAATGAATCCGCCCCCCGGATAGGATGAGCCTCTTTAAATGGGGCCGCTCCATACTTTCGTCGACCCCGAGCTAGCCATTAGGGTGCAAAGCGCAATTAATGAAGAGGCATCCCCATGGCCTGAACCCAACCGGTCGATATTCTTGAAGAAAAACGAGGCGGTTGTCAAATAGACCACCCCCCCCCAATCGAGATATACCAGTACGACACTATCTACTAAAGGGGCCATTTCCGGCCTAAGGACTAATCGTCATCCTCCTTGTCGACGTCATGGAACTACCCCCGACCTCCATCCCGCACATGACACAGTATTCAGATGATCCGAAGTTAAATGTATACAGAGAGAGAGTTAAACCCCCCTTTTAGCCTTGTCGTCCTCTTACCTAGGTAGACTTCCTAAATATTACATGCGACTGGGGAAGAGTATCTCGTACCCAAGGGAGGAAGAAAACTCTAACTAGTTCCTCCCGAAGATTGTTGTTGCGCTGTGGGTTGGGCTGCAGCTAAGGAGGACAGAGCGCACCAAGATCCCAACTCGACGTCCACCTGGGAAACGACGGTCAGGGGAAAAAGCCTAAGAGGCAGAAGCCCTCAGCTCCCCGTCCGTTTCGGCCCCCCACTGTGATATTCCTAGAAGATACGTTTTCATGATCAATCAGAATGGAACTGCCTTCCCCCGGCGTACCTTGTTAAGACGTAGGTAAGGATGCGAGAGGCCCCCTCGGGTGAAGTTTTCCGAGGAGGCCAAGCTTACCCTTTTCCTCTTCTTCGCAGAAGTATCGGTGGTGTGTAATTAGTAGTCTACGCATGGCTACCACCCACAGCCGTGCCTGTACATAAGATCCTTTGTTGGGGAAGACTCAACGCAGTACCCGTATAGAGGTAAAGGGGTTGAAACGCCTTCCAGCATTGCTACTAGTGAAAGGAAGATGGATGACTATTATCGACTCACCTCCTTATACAGGCGACCGGGACCCCCCTCTAGAATATGTTAAGTAGTGTTAGTTATAGGTGTCGTCTATTTTTCATCTTGAAGGACCCCGACGCTTCTTTCTCACTTTCCCCCAGATAGGGAGTAATTCTCGATGCTGAAGCGACGTTCTGGTTAGCCCTCTGAAGACTTAAAGTACTCCACTAATTTTAACTTTACCGCGAGGCAACTTTGAAGTCTCAGGAACCATTACGGACCCCGCATAGGAGACCCCCCGTGAGTGCTTCAATAAGCACTGCTCTCGTTCCGGTTGATGATTTACTTCGCCCGATTGAAGTACGGTGGCGGTTTTCTTAGGGTTTGTCATGAACTCCCTCCGAAGGGGAAGCGGCCATATCTCCACGGAAAAGTTTTCGCAGAAGCCAGATATTTGAAGAGCCGATCTTGTCCCGGAGGTGTCGACTGTTATTTTATGTCGTGCTCAGTCGCTTCTTTCCCCCGAGGTGAGGGACCGGTAGATGACGGTTCTTTTTTTTGGTAGGGCCTGGGAAGATACGTTACGCTTGATTTCCCTCTGTTAGGGTGCAGGGGCGTTTCCCCGGAAGATTAAGTATGATCTTCTTTCTCTTCCTACTATGCCAAGCGCGCCTGCTTCCCCGGATAATTTTCTTCAGGACTTTTGAGTTCCCCCCAAAAACATGACTGGGGTCCTATGGTGGTTCCGCGCCGCCTGTTCCCCTAAACAGAACTTTCCGAGATCCATCCTTTCCTTTCGTGTTCAGGACTCCACTTCCACAGATCTCTATAAACGTCTCCAGTGAAACTTGCGACTCAGGTCCACTTCATTTTTTAGTCCAGGTAATGTCACACCCCCCATCCTGAGGCGCGTATCTCCTTCTTGCTGCCCCTCAGAAAACGGTAGGTTGGACAGTCCCTGGCAATACCATCCGTCCCACTTCCAGGCTTCACCTACGCCTGAGAAGTTTTTTCCTCCCTTGGGTTTTTATATTTCGAACGGGCTCACTCACCCCCCGGGTTCTCTGTTAACCGCGTTCCCTCTAAGAAGTTAGCAGGTCTTCTGCCGCTTCAACCCGGAAGCCACCCAGTCCCTAACCGGAGGGGGGGGGGGGCTGAAAATTGGGTGGCCTTGTTCTGCTCCCAAGATAACCCAAACCCAACCTGAGCTGCTTCTTTTTCCACGAAGGCACACCTGGTTACAGGGATTCGGTAAGTCCTTTTACCCCCTCCTGCACGACCCGCCCCCCTCCATCAGCCTGTTTTGTTCAAACCCTTCGTAAGGACTCTCAGGGCTCTTCAATGTTGGGTGTCTGTTCCCCCGTGATTTTCTTGGTGACATTTTTTGGTGGCCGGGTCGAACAACTTTTTGGGGGATGTTCTTTCTTGTGTACGCCCCGAGGTTCATTTTTCCTTTAGATGGAGGATGACGGCCCCTCTTTTTCAGTTTTAATGAGGACGGACGCGATTTATATCTGTCCTGGTGTTGTTTGAGGTCCCATCCTTTCTTTCCCCCCCATCCCTTGTGTCTCTTCGGATGTAACCCAAACCACTCGACCAGTCACCATCTTTCTCTCATTTTTTCTGGAGCAGCTGTAGGGACCCTGAAGCTTTAGTTAACCAGCGTCTTACCTTTTCTTCCCTTCTTTGCTTGTCTCCCCCTCTCTCCCAGCGGAATCACCCCCTGAGAAAAGGGTGGCTTTGGTGCAAGAAACTCTATGGAACCTCGTGGGAAAGTCATTATCCCGATCCCTTAGGATCGTTGGAACGTCCCCCCCTCCATGGTGGTAACACAGATCTTTTAAGTCCTCTTCCCTGTAACTTAAAGAGCCTTGATTGCATCCCTTTTCCCCCCTAAGCTTCTTTTGCTTTTGATTTTCACGCTGAACTCCGAAACTCCCCACTTGGGCACCTCCGTTCGTCCGGTGGCCTCCCCCCCTTTCTTCGAGGTTCAAGACCTTTGGCCTTGACGCGGTGTCTCGTAAAATGGATAGTAATGACGCCCGCTGTGTAGAGGAGAC
>Ga0179591_1345904_pt1 | contig 21632 bp, 24 predicted proteins | sample CZOMad2_1_08_16f_FD_182891 | JGI IMG/M metagenome (GOLD analysis project Ga0179591, IMG submission 182891) | Vadose zone soil fungal communities from Angelo Coast Range Reserve, California, USA - CZOMad2_1_08_16fungal (PacBio error correction) | ecosystem: Environmental > Terrestrial > Soil >... | reverse complement strand
GTCTTATTTAAACGTCGCTCCTGTTCCTCATTCTCGTTAGACGACTCATTCCCTTGCCGCTAGAAGAGAAGTGCCTGCCTGTAGATGTCACGAGAATCAGCTTTGCGGCCAACTCGTGCGTCTTCACGCTGTCTGACCTCTTTCGACACAGACAAGACCTCTCGAATCGCTGCCATCCGTATCTCTTCTTTTCTCACCCCGTTTTCCCTGTCTTTATCTGAAGGGTTTTAGCGAGACTTTCACGGTCAACCCCCTCCGCGACATCACGCTCTATAGGAGCTTCTCTCCCCCTCCAACCTGAAAAGAAGCAACCCCAAGTTCCGGACCCCCCCATACTATTGCCCCACCACACCCAGCCTAGTACCCTCTTCTTCACATGTTTCCTTGTTTCAACCTTCTTAGCCCGTGATATGTCAGATTCTTCAGGTCCTTCTCTTGCTTGCCATTTAGAGAGTCTTTTGTTTCGTCTCTTGAGTCAGCCCTTTCACCCATGTAGCCAGGCTTCGTCTTTTGACTCGAGCGAACCTTGGCTTTTCCCTTCCCCCAGAACTGCTTGGAAGAAGCGAGATCGGTGAGGTTTGTGTCTCCCTAGCGTGTGTTGTTTTCAACCCCACGATTTTCTCGGGTCAAGACTTTTTATTTCCCTTTTTTGATCTCCCTTTCTTGTTTTTTGCTCCTGCCTCTTTTTTTTCCAAAGTAAACCGTTAGATTAAAAGCAACCTTTTCGTTCTCTCCCCCTTTCTACCTGCCTCGACCCCCAACTTACCCCGGCCTTTTGAGCAGTTTCGTCCAGCGGAGTCCCCAATCGGCTCCCCCTCCACCTTGCTATCCGGTTTTGTTTCCGACAGTCAGATTGGGATTTTGGTAAGAAACGGATTCCCCCCTTTTGCGTTCGGAACATGCAGTCGACCATCATCCCTAGTCTGATGACGCGCTTCCCAGTGTGGCTTTCTTGCCAAATAGACCCCTCTCTTACGACACCCAGAAATCCCCAAGGTCTTTCTCCTAAGAGATTTTGCACTTCTGCTCTTTCTCTAGATAAATAAGCTTATGTTTCTACTTTTGCACCCCACTTTAGCCCCTGGTAGAGGTTTTTTTACGTTTCAGTCATCCAGAGGCTTTATTTCTTTTTTGCCAGCATGACTTGGAATGTCAGAGTACCGTTTTTCACAAATTTTCCTCCTTCCGGTTCTCCCAGAGTCTCTCCTCCAGTCTTCGTCGAAATATAATTTAATTTAGTGGCATGTGACCCTGACATATGCCCGCCTCGCCTCCTCGTATCTCCATTTTCTTTTCACGCTTCATCTTCCTTCCTCCCCTTAGGGACATGATAATAAGAGAGTTCCCCTTGCTCCGATCCCCCGCGTCAGCAGTCTTGACACCTGTCCCTCTTGAAGCCTGGGCGGTTCCTCCAGTCTCTTCCTCTGTTTTGGTTTCCCCGACGTCTGTTCTTTTCTTCTTTTTTATCGAAGATCATTGCTCTTCCTATTTATAATCTCTAATAGTCTCATCGGTTTCATCTGAGCCAAACTTTCTTCCTCTGCGCAGGATGGGCTCTTTAGAGACTTCGCCCCCTTCGAGAAGGGTTGCCATGCAAACAGCGATCTCCCTCCCCTGTCTCTTTGGCTTTCCCTGCGCTGTCCTAGATATTATAACATAATGGTGGTTTGAGCGATCTGAGTTTTCTCGTTTGAGTTCCGGCGTTCTCGCCCAAGTTTTCCCCTCGATGGGCGAGATTCCTTTTCTTTTGTCCGCTTTCGCCTGCTCGCGCCCGAAGTGACGCGAAGGAGCAGACAGTCCTTTCGACTTAGTTTTCCTGAGCGCTTTACCCTGATTGCCGCCCAACCCCAAATGATCGATGCCCGCCTTTTGCTCTTGATCTTCCTATCGCCGTCCTAGCCTTTTTCTTCCTTCGAGAAAAGAGATACAACGACGTCTCCTCTCGAGGATCTTACCCCCCCCCAACCCTTGAATCGTCGGTCCGCTATTTGGATGCCAAACTGCCAATACTAACCGTTGCCCCTGACATTCGCTTTTTATTCTTGTTCTAAACTAAATTGGATTTTCCTGTGCTGAATTTGCTAATGACCGAGGTGGGCCGGGTTTACTACGGTCGATACGATGTGCCTTGCCTATCTCCCCCCCACCCTAACTCCCGCATGGAGCTGCTGTACGAGAGTTTTATTTCCAATTCTCCCCCCGGTTTTATTTCTACCTTAATGTTCAAAGCCTAGTTCCTGCCCCAACGGTACGCTCCCCGGTCCAAGTCATGCTTTTCCCGCATTTCTCCCTTTTTGCGACGTAACGACAAAACACTACAACCCCCTTGGGTTACAGTGTTGTGCCCATTCGAGAACCAGAATCCTTCCTGTGATTCCTATCCACGCTCCTGTTGCCAACCTCTCGTCGGCCCATTTGCCATCAACCTGTTTTTTCTGTCGACGTCGCTTTTCTCCAGAGGTCAGTACCGAGGTTTCAGGACATGACCACACCCTTTTGCCCCTCTTGCGTTCCACAAGAAGCCGGCTGTGGGCTTTCCCTGCAATTCTTCGAACTTATTTAATCCTTTTTTTCTTTTCCCCAGACCCTTGAGGCCACAAAAGAGATGTGACCAGACTGACTGCCCCCCCCTCTTTTTTGACGCCCGGTGGATACACCCAAGTTGAGCGAAAACTGGGCCCTAAACTCCAATGGTTCTAGTAGCAGGAGGGAATCTAAATTGAGGCCCCCCTCTCGGCGTTTCCCCCGGTGGACTTGAATCGCCAATCCGTGGCGCCGCCCTAGCTCCCCTCTTTTTCATGTCCTTTTCTTCAGGTTTTCCATTCATGGTGGATGAAAATTATACTATCACCAGATTCCCTAGCTCTCTAGCCAACGTTCCCTCTATGGTACACCTTCGACCTGGTCTCCCTTTTTTTTCTTCTCCCCCCTTTTTGCTCTCGTCAGTCTCCCACTCTAAATTGCAGAAATGAAGGAAGAGGCTCTCAATCGGCCAAAGACCTCCTCACCTTTTCGCCAGAGGGACTTTTTACGACATCGGGCCTCTTCGTAACCTGTTGCGTGCACTGAGGTTCGCCAACTCTATTCCCCCAGTTTACAGCATCCCCTTTTTCTGATTGATGTTGCTTACTTAGGAGAATTTGTTCATCGTCGAGACCAGACCATAGCACGACGGTTTCATCAATCTCGAAGCGAGTGAACCTGACTTGTTGCTCCGCCGACCTCGATCCGTTTTTTTTTGCGAGATTTTTTTTTTCTAAGCTTCTCAAAGAGACTCCGATTAGAGACTATTTTCCCCGCCATTCCCTAGCAGCCCCCAACCTATTCCCCCCTTTTCTCGCCCTCAAGATGCCTCGGGCGGCTCAATTTCGCTCAACTCTTGTTCGATTGTTTCCCCTCCTTCGGGCGACGTTACCTTACTATCCTCCCATCCTAAGTTGTTTCCGGATAAACGCTTATAGCTTCCAGAGATTTTGTCTCCTCCTGAAGACCGCCTGCGTCAGCTTCCTTTCGCCTTTGTCTCGTGCATTTCTCTTAGTTGATTAGTCTCGACCTGTCGGCCACATTCGGTTCTCTGTTTTGAGTTACTTCTACTAGACCCCCTCCCCTTTAATCTATGCGGATCTAGTTCGGGAAAACTTGCCAATTCTGTTTCCCCCGTTTCTGACGCTCTTGGTGGAAGACCTTGCGGAGAATTTCTCGACAGATTCCCTCTTATTTTCTCCCTCGGCCCCCGCCTCGAAGCATTCTCTGATATTCACGGGTCCCCTCTTTTTGTTGATAAAATGAGAAGACAATATACCGGAAATTAGGCCATGTTTTCCCTTTTCGATCTTCTTTCCAGCTAGTGATTTTTAATCCCCCATGCACTTACTTGAGCTTTCGTGAGTCTGCTCTCCTCTCCCCCTTTCTCATTGCCGTCTGCCCGACCTTCAAGATAGGATAGAGAGATCTGTTCTTATGTTCTCGAGCGGGTTCATGTTTTTGTTTCCACCTTACCCTATGATGAATTTTCACTGCGGCTGCCCTAAGTAGCCCCATTCCATATCGATTTTGTCCTGCCCGCCGTTGGTTTCCCCTCCCCCCCCTCACAAGAAAACCTGGGCCAGAAGTATCTAAAAGCTTCTATCTTACCCCCCTCCTGTCCGGATTTTTTTCTCCTCTTTCGGACCCTTTCTTGCCCAGCGCTGGTGATTCGGCGTTGTCCGCAGACGCGATCCCTGGGGCTTTTTTCCCCGAAACCTCCCCCCCTTTTTTCTCTTGCAGCCAGTATTTGAACCCTTAGGCACCCGATCAACCCCTTCTGCCGCACATTTTCTTGCAATTGCCACCAACATTGTCGTTCTGGCCGACCGTTTTCAGTTGGTCCGAGAGATCTGAATTTCTAGGTTTCTTTTTCATTTTAACACTTTTCTTCGCTGGTGTGTGTTCCCCCTGGGAATCGATTGATTCGTTGCCCCTATGCCTTCTTGGTCCTGTTCGTTCCTTTAAAGTGGTCACTCACTGGCTTGCCTTTTAGCTCTTTTCGCACCCGCTGCGATCTTCATCTTTCTAGCACCTCCTTTCTCTAAAGATTTGCCCTACGTCTAGGTGACCTGAAGCATCTAGTATCTTTCCCATTAGTAGACGCCTCACTTCGGGAAAACCCCCCACTTAGTACCCCTCTTTAGAGATTAAGAGGTAAGTGTTTCGCTCTGCTCCTCGTCAGAATGTCTTGCCTCGTATTAGAAGTGTTTATTTTCCCCACTCGCTGCATGACATCTGTTTTGTGTGCAGCTCTTCCGATGTGTCGCTCTAGTTCTCTCTCTGCAGCCGTTTCTGCGGCGTGATCCTCCCCCCCCAACCGCAAATTTGAGGATTAAGGGATAGATGAATCGAGACCTCTTCGTCTCCACGTCCTGACTGGCCTCTCGTTCGACGCACAGGATTCTCCTTTTCACATTTCGTCCAAAACAGATAAATCTCGCCATTTTTTCTTGGGTCTGAGGCGTCTATATTTTCACCTCCCCTCCTAAAATCTAGAGATCCTGTGAGGACTCGGCTCCCTCCCCACTTCTCATCGCAGTCCTAGATCGAGTTGTTTTGTCTGGGTATCCTAGAGTGGTTGCGTCATTCCTTCCCCCTTTGCCTCCCATGAGTTTTTGTCCTCGCTATCCCCTCTCCTTCCGTCCCCATTTTCTATTTCCTTCTCTTGATCTAGATGCCTATTCCGCATCTCGTTTCCTGCGCTGCTACCATCCTTTTTCCTTTTCGACAAGACGTAGCGGGAAAAAAACAGCAGCTGCAGCAGATTTTTTGCATGGCCCTGCCTCCCCAACTCCCCCTTTTTGCAAGTAACATTTGACGTTATGCATTTTTGATCACAACGGAACTCGATTCACCCCTTAGGTCAGGCGATCCTTCGTTGTAATTCTGCCAGGTTCAGACTCATTGGGAGTAAAGTGAGATGCTTGTCCTTCTCCTTCTCCCACCTAATCGGTTTATTCCATGAGCCGGATTTTTGAAGCATGATTACTTCGCGATGCACCTGCATCTCGAAGTCCCGAGTCTGACAACTTTCGACGTCCCAGTAATGCTTCCCGCACAGCCTCCCCCCTGAGGCGAACCTTCACCGACCAACCCAATACACCCGCTCAACTTTTTTGTCGGGTTATTTTTCCCCCCCAATTAAGAGACCCCCCGCCTTCATGTTTTCCCCTACCACCTCAGATCGGGACACTCTTGTTCTTTTTTTTGCGCGACTCTGATTGCAGGCATCCTTCTGAATCGTGGGGGGCCGACACTTCCCAAACTGGTTCCCGATTCTGCAGTTCTGTCTTTTTTTTTTTCTTCTGTGGTATCCGTCTGAGCCCTCCCCCCCCATTGTGAAATACCCACTAAAGGATCGCGAAAAAAGGCGATCGCCTGAGCTTCCCGCTCTTTTGCCGCAGCTGACGTCCCCCCCCCTCCCTTGCCAGTTGTTTTGTCCTGAAGCGGTTCTGATTTACCGGTTTGCGGGCAACTCGCTACGATTTATTTTCTTGACGTCGAATCCAGATCCAGGGACCCCCTCGTCTCCTTCTGGCGATCAAAGTGGATACTTATACCGGCTCTGCATCTCATTTCGTGGTTGAAACACCCTTTCCTCCTTCACCTCTAAACGATCCTTGCTATGAGAACCCCCCCAAAGCCTAAGTTGCTGTTTGCCCTTTCACTGCTGACCCCATTTCTGATCTGAGCAAATCAGTAATCCGAATCAATGAAGTTTTTGTTACGCCTCCTTGACTCAAGCATCCTTCCCCCCTGGAAAGACCATGAACATTTGTGCCCCTGAGCTGTTCGCAAGTATAGTCAACCATTGCTGATAATCTCAGGCGGCTAGTTGGAGGTTGGCCGATGTCCTGCTATTCCCCTTTTTCTTCTACTTCAAAATCGCTTCCCGGCCCTGGTAAGTTCATTGTGAAGTTCACCGACTAACGCTCTTCCGTGCTTCAGCGATTAGATTTAGGTGGTTGAGAGGTGCTCGCGTCGTTCTCCCCGTCCAGGTGGCTTGCCCCCCCCTCGATCTAGACGCTTCCCTCTTCAATGCGAGCACTCAAAGGAAGGATTTCTCTGGCGGCAACACCTTCCCCCCGTTTTCTTTTCCCTTCTGTCCTGCGACTCAGTTTGTTCGACTGTTATCGAAAATATCTTTTTTCCTCCTCCCCTTTTTTTTTGATCTCTATAGGTCGTGATAACCCCCCCGTCTCACTTTTATATCTGAAAGAGTTTGCAGAACTTTAGAAGCAGGTAGACCTCGGCTTTTATTGGTGTTTTTTCTCTGGCCGTCGATGATATCCGCCCTGTTCGGCCAATTTTTCGCTACGCTAGCACCTCTTTTTTCTAGCCCCGCAAGAGACAGCAAGATCGGTGAACATCCCACCCCCCGTCTTTGACTCGCTCGATCTTTTAGCACTTTGCTCCTTCTTTACTACCTCCACTCGCCCCCTTTTTTTCATCTTCAAACCTTCAATCCCCCGTCTCTTCTTCACGGGGATGACCTCCTAGTAGAGAAGTTGAGCCGACATGTCCCCTACTTTTCCGGCAGGCGATTGGCGTTTGCCAGTTAGCCTCTATGATCCCCGCTCTTGTAGACGCTTGCCACTTTCCTTGCGACTGGCTTTCCGCTTGTTTTTTCGAACCGTGTTTCCCCTTCACGGACTTCAGATAGCCGTGAAGAGAGTTAGGTGATTCGGTGCTGCGTGTTGCGAGTCGTGTAATGTTGTTAAACTCGATGATTGTGTCCCGGCAGCTCCAGGTAGACCACGGTGTTTTTATCCCTCCCTTTTTTTCTTTGTCTTTCGCCTTCTTATGGTCTATCCCCCCAAAAGTAAGAGGGTCACCGTTAACCATAGCCCCGATTCTCATCTCCCCCCCCTTTGAGGAACTCTTTTCTTCCCGTCCTCTTTCGTCCCCAATAGTCGCCCAGTTGGCTTGCTTTTTTTTGACTCAATCGGGCTTGCACGAAAACGGTTTAGATTCAGTTACGAACATCGCCTATTCTTTTATGGTAGGAAAGATATTCCCCCGTTGTGTAAGTTCGGTCCCCTCGATAACCCCTATGTCCCCATCCGGTACGTCGTTTAACAACTTTCTTTCTTTGGACGTTTCCAGTATTTAGCGTTCCTCTCCTTCGCAGTTCTAGGTTCCGGGGTGTTGGGGGGGACCCCCTGCGACCCCCTTGGGTCGGGGTTGTAGTTTTTCCTTTTCTTTAGTTTTCGGCTTTTTCTTCTTTTCGTCAGACTTTTATCGATACTGTATTTCCATCGTCTTTTCCCCTCTTGTCGGTAGCAAGTCCGGCGATTGATCGCGTCCTCTCCACCTAAGTGCTAGGATTCCACGGCTTTTGAGGCCCCTTAAATTCACTCCTTTGTCCACATGTTAGCGGTTTAATGAGCAATTAGAAGGACGTAGTCCTCTCTGAAGCGTTTTCCGTTTCTCTGAGCGTAGACTTCTTCACTGTTTTATTGAGCAGTGGCGGCATCCTTTCTCTTCATTGTGTTGGCTTCTCGCAGTTCGTCATAATCTCACGCGACTTTTCCTTCTCTCTTCCCTCGTCACACTGAGGGCATCGATTCCCCTTGTCGTGCTGAACGGCGATATCCCTTATCCAACTCCGCGCTCATTCTGGAATACCTCTTTGCTCCCATTTCTCGCAGGTCAAACAAAGAGATTTTCTCGAATTCGATGCTCTGGGGTTCATTTGACCCTCCCTCTCGAGTATCTCTTTATCTCTCCGTGTTTTGTTTATGAACTTCCTTCTCCTTTGAGGCTTTCCAGCAACGTCTGGATCTCTTCCCCCTCCTTTTGCGCGTTCGACACTGCTCGAATTCTGAAGGGCCCTCCTCTTGAGGCATCCTCTGCCTCCTAGTTTTGTTTCTTTCTATCCCCTATTCCCTGCAATTCTCATCGTATTTGAGAGGATCCCATAGCAGGACTTTCCGCTATGAGACCTAGAGAGCCCCCCCCCGATCTCCCGTCGCCTGATCAGAACCAACCATCTCCAGCATCTATGTTTTTATCTACGAACTTTGTACCTTCCATCTCTGACGAGGATGTCGTTATGCACCGGAACTTTCCTTTGATCAGGCGCCTGCGTCATTGTTCCCTTGTCCCCTCGGAGTATCAGCCATTTTTTTCGATTTCTGTTCTCTGTTCGGGACTTCTCAATGAACCACGTTATCCCAGTCATGATTCCCGAGGTGCGAAGCGCTTTTGCCCCTTCCGTTTGTAACGAATCGAAGCAAGCTTCTTCCCCCGGTCCAGACCAGGAAACATGACCCCCCCAGTCCCGAGGTTTTAACCCCCCCCTGCCACGCCCTACCCCCCCTCCCGACAGTGGTCGAATTTTTTTTCCCCCACTCCACCTCCATCCCTTCATTTGTCTACGACCGCCTCCTGCAAATGTGGCAAACATGACCCTGTTTAAATTGTTTCCTGACTCGGATTGCCGGCAGTATGGAGTGCTCGAGGGGGCAGAAATGAAAAACACTTTTTTTTTTCTGCCTGTGTTCCATGCAAGCAGCGGTTTCTTGGGCTGGAATGCAGGCCTCCTCCTCCCCTCTCAGTCCTTTTCCCCCCAGCAGAGTCCCGGTATGGCGGAACGAAAATCCAGAGCTAGTCTTGGCCTAACGAATGCGAAGTTCCCCATTTCCCCTCCTTTGGAATCAGGGAGAAGCGGGTCTCTCAAAGTGTGTTTTACCATGCGCGACTTCTTGCTGTGTTTCCCTTGGAATTAGGAACTGTGCCCCCTCTGCGTTTTTGTGTGGGGGGGGGGTTTGTTTGGGGGTGGGTTTTGGGTTGTGTTGTGGGGTGGGGGGGGGTGGGTGGGGTACTATGGATTCTCAACCTTTGTGGTCTACTTAGATGAAGCTGAACTCTCATCGGAGGGATTTTTCCCACAAATGATCTCCCGCTAAATCGAATAACTGATAACAAAACGCCGATGACCAGAATTTTGGTTTTGCACGGCTCCCCCTGTTAGTCTTTCGATATACCACGAAGTTCCTGTCTCGCAATGACCCATTCGCTTGACGCATCCGGATTGACATACAATTGAAAGCCCCTCGCTCTTTTTTCTTTTTTTTTTTGAGAAATAGGCCGATTTGCGTCTCAAGCGGTCACGTGCTTTGCCACCCCTCGCGTTTACTGCCCAGTTTTCTTGTGAGGAGCGGTTGAGTCTTGCAGAATAGGTTATCTTTCTTCCCCTCCGCAGAGGTATTCACCAATAGCATCCTCTCACGGTCACCGAATTTGCTCCCCGGCCGAAGGATCCTTTTTTCCCACGATTGTCTCGAAGAATGAAAAGCAGTTTTCCGCCCCCCCCTCCCCTATACGTATCTCTACATTCACTGATCCTCCCCCCAAACGCGCACCCTTCCGCTCTTACATTTGATCACGGGCGGTCTTCATTGTTCTCCTTCCCCAATCCTTTTTCCTGTTCCCCCGACGTTTTTGGGTGTGATTAAATATATTAACCAAATAAGTTTTCTCTATCTCTGTAGTGACAACCTTCGCCCGCCGGTCGGGTCCTTCTGTCCAGGTGGAGCGTTCTCTTGAAGACCGCCGGGCGCAGCTTTTCCTCCCCGTTCTTTTTAGCGTCTGTCTCGTGATTTCTACCTCTGATAGATTTCAAGGAGAAGTAGAGAAGATTTCCAAATCATCTCCAGTCTCCCCGCAGCTTCGAATCGCTGAAAGACCCTAGATCTCTGTCTCGTGTTTTTAACTTCCAAGTACTGACGTCGCTCTGATTGGTTTAAGCAGGACTTGATATTTCTCCCCCCCTCTTCCCCTCTGTAATTGACCCCAACCGCAGCAGACCCCCCATTTATCTAGAGAGTACCGGTTCCTCGTGATTCTTTTCCACCACCTCAGTTCGGCCTTGCACGCATCTTTTTATGTTCCCCGGCAAGCTGTGGGACCCTCCCTCCCCATATTTATTATTTCCGAAGATGCAATTACCTTCGCTGTTTCTTCTGTCTTGTTCCGAGCGTCCCCCGTCTCTAAGGAAAGCGGCCAGTCCACTTTTTCCAGATCTCTTGTGCATTCTTTCTTTCGGTTGCTCCCCTTTGTCCGTGAGAGAGCCTGTTTGTTCACAAATCCTATGAGAGGATCCTTGCGCGAAGATTAGTGACCCAGTTTTTTATTCCAATGCGCTCTTTTCTCTCCATCCTTTGATCTTCCAAGTCCCCCCCCCCCCTCACGCAGGAGAGATACAGGTGTACCCGTATAATTTATTCCCCCACTCGGCATTGTGGTTTAGCCGCGGGTCACCACCGGCTCCCAACGATGGCGATCTAGTGTTTCCCTCCCCCCAATATCTCCTAGATCCCCTCAAAAGTATTAAAGGAGTTCTCATATTCCTTCCCTCCCCCAGCATCCGCTTTTTATGGGGAAATTCCCAAGTCACCAGTTGTGTAATTTCGGAACCCTCGATCCCCTCCGTCCCTCCAGAAGTTTTTTTGAGCCGCAAAACAGTTAGTCTTTTTCCCTTCGATCTTTTGGTCGATAATAGGGGTTATAGTAATGCCCCCCCCCCTGAGCCACTTGTAGAGGTGTGTTTTATTTTTTTTCTGGTTAATTTTCGTCTTTGATCTGCTGCCATCATGTTGTCTTTTAGCGTCCCCCGGCCCCTAGTTTTTTTTTTCGAGTAGAGCTACTAGAGAATAAGAGATTTCTCCCCCGTCGGCTTGCTTTCCCCGATTATTTTCCCTTACTAGTTACCCCTCTAGACATTCGCCTGTCTTATCCCCTTTCTCACGTCCAAAGTCTCCCCCCTACTAATTATTGATCGAAGTCCCAGGAGTTCCGTTTGCTACTCTACTGCCGTCAATTTCTTGCCCAACTTTTATTGAGCAGTGGCGTTCGTCAAGATCTGTTCCCTGTTTTTTTTGGTCGATCGCGAAGTTAGCCCCCTATATAGAGTTAGATCCCGAGATGCCCTTGATCTCTCATCTCCGATACCCCAAATAGCCTGGTCCCTCATTTTTAGACTCCTTTCTAGTCGCTCTGTACACACCTCTCGCAGGGATGGCCTCCTCTCTGCTCCTTCTTCTTCTTGGGCGACCCCCCCCTCCCCAAGGAACTTAGAGATTGGGAGGTGAGGCCTCTTCCCCTCTATTCCTATCCTTCCTTCATCATCATACTTTTTTTTGTTGAGAGGCTTTAGACTCGAGGACGGTTGCCTCCCCGCCCACCACTCGCACTGTCATGTATTTCTTCCGTCTTGAATGGTAGCGCCACTCCGACGTTGCTTTTGAGGCTACGGCATGCTAGGCCTGTTTTTCTCTCGAAAAGCTTAGACCGCAAATGATCTCTGCAGCTATTGATCCCTTGATTTGCCCTCCCCCTCCCTCGAGCTGACCTCGATAGATGACCCCCTCTTTCCTCTTACTTTGCGGATTAGAAACCCAAGCAGTCCTCCCTCTGGCCCGCCGCCACTGCCCTCCATTTTCTTTTCTCTGGGTCTGAAGGCCGTGAGTGGCAAAAGAGGACAATAGCTCAGATTACTGTTACTTGATAGCTCGGTGCGGCGTTTTTCCATGTGTCCGCACTATTGCTGCGACTTTCTGGCCTCCCCTAATCGTTATTTGCATGCTTCCGGTTCCTTTTTTTTCTCTCAGTCGGTAGAAGATTGCAGCCAAGCTCAGATTCCCCCCTCCGCCGAAACAGGACCCCAATTCCTGCTGGCCCTTTTCAGCCGTCCCCCTTTCTTTTTTTTTCCCTTCACCGCCACAACTGAAACTAAACCTTGAACCCGTTTGCCAAGTAGGCCCTTCTGATCTCTCGACCCATTTTTCCCCATCTCTTCGTCCAACTCCCTTTGATTGTGTGCCATGTCCTTGACCGTCCCTTATTTGCTTTAATTTTTTGAGTTATTTCCTTTTTTCCTAAATCACTTCTGCCAGGCTGCTGGCGGCTGACAATGATCTAAACGACAAATTGTTTCATCCTTTTCGTCACCCCTTTATTCCCGAGTCTCTCGTTTGCGGCCCCCACTCCTTGATCTCCCCTCAGTGCCAGATTTAAGTCAGAAACTCGGGTCATCCTTTTTTTCCCTAGCAGCGAAGCGGGGAGAGCCGCACGCGGTTCCGTTCCCCATATCGCCCGCGTTTTTGTCTTCCTTTCCCCCCATCATTCCCGTTCCTTACCAAGTCGAGAATCTAAACTGAGTTACTTGAAGCTTTCCTCTTCCTCTTCTTGTTTTAACCAAATGACTTCCCTTCTCCCGCCTCACCGATTCCCGACTCTCCCGCCGTCCCCGCCCCCCGCTCGTTTAAAACATGCCGACATGCACTCGCCCCTGTTGGCTCTTCCCAGACCTTAAAGTCCCTTCGCAATCAAGTGCTCGCTTGACGCACGAGTGACATTCTCAGATAAATCACGCCCTATCAGACCCTGGCAGATGGGTAGTCTCCCCGTCGTTGCCCGTGTTTTCAACAAGCCTTGTCCCCGTTCCCCTTCTATCTTCCCTCTTTTTTCTGCTTCCTTTGAAGGGAGGCCTCGTTCGTGGGGGGATCGTCTCGAATAAACTCCTACGCCGGCTTTAACCCACTTCTGAAGAGACTTTCAAACCTTTTTTCATCCCCCGCCCCCCCTCCCGCCCCTCTCCACCGTGCGGAAGATCTTCGAGGATTGCCCAGAACTGAGTTTTTTGTTTTTCCCTCGCCGTCTCACCCCTTTCAATTTTTCAGTCCCATCTATCGATAGATCACGACATTCCCGAGTCAGCACCTCGGGCCGATTTCTTTACATCTTCTTTTCACCTGTAGATCAAAGCTGGAGACCTAGCGAAGGTTTTTCTCACTCCTCTTCCTCCCCCCTTTCCCCTTTTCCTCATCCCCGCCGTGTTGTTTTTTGTTAGATCTTTTGTCTGATCACCTGGACTCCTCGGGTTCACGCGTCCAGCCCGGTTTGAGCTACGATTTAAGACCGCCCGTTAGCATTTAGCGTTTTTTGGGTCTCATGTGTGCTAGTGCCTCTTCCTTATAATAGTGAAAATGCTTTTCCCTAGCGACCGATCACTCTTCGCCCGCTCCTCCCGAATCTTTTCCGAACTTGACTTTCGCCTTGTGTGCCGGTTTGCCCCTTTACCAACCCCATTTATTTCCCTTACTCAGTCGGATTTTCCTTGAAGACGTGACTTAAGATAAATAGCTGATCGCTTACTCACCAGAACGTCCCAGAAATGAGCCTCTGCGTCACGTGGGACTATTTGTTTGTGACCCTTCTGCGCGACTTGCGACCTCCATCTGCCATTTGTTTGCCCTGCGGTCCCTTTCTGGAAAGCTCTTTTTATTTCCGATATGGATTTCAGCCGCTTGCACTTCCATTTGAGAAGGGATCGGAGTCTGCCTCGTGCCGCCTTTTTTTGTCGTGCAGGTGCCCCCGAACTGTTCCCTCTTTAGGAGTGGCAGACCCCCCCTAGCGTTTTTCGGGTATCGGTGAGCTTCTTGAGCTGTGCCTTTTTGTCCAACCTCCATGCTTCTCCCCCCCTCTGCCTCGTCCTTCTCCCCCAGGTTATCTCTCAGATTAATGCGATACTGATGGGCGACCTCCCCCAAGGCCCCACCGCACGATCTTTCCGCCTATGGGCCCCAAGTCTCGCCCCCCCCGCTTTCTTCCCACTTCCCTCAGGAGCGTTTCCGCGGTGCTTCCACCTCCCCTGCTACGAGCCTTTTCCCTCTACCTGAGGGGTCCGAAAAAGAGATATCGGGATGACTCACCCTTCCCATTGGCGTTTCTATCTACCTGTCCCTCCCCAGTATCGTCGCTGGACATGCCGCTTCAACCTTTCGATTTCTTCCAATCTTTCCCCCCTCATTTCAAGAAATATAAGCGAGAAATTGAACCAACACCTTTTTCTTGATTTTTTATCCGAGCTTTGAACTGAGATGTCGGTCGGCGATCCCTGAATGACCGGTTATCTTAATTCCCCCCCCCCCCCCTGAAATGGTAGGTGTAGTCGTTGACCTCATATTTGCTTCCCTTTCAAGCCTTCATTTTGGCCTGGTTTCGAGCGTATTGGAATCGGCTTGACCGCGATCCTTTCTTCCATCTTATCTTCCTAATGAGACAAAGAAGGATCATCCCCGATGTAGTGGTGCCTCCTAGGCGTCATAGAAACTCGCTCTCCCCCATTAGTAGATCACTGCAAATAAAAGTAGCATTCAGGCTTTACCCTCTTCCCTCACTTCTATTTCTTGATCTGACCCGAAGCGTATCTTTGAGCCGGTTCCTATCTGACTTTGAATATGTTTTTTTCTTCTCCGCGACGTATAGCTTTCGTTCGCTCTACGGTTCTACTTCCTTCAGCCGCGTTGTCCTCGATAGGCACAATCTCAAATCGTTTCTCTCTTCCTTCGGGTATGTAGCGTCTCTTAGAAAAATTTTAGAGTAGTTTTCCTTCCTGCCTCTCCCCTCGGATCTATTCAGGGTGCCCCCTTCGAACATCCTCTCTCGCCATTCTGCTTGCGTTCTTTTTTTCCTTTTTCATCTTCCTCCTTTTTCCTCCTCTGGTTGAGACTCTCAGTCGGCCCCCCACGCCCCCCGATCATCGTTTCGAGTCTTAGCGGTTTGAGCTGTCGCCTGATCAGAATTTAAGGCTCCGCGCTGTTGTCCATCCTGTCTTACGTCAGGTTGTAGAACGATTTTCGCCCTAAATGCTCGATGCCCGCATTTGATTACGATGCCTATAGAAGCCAGCTCCTCTGTGTCCACGCTGAAGAAGATATCGACAACGATATCTGACCGTTTTCTTCTCCCCAAACAATAAGAGTGCATAGGTGCCCCTGCTCAATATGTGGGTGCGTACCATTTCCTAAATCTTCCCTCGGTGAAGAGTCAAACGTAACTCTTTATAGGCGATCATGATTAATTGTTTCCCCCTTGCCCGCGTTGGCGAATTGGGAGAGAGGATTGATCTTTTCCCTTTTTCCCTGGCCGCCAATCCCCTTATAATCCTTGCTCGGAGGTTTCTTCTGAAGCGCTTATTGCATATCGACCAGTCTACCGGCCTTCGCGCATCAAACCTGCGTAACATTTGAAACCTTATGCTGGACGCATCTCCCCTAGATTGTCCGGACCTTAAAGAAACTACCCACCACTCCCCCGCGACCCCCCCCGGGACTTTTTTTTCCCCCATTTCCCCCAAGTCTATAAGAATAAGGTCCCCAAGCTAGTCTAACCCCTCCCTCATTGTTGTTGCACCCTGTTTTCTTCGAGGGATTCCCCTTGCAAGAGTTGACTGAGGGGGGCCGACCACTACCAAACTTCGCCTGATGATGTCACTGCCATCAGCGGCGTCGGGCGGACTCCACTCTTAGACCAAATTGCTATTTTACATAAATTCTCTCTTCTTGAGGACCCACGAACTCTGCCAGCGCTGCGCCGAGATGGGCCCCCGTCCTTGACTACCGCTCCTGTCCCTCCTTTCATCTCATTTTTGACTCTTTTCCCCCTAGTCGCTTTGACGCTGCTAAGAGCGACTTTTTCCTCCGGCGCCATCATGAGGAGAAGTCCCAAACCTGAGCGCCCTATGGCGATCCCCCGTGGTACTCCTCTCTGCAGATTGACTCATCGGCGGGTGTTTTTGCCAACAAAATCACCGTCTCGCTCACGCACCCCCGTCCTGCATCCCTCCTCTTGCCACCCTCCTCTGGAGGCTGATGTCAAGTGAGCACTTTTCTTTTCTCGAGGTGCATTGACCACGAACATTGCCGAATGAAGTTCCTCCTTGCTGATCCCGTCCCAAGTGAATTTTCGCCCTCCACACTTGTCGCCCCCCTGAGACGCCTCACATTGGAAGATGGCGTTCCAACCCTTTCTTGCACGATTTTCGAAACAAGCCCTTTTCCCCTTTACGTATCTCAGCTGCTTTCTGGCCTGGCCGAGACTGAGACCGATTGTCTTCGTCGAGACCCCCCTCAGAGCCCGGTCTTTAATATCCGAGATTGCAGTACCTCCCCTTCCCGCGTCTGATTTGCCTCGAGTTTCTGCTCGGGGGCTCGTTAGAGGTTTCGCGTCGCTCTCCCCGCTTTTTTCCTGTCCCACTCCCACGACTCCTCTCCCTCCCTTTTCCAGATCTGCAACGATAAATAGAGACTTTCTTCTTTCCATAATCGGAGCTCACCCGATATGGACCGCTATTGCCCTACGGCGGGCGTTGTTCCTCCCTATCTCTTTCCCCTTCCAGTGGTTGTTGTTCTTCGCTTAGGTCTTTCTCCCCCTCTCCCCTCCCGGTATTTCGCTTTAGAGAAATTGAAGAAGGAGCAGCTGTCAGCTCCTCTTTCTGAGTTTTCTTCTCGTTATGTAGATGATCTTCTCCCCTAACATATATGGGCGGCAATGCGGGCGTCTATCTATCTCCCCCCTATTCACTCTCCCCCAAGAAGTTTCATCCCCCCTTGCACAATTTTAGGATCGAGCGTAGTGTCCTTCCCCCAGTAGTTGAAAGTCGCTTAGAGATTGTTTTTCAGCATGCGGCGATTTTTTCTAGGCTAACGCATTATTCCTCCGTAATACTGGCCAACCGCCTCCTCCTCCCAAGCCTTTGGCCGGTCTTTTGATAGACCTGGTCCTAAATATTAAATCTTTGGTGAAGAGTCATTTTTCTTTTCGGCCCGTTCGCCCTTTGATAATCTCGTGCGTAGACCGCTTGTCCCAGTTAATTGAGAAGTGGCATTAGTCTTCCCTTTCTCCGAACAAGTGACCTTTCCCCTTCTCTCACAGTACGACTGAGTGGGCTAGGCCTTGGAGAGGTGGTGATTTTATTTGTCTGTTTTTTCTCCCCTCTAGGGTCAGTTAGCCAAGTTCCCCCTTGCGATATTTAAGCTCCCCCCTTATGTGAGCTCCCCGTAAAAGAACTCCCTGGTCGTATGGCACGCAAATCCTCTCGCCCGCTTCTACTTCCCCCCTTCCCCCTTTCATTAGGCTTTTTTTTTCTCCCTCTGGCGTTAAAAATCTTCTCCCCAGATGTTCGATTTGTAAGACCAGCCCCCTTTTTGATTTTTGACGTAAACGGACAATGCTTTCGACTTTTTCAGTCAGAAAAGCCCCTCCGTGTCTTCTTTTCCCATAACCCTTTTTCATTAGGATCCTGGCTACCCTACAGTGCAACCTCTTGAAGTCGCGCACACTTTCCCCCACTTTCGTTCTTTTGTCCTAAGTTTCCAGGAGTCGGCGATAGTATCCCATGAAGCTTCCTGTTCTCTAATTCCAACCCCCTCCCCCAGCGGTGTGATTCTCGCATCGCGGTGTCCTTCCTTCATGGACTTTGGACTGTTCGAGACCCCCTTACCGTGTTGTTTCAGGGCTTGCCGATCTCCGTTAGAAAGCGGATCTCTTCAAGTCCTTCCCCCCTTCCCCCCCCTAAGGCTGGTTCCCAGATGACCTAGCCTTCGTATCGCCCAGTCGTCGCCGAGCAACCTTGCCAAGTTTTCCACTCTCTTCGGTAGCGTCTCCTGTTTCTCCTTTCCCTTTCCCCTCTTCTGATCTTGCCATTTTTTCTGACTTTAGGCCGAAGAGAGAGAGTGTGTGTGGATCTCTCCCTTTTCTATAGTTCTCGTCTTTTTTCTTCTCGCGGACCTCCTGCGCGCTGCGGCGATATGATATCCCTTCAAATAGCGGTCATCTCCCATTTTCTCCTACTGGTCTCGCGCGACCCCCCTTCTTTTTTTCCGAGTCGTACCTAATTTAGACATTCTTTTTCTCTCCTTGGAGCCCACTCGCAAAAAGATAATTCCCTCCCTTCGGATGCTCTTTGAGAGGCCGCCGTCTCCCTCTCTCTCTCCTCTTTTCCATCCCCCTTTTCCCCCTTTTTTGTTGCTATTCGAGTCAGTAAAGTCCAACCATAGGAGAGATTCGATTTTTGCGTTCTGGGAGGAATGACTTTCCTCCCTGGACGGGCGCGCCCTGATTTTTGGCATTCATTCTGAATTCTGTTTTTTTCTCTCTCCCCGATCCGCCCCCCTGATAGAGCCTATTATCGACCGACCCCAGCATTTCTCGGCTTTAAGCTGCTTTGATCCCCCTGAGCGACCCTCTCCTATCCCGCGGATCGCCCACACCCCGTCAGATGCAATTGCCTTCTTTCTGTACTTCCCCTTTCTCCCCAGTGAAGACTCTTACTCTGATAAGTGAAGGAGTCCCAATAATTTCCTACCTGTCTCATTCCTATCCTGAGGACTTGATAATGGTCGTTCGTGCGGGCTTCCTTCTACTTTTTCGACACTCTTTCTTCTCTTCGGGCTATTCCACTGACATCGATATGCGGTGCTCCAAGCTGATGACCGATTCTCCTTGATAAAGGCTCTAGTTCCCTCCGCCGGAGCGCCCAGTTTTATTCCAGTCCCCCAAGTCATGTTTCCCCTCCTCATCCCTCCTCTTCTCAAACCTAACAAAATACAAGGTTGGGACGTGTTTCCCCCCTTCCCCGAGACAAATCAATGGATATTATCCTACCATCCTGGCAAAGTTTGTCCTCCCCCCAAAAGCACGCCTTGGTTGAAATTGTCCCCCTCCGTCTTCCTTTTTCCCCCTCCTATGAGTGTTTGGAGGGGATGAAACTTGCTATTCCTGTACAGCCAATTCCTTTTTTTGGAGGACTGAAATTCTTCGAAACGCCAATTTAACCCCATTTTCGTCCAGAATCCCACGCGTCTCTCCCTTCTTTCTTCCCCCCAACGATTCATTATCTTTCTGCAAGCGCACAATCATCCTTGTCCTCTTTAAGTTTTTAGTAGTCCTCCGGGGCTCTTACTCCCCCGTTTTCTGTCCCCCCACTCGCGACCCCTTGGTTTTCACTGAGTTGCGAAAAAATCCGGCGAGCAGGAAATCGAAGCACTATGTTGATTCCAACGTGGTTTCTAGTCCGCTGTCCATGATTACCTCTCATCTTGGTTGAAACCAAAATGCCTCTCGCTCCTCTTCACCCTTCTCCTCTCTCCTCCAGATGAAAGGAACAATTGTCTGGAGCACTAGCAGATCCCTAAGACCCTCTCCCCCATTGCGTTAATTTATTTTTCCGCACGATTTGCAACTCTGTACATCCTCGAACTTCCTCCCCTCGAAAATTGATTGAAGATGTTTGCGTCGTTTCACGAGCCTCTTTGTTCGCAACAGCTGTCCCCGTGACCCTACTATTCTTCTTTGCTGCTTCTGGTTTGAAGCTCGGCGAGACTCCTATCGTCCCCCTTCTGAACCTTTCTCCTCCCGATTCTCCCCTCACCCTTAATGCAGTTTCCCTGCCTGACCCCCGCGATACGTGGCTGGAAGTCCTCTTTCCTCTCGTCTTTGGCTCGTATCCTTTTGAATCGCGTCGCTCTCCCGCCCTTTTTTTTCCCCTACCAACTCCCTCCCTCTAACCGAAGATGAAACCCCGAAAAGGAACATAGCAGATGATTCCTTTTTCCCAAATCTCTCCCCAAAATATGGACGCATCTTGCCCGACGCTTGACGTACTGTGTATCACTTATCCTCTCTCTTTTTCCCCCCCCTCCTGGTTTTTTCGATATCTCTTTTTCTTTCTTAACAAAGTCGTCCGCTCCGAGTGAGTATAGATTCCAAGATTGGTCCTTTCAGCCCAATGTTCGTCGGAGTGATGGTGTTTTTTTGTTTGTCCTTTCTTATTATCATCGATTTTTTCTTCCCAAATGCCCTTCCTCTGCTTCCTCTCTCCCCTATACTCCCACCGCAATTTTGATAACCTAACATCTTTTTCGGATTTACGCAAAACTTCGTTTTTACCTTTCCGTTCGGATTTTTGACTACGCAGTTCCGATTTTCTCGGATCCCCCCTCCTCTTTTCTCCCCGTCATCTTCCCAAAGATTTTCGAGTATTAGTGACCCGATTTGTGACCAATTTTTCCTTTTGCCTGTGAGACTCCATATGCAAAGATGTCTTCCACGTCGTTTGGCTTAATGAGCTGATTTTTTTTATTTCCCTCTCGTGTCCCCTTTTTTTTCCTTCTCCTGACTCCTTCTCAGGTTATCTTTTTGAAGCTTTTTTTAGCCCAGTGCCCAGGGGACAGCAGTTCCCCGATCGTTTTCGTTGTAACGACCTAGGGCGAGGCTTCTCGTGTTTCGTTCTCCGAGCGTTTCAATTTTTTTGTTTTTACCCCCCCTTCTAGGTCCAGCATCAGTATTGACCCACTTTTTCTCGCAATTTCTTTGCGCGAAGCCTGATTGGTCTCCCAAGCCACCGTCCAAGCCAGTCCTCTGGTGGTGGTTTTTCAGTCCCGCACGTCTACGGACTCCCCAGTCCTTCTTTCGTTTCGCCTCGGTTTGAGGCAAACACTCTTCTCCCTCTTTGCAGCGGGTTCCGGTCCGCCCTCCTCCGCTCACTTTTATTAACACCCATTGGCGCCTCCCGCCAGTCAGCACATTTCCTGCCTTTCTGCTTAAAGATGAGTTTTTTCTTCACCTCCTTTTTTTTCCCCCCCCCCTCCTTCCACTTCATCCTCCGCGCCACAATGGTTGATTTGAATTCTCTTTGCCCTTATGTCGGTCGAGCTGATAACTTCCTCTTATTCTTCGTAATTTGCCCAACTGCGTCCACTGGTCGGGTGCTTTTTTTTCGTTTTCGAGGGCCTTTCTCCTCTCTTCTGATTCTTCCCCCCCTAATGAATTTCTAGTAACTTATGCGTCTGAACCTTTTCGCCTGTAGCCCCCCCAGCGGCGATATGCCTCAGCGCTTCTCTTTCCCTCGGCTCATGCTGATAAATCGTGTAGGATCCTTTTCGGTCTCCTCTCCATTCGAAAATGTCGCAAGTTCCGGAGCAAAAGGTTTTTCTTTAAGACAGTATCTCATTCTCCTCTTCCGCAGTCCTTTTTATAGCCTTTTTCCTCCCATACTTTTCTTTTTCCAGTTGTATTCTGTAAGAAAATAGAATTTGTGGGCCATATCAGTTTTTTTGTAGATATCGATTTATAGAGAGGAGAGATCGCTGCCCTGGAAGCCCCGATCAACTAGCGTTCCTCCTCTCTTTAGGCTCCTATTCTAGCGCTTCTCCCCCACTCTTCCCTGAGACCCGCATGATTTAGATTTTGAGGGTCCTTCCAAACAGACCTTAGCCAGTCATATGCTCTTTTCTTTTAGCCGTCTTCAAATCTATTAT
>Ga0179591_1200520_pt1 | contig 21633 bp, 33 predicted proteins | sample CZOMad2_1_08_16f_FD_182891 | JGI IMG/M metagenome (GOLD analysis project Ga0179591, IMG submission 182891) | Vadose zone soil fungal communities from Angelo Coast Range Reserve, California, USA - CZOMad2_1_08_16fungal (PacBio error correction) | ecosystem: Environmental > Terrestrial > Soil >... | reverse complement strand
TACCCAGGGTGCCTGCATTTGACACCTTCTCAAGTCCGTCATGCCCCCTTGGGCATCCCTTGTGGCCTTGTAGTTTTGGAAGCTTTTTTTGCCCTTATCGAAGCAGGGGTACCTTTGAGCTGACAAATGCCTTGGCGTACTTTGGTTTTTTTTTTTCCGTGTTTTTCCCTCCCTTGGCCTCCCCCTTTGAAAGTTTACTCGGCCTCGGTGTCCGGTTCGACACAGCTCAACCCTTCTTTTTCTCTGTGTGACCCGCGGCTCGGTTTTTGCTTTGCTCAACTTTCTCTCTTTTCTATCTTGCCATATCTTTCCCCTTTTTTTTTTACTCTCCTGCCAGGTGGCTGGTTTTTGCTCCCCCTTGACCTTGTTTGAGGGACAATCCCCTCCCCCGCCCCGTGGCCAGCCTTTACAAACAGTCCCCCCCCCCCCCCGCCGGACATCTCCCTGCCCCTCTCGCGTTATCTCCCCTGGAGCAATTTGCTCAGTGCGTTGGACACACTGTCCCATGGTCTTTTTTTGAGGTCCTCTGGCGCCCTGCTGCCGTTCTTTTTCATCCCTGACCCCCAGGCGCTCGTTTCTGGCTCTTTTTCTTTTTGACGAACCACGAAGTGCTTCCTCCTCTCAACACCTTTTTGCGTCCGGTCATTATTGCGCCCTTTTTTCCCTCGGGGTATTTCTACCCCCTCGGTTTCGTGCGCCCTCCCGACTCAGGGCGCCACGTTGGAAGGCTATTCCGCCCCCGTCCCTGGGGCGCCCCCCTTCTACGGGGACGAACCTTTCTCTAATCTTTCCTCCTTCTTTTGTTGTGTTTTTCTTTGAGCCGTGGACTGATCTTTTCCTTTCCATCGCAGTAGATTTTCTTCTTTTTGTGTTGAGGAATCGCCCTCCAATTTGGTTTCCTTGCTTCCTGCCTCTCTTCACCATTTACTACTTCGACCTTTGTCTGTTGCCCCCCGGTTCCAGAGTAGTTCCCCCTCATTTTATCTGCTTTTTCAACAGTGTTCAGTTGTCCGTGAAGGGCTGCCCTCCGATCTTTTTTCAGAGCCCCCGACTTCTAGATTTTTTTCATTCCAGCTCACACCCCACGGACCGTCCGTTCATCACTGACCACCCCTCAACTTTGACCTGCCTTGGTTCCAACCTCCCTGACCCTTTGTTGCTCCTGAGATTCTCGATCATTTTTCTTCTGGCTTTTGCCGGTTGGTTCGCCATGGTTTGCTGCCGATTTTTTTTTTTCTTTATTTTTTTTCCCCTCTGGTTTTTCTTCCCCCCCTGCCCTCCCTGTTGCAGCTCCTACCCCTGTTTTTTTTGTGTGTTTTGGAGTCGATCCTTTCCCACCGCCCGATTATGGTGTTTTATTTTTGGACTGTCTTCTAACTTCTCCCCCTTCCTCGATCTTTGCCCGCTTTTTCTTTGGTTGCCGCCTTGCCGTCAAGAGGGTTCCTCTGATTCGGTCCCCGTGGTGGGCAAACAACATGTCTCTTTTCACACTTTGTGCTCCCCACTTCCATTACCTTCAGCACGCTGTTTCCCATCGCCATCCTTGTCTTTCCCCATGCACCACTGGTTCGTCTTTCTACGGCTCTTCCCTTCGTATGTTAATCCCCTGGCGGTGTCTCAGCTTTTCTTTCACACCTAAATGTTTCGCTGTCCCCCTTCGTGCTGCATCTCTAACGTTTTTTCTGATCCCATGATGTTTCAAGTTCTTTTACTTCCTGAACCGCGTTGTTTTTTTTTGTCCCTGTTCCAGGTTTTTGAGTGCTCTCCAATTGTCATTCTCGTGATGGGGATCCTTGCTGATGCCCTTTCCCGGTCCTCCTTCACGGTGTTCCCGCCCCTTTTTTCTTTTTGACCCCTAAGAGTGTTTTTCGCGGTTTTTTTCCGCTACAAGTTCTTCCCCCCTGACTGCTCAGTAGGTTTTGTGATGTGCCCCGTCGCTTTAGGCCATTCTTTTTACCGATGGAAAGAGCCCTATTCGTTTGTTGGGCCCTCTTCTTTTTTCACCTCTTTTAGATGTCTCGATCTTATACCTTCTCTCGTCGTTTTTTTTTTGGTACTGATGTTGGGTCCCCCTTGTCCCTTACGGCGCGTTGCAAAGGGTAAACCCCCCATCCCCCCCCCCACTTGGTTCCCTTCTTTTTTTTTCCGTACCCCGGGCGGGAACCTTTTCCCCCAAGTTTTCCCGCGTCCCCCCACGACGTGGGACCCCACTAAGGTCCCTCTCTTCCCGGAAGCGGTGTCTTTTTTTGTCAACCAGGTTCCACCACCTTTCCCCCGGACCCCCAGTTAGGCCAATCGTTTACGCCGGTCCCATCTCTTAAGGCTCGTCGAGGCTTTTTTGTAATGCCTCTTATTTCCAATGGGGTTTCCCCCCTGCCGCCCCCTCCGGGTCCCTTTCAACCCTTATTGGTCGCCTACCCTCGGCTCCCCGTTGTTCTTGCTTTTTTTCTTGACGCTTTTTACAAGACAGAGTCTGTCGCTTAGTCACGGCTGCTTGCTCAAGGATCTGTTTTTCGTTGCCTCGAGGCCTCTCGACCCAACCTGGTCTTCTTCCGTATTCTGTATTTTTTGCTATCCCTGGGGTTCTGCTTTGCTTTTTCTCCCACGACTTTCTCTTTTTTTTATACCTTTTTGATCGGCGCCCCAACGTGCTTTTTCCCGGATTTTAGGTTTGCCCAGATCTTTTTTTTGTCATCCTCCCCTTCCCTTGTGCCCGTTTTTTCTCTATTTTTTTGGTGCCCGTTACCGGGAAACTGACTGGCGTCTGTGGTCTGTCTTTTTAACGCCTCGCTTATCCCCCCCATCTTCCAGCCAGTGAGGCTGTTTTTGCTCCGCCTTTCTCCACAGGTTTTCATTTTCCTTCTGCCGACTTGTTCAAACTTCCCCTCCCTTCTTCCCATTCCCATCGTTTTTGGTCCTGTAAGGGATATCACCTTCCCAAGGCTATTCCCAGTTCTTTTTCTAGAAAGTCTCCCGTTTCCATTCTTTCGCCTTTTTTTTCTGCCCCGGGGCACCCCGACGTTTTTCCCCGACAAAAGGACTTTCCTCCCTCACACCCCTTGCTCTTGTTGTGTAATATTTTTAATTAATCTCTCACGTGTGCTTGCTTCTCCCCCCCCTGTTGGGGCCCCGGGCGAGTTTTGTCTTCTTGTCCTTCCAGTGCGGTCCTTTCGTTCCCCCCAGCCCATCTCCCCTTTCGGAAATATTCCTTTCCACCGAGGCCCTTACCACTCGTGCAGTTTCCGGCCTGGTCAACGAGGTGCGGGATCTTTGTTTAATTCTACCGTACCATTTTTTTTCCCTACGTTTCCTGCCAACCTCCCGTCCGTTTTTTACTTTTATTTCCTTCAGTCCACACCCAGTCTGGCCCTTCGAGTCTGATCTCCCATTCCGTTTTTTTTTTCTCCGGGGTAGGAATCCACAAGCGGATTTGTTCCCGATCTAGTTCAGTACCTCAGTTCTTTTGCCCCTTTTCCTCTTACTGAGTATTATGGGTTTTTTGTTTTTGTCAAACCGCCCTTCCCTTTTAACTCCTGCCCGCTTTGCCTTTTTTCCCTTGGACTTATGAGCTCCCCAGTCAAATTCTGTGTCTTTTGCCTGCCATCCTTTGGCTACCTCGTAGGAGTCCTCCCCCGCCACACCCCCCGCCCCGCCGTCCACGCCTTTTGGCGGCCTGCTTTGTTGCCGAGGACCCTTTGCGTGCCCGACCGGTTCCTCACCTTCGCTGGACATCTGTTTATGGTTCACCTCCCCCCCTCGGACAGCTTGAGCTACGGCTGTCTTTCCTAGGGAAGCAGTCAACGTCTCCCGAGGGACTGCAGACCGGATTGCCGGAAACTTTCTTCCCTTTACACCCCTTCTGTTGCTTTTTTTTCCCCCGGCCTTTCCGGGTTCGTGGCTTCCACATTAGAAACCCTCTTTATGGATCCGGCTTCTTGGGTACTTTTGTTTTTTTTTGGATATGGTTTTTTTCTTCTCTCTGTTTTTTTTTTTTTTAATTTATTTTTATACTTTTTTCCCAAAGGAATTCTTTCCTGGGAAATGGGAGAAAGCCCCCCCTGTTCTGCCTCCAGCCATGACGCTCTCCCCTGTTTAGTCTTTTTTCCCTTGTCCCCGGAACCCGTGATTTACTCCTCCCCTCGCCAACGCTTTTATTGTACTTTCGGTAAAGTTAGCCGCATTGCTCTTCAATTTTTTTTTTTTTTTTCCCCTCTCTCCTGGCCTCAAGTGAGGACTTCCGTTGCGGGGTGGACCCCTCCCCCCCCCCCCCCGCGTCTTGCCCTTCCTCTTGACAAATCCCCTTCCCTCCGAATTTTTCTTCCCCCCTTGACCTTGTGAGGGTCCATTTGTCCTGGGAGGGAACCCCGGCCTGTTCCTTCGTCACTCGACCGCCATTTTAGTTGCAGGGGTATTTGCCCCTTTTTTCCCAGCCCTTCACCCCTCCCTGTTCCGGCTGTTGGCGTTTTTTCGTTTCTCCCACGCTTTTGTTCAGCGGTGAAAGAGAAGCACCCCCTGTCTTCTTCTACCCCTGGCCCCCCTTGATTTTTCGGGATCCCACGCCAGCGACTGTTCCCTGGCCCTTTTGCAGATTTCTTCCCCCTCGTCTTTGTTTTTCCCTTCCCGACCTTAACCTTGGCCTTTTTTTTTGTCATTTTTTTTCTTCTGCCGTCCACTCCCTTCCTTTCCCTGTCCCTGTTATTCGTCTCCTTAATTTTTAACATGATAACTCCTCTCTTCATACATAATATTTTTTTTTGTTCATGCTGGATAACTTGGCAACCTTGATGTTTGTTCATAATACCCCCCCCCGAAGGGTTTTATTGTTGACTTCCCTCCCGGTTTTTTTCTTGTGTCGCTGCTTGTTTGTTAGTTGCTTTTTTCTTGCCCCCCCCCCCACCCGACGGTCCACCTTTTGCCAGCACTGATGATTGTCTTCCCCTCTTTGATTTGTCCCTTTTCACCTCCCCCGTGTATTCCCTTTCCGTGCCTTTTTTTCCTGGTTTAGTTTTTTTTTTTTGGACCCCCCCTTGACGTCCTTTTGGTATTCCGACGGGCAAACCCTTTCCCCATCTCCAAGTTGGGGTCTGCGGCGAGTTCCAGCCTCTCTTTGTCTTTCCTCCCCCTTTCTGGTCGAATTGTTTTTTGTTTATTTTTGTTGGTGCGGTCAGTCACGGCCGTGCGGTTTTGCCAGCCCCCTCGTTCCCTTTCTTGATTTCAATGTTTCCTTTTGTTTCTTTCTGTGGCCCCGGGGGTGATTTTCAGTCCCCGAGTTTCTTGGCTCATGGGTTCCTTTTCTTTTATTCCAGATTCCTTTTGAGTCCAGGACGGTTCCGTCCCCCTTTTTCTGCGCCAACGATTTCCCAAACCTCGCGGTTTTTTCCTTGGTTGTTCCCCCCTTTTCCCTTATTGGCCCCCTTTTTTCACCCCTTTGCGGTTAGTGGGGCGGGAAGTTCCGTTCCCGGTCCACTTTAGTGACCTGTACTTTGCGGGACTTTTATGGCCTCCCCGGGGGGGCGACTTTTTCTTTTTTTGAAAGTGTGTGTTTTGTGTGATTCTTGTGTACGCGTTTACCGGTGAACAGTTGATCGTGTTACATTTGGCCCCCTGGAGAATTCTTTTTGTCTGTCCTTTCCCAATTTGTTCAGTTTTTTGCGTCTGTTTCACTTGCTTTGTGTGTCCACCACCTTGCTCTGGGTGGCTTTCCTATTTCAAACTTCCGGTGGTAACTGCCCCGTAGTGCAGCAGTGTTCTTTAGAGATAGTTTTTTTTTCCTTTCTGTATCAGTCTCTCGGCCGGGTTTCAATCGGTTCCTAGGGTTCATTTCAACCTCCCACCCTTGTTTTTTCCTAAGTGGTCTTTTCCGTTTGTTAAAGGCCTTCGCGTCTGGTCAAACTTTGACCAGGTCCGGGTGACTCCTTCCGTTGCCACAATGTGCCTCCTCGCCCGTTCGCCAAGGGTTTTTTCTGTTCGTCGTCAAATTCCTGGTGGATCAACTCTCCTTCTCCGTGGGCGGGGCCGTTTTCCGTGGAAGGGAAGTGTTGACCTGGCCCTCCCCCGCCTTACGGCCCCGGCCTCCGACTGCTGTAACTGGCCGACTCTCGATTTTGTGTCTCGACGCGTTTTTTGGTGTTCATCCCTCCCCCCGTCCCTGCCTGTTCACTTTTCCTGGGTGTCTTTCTTCAGGACGTTCTCGTTAATTCACTTTTGTGTAAGCCCCCGGTTTCTTTCCCTCATTGATTCCCATCCCCCCTTGATCTTCCCGGCCCTTTCCACCCACTTGTCCTGTGTTAATCTTTTTTAAGTCTAGGTGGATGGCAAGTTTGAGCGATGGCGATTGGTTCAAAGTGTATGTTCACTTTGGTGCTCCGCCAACTGCTGCCTTTCCTGCCCTCTCAGTCATCACCCGGGCTATGAGTCTAATAAGCGTTTTACTTCCCATTCAAGGTTTTGTCGTTTTTCCCCCCTTGTTGCCTATTACCCCTTGTTATTCTGCCCGGGCCCTTTAAAAACGATTGATTCCTGTTTCGCCTGCGATGTGAATTCCCGGCCCAGTGTCCCCCCATTTTTAACCCAAGGTCCCCTCTCTCGTCATGTGCTACGGAACTTTTTTCCGGGGCCGGTCCCTGTTCCATGAAGAGTCTTCCCTTTTCCTACCTCTGGTTTGATATTTTGATTCGGCGTCAGGACCGCCCCTGCCATCCCCCTCCATTTCCTCGACGGTCTGTCTTTTTTTTTTGCCCACCTTGGTCCCCGGGTAACCAGGTCTTTCTGGTCCTTTTCCTTTTTCGTAGCCACAGCAGTTCTCTCGCTCAACAAAGTGGAGTTCTTGCCGCCAGCCTTTGTAGCTTTGTTTGCCCGCTGGTTATCGACCCCCCCGTATTAGGAGTCCAGTGTCTCCGTCTCTCTGGCAACGTTACCCCCCCCTTGTAGGTCGCCCCTTGATCAGCAGCCTTTTTGCTTTTTTCTTCTTGTTAGCATGATTTCCCCCCCCCGCCCGAGCTTCTCCCAGCGGTTTTTTCCTCTCCCCTGTTTCGCCGTTTTTTTTTTTTGACGTTTTGTTCCCCCCACCTTCCCTTTTTTCTTCCTTTCTTGCCTCGAACTGCTCTTTCCCGTTTTTTTACTGTTTTTGCCGTTTTTTTTGCGTTTTCTCCTTGTTGAAGTCATTTTTTTTTCTTTTGACCACCTTGCCTGTCCTTGTTGAAACATCCGGTGGGGAACCCTGGCTTGTAGTGCACAGGCTGTCTTTTTGATTCCTTGATTTCGTGCCTCACGATTACCGTTCCTTTTCTGTTGGTGTTTTACCTTTACCCCCACAGTGTGGCTTGTTTTTTGTTTTCTTGGTTTCCCTGCGTCAGTTCCCCTTTTTTTTTTTTTTCACCTACAGGGCCGTTTTCAAATCTTTTCCCCGTCCGTCCCTTTCGAGTTGCCCCTTGTCCAACCCCCTAGAGAAGCACCAAACCCGCCGGGGTTGGCCTTTTCGGGTATTTTTTTTTCCAGATATATCTCTATTTCCATTGCCCAGCTACCCCCCATAGCCTGGGAAGTGTCTCAGCGTTTTGAAGCAGACCCTTTCGACCTTCCTCCGGGCGGGAGTCGCCTTTGCCTAGTCCTTTTCCCTTTCCGTTACATGATCAAGGCCTCTCTGATATTTTTGCTGGTCTGGTTCTGCCCTCCTAAAACCTTTCTCCCACCGCGCTTTTCCCCCAGCCCTTGCTTTGTCCCATGGTAGTTGATTTCGTCCCCCGTAATTTTTCGGCTCCCAGCATTCCCGCTTTGTGTTGCTGTGCACTGTCCTCATGCTGGAACCCAACTTTTCCCTGTGATACCCTGTCGCGCCGATGCTCGTTTTTCTACGACCGTTGTCTTCCCGCTGACTAAGGGAAAATTTTTGCGCTGGAAAGTCGTGCAACTTAGGTTTTGATCACCCCCCTTCCCCTGTACCTTTTTTGTAATTGTTTCCTCCTTCCTGGAACTCCGACTGCGACTCGTTGTCCTGTCTTTTGACCCCTCATTCCCCCACCCATCTGCCGCCGGGTTTTTTAAGGTCCCTTTCCTATTTGTTCTCCCTTCCGGCGTGTTATGGTGATGTCCTCCCCCTTGTTTTTCGCTCCTTGCCATTGCGCGTGTGCCGTGACCTTCGTTTGGTGACTCCCGAACCCCCTCGGGAAGTACCACCGTTGCGCACCCCGTCCCCCCCCAGCCTTCCCCCCTTCGACACCTTTTTTTTCCGCCTTATCGAGGGCCGAGGTAGCAGGGTTATCCAGGTCTTGGAACCCCTGAAGTGTTCGGATGTTTACTTGGTGCTGGTCCCCCGGATTTCAGTTCGTTTTTTTTCTGGTCCTTACCCCAGCGAGCCGTGGTTGGCGAGTCTCATACTCTATAGGATTGCGTTTTCCACCGTGTCCAACCTCGGCTGTGTCCCGTCTTTTTCTCCATATATTTAGTTTCAATAGCAGGCCCTTCCTACCTTCGTGTGTCGGGGACCCCGAGTGTTGGTTTTTGGATTCAGCCGCTCCTTAACCATATGACCCCCCCTTCGTGAGTACCACCTTCCTCCTTATGCTCATCCTTTCCCTTTGTGTGTTATGTCTTTCACGGTTTTCTTCCTAGATGGTTCTTTCCGGTATTTTCTCTGCGGGACCCCGAGTGACTTTCCCTTTTTCCCCTTAATTTAGAAACCTCTGTTTTACCGTGCCTTGCCTGGGCAATATATAATTTACCCCCCCTTTTTTCTGAACTTTCATCCTTTTTTCTTTTTTGCTGCCGATTCGTTCTCTTAACAACGTCAGCCCCCTCCCGGCTCCGATGGTAAGGAAGTCGTTCTTTTTTTTTTTTCGTTCTCAAACCACCCCCAGCAGGTCATTTCGGCGGGAGTTTCATCCCAATCAATCCCTCTACCTTCCCGTTTATTTTGTCAGGTGTTCCCCCTGTCTTGAAATGTTTTTAGTTCCCGTCGCGTTGGGCCTGTAGATTTACTTTTTTTTGCCCCTTTCTTTTTAATGTTTGTCGCACACTTGTGTTCTTGTGCCGATTTTCTTGATTCCCAGATGGTTCGTTTGGACGCGCATGTCCCCCAGTTAGCTAAACCTGGATGTGTCATGTCCCTACGCTCTGTCATGCCACAATTTTTTTTTTTCTTCTTTTTTTTTTTTTTTTCCTCCTTTCACGAAGCGCTTATGGTCTCCCTTTCGCGTACTCGATGGTTGTTGTATTTCTTTCTTTTTCTGTAAGTTTTTCTGTACTAAGTGTGTGTTCGGCGTCTTTCGGAAGGGCCCACATTCATTGTAAAATCGTTGACCCACATTTCCTCCGCAAGATTCCCATCTCCCTTTAAATTGTTTTGAGTACCTCTTTTTCACTTTGGTATCTTCCTACCAGGGAGCCGAGGTACATATGTCATTTTCCCTGCTTTGTTCAGCTCGTCACCTGTGGTACCCTGACTGCAGCTGCTGGGACATCCCTTACCAAGGGCGTGATCCCCTCTGGTCCAACGTTCAGAGTTGTTAGTTTTCTGACACTCTTGTTTTAATGACTTTAGGATGTGTCTGGTTCGCTCTCCTAGGTTGGACTCCATATTTTTCGCGTCTCGACGTTTGGTCTCTTTTTCCCCCCGCTTGCCCGGCCGTCCTTAAGGTTTGTCCCCAACACCTCAACGTGAAGTGAATCCCTCCTAAACAGACACGTGTTTTCTTTCTTTTGGGGTTCGTTCTCCCGCTACCCGTACGTGCATCCTATTTTTCGGGCTTTGCTTTTTCTCAGTATTCAGGCGTTCCTGGGCCCGACTGGTTCCCTTTTCGTGCCCCTCATGTGTCTGCGCGGCTACCCTTTTCCCCCGCGACGTCTGGGAAGTTCGAAGGCCTTCCGTTTCCCTTCTTTTTTCCATGCCCCCCCCATCACCCCTGGTGCACCCCCCTTTGTGCTTTTCAAGCCCCAGGGTGGTCTGTTTCCAAATTTCCCTGGAGGGCCACGCATTTTCTTTAGTACCCTTTTCCCCCCCACCTTACTCTGGGGCACACCTCCTCCGGGTCTTTGGGTCCCCTAGGTGCTGTGCCCACCAGTTAAACACCCCCACCAAAATTCTCTTTCCTGGCCGTTTTTTTTTTCTGAAACGACCTCCATGTTAAGTCTTTTGGCTTGCGCATGAGTTTTTTTTTATTTTTTTCTTTCTGTTTCTTTGGTTTTCCCTGTGACTTTTGGACTTGACGGTCTGTCTTCGCGTCGGGCTACCCTTCTCTTCCCTTTGGCTTTAGGGGTTTTTTTTGGAGAAGCCAGTCGGCTTTGGATCCTTTCTCCCTTCTTTCCATCCCCGAAGTTCGTGTGTTGCTCTTTGTTTCCCTTTTCTGGTCCCCACCCTCCACGGACTCCTCACTCCTTTTAGTTTTGGCATGACAAGCGGGTCTCTTTTCAGCCCCGCTTCGCAGGTGTACAGTCCCTGGTTGTGACAGTGTGCTTGGCAGACGATTCCTTGGTCGTTTTCAAAACATCGGCGATTCGGACACCCTTGGTGAGGGACGTCTTTTGCTTATTTGTTCACTATTCCAACTTTCTGGCGTTTCCGGGATTGGTTTGTAAGAATTCTACAACATTAGTCCCCCTCCTGGTTATTTTGATATGTTTACATTTCCTTTTTCCAACCGGTAATTGGTCCTTATCCTACCCCTTCTTGAGTCTTCCCTAGGAAGGAGACCCTTTTTAAAACCTGTGTTTCTCCCCTTTCTGGGGCCATCCTCCGCCACGCACCGCTTTCCGTCGGTCCGGGCCAGGTCCCGCATTCCCCCCCCCCCCCCCCCTCTTGGGACCCTTCGGCCCCTTGAATCCTCCCCCACCCCCAATTTTCCTCTTCCCCGTGTCTGGCCCTTGCTCATTCCTAATCTTCCCGGTTTTGATTGAGTGTTTCGTTTGGGAACAAAGTCCCTTTGCGTCTTTTCCCCTTTCATGTGCCACTTTTTTGCCCCTCAGCGTCTCAAGCGTCACTTTTTGTCCGGCCCACGACACCGGACCTGTTTTTTTTTTTTCTCACCCCCCTCTTCCCGGTCACCCTTGTTCTTCCCGGTTAAGCCCACCCCGGTTGATGGGATCTCTTTGGTCACCCTGGACAAGTGGTTCTTTTTTTTTTTCCCAAGGCCCCTTCCCTTTCTGCGTGACTCATTCATCCCCCCCCTAACAACCAAAACCTGTCCCCGGCCCCCTGTGAGGGAGATCTCCATTTCGAGTCTTGTGAAGTGCATCACCCCCGCACTTCTTTGCAGCTTAGGTTTTTTGTCGTCGGAAGTTCTTCGGTTACCACGCACGGCTGCCCGTCCCCCGCCCCCCCTCCCGTTCACCACTGCAGCCATTGCAGCCACTTTTTGCGGGATGTACTGCAAGCCTTTGTCCCCTCAAAGTTCCTGGCGCAGCTTTTCGCATCCTCCTTGACGTCCCCCCCTTGGCCGCTTGATTTGCGAGTGCGGTTCTGTCTGTTTTTTTTTTTCTCCTAAGGAGTGCCCGCCTTTCAGCCCACTTTTGTCCCCCCCCCACATCGGTTCCTTTTTTAAACTCGGTCCCGCTTTCAGGGCTGATTTTTCCTGAGACGTACTAACTTGTGAGCGGGTGTGGCCCCGAAATGTTTGTTCCCTGCCGGGTCAACTTTTTTTCCTGAGTTTTTTGTACAACAACGTATGTTTTCTTCCCAGGCCCTGTGGGACGGGGTTTAGCCTAACAGGCAACCGTCGGTTTTTTTGTGGCTGTCCCTGAGTTTCTTCCGTTCTCCGTTTTTTCCAGTTCGAAAACTCCCCGTCCCGGTCACAAACAGGTTCATCTCTGGGTTCGTGAAGTTCGCAGCCCCATGGGGTGTCCCTGTCCCCTTGGGCCCTCCCCCCCAGGACAGATGTTATGGCCCGTCTGTTTTCCTCCCCCCTCCGCATTATGTAAGCCCTCCTTGCCCTGTGTTTTTAAAAACCCTTCCCCTTCGGGTAGTTCGTCTAGGTGGATTGTCATCCTTTTTTTATTAACGATCCCCCCTGGGCTTCTCTTCCAGGTTGTGCCGGTTTCAGTTTTTGTTTTCTTTTTTTTCTTCCCTTCACTTTTACCTCAGCCAATGCTGGTCCAGCGCTTTAAACGATCCGATAATTGCTGGCCGCAGATTTCCCCTTCCTTTTGCTTCTTGCGCCCCCTATTCTTTGGTTCCTTCTTACAACCTGGATGACTTTCATTTTCTTTACGGAATCCCCCCAAAACTCCTTTGTATTTTTTCTCCTTGTGAGTCCGTTTTTTTTCCCCACCATACCTCATTCTATTCCCTGTTCTCCAACACTCCATGGCCTAGTTCATTGGGCCCCCCCTTGCGGTTACTTTTTTTCTGTCTTTTCGCACCCACCCTCCCCTCCCCTCTTTTCATGCAACATTTGATTCCCTGAGGCCTGGCACTGAGTTTTCCCACGCGTTTTTGGCTCCATACTTGTCCGGCGGGCTCTGCCAGGAGTTTGTCCGATCTTGCTTTTTTACTTGTGACCACTTTTATTCTCTTACAGGTCACCGATCAGCCCATATATAATCTCCCTTTGTGTTTTTTCTGATTCATGGCACCTTTCAGGAATTTTTTCACTACCTTTTTTTTCCACACGACAGTTCGGATCGGCCCTGCGCATTAATTCCCCCTCCTTGTTTCCCGTGAATCTCGTCTGTCCCACCCCGGACGTCCCTTGCATGGCAGCTGCCTCTTTCCCAGTTGTGGCGGTTGTCTCAACCCTCTTTGACCCCCGTTGTTTTTTTTTGCCCTTCCTCGGCCTGTGGTTTTTTCCCTTTCTGTTATTTCGGGAACTAAGCCTTCCGGTCTTTTTGTTTGACCCCGTCCCGCCCACATTCACCTTCTTTGTTAGGCTTGTTTCCCTTCTCAAGACCCCGCCTCGGATTGCGTACTCCTTTCGTCTTTTTCTCGCAGGCCAACTCCCCTTTTCCTTTTGTGTCACAGAATGTCCCGTCTTTCCGGAGTTGCCAGTCGGCGGGGCTGCTTTTTCTGTTTCTTGGATGGTGCCTGCTTTTCCTGAATAACTTCTTGTCTAACCCCTTGGTTTGCTTTGCCCCCGGTCATAAGCGGGAACCTGGATTTTGTCACTACCGCGGTCCGTCGTCCTGTTTTTTTTTGCAGGCGATTTTGGACACTACATTACATAGTTTGTGGCGTGCATTCCTTTTTAGGGTCACGGTACAAAATTTCTATTTGACTTATTGTGACTGGTCCCCCCCGGTATTTTTTTTCCTTTGACCAGGCGATCGTCCCTGTTTTGGTCAACGCGGTTTACGTAAGGGAAAGCAAAGTGTTAGGACCCGCCGCCCGCTTTGGCTTTTTTTTTTTTTTTCCCAACGGCCGGGCCCTTGCCGTCGAACATTTCCTTTTGTTTCAAAATTCGCAAATTCCCTTTTTTGCAGCAGGTCGTCCTCGGAGCTTAACGTTTTTTCGTTAGTCTTACTTTAGCCCCCCCCCCCTTGCTATCCCCCCATTGTTCTTTGAGGGCTTTTCAACCCCCACTCCATTTTCCTCTCCTGGATGGTTACGTTTCACTCCTTCCTCTGGTGCAACCCTCTCTTGACCCCCCGCGGGTTTTTTTGCGGTATGCTTTTTTCCTGGGCGGGACCACTTTCTTATTGGCGTTTCGCCCATGTTCATGTAGCCTGACACCTTTGCCTTTTTTCTCCTCGCTTTAAGTGCGTTCTTCTTTCCTAGTGAAAAAGTGGTTGTGTGCGTTTTGACTTGACCCAGACTGCCCCCCCGGTTCTCCTCCCCCCCGCTTCGGTTTCCTGGTTTTTTGTGGCGCCAATGTTTTTATTCTTCCCCTACGGCGGGAATGGATGTCCTAACTCCCCCGCGACTGGCCGTTTTTTTTTAAGTGGTGTTTTTGTATTAAGACCGTTTAGTAAGTTTTTCCCCTTTTTGGACCTGGAAGCCCTATTCCCATCCCGTTTCTCCGGCCTGGGTTGTGACACCAGGGGCCTGGAGGTTTTGTTTTCCGTCCGTGTGCTGCCCCCGTTTAGATTTTTTTTTTTTGTCTGGCACCTTTTTCTTATGTCCCTGGAATCCCCTGCGCTTTTCCCCCCGCAGAGATTTTCTCATTCACCTTTTTCTATGGAGACCCCCCCCGCCCCGCCCGGTGGAACCTTCTTGCTTTTTCTTTTCTTTTTTCCACGGGCCTCGGTCTCCAGTGCTGACAACCCTGCTGGGTCCGTGGACTTGTACAACTGAAAGCTGTTTGTTCTTCCTTTGATGATTTTTTTGATTTCCTTGCCGGGCCACCTATTTGAAACCCCTTGGGGTCCGCGGTTTTGGACGAGCTCCGTTTTGATGAGTAAAACTGACCCCTGTTGATGTTCGGGTATTTTTTTGGTCCCCCCCCCCCCTTTGGACCTGGCGCCTTTCGGCTGTGTCCTTGAGTTTTGTGTCGCTTTTAGCCCATGCCAGCCAGCCCAGTTTTCGTGAAGGTTACCACAGATCGTTACACTCTAAGGGGTTCTCTCCAGGCGAGTTTTCCGTAACTACACTTCCCAGGACGCCTTTTCTTATATTTTCCCAAGGTCGGTCCTGTCCTACTTTTTTGTTTTTTTTCTTCCCCTGTTCCTCCCCCGTGTTGCTCTCCCACCTAAACAGCTTCCCGGGATCTTTTTCCCGGTGGTCCGTGCCTCGTTTAGCACTAAAACTCCACAGACTTCGCTGTGTATCACAGACTTCTACTTTTTACAGCTTTTAACCCTGCCCGAGACTTGTAGTTTCTTTTTGACGAAACACTTTTCCCATTGGTAGTCATTCCTTCCGGTAAAAAGATATTTTTTTGCCCTGCCCTACCGCACTATATTTATTATTTGTGCCCTTTTGGAAAGTGATTCAGGTTGGCTCTGCTGGTGTCGTTAAAATGTGGTTTGTCCCCTTTTTTCCCACTTCCGCCTTCTTCTTTTACAGACGCTGCCCCCCAGTCCTGTTCCTCTTCCTTTCCGTTTGTCCGCCACTATTGACCTAAAAAAGGGTTTAGAAAATGTCCCCTGGCCAAACCGGGGTTCTTCTTTTGTTGCTTTGCACCCCGTTCGGACGTTCCTCAATGCCCAGTTAAGTCTCTTCCTGACTCTGACGTATTCAGGTGAAACTTCCTTTCGCCATTCCCCTTTCGGTCCGGTGCAGTGCTTAGGGTTAGCTGGCCCCCCTGTCGCTTATAGATTCCCTCTACGCCTTCACCCCCTTTATTTTTCCTTTTAGCTTGTTCCCCTAGTTAATTTTCGACCTCCAAACGTCATGAGTGGGGCGGTCCCAAGCCTCCGTTGCATGAATCCCTTTCATCTTCCAGTGTTTGGCTTCCCTGGATTTCTCATGGTCTATCTCTTCGTTCTTTCGTTCAGCCCCGTCACTTCCGAAGCTTCCCTTCTTCGTACAATGCCGTTTTTTTGACCCACCTCTATTCCCTGCCCCGTTAGATGCCTTTCTGCCTCCTCTTTATTTTGTGATACCCCGTGTTTACCCGCTCTAACACTCCGTTGTATTTGTACCCTTAGTTCCTTCCCCTTCTTCCTTTTAGTACTTCCCCCCTTCCCCTTTTCGACGGCTCTCAAGGGTACACTGGGGGAACCCTTCTTTCCATTTTTTTCTTTCCACTCGTGTCTTACCTTGGCATTCCCTCTGAAGGTAATCCTTCTGATAGTAGCCCCTGTTCCCCTTAACAGTCTTCACAAGACCCGTCGATAAAGTTTGACAGCTTCTCTTTTCTGTTCGGTTTGGCTGCCCCCCCCTTCGCGGCCGTTTTTGTGTCTCTCTTATCTATTGGTTTTCTCGGTCGAAGGCGGGCGGAGCACCCAGCCGGGCGGTTGCCCAATAGGCATGCCAGTACCTTTTGTTTTACCCCCCCCACCCCCTTTCCCAGCCCTGTCCGCGACATCTCGTCAGAGCATGGGGTACCCTGGGTCGTTGGACACGAAGGGTGAACCCCTTTCTAGTTTCGATTTCTTTTGTTTTTCCCCTTCTGTCCTCTTTTTTATGCCTTTTCCCCACCCCTGAGTCTTTTCTCTTGTGAGTCCTGCTGAGTTCTTTTCCTGCTTGGCACGTGTCCTAACACCTGGGTTTTGCTTACTGAGATGAAATAGAGGTTTCCTTTCGACAGCCCCTCCAGTTTGGCGACTCGTTTATTTTTTTCACTTTTCCTCCCTTTATTGCCGTGTATCTCCCTCTCACCCCGGCCGGGACAACCATATCTTATCCCTTGACTTATCCTTTTCTCTTAATCTTTTTGTTTTTGTTGAGTCGTCTGCTTCCCAACCAGGCCTTTATCGAGGTTTCCCGGACTTTGTCGCTGGTCTTCCACCTTCGACGGCCTCTACCTTTGCCTTCTACGAAACCGCTTTTGCTTTCGGCCCCGGGGGCCTGTCTCTTTGTTCCTCATTGGACTTCTCTCCTTTTTTTGTTCGGTACCTGTTTTTTTTGTGCAATGAGGCAGTCCCGCTTCGCGTTTCTCCCCTGCGCCCCCCCAGACCGTCTCTGATGTATCACATGGGCTCAACACACCGACTTTCCTGCGTCTTCAATCCCCCCTCCCCCTCCTGACCCGTCCCTTAGGTGGTTGTTAAAACTCCACTCCCTGATCCCGGTATACTCGCGCTTTGCTTCTCTTTCGGTCTGGTGTTCCCTTGTTGTCTCCTTTACCAATGCTTTTGCCGCTTTCTTTTCATATTAAGCCGGTGCTTTTTCTTGTCAGAAGCCTGCACGCCTGCTTCCCTGTATTCGTGAGCGTTTTCTCCCTGGTAGCTGTTTTTTTTTTCCCAACATACGATCTCAATCTCCTGGTAGTCCCCCAGCTTTGGTTGACCCCTGCTGTGAGAATCTGTCTCTTCGGCTGTCCCTTTTATTACCTTCGTTTCGTCAATGGTCCCAGGGACATTCTCGTGTTGATCACCTTCACCATGCACCTTGTACAGCCAACCCCCTGATGTTCACTAGAACAACCCCAAGATGTTTCCATAGTTCAGGGTTCTTCCGTTCTATATTCTTCAGTCGAGTGGCAATGTACTCCAAGTTCCTCTTCATGCCCCGTGCCCATTACCTGGACCATGACCGCTCCTCGGCACCTCCTTATATTGTCCGCACCCCTGCAGCTTGTCCCACGCAACGTTGCATTTTGTGACCCCTAGTTGGGTAGCTTTTTACCGGAGTTGTTATATTTTTTTCAATCAACCTTCCCAGGACGCTCATTTTTTTTCTCCCTAGATCTTGGCTAGGTTTATTCGCTCGGTCCCGGACGTTTGAATAAGTTTGACCAAAGGTGCGGGTGTCCCGCAATTGTCCCCATTTTCTTTATGTTGCTTTTCAGGGTCTTCTTCTTTCCGACCTTTTTCTGTGCGTCCGCGAGTTTGTTCTGATTATGGTCCGTTTTTTTGTTGGTAATTCTTATTTCAGCGCTTGCTCCTTCCGGGGTCTTGGCTGCGTTCCCCCTTTACTTGCCTTTTTCTCCGTGATTGGTTCCCCCCTTAAACGCCCGTCTTCTGGAATCCCCCTGAAGGCTTTGACCTTCCCTTGTGGCCCCTTGGCATTTCCTTTGGCGGGCCCCTACACAACCAAAAACCCCCCACCTTTTTGGTGGCCACATTGCTTAACGACCCCCCCTTTCTGGGGAGTTCCAATCCACCCCCTCGTCCGGCTTCCCATGACCCCTTTCCCCACGTTTCCAACCATGTGCATCGTCCCCTCAAAACCGCTTTCTTTATGTTGGTCACAACAGTGGCTCAAAACCCCTTCCCCCCCCCGCCCCTCCGAGAAACAAACCTTATGCCTGACACGGCAACCGTTTGCCACCCCCTTCACCTTCCAGAGTCTCTTCTGGTGACTGTCGTTGTTGGGGTTTTGTTTGTACCACGTCTAACAATGATTTTTCGGGGCACATGTTCTTCTTTTTGTACTTTTTGCCCGGCAGTTGTAGGACACTTGTTTCTTTCAGCAGTTTTACCTGATATGCCTTTCGTTCTCCACCTTCCCTGCGGTTTTGGCCGACTTCAGCACCCTGGTGTGCCTCCTTTCTGCTCCTCTTTCCCCCAGTAGTTTTTAGTTCTCTCCTGCTAGACCCGCCCCCCTGGACCCTTGTAATCGGGTGGGCCTGTTTATCATGATGTGCTTTGAATTTCAATGCCCCTAGTGATGGGTCCCCTACCCTCCTTTTTTGCTCGTTCTGCACTCTTTTTTTAATACTCTCCTTCTCCTTGTTTTACAAGTTGGTTTTTATCGAGTTTCAAGGCATTCCTGGCGTCCGGTGTTCACTGAGACCCCCCTGATGGAGTCGGGACTTTTCGTAAGGCCGAGTCTCTATTCACACCCTTTTCTGCGAATAGTTGTGGCTTCCTTCTCCCATTTCTACCCGGTACCTTTGTTTTTGACATTTATTTTCTCACCAGGGAGGGAGTTGCTGCCTGCAGGTGCGCACCTTTTTACCACCTCGGAAGGTAATTTCTTTTATCCCGCAGGTCCTCTCCCCGATCCACTCATTCAAAAGTAGGTCTTTTACCGGGAACATTGGTCCTGCATTCTGGCTTTGTTTTACTCGGCGTTCCCTACCCCTAAGACTTTTTCCCTCCCGTTTACCTTGTCTTTGTCGGTTTCCATCTCCTCATTCTCTGCAGGATGAATCTTTCTCTCTTACCCACGCTGAGGGTAAGGTCCCCACCTAATCTCCCCCGGGTGGTTTGACCCCCAGCTTTCAATATGCGCAATTTCCCCTTACCCCCCGACCTTCCTTGACACTTCTGGCCGTTCACGGCCCCCCTTTGCTTCCCAGAGCTGACTTTTTACCTCCTTTATGTTTCACCCTCCCCCCGGGGCGCTCACCCCGGCCAACGTGACATGTACGGGCCTTCTGAGATCTCCATTCACCCCAATTTCCGGCCCGTTACTCGTATGTTTCCCCCCTTTCTGTTTTAACCAAAGCCTCTGTCCGCTTCGGGGAAAGTACAAATCCTTACTTTCGTGTACTTTGCCTTCCACACTTCATGGATTGGGCTGGCCTTTAGAGCTTATTTATTTCCCGGGCTCCCACAAATGTTAAAGGCCCGCTTTTTATCCCCCTCCGTCAGTGTCCCCCCTGAACCATTGCTGAGTCACCCCCATTACACAGTGCGGTCTTCAATGAAATCCCCTGGTCAGCACATGGCTTAGATTCCTCCACGGTGCCTGGTCCCCCGCCTCGCCCAAGAGGGCCCGTCGCTTTTTTTCCTTGCTTTTCTTTTTCTTTGACCCTTGTTTCTGCAACGACCTCCTGACCCACTTCTAGTCCCCATTTCTTGGATTTTACAGACTCTTTTTGACCGCTTGAGGATCCCGGTTTCTTCTTCTGCACCCCCCGAACCCGTTTTTTCCCGATTACAATCCTTGCTAAGGAAATTGCTTCGTTTTCCCAGATGTCGGGCCCGTCCCCCCGGCCGGCAGTGGTTGTTCTTCTTCATACATCGAACCCCCTTCCGGTCCTCTTTTCTTGACTTTGTCTTTTTGTTACTGGGTGGTCACCCCACCTGGTCAACCGCTTTTTCTTCCACGTCTCTTTTCCTTAGGCTCCGGGCCCATCGGTTGGCTCTTCATTTTTCTCTCCCAGTTCAAAGGTTCTCCGGGTCCCCTTTTTGCCCCGCTTCCCCTCCGCCTTTATGTTTTTTCCCCATCCCTTCCGTTGAAACCCCTTCCCCCCGTGGTTTTGCGAGGTTTGGCCCCAATCGTTTATCCTCTTTCCCCTTTCTGTTGTCTCCGGGGTCACGTTTTTTCCGCCCTCATGGTAGTTGCAGCCCCATGCCCCCAGAATCCTCGACCCCTCCTGTTTCTTTTCCCGGCCCTGATTTTCCTCGGGCCGGGATCTGGCTTTGCCCCCCTCGATACAACACTCCGTTTGCCCGTCTGCGCACCCTTCCCTGGGACCGACTCCTTTTGCAAGGCAGGAGGGGATCGTTTTCCTTTTTCCGATTCCCCCTCCCCCCCCCCACCTTTTTTTCCGTGCTTTTTGGCAGCCTTTTCCCACTACCCGAACTTCTCTCCCCTATCTCCTGACCACCTGTTTTGCCGACCCTGGCATCCATTGATTTTTTTTTCCGGTTCGACCCCCCCCCTCCCCAGCGACGGTTTTTTTCTTTTGCCAAGCTCCGTGCAGTGACCATTCCGATTTTTCCTTCCCTTTTGTTTGGAATCGAATTTCCCCAACCTGGCTTTCGAGCTGCTCCCTCCTTCCTCAAGAAGTCCCCCCCTTTTGTTTTTGCCCCCCGGGTCATTTGCTTCCAATGGTGTATTTTTATCCAAAGTATATCTTTTTACTCCTCCTCCCCTTTGTTTTGTTGTTTTTCTTGACGATCTTTTCCATTTTCCACTTTTTGACTTTTCGCGCCTTTCCTTCTTTTTCCTGTACGAGTTATTCCTCCTTCCCTCCTGGGCCCCTTTTTCAATTATGATGACAACCCTCGGACCCTCTGGCCGTCCTTTGTACGCCTGCCCCCTGTCCCTTTTCTTTCTTTTTTCTACTCTTTACTTCTTCAAGTGTTCGGGCCCGATTGCACCAGGTTGTTGTTGGTTTTCCCCTGGCGGGACCCTCCTGTCTGTACTTCCTTCTTTTTGCCAGCCTTTCACTTCTTCACGATTGGTCTGCGTTATTGGTACCTTCCTGGTCCCCTGGCCTGCCCTTGCGACGTGCGTTTGTCGAAGGTTTTTGCAGCTTCCCCCCTTCCCCTTGCATATTCTCCAGCTGCTCCCGTTTCCAGTTTTTTTTTCGGTTTTGGGAAGACACTCTGGTTTTGGGGTTTCTTGCTGTTCATTTCTGCAGGGGTTGACCCCCTAACGGCTGGCGGGGACCCTTCTTCCCCCTGCCCTTTCTCTGGGAAAACACCCGAGTTGCCCTCACCTTTTTGTTCTCCAGTCCCTCTTTTCCCCTTCTTGTAGTTCCCCATTAACCTACGGTTTGAGGGGTTGCTTTTAGTTTTTTTTAACCCAAGTGTTCTTCAGTTGCGTGTCGGGTGGACTCCCCCCTTGGTTTGTTTTTTCGCCCATGGTGCCTGCCACCAGGCTATCCCCCTTTTTGGTTGAGGTTAAATTTTACTTTTCCCAACGGGTCCCCTTTTGCTTTCACCCCCGGATCCTTCCGCCGCCACGTGTTTTCCCCTATTGGAACCCCCCCGTGCCCCGTCGGGTACTTCGACCACATTCTGGTGGTCAACCTTCCCTAAGGGTACTTGCCTCATGTTTTTTTTTTTCCTTTTCTAGGGACTCCGTTTGTTGCGTCTTATCCTAGCGGTTAGCTACCCTCTTGTTTTAGTGGATTTTCCACCTCACAGTGCTGGTGGAAGCTTTTGTTGCTGCCGTTTTCTTTGGCACCGGCCTTTCTCCGGGCTGGTTTTCTTTTTCCCCGCTCTGTCCCCCCCTTCTGCCGTTTTTTAGGTTGGTCCCCTTGTTGCCTCCCCTCGTTTTCAGCTGATGGTCAGGGGTCAAGCCCTTTTTGCCTTATTCCTGGTTTTTCTCCGAGCCATTTCCTTTTCTGTTGACTTGCCGGGGCTTGGTCAGTGGGCCTTTTGTGCCTTTTGGATGGTTTTTCCACCCCGGGTTTTCTGCTTCCAGGCTACACGGGCGGACCTTAACGTACTTTTCTTTTACCGTCGCCCGAGTCGTTTTTT
>Ga0179591_1368036_pt1 | contig 21634 bp, 32 predicted proteins | sample CZOMad2_1_08_16f_FD_182891 | JGI IMG/M metagenome (GOLD analysis project Ga0179591, IMG submission 182891) | Vadose zone soil fungal communities from Angelo Coast Range Reserve, California, USA - CZOMad2_1_08_16fungal (PacBio error correction) | ecosystem: Environmental > Terrestrial > Soil >... | reverse complement strand
GCTCTCGACCAGGTATTAACCCACAGTGTGACCACGCCCTTTTTTTAGTACTCTTCCTGCTTTTTTGCGAGTTTGCTTTTCCCATGGTTTATGTTCCCGTCTTCACCGTTTTGAAAGGTTTTTCCCCTCAAATGTTGATTGTTTTTTGGTGAGGGTCCTTCCCTGTGCTAGGTTGCGCCCTCCCTTTTTTTTTTTCTTGGCCTACCTTTTTTTTTTTTCTCGCTTTTCTCCCCTTTCCGATCCCTGGTCCTTCCCCAGTCGTTTTCTTTTTATCACGGGCCCCCACCCAGCGTTTTGTTTCTATAGACCCCTTTACCCCCTTTGTTTCCGGCCTCTCTTCCCGACGTTTCCTTGAGTCAGAGTACTATCCGACCGCTTTTTCGAGTGAGGTTCCCACACCTGCGGGGTTGTTGGTTTTTTAATTTTTTTTTATTTTTATTTCTCTTTCCACGTTTATCGAGCGAGCAACCTCAGTTACATGGTTGAAGGGGAACCCCTCCATGGCGCTTTTTTTTTCTTTTTTCCCGTTTTTTTTGAAACCCCTTTTTTTTTTTTAAAAAGTTTTTTACCTCTACCCGGGGGTTGCTCCAGGTAGCATATGCCTGTTTGCCAGTATGCCACATTTTTTTCCCCCCCGTACCCACTTTTCTTTTCGTCCGGACCCCCCTGTCAACAGCGCCACTCTTTTTCTTCCCGATCTGGCCCTTCACGAAGGGTTCCCCACCTCTCTTGGCCCCGTTGACCTCACCCAGCGAAAGGGCCCTCCGCCACAGGACTCCCCGCGGACCGAGGTTGACTTTCCCCCGATTTACCATTTCCTGCGCCGTCCCCTTCCCCCCTACCTGGGGTCCCGCTTTCGTTTTTCCTTGTAGCCCCCTTTGAGAGGACCTTTTCACAGGACCTTCTTCCTTTGCACGAAAACTTTTAATCCCCAGGAACGGATCCCCCCCCCGTAAGCGTGCCACCCCACGCTCTACAGCAATTCCCATAGCCTAGGCCACCTGGCCCATCCACAGTCACCCGAATTTCTAGTAGTTATTTTTTTGTCTTGTATTCTTTGGATCTTTCAGGGACCAGGGTTACCTTGCTTGCTCAACTCCTTTACAGGTTTAGTGAAGGAACCCCCAGGAATTTTTCCTGCCTTCGTTGGTCTTCAGACTTTTTTTTTTCCGTAGTCCTGTGGGACTTGTTCAACCCGTTGCACCGGACGCTGAAGGATCTCCCCTTAATGCCGGTGCCGTTTCCCCTTTTTTTTACATCTCCCTCCCCTTTCAGCCGGACCCCGGTTGCCACTTTTCGCTTTGGCTTTTGTGGTTCTTTTTTTGTCCCCGAGAGTGTCGCTTGCGCCGACATCTGGTGTCCTGCCTCCCCTTTTCGCACTTTTCTTTGTCTTTTACATTCTTTTCTTAGGAATTCGCTCGGGTTAGGGCCCCTTTTCCCCCCCGCCAACGGGCGAGTGGGAATCCCCCCTCCCCTTGCTTTTTACTTCCTTCTGCCCTGCCCAAGGTTCTGCCGGCTTTTTTTTGAGAGTTCTTTCCCCCTCCAGCTTCTTAGGCCTGTCTTGTTGTGTGGTTTCTTTTTGGCGGATGCAGTCCTGGAAAAGCCTTTTCTTCGAGGCTTTTTTGCGCCCCAGCTTCCCCCAGTTTTCCTTCTTGTAATTTCTTCGTTTTTTCTTACTGGGATTTTTTACCCGGGGGAAATCCTGAACAATAAAATCTCTTTCTACGTCCCCGTTGCCCCCCCCCTCGTTTTCCTTTTTACCCTCGGTGTCTCTTTTACCTTCCCTTAGTATGCACAGGACGACCTCCCCCCCCCCAGGTTGGTTTACTGAGTGTACCAGACGTTGGGATGATTTCTTAGCCGCCTTATTGTTTCTTCCCCAGCTTTTTTACGTTCAATCACCTCCGCACACACCGGTGTCTTTTATCTTTGTGGGGAGTGACTGGGCGAACGGCCCCTTTACCTGTCCCCTACCCACGCTTTGTGACTCCCCCCGGCGACTCCCACACTCCCTTGCATGAGAGTATTTTTTAATCACTCCCGCCTCTGTTCACGCCCTGTTTCCCCTTTCCCCCCCCCCCCCCTTCCCATCCCTGTTTTTTTTTTTGTTCTGCCGACTTGGACACCCCACGGCCGGCCGATGTGCAGTTCTCCGGTTCGATCTCGAAAAAGACTCCCAACGTTCATTAATTTCACCACCCCCTTTTCTGTTACTTTCTTTTGATTTATTTACAAAGTTTGGTGGTCTAGTTAGGAAAAAGGCCCATTCGATCCCCGGGCCTGCCAGCCTAAGGACATTTTTTTTTTTTTTTGCGCTTTGATTCTCAGACCCCTCCTACGTAATTAAATCTGCTCTTTCTTTCCCCCTTCTTCTACTCGAATTCGGGGCGTCCTTCTTTCGAGACATGCCGAATGCATGGAGGGACCCCCTGTCATTTAATTACTTTCGGTCTCCTAGATCCCGAACACGTTGTAAATCCCCCCCCTTTTCTTCCCACCCAAGCACACCAAGATTTCCGGCCCCCCGATGACACTCCCCTGTCCCGTCTTTTTGCGCTTTCCTCCATCGTACCTGAAAAAAAGATTCCTCCCTGCCCAGCAAAGTTTTCTTTCCCCCTTACCCAACAAAAACCTAAGTTGAAGGTTCCCTCACGTTACAGCGCTTCAACACTTTTACCCTCCCTCGGTTTTTTTTCAGCTGGATTTCAGCCCAAGGATTCGTTGGAGTATCAACCAACCCCGGTTCCGTCGCACCTTTCCGAACCCATTTTTTCCCCTTTTTTTTTCTCAGATCCCTCCTGTAATCTTGAACCGTTCCCTGGGACGATCTTCTGCACTGTCTTACCCCTCCCGGCAGGACCCTCCCCCCACCCCCTGAGGTACCCAAGCCCCGACGCTGACAACCCCCGTAATGTTAATTGCTGGACCCGCTTCCCCCCTTCCAACTAGAAGCTCCCTTGAAAACATTTCTCATTCTAGCTGGCGGCACTTTTACAGTTCCGCGCTTTTTGCCGTATTTCCCCCATTCCCCCTGTCTCCCGCGCACCCCCATTTCCCAATGAAGTCCTTAGTTGGCCCCTCAAGTTCCTGCTGCCTTTACTTTTTTCTCTACGACCCACCACTTTATCTTTTTTAATGCCCCCCCAAAAGTCCCCCCCCCCCCCAACCAGACCTTGTCCTGGGTAAAATAATTCCTTTCTGAGGTGATTTGACTTAACGCTGACTCTCCCCCCCCCTCATCATCATTTCTTCTGCGGGTGAACTTGTGCAGGACCTCTTCTCGCTTTTCTTCCCAGACATCCAGGGGGGGTTGCCCCCCCCCCCCCCCCCCACACCCACGTTTAAACAGGTCGCCCAACAAGATTTTTCCCCCCAGCCTTTCTCAGACAATGCTTACGACTCCAACGGATTCTTTGCTGCCCCCCCCCTGTCCTTCCATCAGGCTTCTGCCAACCAAAGAGGAAACTCCCACCCCCCGACACCACACAGACATTCTTTCCCCACAATTTCGGTTGACCGTGGTGGCCTGTGATGACCTTTAACCCCATTCCCCCGGCCTTTTAAGGAGTTCCTGCCGGACCCCACGCGGCAACGTTCTCTCCGTGTGCTTTCGACACGGGAAAGAAACGGGCCTAACGCCACCAAAGCTTAATTTCCTTTTCTCGCACCCCCCACCGCGGCTTTGCGATTTTTTCCTCGAAACCTGTAACCTATTTACAGTTATGTCCACCTTCCCCTAGAACCCCTACCCCCCACCCCCCTTCCTTCCCCTGGGCCCTTTTCCCAAACGTCTGAGTTGTAATTACAGAGATTCATTGAAGGACCCCATTCTCTTCGCAATCTTTCTTCTTTCCCTTCCTTTCGCCCTTTATTCTAGATAGCCCAAGACAGGTGGCCTTTTTATTTTTCCACCAAATAACTCACTCCGTTTTTTTCCTCTTCAAAGCCTTTTAAAGAGAAGGTAGAGGGCCCTTCAATCTGTAGGCCCCCCTTCTTCCCACCAATCGTTTCCCCCACGCCTTTTTTCCTTTTCTCCAAAACCTTTTCCGGGTCACCCTTTTTACTACTTCCCCCCCCCACCTTAATTATTAAGTTCTGAATACGGGCAAACGGAATCTCCTACCCCAATGGAGGCAAAAATTATTTTTTAGCTTTCCGTTTTGTGTTCCTCAAGGATTTTTCCCCTCAGCAAGGTCCAGAAAAACACCCTAGCAATTATTCCCCACCTTTTGAATTTCCCCTTTGGCTTGACCTCCTTCTGACCACCTTTTTCCCCCTGTCCCCCAGTACTGACTAAGCAACACGCTTCCAACACCCACCAACCATACATCTTTCCACCCCCGCTTTCACCCCTCGTTTTGGAGCTCCCAAAACGCCCTTAAATACGGGAGGACATTTTCCTCCTACGGCGAACCGACACCAGGTCTTCTCTCACCCCTTTTTTTTTTTTGAAACTAACCCCCCCTCTCCGATCCCCGGGTCGCAAAGATTAATTTCCACCTCTCCTGTATCTTGGCGGTCACTGTCGGCCTTTCTTTCCACCTCCTTCTTCTTGGGAAGACCCCGGCTCCCACCCCATTTGTCACCCCTTCCTCTCCCTCCCGGTCTTCCACCGGTGGCAACGGCCCCCCTTTTTCCAAGAAGGTCACCGGCATTCGGCTCTCCCTTTTACCTTTTTCGTCCGAACCTTTTTTAATTTGTTGCCCCCCCCCCCCCTTCTAAGATCTTCCTCCCTCCGTGTGTTTTTCTTCTCTCCCCTCATGGACACTTCACAAAGTGTTGAACACGTCCCTGCCCCGCTTCGAGTTGCCGGCGCGATTCCTATGCCCTTTGTCTTTTTCCATCTTTTGACGTTCCTTTTCGAACCAAGGCCAATTTTTTTTTTTTGTCGTTTTCGGGTATCGACACAAGACCCTTAGAGCAGCCATTCTGTGTGCGCGACAGGTCCCTTTGTTCCTCCCGTGTCGCTTTAACTTGTTTGACATTTTTGGCGTAACTTCCCCCCCTTTTGTGTGATATTCCGAAGAAGAAAATGTTTTTTTTCGTCTTCGGCACTGCCGAGCCCTTTGTGTTTTTTTTTTCTCTCTGCTGCAGTGTCGGTTTACCCCTACCCCCTTTTTTTGGGGGTTTGGTGGTAAGCGTTTGCTGTTTCCTTCTTGCACCGCTCCTTTCTGCCCCCTGTTTGCGCCCAGCTTTTTTTGTTTAGGTGATCTTCTTTGAGTGGTTTTGCTGGCCGGGCTGAGTGTCAAGGGGGAGAAGTTCCTTTCCCCGCCCACACATTCACAACTGGTTTCGCCAGCCCCTTTCCCCACCCTTTTCTCCGCGCTTGTCTGTTAAGTTCTACACTCAGCCATAGAAAACCCATCTGCCCAGTAGTCAGAAAGTTGACCAGGCTCTCGCGATCAGACGTTGACGCGGCGCCCCCTGCAGTTTCTGGGTGTCTTTACACACTTTTTTTAATACACTCCCAGCACACGCGACCCCACCCAGCAGACTATTAGACTCCCTCCCTTTCCCTCCATCGTGAGCTTGCTCCCACCGGGCGCCGAGCGGGAGTTGTTTCTGAAGCCTTTACCTAGCGGTGATATCTCCGAAAAACGGTGCTGGCACCCTTTGTTCGTTTCCCAGCGGTTTCCCGTTTTTCGGACTTTGAGTTCCCGCCGCCTTGGAGACACTACCCAACTCAGGTCTATTTTGTCCAGGACGAATGGTCTGTGTTGGTGGGTGAGGTCTTTGTATTTTTCGGTTCCCGGTTACGCTATGCGTAGTTCCCTCCGGAGAGCCAACAGACGTACACGTTTCGTTGGATCGTACCTGTCCCACCGCCTTTTTTTTTTTTTTTTTTGGTTGTTACCTTTGGGGTTTCCCGTAGGACAGTGTTGACCCCGTCCCCTTGTTTCCACCCCCCCCCCCCCGTTGCATTTCTTTCTCTTCAGGTCTGTTCAGGTACCTCCCACTCTGTTTCCGTTGCCACTTGTCAGAAAGGAAATTTTTTCCCGGACCAGTCTTTGGTGGTGGGCCTAGGGTCTGGGCTTGTGAGCTTCGATTTTTGATCTCTGGGACAGGTTTTGACTCCCCCCCTCGCCCGCTCTTAAAGTAATAGGACTTTGTTTCGCAGCTCGGGTTGGGTGTACTTGCCTTTCCTTCCTTTGGATCCCCCTCCTTTAATGGCTTTCCCCGCAATGCCTGCGGGTTCTCTTGTCAGCGTGAAGCGAAGACTCCCAGAGCGTTCGGTACCCCGGGACCTTTTTGTTGGGGTTTTTTTTTTGCGTTTGGATTCCCTTTTCCCACCGTTCGCGTTTCCTTTTAGATCCCCTTGGAACCTTTTTCATTGAAAGGATTCCGCGGACCCAACGTTGTTGGGGCGGTCCCTGTGCTTTTTTTTTGATACAAATTCCCCTCCCGTTTTCCCCACATCTTTATTTCGCGACAGAATTTCAGGTGAGGTGTTTCACTTTCTCTTTACTCTGCCGCCTGGCTTCAAATTTTGTTGTCCCCCCCCACCCCCCCCCCCCCAAAGGGAAGAATGTCGTCCCCCCTTTTTTCCCTGTTTTTTTTTATGTTCCGAAGGTTGGTTTCTTCCTTTTGATTTATTTTGTGGTTTTTCTCCTTTTCCACTTAAAAGGAATAGTTTCTGCGAACAAACTCGTTCGGGGTAGTGTGGTGTTTCCCCAGTTTTTTCGATGTATCCCCCCAGGTGAATTTCTACACCTACCCCATTAAGAAACCATACGTGATGAAGTCTGAGAGTATCCCGTCTCCTTTCCTTTTCTTTTTTTCCCCTTTTGCCCCATTTCCCAATTTTTTGTTGGTTTCGTGATTGTATGGGAGGCTCCTCTTGTTTACACCGACGCTGTTTTCTCTTGGAGGTTAGCTACTCCTTTTTTTTCTTAATCTCAATCAAATTGGCCCTCAGAGTTTTGTTTCCTATCTTTCTCCCCCGATTTCCCCTTGCTTAGATATTACCCGAACAAGGATGGATTCGTTTACTACGTTCTTGCAGTCTTTTTCCCTTTTTGGTTCTGAAATATATCTTTCCTACTAAAGGTGTTGTTTGGTGAGTCCTCTTGGGGGGGTCATTGCATGGCGCCTTCATTCTCTCTTGAATTTTCTTTCCACTTCATTCCCGTGGTTATCCTTAGAATTACAATCACCATGTGTTCACCCCCTTGTCCCCCATCACCCCCCCCCCTCTGGAATCATGCTCCCCCCCTATCATCTTCTCCTTTCACCCCAATGTACAGGATTTGACCCCTCTACCTCTCGACTCTCCAAAACCGCTTGGCACCAATTCTCAAGCACTCCACTTAAAAAAAAACCATAGCATTCCATTGGGCAACCCCCTCTTTGACCTCTTCTCTCCCCCTGCTTTATGCAGGTCCCCCACGATGTTGCTTCCCCCTTTGCCGTGAAGGCTTCGACAGCAACATTCTTTTTAACATAGCTTGCCCTCGTTCCCCCACCACCCAACCCCCCTCGAACTCCCCTTTAGCCCCATATCCTTGTAATTCAAAGGTTATAGGCGACACTTTCTGCCATGGTTCTTTCCCAAATCACGGATCTCTCTCAAGACCCCTTTTCACTCCGAAAGAGCTTTTCCCCATCTCCTCAAGCCCAAACCCCATTTTCATTTTTCACCTTGTCTTGGATTCCGGCTTTTGGGAAACTCCCTTTTTTTCTTGCTCCCCTCCCCGCACTCTCCCTCTCCACCTGCTTTGAACCCCCCCTGTGATTATTCCAAGCCCATTTTCCTCCCCCCCCCCCCCCCGCGTCCTCACACCAACTCGAGAGTTTTTCTTTCCCCCACCCCAGCGCTATCCCCCCTCTAAATCCGGGCCCCTTTTTTAAGCTTCCCCCCAATGCTGCCTGTTCCAATCCCCCTGTTAAATTGAAGCCATGTTAATGGCCCTTGAGATATGAACTCTCCTTTTCCCCCCAAACGGCTGTTGCCCCCGTCCTTTACATCCGTTCCCTATGACCCCCCCCCCAAACTTCCGGGTACCCCCCCTCCTGACCAGCGGAGGGAGATTAAACGCTACTCTTTCCGTTTACCCCACCGAGTGTGGTCCCGTGCAGAAGTCTTCCCCTCTAGTGCCCTCGCCCCTTCTTTTTCAACCGGTTCCCCCCCGAGATCAGAAAAGAGTTTTTCTCAGCCCCACTTTACTTTCAAACCGAGCCTGTCCCTTGCTTCCCCTGTTCCCCTTTGTACAATTTCCTTGGTAACTTTCCCAGTCACCACGCCACCCCCCCCCCACACACGCACCCAAGTTTGTCCTACTCCGTGAACACCCCCACAGTGCCGGTTAACGGTTTTCCGAACCTATTTTTCAGGCGTCGGGAGAGCCCGGAAAAGACTCCCTGTCTGGGCAAAAATGTCTTTCCAACCGTTTGTACCCATACACCCTTTTCTCCCAACAAAAAACCGTCATTGGCCAGTGACGATGGCGCAACCCCCCCTATTTCCCCTTCCCTCCCGTACCTGCACAATCCTCTTTGGGGACAAAATTTCTCCATTTTTGTCCATCCATACCACCCCCCTCCTTCCGTTCCATCGATTTTCCCCCTCCGGCGTTCTCCCTTTGATTTATTGCCTGGCCCCTGAGATGTTGTTCTCCCCCACTGATGACAGTCAAAGCAAGTCCACCTTTCTTTCCTTCTCTCGAACCCCCTCTCTTTTGGTCTTTCTCCCACTAAAACGCTTCGCCTTCTGTCGAAGTCTCCGATACTTTCAAAGAGCACTTCCGGGGTCACCTGCCTTCCGTGACTCCTTTTCCCCCTTTGTTCTTCTAACCTTTCCCCTCCTACCCCAACCCCCCCAGAATTAGCTTTTTTCAAAATGGTTTCATAAACGGAAATTGTTACCGACCTTTTACGGGCAACCCCATCCGTTTTTCCCTCTCACATGGTTTTTTCCCCCCCCCAAGTTTCGTTTTGATGACGTAAGAAAACCCGGTGTCCATCAGCCCTTTTTTCCAAATTCCCCACAACGACGCCATTGGGCATCCCCCGATTACCTTAACTTCCCCCCCCCTTCCCATTTTCGCTAAATGTCCCCTGCCACTTGAGGTCCCATTATGACATCCGACCAAACGTTCTGACGACACCAACAACAAGACATTTTTTTTTTTTTTTAAAAGCGTCAGTGACCACGCGGGGGCTCTCTTCACGCTTACTCCCCCCGCCGCTTCTCTTTAGATTTTTCCCAGACCCCCTTTTCAGTCGATAACCCTCAACTGGGTTGAAACCGTCTAACGCCCAACCGAAGTCCCTTTTGAAGATCCGACCCTTCTCTGTACCAACTTTGGCTCTTCTCCTTCAAAGAATTCGTGCACCCGATCCTCCTCCTCAGGTCTAACCCCCGACAACATACCTTTGAACCTTTATTTCCGGTGGCCTCTTCTGAACGTGGCCCTGCATTACGGCAGAGAAGGAAAAGACCATGGAAGCGGGTTCAAAATTTTTTCCTGTTTTTCCTCCCTATAGTCTCCTCCCTTTGTCCCTTGAGGCAGAGCTCGAACCTAGGCAACAAAGTTTTGCCCCCGAAAATGGTGTTAGTACAACTCTTTTTGAGTCTCATTAATTCCTTTTTCACGGTAAGCACCCCCCTGCCATTCTCTTTCCAAGTCCCCTTTTTCCCAAATGTCTTTTTTGGGGTTCCCCTCTTCCTGCTCAGGTTAGCCGCACCACTTACTTGGTGAGCAGCACATTCCCTTTTCCGCCCTCATTTGATATTTTACACATCGTACCTTTTCCCCCTTTGGCTAGTTACTGGTTACCGACTGGATGTTCTCTCCCTCCTCCCAGGTACGGTGACGTTGTTGTGTGGGTTATTTTCCTCTGTTTTTTTGGAGTTTTCCTTCAGCACAGATCCTTCCGCGTAGTGTCTTTTTTCCCCCCCCACCAATTGTTTTTTTGTTGGTGGTGGAATCCTCTGTAAACGTTTCCGCCGTTGTTTTTTCCAGTCTTCTTCAGACCTGTCCTTTTCCTAAGAGTCAACTTCCCCTTTCGGAGGTTGCCCGAGGTTCTTTGGACCCGTGGCTTTTTGAGTATCAACAACGAAACGGTTTCGACCGCTGCCATTCCCCTTGAACAGGTCGTCTTTCCGTCCTTTTTTAAACTTTCTTTTTGAGACAGGTTGACCAAGAATGTTTTTTTGGTTGTCCCTTCGTACCCTCAGTAGGGTTCGGCCCGCCCACTCCTCCACCCTCCTTTGTTTTTTGGCCCCGCTTTCTCTTACTTTTTACCGGGTTTTCTTTCGCTTCTTTGCCCCCACGCGTTCTTTCAACAGAATTTTCGGCAAAAGGTAGGAGGTTTTGCCCGCTCACTTTTGGCACCTGCGTCGGCACTTACCACATCGTTTTACTGGTTCTGTAGATCTTTCCTCAAGCATCAAAAGACTTTCCCTGACGATATTTTTTTGTGTGTTTGAGCGGTCTGGGAGATTGTTCGTTTTTACCGTCTATCTAATTGGTTCAGGTCTTTTTTTTTCCTTCAAGGCTTTTGTCCCAGTTCTCGTCCCTACCCCCTGGCAGCCTTTTTTTGGATGTTAGACTTGTTCCTTTCCCAAAGGAGTGCACCCCCCTTGTGAACCTCAACGTGTGACACTTGCAGTTTGTGAGACCTTCGGTGATTTTTTCCCCCGTCCGACCACACGGTGGAACGTCCCTCGTCAGACTTAGGTCCCATGTATGTTTTTTTTATTTGATGGGCGGTGACTGTTTTCCTCCCTGCCCCTGGGTTTTTTTTTTGACACGGTTTTTCTTCGTGAAAGTAACCTTTCTTTCCGAGGAACTTGTGGTCGCCGCTCGTGCCCCGGGTTTCCGCCCCAACGTCCCTCCACTTGATCCTCCCCAATAAGAACATTTACCGTCCCCGCCGTCTCTAAATGACTCAACCCTGAGGTTTTTTTTTTTTTCGTTTTTTTTTTTTCTGTCCGCTCCCAACGCCTCTGCGGGTCTATGGACCCTACCATGTATGGTTTTTTTTTTTGGTAACGTGTTTGGAGGTGTCCCTTTTTTCGCCTCTTATTCATAGTTATTCGCCTGGTACCCCCTTTTTTCCCCTCCGTGATTCCAGAGCCTTTGATTTTTCTTGAGAAATTTTTTTTCTTACGTGGGGCACCTACCTTGTTGACCCCGCCCCCCTCGATTTTCTTCCCCCCTGACACGTTCTGTTCCAGGTGCACCTTCCAACGGTTGCTTATGTTTAAGTTTCCGCCTTTCAAGGTCCCATTGGCCGGCCAATGTTCTTATTGTTGTTTTTGTTTCTGCGGTTCCTTTGTTTGGTTCCTTGATTTGGAGCCCCCCTTTTCGACCTCTTTACAGAGCCCGTTTCATGACTAGGCGTGCGACCCCTTCTTTAGGTTTTTGGGGTTTTTCGATTTTTCCCTTCTTTTCTCGAGAAGATGGTTTTTGTCCCGAAAGAATTATGAGACTATGATCACAAACCATCTTCACTTTTCTTCTTATTTCACCCGGGTTCCATTTTTCCCCCGGAAAGCCTCCATGGTAAATATTTGCGTCTTTGCCCAGTCCCCCCCCCCCCTTTGGTTTTTTTCCTCCTCTTTTTCTCTGTAATCACCAGACGTTTTTGCTGATGTTTGAGAGAGCCCCTCCCGCCCCAGGTATTTCAGTTTTGCCTCCTTTTCTAAATTCCCCCCTTTACCAGTTCTGTGGGTTGGAGACGGGTGATAAACAGGGAGGTATCGTGTCGACCAAGATCCCGTTAGCCCCGACCCCTTATCCCTGGTCCCTTCGGATCCCTTCAATTACGATAGAGAGGGAATCTACCGGTGCTTTGTTGAGAGATTTCCCCCGTCTTTTTTTTCCATTCATTTTCCCCTGAACGAAATGGACCCAGGCCCTTCAGTCCTTTTTCCCCACCTCCCCTCCGGTTTTGCCATAAAACTTCTCAAGAAACCCCCCCCGTCCGCGGCCATTGCCCCCATTACCATCCCCATCCCTTGTTACTGACAGCTTAGAAACCTATACTGCCCACCCATCCCGTTCTGTTTTTCCGCTGACCTCTCCAGACCATCACCAAAAACCAACCCCACCCAAAAATCAATTGTTTTGTTGAAAAACCCCCCCTGGTTTCCCCTCTTTATTCTTCTCCCATGCTGTCCGATCAACCACCTGTATGAAAAAATGCTCCAATTATCCACCCTCACCAGCCCCTTTTCGATACCATCTTCCAATTTCTTTTAGCCCCCCCCCCTAGCTTCCAACTCCCACAACACCCCCCCGAGCAGGAAAATTGCAGATTCACTAGCCTTTCGCTCCCCCCCCCTTTTGGCTCCCCCCCTTCACCCCCCCCCTGAGGCGAATGGAGGGTCCCGAATGCCAGACCTTTTACCCCCCCCAAACCCGACATTCTCCCCTTTAAATCTACCTTTTTCGGAAGAAACAGGATTGGGCCCGTGCACCGGACAGGCCGATACATCAACTAATGGGAAAGTTTTTTCCCTAGAGGTTAGTTTACCGGATTGACCACCCCTCCTTTATTTCCCAACTGCCCACTTCAATCCCATTGCCTCCCGGCTTTGCGCTCTCCCTCCATACAGACCACCGCCGACCAGCCTTACATCCCGCCCCCCCCTATGAAACCCACAGCCCATCTCCCTTTTACCCACCCCCCCACCCTAAAGTAGTTTCTCTCCGTCATCCCCCTGAGGGATCTTCACGCTGATCTAACAAGAATTTCCCCCTCCGTTCCTTCCTGAAGTCCCCGGTAAAGTACCAGTTCGTTTTCCCCGCGTTCCCTTTTGGTTTGTGCTCCCCCGAGCAGATGCCCCCCCCCCTTCTCGCATCCCTTTACATTCTCCTCTACCCCACCCCCCGTAAGTTAACACCCTAGGTTCGGGCGGTCACCGCGATTACCTGCTACCCCCTTTACCAACCTTCCTCCACCTCGTTCCAGACCCCACCGCCCCAACAAAAAAGACTCTTCCCCCAAAACGTTCCGGTTTGGTTGGGTTAACGGGTCGTGCTGCCCCCCAACTTCCCTTCCTCCCCTTTTCCTGCACTCAAAGGTGTTCAAACACTATTCGTGGGCAACACTTTTTTTTGTTACCCCGGTTCCATGGCCCCCCCCCCCGACTTTTTGAAGACCTGACTGTAACAGGTTATTTTGCCTTAGAAAAAATGGAAATTTTTCTTAGGGCCTTATCTTACCTACCATCCCCACCTCCGGTTTTAGTCCTCTTGCCCGCCACAAATTTTCTGACAAATCCACCGCCCCGCACGGTGCATTAAGACCCTGACTCAATTGCCGGCACCACCTTCACCAGATTCTTCCTTCTATTGTTCCCACGACTCTGTGCCATGACACCAGTGTCTACCCCGCCTGGTTTTTTTTTCTCTAGAACCCCCCTTCCCGGCGACTGTAGCTTCCTTGATTACTTTAAACTCTGCCAGTGTCTATTTCTGTAGGGCCTTTTGTCGATGCCCCCCTCAATTTTCCATCCTTTTTGATTGCTGGACTTCCTTCCAACCCACCCCCGACATTAGTAATTTCCCCTGTCGGACCGACAATGGTAATTAGAATGCTTATAAGGGCACCGTTTTTTCGTTGTCCCCCAACATTCGGCAAGTAGTGGTTATTGGCTTTTTGGGGGACAAACCGGCGGTGTCCACAGCCTTAAGACCCACCTCTACTTTTTTTTCCGTTTTCTCTCCGTCATTTTTTTTTTCCCCTTCTGTGCAATTTCCCCAGTTGACCTTACTCCCGGCAGGGTGAAAAACCAACACTGATGTACCACACACCTTGTTTTGGTAATTTCCCCCTCGGACAAGCTTTTTTTCTATGAATCCCCCCTGACTGCACCCGTTTGCCTTTTTCAGTACCCCAAGGTTTAGCTAGAGACCCCCCCTCCGACCCTTGTTCCGGTGGAACCCTTCTGACCCCCCGTTCTTCACTTTTGTAGCCCTTTTTCCAACACCACTGAGCCTCCTTCCTTGTGAACCTGTAGGACCCTTTCTCCTCCCCCCCAGCACTCTCCTACCCTTCTAACCTTTTTCTCTGACTAACCCTTCCCAGAATCCCCCTTTCCAGGTATGCCCCCTACCCGGAACACTCTTCCTTTCCCTCCCCTCAGTGAAACCGGTAACAGGACTGATCGCCGGCACGGCCATCCTTTTTGTGTTGGTAGAACACTTCTCATTTCTGATAAAATTTTTTCCCCTCCCTTCTTTACTTCTCTCTCTGACCCCATTCTCTTGTGCGGAGCTTTTTGTCGGACAACCCCTCTGTGTTGACAACAAACCGGCGATATTTTCCTGCCCGCGAGATCCCCCTTTGGCGGTGTCCTGTGTCCCCCTCCCAACCTTCTCACCGCTGCCTACTTCCCCCCTTTTTAGGTCTTACCCCCCTTTCTGAAGTGGTTTTTTCTTGTTTTGCTTGCACCTTTGAGAAGGTTTTCTTCGTTTCCTTCACTCTTTGTTGAAAGCGACCGTTACAGTTTGACTGTCTTCTTCCATTAATCGTGCTTCTCTTTTTCTCTCAGGTTTTCCACAGTCGAGGTGTGAATAGACCCTTTTTTTTCCCCCTGGCTTCTCGGCTCTTTTCACATTCCCCTCCCCTTTCCCGGAGGCCCCTCTTGACGCCCCCGCTGGTTCAGCGAAGTGGGTTACCAGAAACAATGCTTGTGGTTTTTCCTCGTGGGCGGATGCCCAGTCTTGAACCGCCGCAGTTGGTCCATCCCTTTCTTCCCACCTCTCTGTTGAAGGCCCACTGAAACCGAGGCGTTTGGTGTTGGCTTTTTTAAAGGATGATGGCCCACCCGCAAGCTCCCCCACGAAATTTTCCCGGGTGCCCTGGTTCCTCTTCCCCCGAGTCTCTTTACCCCCCTTTTCCGTTTCACTCTACATTAGGATGCAGTTTATTTCCATTGACCAGGAAGATTATTCTTTCCTTTTGTCCCTCCCCCTCTCTTTACCATCCCCTTTTGGCGCCCTACTTTCCTTCAACGGGAAGTCCATTTAAGAAGAGAACTGGTTTTAATAGTTTGATTTCAAAGGCGCCGCACCCTTTGGTCTAACATTTCCCCCCTCCCCCCCCAAACCTGTCGGTTTATATTGTTTTTTCTTCACACCAATGTCCACCCCCCCTCTTCGAGGCAGGGCTGCGAGTAGTCTCTTTTTTACCTCCGCGTGGTAAACGAGGCGTCTTGTCCCAGGTCTCTTGTTTTTTCCTTCTTTTTGGCGTTTTTTCCTGTTCCGTCTATTTTTAGGGACTGTTCGAGATCCCCTAGGTGATTTGTCGTTGAAGGCACTCGTCACTCGGCATCTGTTTTTCGAACGTTCATGGACACCCCTGTTAACCCTTCCAACTAGTGTTGCCCTTTGAAAGTTCCTCGATTTAATTTTCCCCTTTCCAGTCACAAGGTCACCTGAGTTTCCCTGTCAGACTTAAAGCGTTGTTGCAGGAATGGCTTTGGTTTTTGTGGCGGTGCTTTTTTGCAACCATCTTTTCGAAAAGGTTCTTTTTTTTACTGTGAGCGTTCCCCCTGTGGCTTGAGACTCTCTTGAAAGTACCTCTCTTGATGGCAAGGTGTCGATTGTTGGGGCCTTCCCCTCCATCTTCCTTTACTACCGGAAAATAATGGACGCATTAGGCCCCGTGATATGCCGAAAAAAAGGTGATGCCCCCTTTTTTTTTAGCCCCCCCCCCCCCCCCCTTTTCGAGTGAGCATCCCTCCACTCTCTTTCCTTAGATTTGCCCTCAAACTTCCCCACAGTCTTTCCGCCTTTTTTGTTCAATTACCGAAGCTGGGTAAGGAGACCGCGCTCATGAGACCCGCTTCCCCGACACGCATCCCTCTCATTGCCACACGGACTTTGGTCCAACACTTTTCCACTCCTTAAACCTCCCCATCTTTTTCGACATTTATGGACAGTGGGAAATAAAGGTTTTTCTCAATCTTTCTTTGGTTGCCAGCTTCCCCGTCTCCCCTTCGCTCCCTGTCCCCTTTCTTTTTTAAATCTCTTTTCCCTTTTCGTATTTTTCCCCCGTTGCAAAGAAGATTTAGGGTTGGTGGTGGTTGTCAAGTTTTGTTCAGACGCTTTTTTCACGCCGTTTTTTTTTGAGCGAAATGTTTCATTTTTCCTGCACGATGCTTCTTTTCCTGGTAGCACGTGCTCTTGTGCCGTGCTTTGTTGCGTTCTGGTGAGACTCCCCCGTGGTTAGACCTTTCAGACCCCAAACCTAACTCTTTTTGTCCAAGCTTCCGCCTCCAAACTTTTTAGGCAGGACTCCCCTGAGTTTCTTTTCCCAACCAGCTGTTCCCCTTACAGCCCCCCTTTTTTTTTTTCCGTCCAAACCATCTCTTGCCCCCCCCCCCCTCCGTTGCCAGGTGTCTGACCCTCCCCGGTCTTCCCCAACTTCCCTGGTTGTTGTTGGTAGCGGTCTGGGCGGTCTGTCAGAATTTTCCCTCCCGTGGGCCTTTTCCTAAACCCTTTGTGTAACTTCATTCCATGGAAGAGTCCACACATTTGACTGTCCTGATGTGGTGGGGATGTTCCTTTTTTATTCCCCCTTTTTCCTCTTTTCCCTCTCTTAAAACCTTTCTTCTGCCCCGCTTTCTCACAGTTTTCCCACCCCCGAAGCACACTTAACTCTGGCGCTCCCCCAGCCAAATCTCTCTTTTACTCTTTGTTGCTCCGCACCTTTTCCCCCCCCCTCCAGCAATTTTGTCCTTGCGCAGGAATTTTGACGACCCCAGCGCCCGAATTCGCTTTAAGGTCGTGAAGAATCAGTTTATCTATCTCCCCTGCCACGTTCCCCCCCCCCTTTCTAAGGCCCCACCCCCCCCCCCCCCCTGTAACCTTTCCCTTCCATTTCAATGCCCTGTTAAAGGCTTTCTCGCTTAAAATCCCTGACCAAACTTATTTGCCAAATTTTCCCTCTACAAGAAATCACTACCCAAAAATACGACATTGTCTTTTTCCCCAACCTCCCCCATCTTTCCAAGGCCCTTTCTATTTCACTGAACCCCTCTCACTTCTTCATAAAGGATTTGTACGGCAATGCGCCCTTGAGAACCAGATTCGGTGTCGTTCTGACCCCGTTTTCCCCCCCCAATTCCAGCCCTGGCACAGGTGTAGAGCTCTTCCTTTCCGAGCAGCTTAGGGCGCAAATCTTTTCACCCTTTTCCTATCCCCCCCCCCCGTCCCCCCCGGAGTGACCATCATTTACCCAACCCCACCAACAACACATTTGAAACATGAGTACGGGCCCTTTCCCGGTGACGGCGGCCCCTCAAATATAAGCTGACCTTTTTTCACCTTCCCTGCTTTCCCTACCTTTTTCAAAGTTACCACAGTCGTGTCGTGCGTAAACCTTGCAAGGTATCCTCTCAGGTTCCCTTTAAATTGGAAGTTTCCTTTCAATGAGCGTTCCAGGATTTGGATCTACGAACTGCCACATCACAACGACGGACGGGCTCCCCCCTTCTGCCCCCCCCCCTTTCTCTTTTCCCCCCCCCTTTCCCCCCCCCCAGCCGCCCCCCCCCCCCCCCCCCCCCTTCCCCACCCCCTTTTTTTTTTTTTTTCCCCCCCCTTTTTTTTTTCCCCCCCCCGCCCCCCCCCCCCTTCCCCCCCCCCCTTTCCTCACCAAAGCTGACACCACCCCCCCCCCCTTAACTTTTTTCTGGTTACCGCCCTTCACAGACCTTGCGGCTTTTTGTCGAACGCTGAATGATACAACAGACCTCCTGCAGCACCCTTTTTTTTTTTCTTATTTCCACTTTCTCTGGCATCTAATCGCTTTGTCAGGGGTCCTCCAGCCCTTCTTTTTCGCCCAACCTTCTTCTTCACTCTCCGGCGACTCTCCGCCTTTTTCCTTTTACCCAAAAACCTCTCTTTGTTCCTTTTTCCCTCCTTATTCCCTTGTACGCTCCTCTTCCCCTGTTCCTTTGAGCCTACACAACTCGCCCACGGAAGTTCATCTCCCACCTGACTGGCGGTCCCACCCATTCTCCACTTTTTGACCCCCCCCCCCCTCTTTCCCAAACCCCTCCCCTCCTCCCCGAACACCACCCTTCGACAGTTTTCACTGAAAATGTTGACCGTGAACACCTCTCCCTCCCTTAGTACCCCCCCCCCTTTTTCCCCCCCCCCCCCCCCCACCTTTTAAAAGACATGGACGTGCAAACAATGTTCCTGTGTTCCCCCTATTTTTCTCCCCCCTCCCTCGCTCGAGACCTCCTTCAAGCCAACCCCCCCCAACCTTTTTATTTTTCCAGTCTTGAACGATTGCCTTTTCCACCCTTTCCAATCTTTGTTCTCTAGTACGGACTTTCTTATTTTCCTTCCCCTGTCAATGCCCCCCCCCCCCCCTATTTTATAACACAATTGAACTTCCCCCTCCCCACCCACCCTACATCGTCTATCGGAAAAAATCGCCACTAGTTGCCAACCCCTTCTGCCCCCTGGCCCATTATGACCCACCGGAAGACCTCACACACACCTCTTTTTTCTCCAATCACATCCCCACCCTTTCCCCACCTTACCTTTCTTTCGAGTCAAGAAGGTTGGAAGTCCCGCGCACTCTTTCACATCACTAAGAGATCCCCCCCCCCTTCTGACTTTCTCTCCCCCCCCCCCCCCCCCCCCCCCCCCCCCCCCCCCCCGGTTGATCTCACGATTAATTCAACGACCCCCGTTCTTGGCGGTAAAGTAGGACGTCTTCACCCATAAAACGGAGTCCTCCCCTTTTTTCATCCTCCAGTCCCAATAATCCCCCCCAGACCCACTTGCAAACTTCTACCCGTCAATGGTAATTATAAGCATGACAAGTGAATACGGCACAGTCGAAAGGCCTACAACACCCCACGTATCGTTTCCCCCGGGCCCCCCCCCCCCTTTGACTTTGGGGGCGCTGATACCCAACTCCCTCACGAAAGGTCACCCACCCGAAGCAATTTGCCTTTTAAGATCCCTTAAACAATCTTTTTGCGATTTTCCCCCCTCCATGACGGATCCTCTAGTTGTGCAAAATAAATAAACAACCCTCCCTCCTCACCCCTCTCCCCCCACCAAACCTTGGACTTTTGCTCTCTGGATCTTCCTTCCCCCACGCAGGCATCTCTTTTCGTCCCATGGGTTCCGGCCTCTCCCCTTTTCCTTCTTCCCCTCTCCTCTTCCCCCCCCCCCTCCCCCCCATGTCCTCCTACCACTCACTTCCGCCAAAACGACTGTGTCGAAGTCACGATTACGTTCCAGTGGTTCCACTTTTCGGCCAGTCGACTCCTTTGGATCTACCCTCTCCTCTTTTCCCTCCCCCCTTTTCCCCCCCCCAAGACATTTCCCCCTTTCCGGTACGGGTTGGCAACGGAAACACTACCGAAACGGCACCTTTTATTTCCAAACCCCTTTAGAGGCAACCCACCCAGTTTTTGTGTGGCCCACTTGTGCCTTCGGTGTACATCAGAATAGATATTTCCTCCCCTGTTTTTTGTGCCCGAGACTATGATGGGACCGTCGTCCCCCAAAGTGTGGCCCCTCCCCTTTGTACCCCCTCCTCCCCTCGGCGAGCCCCCGGTGTTCCCTCGTTTCCGCCTCACCGGGACGACCGGACCTTATTCAGACAATGTGATTGTTTTCTTCAGGGTGAACTATTTTGAGAGGTGATCTCCATTCTGGTTTCTCTCCGGGACGACATTTTTCCCCGCTTTTTAAAATGTTTTCTTCTCAACGGCGCCCCCAACCCCCCCCTACACACCCGTAACCCCAGGGCGTACCCTGGGTCACCGCACCTTTGAGGTGGGCTTCTCCGAACTTTTGTTTTAGGACTTCCCTCCGCGAGTTGATGGGATTGGTTGAGAGGCAAGGCGTGTTTCCAAGTTATTCTCAAGTGATTTTCCCCCAATTTTTTTTTGGTGGTTTTCCTCCTTTTTTTTGCCCCCCCTTTCTTCACGCTCCCCTCGAAAACCTTAACGCCGGTGAAAGGTTCGTTTTATCGTACACACTGCCCATGGCAGGCGTTGGGGATGCGTGACCGGGTTCTCCAGTGGGCTGCCGTCCCTCCAACCACGAACTGGGTTCTTCTCTTTGCCGGCTGCAGTTCCCGGTCAAGGTCAGATTATAAATTGAGTGTTATTCCGGACAGGTTGCCCATTACTTTTTGGTTTTTTTTTAAGTCGTTGGGCTCTTTTCACCTTTTTCGTCCAGGGAAGCCGCACAGATTCTTCTTTGAAAGTCTAGTGTCCCAGGTCCCAGTAATGGGCTTGGGGCTCCCGGACTTCACTTGTATTCCTTATTTTCTTTGATGGCTCCAATTTCGACCATCTTTGTCTGCCGGCCTCTTATCGTCAGCGTGAATTCCCCCGCCCGGGTGTCAACGAGGCTTATTTCCCGTACTCTTTTTTTTTTTTTGGTAAGGCTTTTTTTTTTTGAATTTTGCCGCCCTTTGTCGGGGACATGGAGGACGAAGACGGTGACAGTTTTTGAATTCCTTAGTACCCCCTTCTGGCGGTGGTCTTTCGTAAACTCCAAAGTGACCCACTGAAATAGTGTTGGACCCGTTCGGGCGTATGCAGGGCGATCCCCCTGCATTTTCCGTGTTTACCACTCGTTCCAGACCGGAACTTTTTTTAAGGAAAAATGTTGTGTTTGTGGAGGTGAGGGTTCGAGGTGAGAATGGTTTCTTAGCCATTCTTTCCGCGCCTCGACAGTCCTAGCACAGGTAGGAAATTCATAGTACTCTCGCCTCGAAAGGCTCGCCACCGAGCCTGTCTTTGCCCCCATTTTCCAAATCCACCCCCCATGGCTCCCTGTGCCCCCTCCCATACCCCCTGGCCACATGGGAGGCCACATTGACTCACAAAATCAGGTCCCCGATTCCAGGAGGGGTTGACCGTCAGAGGAAAGATCCTCTGTCCCCCACCCCCCCGCCCTTTTACCTTTTTCCCCCCCCCCTGACTGGTTGTTGCCTTGTGGCTGTCTGTCAGAAGTTGGCCCTAGCTGTTGGTCATCGGTCGTCCGAAAAGCCGGTCATTTTTCATTGAACGTGATTTTACCTGTCCCGACGGCCTAATTTTCTGGAGGCTTACCGTTCCAAAACTTGTTGACCATAGATGTACCAGTTGTCCACTTCCGTTGCCCTTATCTGCCGGTGTCACGGTCGCTTATAGATTCCGTTGCCGCCGCTTACTCAGGACAAGTTTAAGGTCCCGGTCTGGTTTTTTTTTTTGTTTTCTCCTGGAAGCGCAGCAGTGGTCGAGAAAGGTCCAGCTTTGCCCGAACCCTTGATGATTTCCTTTCCCACCCCCACCTATGCACGCCCCCCCTTGTGATTTTTGGGTTGAGCGGCCACCCCGTGGGGTCTTCCTCCCCAGCGTCGAAACCCCATCCCATGTGCTGGTCCAGGTCGAGTTTTTAAACTCTCTCCGTCAGCCGTTCGAGTAAGGTCGTTCACTGTCAGATGGTAAACGTTAGGTTGCCAGTCCACATTGTGTTTTTCGTTTGAGGTCGGTTGGAACCCGCCGATGTTTAGTGGGAGTTCGAGATAAAACCGTTAAAGTTCCTGTAACCCCTTTCACGCGCGTTGTGTTGCTGGAAGGTGATGGAACAGTTTTTGGAGTCGACCCTGAAAATTTTTCGCTTTATTGGGTCCGCCGAATGTGAGCCGGCATACA
>Ga0179591_1263672_pt1 | contig 21637 bp, 20 predicted proteins | sample CZOMad2_1_08_16f_FD_182891 | JGI IMG/M metagenome (GOLD analysis project Ga0179591, IMG submission 182891) | Vadose zone soil fungal communities from Angelo Coast Range Reserve, California, USA - CZOMad2_1_08_16fungal (PacBio error correction) | ecosystem: Environmental > Terrestrial > Soil >... | reverse complement strand
GTACTTTGCCATCCTCCCGATAGGACGCTGGCACTGCCCTTTGAGATTTGTTTTCCCCCCCCTGCGTGGCCACGAGCTCTCCGGACCCTTTTTTAATGAGTCAGAGGGATTGACCTGGATATCCTTGTCCCTCTCCCCCGTCATCTATCTTGTCCATTTGTTGTCGAGAGTGATGCGGGCTGATGACATTCCGCCTCCTTTCTCCCAGATATCTTCAACAACCCCCCTCGTCCTAGGCAGTGGACACGCCTTTGTGCCAGGCCTCCCCCCTGCCAGCAGCGGTATCCCCTTCTTAAGAGCGAGCTTTTTCCCAACACGCCTCTCCACCAGGACCTTTTCCCCCGAGTCCCCTGCTTAAACGGGCCCCAGCTCGACAGTACCCGTCTTTTATAAACGCCGCTGTGTTGTCCTGGCCATCATTCTTCCCTCCTCCCCAAGTGGGTTTTGTCAGTGTCCCCCATGACTCCCTTTTCCCTAACAGCCTTCCATGTCAGGCTTATCGGAGCTGGTGGGAAGCCCCACTGTTACCTCGGCTATTTCTTTTTCGCCAAAAAGTTCTATTATCTAATGGACCACAGGGGGGCTCACCCTCCTCCCCTCAGGCTTTTTTTCCAATCCGGAACGAACGCTGGCTCTGGGTCTCTCCCTCAGCAGTTTCTGTCTGTTGTCCATCTCTCTTTAAACGACCTGGACCGCCCTACGGCGCGTACTCTCCTTCCTGCCCGGGCTGCCTTTCTTTTTTAGCCACTGGAGATGATGTTCTGGAAGACAGCACATACGGCCTCCCAATATCCCCGTCTGGTGTGTATTTCGTGGTACTGGTCTCCTGCTGAACGGTTGGCGAGATCACTTTCTCTTGCCGGTGGAGGCCGTTCATCGACCCCCACAATGAAGGGATATAAGGAAGGGTGATCCCTCTCTTGCCAGGTGCCTCACTTCACAATCCATGGGCAGATGGCCAGCATTTCTACCCCCCTCCCTTTCCCCCGAATGGATTTTTACGTGCTTCCCTGTATGGAGGAGTCAGGACCCAGCGCCTATGCCAGCGATACAATTTAGTATTTTTCCCTTTCTCCACTGCTTCCCAGCGACTGATCATTGGTTCCCATTTCTTTCCTCCAACGGCCAGGCGGACCCCAGTTATCAATCTTTTGACTCAAGCTTCTTCCCCCGCGGATATGGCAAAGAGGCCTCCCGACAAGGCAAAGCTCCCCTGTTCTCGGGCGTAGATACCTTACTCCCCTTTTTCGGGCAGCTTGGCCTTCAAGATTAAACCTGCCCGAATGCACAGGAGCAGGCTTCCCCTTTTTTGACCTGCCTCCAGGCAAAGGTCACCTGGGCTTTCTCCCATCCCGACCTCTCAGTCTATAAGAGGAATGATACCCGTCATTCTTCCTGAGTACGTTTCTTCGCCCCTGCCAGGTAACGCCGTTTAAAGGGGGAGACCTGCCAATCTTTCGTTTTGAGAGGTCGTTGTCTTTTACGTTTTGAATCCTCTAAGATAAATCTGGGCACTACTCCCGCTCTCCTTATTACTTCGACTATTTATTTTCCAAGGAACAGCCTCCAGTTCCGGCAGGTCCGAAGTCACTTTCCCAATTCTTCCTCTTTTCCCGAATAGGTCTGTCCTGCTGGCCTTCAAGTCCCCCCCCCAGGCCGCTAGGCCCTCCAGAAGCAGTTCTCCGCCCCAGGTTGCCATGTGGGTAACGATGATGCCGGTCTGTCCCTCTCTTGCTACCTTTTTTTTCTCATTATACCAACGGACTGCCCATGTCAAGGCAGGTTTGGGTCGTAAATGAAAAACGGGCGTTTGGTGATTGACCATCACCCCGAGATCCCCTCTATTTGCTTTTTTCTTATTGCAAAGGAACACTCCCCAAGAAGAAATGAGCCTCAGCGAAGATCATCTCTGCATACACCGGCCTCCCCCGCTTCTTTCCCCTCAGCGATGTGTCTCCGACGCGGAACATAGATTTCCGCGGCATAGCTTAAGATTCTTCGCTGGACTCAGTTCTTTTCCCCTCTTGGTTACAAGTGCCCTCTTCCCCGGTGCCGTCTCCTTTAGGGTGTACCTTTTTTTCCTCTCTGGTTTCGACGCCCCTGCCCCTGAGCTGGGTCTCATAAAGGGTAAGACTTGTAGACCTGAGCCCTCTTCCTTTTCTAACTTTTTTTGACCTATTCGGGTCCTTGGGGAGAATTAAATAAAGCAGGCTTGCCACATTAAAGGCGGCCTGAGGGTCCATTGGTACACGCGCGATCCGTTGACCCTCCTAGACTCCACTGCTTCTCCCTAGCTTTTAATGGAGAGTTTCTTGCAGCTTCGGAAGGTCTGCTTGTAAAGGGGTTTTTATTTCATTTCGGGTTAAAGAATTTGGTTTGGCTCCTTAGGAGCATATCTCCCTCACCCCCCTTGGGTGGTGGGGGTGGTTGGGTGGTGTGTGGTTTCAGAAGTATTCATTCAATTTTTTTTCTCTGATGTCTTGACCCCCCCTTTTTCTTCTTGGGTACCTTTCCTATTCGACACTTGTTTTGTGGTCTCTCTCATTCACTATTTTGGAGGCCGGTAAAAGATGAAATAAGTGTTACCCGAGGAATTTTCTTTGACGGTAAAACAGAGCACACCACCGTCTTCATCAACCCAAAAAAACCCCACCCACCTGGATTTTAGTCGCAGGGATTGCCTTTCTTTTGGCCCTCTCTCTCTATGATTCCTGTTCACCCTGTGACCTTTTTTTGGCTCAGCCTGATCCCTTCTTTCCTGTCAAGACAGCTTGTGAATTTTCCAGTCTCTTTGAGTCGTTGTCCCTCTTTCTCCCTGGATACCCCCTAGAGACCCCGAGGTATGGTCTTTCCCTGTTCCTTCACCCCAAAGAAACTTAATCCGTCCTCCCTTTTTGAAACCAGCGCTCGTTCCTCCTAGTCTCCCAGAGAGTTAATATTGTCTGAGCAAATCATGCTTTTCAGGGAATTTTACAGACTTCTTCCAGTATTAAGCTCAGCCCCCCCCTGTCCTTTGAAGTCCCCAATGCTCCTTATTTTTCTTCCTCCCCAGAGCATTGCTGAAGTTTTCCGCATCATCTTGAAGATTGAGGGAGGCGGTTTTTGCTTACTCTCCCCGTGCCTATTCCGTCCCTGATTTGGGGAGCTTCTTCCTGGTAAAGTGGCTCGACCTCTCATGCTCCGCGGTGGTATGTCCTATTATACAGCGCAGTTACCTTAAAGTCTCTCCGCCAGTTTCGCCGTTCAACTCCCCGAAACGTTGCTGGCGGAGGATACCGGCTTTTTTGAGGATCCTCCGTGAGTCCATCTCTATCTTCAATACTCTTTTTTTGTCTCCCCCTCTCGTCTGAAGCTTCGCGGGATAATCCGCTCAACCGGGCGATTGATATTGACTTCCTGGGGTAGAGCTGGGAGATTCCTCTCTCTTTTAGGCTCGTTACACACTCCGATGCATATCTCTCCCTCGTACCAACCTTGAGAAAATCCACAGAAAGGGGTCTATCTGCTGGTGTCACTAAAGCCCACCTACTGTATGCCCCTATGATGCGACCTCGCGCTTCCTTTTTGTGCTTTTTCTTTTCTCCTTGTTTCGTTTTTAACCAATAAGTTCCTTGAACTCTCCACATATCCCCAAGATTTGGTACAAGAGCGAACCTCCCGCAGTTGGATTCTTCTCTTCTGATGTCTGTCTCCCCCGACACCTAGACTAGGCAAACTATCGTGGACTTTATGCCCCCGTTTGTGTTGAAGGTTCCCCCAAGTTGATCCCCCGATGACGTTTTGTGGTCTAAGTACGGTAGGAAGGGCCCCTCCTACCCTAGTCAAGAATCCCCTCGTCCCGTTGCAGCCCCTCCGCTTTGTCCGGTTTAATTTAGAAGCCTGGATCCTCTTTATGCCTTGTTCAACCAGTCAACTCCCTTCGACCCTATAGTAGAGAAAGAACGGCATCCTGGCTCGCCATCCCCTCTTACGGGACGCTTCTTTCCCTGTGAACATGCAGCCCCTTTGTTTCCGGCCTCTGACCTAAACACCAGGTCCCCTGGAACCGCAGCCCCACCCCCTCTTTTCTCGAAAAACCTTTTCTTTTAGCTCTTCCTTTACACCGCACGAACAGGGTAAGGTCCCGCTTTCCCGGTTAATGCCCCCGAGCTGCGGCAACCTTTTACTTCCTGACGACCTAGCTCAATGTTCAGACAACGAACCTAGTGAACTTGTGGATCTCCCTTAAAACCTTGGGCTCTTCTTCTACTGATATTAATCCTTCCCAAGGAACCTAAGACTATTCTGACGCTCCATACGGGAGTCCCCTTTTACCCGAGTGCAAGTTATAGCGTTCCTCTTTAAATCATTTGCTATTTGGCCTTTTTTTTCCCCCTTTTACTTCCCCATCCCTCTAGAATGGTAGTGGTCTGACTATCTTGACTAAGTAGACAACTGATATTGTTCCAATTCCTTCTTGCGCCCCTGCAAAGAGGGCACCTTCCGTTACGACCCCCCAAACCCCTCTTGAGCGGCACCGTATCCCCTTTTTCTGCCCAGTAGTATCCGCCTTTTTTCCCCCAATCCTTCGCCTGAAGAAGCAGGGTCACCTTCTGCTGATGTCCAGAGCTTAACGGGCTTCCAAAACTCTCCTCTGTACTTCCCCCTCCTATTCTCAGGGGAGGTTTTTTTTTTTTTCTAGCCCCCCCCCACATGCTTTTCTTCTTGCGGACAAAGGGACATTTTCCCCCTAAATGTGCCAAGAAGAGGGTCCTCCGTAGAGCTACTAATTCCCACCAAGCTCATGAAGAAAACACGGATTACCAACTGAAACAGTCTCCTTCGCTATTATATGCCCTGAATGGAAGCCAGACGGACCGTAATAATCGTTACACCATTTCCCTGGGAGGGTCTCCCCCGACTTCCATCTTCCACTTCTGGTCCTCAAGGCAACCCTTCCTATTCCTAGTCTTGGACCTCAGGAATTTCTTAACTTTTAGGCTTTCCCAGACGACGCTACGGTGAAGTCCTGCTTTCCTGGCCCAATCCCTGTTTATCTACTACGCCTGTAGCTTGGAGGGCTGTCCAGAATTTTCAAGGAGCGCGATGAGTCACAGTTCCCTCAGACTCTAACCCCGAGGAAGATTTCACTCTGTGGCTACCATACGTCCTTACGGGAAGTAATAGACCCCACTTTCCGAAGATCAAGGTCGGTTGGGGATCATGACATCGTTCGGCCTTCTCTTTTCTTCTTTTTTCCCGGACCCGTATTTAATAATGCTTTCCCCGCTCTCGGGTACTTGAAAAGGGGACGAAGAATCTTTCGGTACTTGATCATCGGGGCTTTCTTCACCAAGGTCATCTTCCCCTTTTAAATACAGGCCACATCTCATAGAAAGGTGGGCTGTCTTCCCGTTAAATCCTCCCAAGATCATAGGTGTTTTTTTTCCAGCCTTGATCCCCAAGGATCTCGCTCATTTTGTCCTGTCGTTAAGTAGCGTCCCCTTCTAACTTGATACCCTTTTTGAAAGGTGGATCCTCGCCCTCTTTTTTTCTCTCGCTGCGAGGCGTGGGTAGCCTTTTCTTCCAATTAAAGTGAGAACGCGAGCATGGAAATCCCGTTCAACATAGACAGTCCATCTTTTGATTTTTGGAAACACCCCCACAGACCCTCGGTGCCAAAGACTTCTTCTTCGATTAGGTCACGTCCTCCACCGTCAATTCAATTCCCTCGCACCCCCCGTCTGTGATACCGACCCGGTCTGGGTAACAACCCCCCCTTCCCCATCCGGAAGGAAATTTCCGATTTTGTTCTTTCTCTCCCTTTTCTCACACTTCACTCGACTGGCGACTAGTCCGGCTCCTCAACGAAGCCCTCCTTCTTTCAGAAGTTCTCGTAGTTCGATTGTACTTTTTCTCTGTGGGTTCCCCCCCCGGATTCTGGGGGCTACACCTCCGGCCAATCGGTAGTTAATTATTATTTCGCGAAGAGGTATGGAGGGTGAGTGAGACTTCAACGTTCAACCCTTTGATGCCAGCCAGGTCTTTTGTCCCCCTCCCGTGTATTTCCATTTTTCTTGTCCTGCTTCACCACCTTGCTCTCAGATAAGACTTCCGTGACTTCTCTCTGTTAGTTCCAGAGTGGCCTTGGTGCTAGCCCTGCATTTCCCGCTGCAGTTTTTGGCCTGCTTGCCAACACAACAACGGTTCTTTCTGGAACGTTTTCTAGGCGCCAACAGACGGCGAAACTCCGCCCTACTTTTTCCATAGCCCACCCCCATTAAATTTTTTTTTCTCTTCCAGGGATTTTTTTTCATCACGGCAAATCTATCACCCGACTCCCTTAAGTCGGGAAGCTCCCGTCGGCCCCCCACCTGATAAACGAGGAGTGTCGTCGCCTCTAGGGTGTTGCGAGGCATTCAATAGAAACTGAAGTCTGGCGATCGCAATTCTCGGGAACCTCTACCAGTTGTTCTTTTTGATATGTCTTCAGGAGGACATTGGGATCGACCTGTAAGCTGGTCAACAGATGCCGTGATAGGACCCCCCCCTTCTTTCGCCCACGGTTCGTGGCCACGCCGGTGTTCCACCATTTCCCGAAGATGTTTTTTTTCTTTTCTTCCTTATTTCCCCCAGTGCCACCTAAACCCAATTACCACGATTCATTAGCGGAGCGTTACACGCCGTCCAATTGAAGCAGTTCCTTCTAGCAGCCCGTCGTCTCCACGCCTTTCGTTTGGTTCCCTAGGCCTGAGTAGTTCCTCTCCCCGGAACAGAACAGCAACCGGTTCTCCTTCTCCTGCGCCGTTTCCTTCCTTGACCCCCTTTTCCTCCTGAATCCGTGCGGGCGAAAACGCTGAATTTTTCCATAAAGGGGGTGAACCTCATACCAGCAGCTTCACTCTGATAAATCTTCCAGACCCGCGGGAGTTCTTGTTAGCCCTCACCCTTTGTGGATTCCCATCCCCCCCCCTATCTGTTCCCTTGATAAAAGAAGGCGTTCCTGCCCTCTCTCTCTAAGGAAGGGACCCTCTTGCCTCCTATCGCAGGACTTGATTTTCCAAATGATGTAGACACCATAATGCCAACCATACCTCCCTTTCCCCTGGTTGGGGCTTTTCTTTTTTACCGGGAGCCGAGGAAAGCTAATCTCACTTCAGCTTGTTCTTTTTTGGATTCCGTGGAATCTTCACCACCTGTAGGGGCCCATTCCCCTGGTGCTACTTCTCTTGCTTAGGTAAACCCGTAACTTCTGACTCTTTGCTCTTAGAAAGAATCACCCCATCCGGCATTCTTACCGGACGTAAAATTAGTGTAGTACCCCTTTGACCTTCCTACGATGCCCCACTCTCCTCCACCCTCTGCTTAATCTACACGCCCTTCCAGGAGCATGTCCCAGGGAGAATGGGCTTACCCGACCGTCCGTCGGTTACCAGGAACCCCTTTCCATCTCCCTTACCCAGCTGATTGGAAAAAGACTACATCTTTAAGCTGGAAGTGCCGTAAGACCTCCAGGTTTAGTGAGTAGATTGACCTTAGACAATTTATTCCCGTTCGAAGACCCCAGATCACAGGGTCCACACACGTAATGAACGGTCATTCGTCTTTCTTCCCCCTGGTAAGGGCTCCGGCCTTCCATATGACCCTTCCGACCCTCCCCCACAATCGCCCTGATTCCCCGATGGGCTGCCAAAAGGCCAACCGCCATTTAGATGTGGTAGGAGTGCTCCTTAAGAGTTTTCACGCCGGAACATGTGGCTCCCTTTCTAAATAGTTTTCCCTAGGTTATTGTTTACACTTTACTAGGACCTAAGCCCAAATTAGGCTCCAACCTCTTGGTCTCCCCCGGATCATTCCTCTGATCTCTCTACCGATTTCTCCAGATAAGGATAGGAAGGCCTGGAAACCCTCGGACAAAGTAAGTAACCCCGTAGCGTCTTCATTCCGGATAGGAACAACTGCCTTTGGTCTTCCTTTTTTTTCGAAACAATTGGCCAACTCTGTTTGTCAAGATAGCCTTTCTTGCGAGGTCATTGTCCGCTTTTTTTTTATCAGCATCATACCTGAATTCTCCTGTTTTTAAAGGCCTCTTTTTAGAAATTCTCCACAGAAGGCCGCGTGGAAGATATATCTCTAATTTTCCCCGCTTTCTCCACCTTCCATGCCCCGGTCTATCCCCTAACTCTCTAAAGAGATCGTTTGAAACCATTCACAACTGTGCGCTCTCCTGTTCCCCACCCAATCCTCTATTTTTTCGGACAATCTCCTCGGCCAGAGTAGGGCGCGTCTTAAGCTTGGAATGTCTTCATGTTATTAATGGGTTTACCCCCCCTTCCTCACCTTTCTTCCGCTTCCGGTCTCTGTTCGTAGCCCTGAACAGTTTGCAATAGGTTTGCGGGGATCCCCCCCTAGTCCAACGAGCCCATTTCTTTCCTGTCCGCCCTCTGGCCGTATGTCCCCGACTTGACCCTCTGTCCTGGTGTTTTCTCCAGCACGTTATCCCCTCCCGGCAAGTCCCCCCCCAAGTCCAGGAACCGTAGCAGTCTTGATTGCCACTTCAGTAGAAGGCTGGAGGAAACGATCTTTGTCGCCCCCCATCGGACCTTGTGTTCCGCAGGCGTTCTCCCCGGTCTCGACTAGTAAAAGTTCTTCTTTCTTTATCTAAGCCTTATCCTAATTTTGTTTTTGGATCCCCTTCCCTGACCTGTAAAAGTCCCCTCTTTTTTGCCAGCCCCCTTTTAATTTCCTTTCTAGAGGACCACCTTTTTTCCTTGTCAAGGGCGCTAAACAGCGGGTGGTTTGCATCCCCCCCTCGGTGGCTCGGTCCACTCTCTAATAGGTCGTCTCTTTTCAGGGGGCACGGTTACCGAAGCCACCCTTCCCTGAACTTTCTCCTCTGGAATTTACTTGCAGATGCCCTTTTCCCCCTATATCTATCTTGCCGATTGCGCTTTAACAGAAAGGTACGGGTCCGTCATTTCCTTCCGCAGCCTTGTTCTTCTCCTGGCGCCCCTTTGAGCTCTAATGGCTATTTATATTCCTTGACGACTATTTTGATTTTCGTTTACGTACCCTTAATGCCACCCCAGCGCTAGTGTATTAGGTTCTCTGTTTTCCCCCCCCCCTAACCGACTTAGGTAAACCATCCCCGGTATGGACCTAGTCATGGTGATTTCCCATCCCCTTCTATATTAAGCATCCTTTTCCTCTCTATTTTCATATCTGGTCCCCTATTTTTTATTTGTGTTCCTGCCCGATAGATTGTTTTGTCGCAACATTCGCTAACTCAGAATGCACGTCTGAACCTTCCCCTTAAGCCTCTTTTTGAGCATCTAAGGCGTGATGGAGGCTTTATTGACCTCGGCCCAGTGGCCGACCTCCTCCAGTACTTCGGGTCGAGGGCTCGTTCCAGGATCTCTTCCCTCCTTACCGAGGCGGGATTGGCTCTATAAAGAGGTGCCCTTCCTCTTACCGCAATTTTATCATTCCCATGACCTATCCCTTGGCTAGGATCCCTTTTTGGGGTCTTCTCCCCCCCCTAGTAATACTTTTTTTTTTCTTTGAGATCCAGATGACTTTTAGAACCCCCTTCTCCGTCGCCTTTCTCCTCCCTGCAACAGGCCCCAACCTTTGATAGATATGTACTTACTTCCCTTTTCGAGTTGGAGATCGTGCGCGCTTTTAGTCCTTCAAATATTCTTAATATTTCTCGGAGTCATGTAAAACGGACCCAAGGCCCACGAGTTGACGGATGATCTGGTCCCCCCCTCGGTATGCTTCTCACCCCCACGCACCCCCTTGAATCTGCTTTTTTACTCTTCCGAACTTGAGAGCCTTGCATTCGTACGGAAGCATTTCGTTAGGAACACACTTATAGGGAATTTTTCTGACCATCTACCGCCTGATTCCCCTTGTCAGAGGACCCCTTCTGTCTTTTTTACTAAGAGGACTTTGACATAGGTTGACTCACCATCTCCTAGGCACCTTCAAATCCAGCGTTTTGTCGCCGCGCCGGAATTCATTTTTTCCTGAAAGGGCCCTCCCCCCAGGCCACGAGAGATGCTATTCCCTTTTACTTGCCCCCTTTCCTAAATAGTAGTCTACAGTCCCTTTACCTTCAAGCACTCCTTCCTCCGGGTCCCGACCTTCTAAGTCTTTTTTCTCTTCAAACACCCGGGAAATTATTCGGGACAGGCAAGATAGAATCGTGCCAGAACTAATATTGATGTTCACCTCACGGGAATTCATTGTGTTTCTCCCCTTTCAACGCATCCAACGGAGGAGTGTTCGAGCAGAGTGTCACCGCTTCTCCCCCCCCCAATCTCTTGATGATGCTCGAGCCAACAAGGATGTCGCGGTACCACGGTCCCTAATGGTTAAGGACCTTTTTCCCGGGTTCATTTCTCTTTTACGCAATCTGACGGCGTTACGAGATCGAGTCCTTGGCACCCTTTCACCACCCCCCTTTCTCCTTATCAAAGTCCCAACACGGTGTGAAGGAGAAAATTAGTCCCCTAGTCTGCTTTGGTCACTTAAGATTCATTCTTCTCCCCTCCTAAGCCCTTTTTCCATAGAGGGGCAAGGTATCTCCCTTGAAATGCCCCACCTTCTCGCCTCCCCGGTTTGCAATAATGCGGATCCCTGGTAGCATCCCGATCGGTAACTGGTCGGGTCCCTCCCCCCCTCCTCTCTTCCGAAGTCATAGACGTTCTACTTTGCTTTTCACCGCTCTTTGATCGCCCCCCCCCTCTGGCCTGTCCCTGAAGCCAAAAGCTCCCTCTACACCCACCTCAGTAGAAGTCCGGATCGTGACTGGTACCCCTGAGTTCCCCATATCCATTCCCAGGCTCCTAAGCCTGAGGGTCCCCCGCTATGCTCTGATGAGAGTTCCCCCTTCTTTTTCCAATTTAGAGCTTACAGGAACCGTCCGATGTTTTTTTTTTTATTCTACCACCCAGAAGGGTTGTATTATTATACTATGAGATCTCCCCACTCCCTTCTCATGAGGGGGGACAATGCAACTTTTTCCCCTTCCTGTTGCCCTCTTTCCTTGGCCCATTAGCGATATATTGATCAAAAAGAAATAAATGTTCTGAAACCACCAGAATGTCCCCAGTCTAACGCAAGTGAGAGCTGTTTTGCCCCCGGACGGCTACTCCCTCCTTGACCAACCTGCAAACTGGGGTGCTCCTACCCGATTCTGGTCCTCTCCCCATTCTTTGTTATCTAGGCCGTACGTCACGCCTCATCCGCTCCTCACTCTTAATTTGGGCTGACCGTAGAGCAGAGAAGGACAATCGCTTTCCTTGGTACTTAAAGCGTCTTTCGCGTAATAATTCTACCAATCCCTTCTGGCCATGATCCCGCCTTCTTCTAGAGAGTTCCAGAGCCGCAGACTGCCCCCTCACCATTCTCTCCCCTGATTGATCTTCCCTCCCTCTCCCCTTGATTGCACCCTCATCGCCTCTTCTCAATGTTCCAGGTGGAGGGGTCCATTACAAGTGCACACCGGAATGAATGCTTCGGGCGGCCCTTAACCTTATTTAAGGACCTGTCATGCCTTACCACTGGGCCCCCCTTTCAACCGATTTATAATCGGGGCATCTAAGTTCCTGCCAAAAATAGGTCAGCTCTGTCTTTTCTTAGGAAAGGTTTTTCCCACATCTACGAACCTCAAGGGCTTTTTTTCTCGCATCGGAAAGTAATTTATCCCCCACCGCTCATAGTTATGGGGTTCATTCAGAGGGACCTATTTCCATGTGGTTTTAAGGGCCTGTTTGACGTAGATTCCCCTCCCCCGGCCCAACTCCCATCTTTCAGGGTGGAGCATATAGCCATAGTGCGTATCTCGCTCCCCCTAGGATTTCGCTCTTTTATTCCCCTGACCCGCTACGAGACTTTCCCCCCATGATTTCTTCATTTCTCCCCTGTAATCTGTTATGGCATTGATGCAATGAAACGGCGACGATTCTCAACAGATGTTATTTATGGTGGTGATTTTTTCTTCGTACATTTCTCAAAGTCAAGCTGAACGTGATTATCCCCCCCTTTTGGTCATTTCCTCTTTTAACTTTCCCCCCCCAGGCCCATTTGAATGGGAAATGGGCCTGATGGTGTTCTCGCCCCTTTTAAAATCCCATTCTCTGCTTCTCCCTCTCCCCTTTACCCGGTTGAAGAGGCGCATGAGAAGGTCCTCTCACCGGTCCCGTCTTATGGGTCCAACGATTCGGGAAAAAACAATTCTAAAGGAGGCTTTCCCGCCCTTCACCTTTTACTGGATGACGCTTCCTTTCCTTTTCTCGTTCCTCACAATTGTTAAGACACAAGATTGATCAGGGGAGAAGAGACGGCCGCTTCCACACTGGTAGCTTCTGACACTCGACGACTAAGATTCCCGGTTCCCCCTTGCTCGTTAGTGGAGCGTTTCTTTTTGTAGAACTTTAGTCGAAGGAAACCTCATGTCTGAAAGGCAAGCAATTGAACGGATTCCTATCTCCCCGTGGTGGTCTCGAAGTTGCTTCTCAGGGGACTTGTCCCCCAGATATTAGACATCGTGGTACTTCTTGATAACATTTCCCCCCCCCTAATCCTTAAGCAGAATCCGACGACGAGGAGGTGGAGGATTTCCAAGGAATTTACGGACTGGCGCCTTCTTTGTTTCTTCCATATCTTCTCCTTCTTTCGCGATCGCCATGTCCCTCGCATATTTTATATTTTAATCCTATCCTGCTGTTCTCTCTCTAGGGTCGGAGGAAATTTCTAGTCTAGATTGTAGATCTTTGCCGCTCTTGACACCACGATTGCCGACAAAGACTTGGCTTGGTCCCCCCTCTTCTCCCCCCCCCAGACGCCATCTCTTTCTTTCTGACGTTACGATGAAAGGGAAACCGAAGCAAGGTTCTCTATGGAAGCCCTTGATCCAGTACCATTCTTCAGCTTTCTTTTATAGCCGCAAAACAGTCGGTCTCCCAAGCTTTTTGGGTCTCCTCCGTAGGCCGCGTACAGCCAACAAGGAAAGGCTCCCCGACCCCCTCCGAAGGGTAAATCTTTATCCCCTTCTATCAAGGTTTTCTCTTTTTTAGACCACTTGTTCGCGGGAATCCGGAGCGTTCCCTTACCTTTTTCTACTTTTTTTTTTCCCCTACAATTGGGGTCGTCACCCACCATCCCCCCTCCCTAAGGATGACAGCTAAATCATTCATCCAGGGTTCTCGGGGTAGCCGCGGTTCCTGGTTTGTCCATACCCCCCTTCTTTTTCTTACCGGACCGGGACAGGGAAATGCTCCGCTTGTCTTCCCCCTTCTGGACTGAGTTTACCTATTTTTCTCAGGAGTCTTTCCCCCCCAAGGGAGATCAATTCACACCCTCAGCTTCAATCATTTTTTTGGGTCCTTTTTTTCTAAAGATGAACCGGGGCGAGATCCCGTCGAGGTGGAGGTGGACGCTTCTTCCCCCCCCCCCCCCCGGTAAGGGTCAAAGGACCTCTTGAGCGCACTCTCTTCCAGTGGGCGCACGCACTTAAGTCTTCCCCCCTCAGGAAAAGCCTCGGCATGGCCTTGTAAGCTGATCACGATGGTTGATTTGAAACCTAAACCTTTTATTCCATTCTTGAAGAGTGATTTTTCCCACTTTTTATGCTTTCCCTTATTCAACTCTCCTAGAAGAGCCCCCTTTTCCGGGAATATTCACCCGGGAAAACCAGGTGCCTGTGTCCCCCTCCTTGATCACCCCATCAACTATGATTTAGACTATGTTGTCACGATTGACCCTTATCTCTTGACTCTAGAGCCCCCTCAATTCTCCTTAAGTAGCCACCCCCCGACCCCTTCCCCAGTATTTACAGTCCTTAGAGGCTTCGGCGTCCCTTTCTTTCCCACGGCCTTCCTCTTGGGGGAAAGCCCGAAGCAAGCACCCGATCACCTCTTCCTTCTCTTCCACAGCCCCTGAAGAGTTCGTCAGGCGCTGATTCTTCCATTCCCCCTAATTGCAGTTGGTCGCAATCTGGGCCGCTTTGATTCTTTTCTTCTTCACGGGGCATTTTTTTTCCCCCCGTGGGCACATATGGGAAAGGTCCGTGCTAAGTGCTGGTTCCCCTGAGAACCTATGGACAAAATTTCATTAGCCCCTGGTATTTCCCTTACGGAATTGGTGAAACCCTCGGCCCTTTCCGTCTTTTAGGAGGCCTTTGTCTTTGCCTTTGAAGGCCACCTGAGCCCGGGAACCACTCCCCAGGGTCCTCCCAGTGTGCCCCTCGTCTTTTGTACAAGATGATGACGTTTAACTTTGCTTTTCTCCACTTTTTTCCCTCCTATCACCCATCACGGAGTGTAAGTAAGGGGTCCAGGACGTGGTGCTTTCCTTCCAGGACCCCGTTCTTTGCTTGTGCTTTCCCCTCGCGCCTACGTTCATCTTATTTTTCTTTCCACCTGTCTTTTCTTTCTCCTTTTCTTAAAGTAAGGGTTCCAGACCCCATGCGCTTCGTTCGGAGCTCTCGCCATCACCGGAGCTCTGTTAACTCTCTTTTTGTATCCCCCTAGCTTTCAGAGGGCCGCTCAAGCTGGGATGAATTTGTTTCCTGGTACTGGACGACGGTTCCCCCCCCCCCCCCCCCCCCTCAGCTCAGTTTTTTTTGATAAGGTCGCGGTTTCTTTTCTTATTTCCCCCCCCCTCTTCCAGTTGTCTTTTTGCCTTCCAAGGGAATCGAGAGGGTCTAGTGTAGGAGAAGTCGGTTCCCTAGTCTTCCCCAGTGGTCCCTAGTTGATTGGGACTCCCTCACTGGACAGGCGGACCTTGCCCCCTTATGAACGTATTAAGTTTCCCCTCGAGAGCTAGTCGATGAACTAGCGGAGTCGTCCCAACGAAAGGACAGTTCTCGTCACAGTATCTCCTCTCAGTTATGTAATGCCGGTCAATCTGGTTTTTTTCCCTTTTCTCTCCTCTTGCGTTAACTGTACCCCCCCCCCCATTGAGGATGACCATCCAGTGATCTCCTACCCCCCTCTGACTCCCAAGCGGTTGCCCAGATCTTATTCCCAGTTGGCACTACCTCTCTTACTTTGACAACAAGGAGGGGTTACGGCCCTCTGCCTACCCCTCAGGGGTTCGCATTAACCCCCTGAGGCGTTTCCAACTATTCCCCCGTTTCCTGCGCGGCCTTTGGATGCCGGCCACCCTCTCCCCCTTTCATGAAAGGAATTCTCTATGACCGCTTTCTTCTTTCAGGCTTCCCTTCTGGCCTATCTTTTCCTTGTCCCCTTCCTCCTTTCGGACTCCCCTTCCCTTGGTGATCCTTAGGAGATTAGGAGTAGATTCCACCTTTAGAAACGGCGTCTTTTGACAGGATCCGCGTTTTCCTTTTCATCCCTATTCGGACGTTTTTCCTAATATCTTCCCCGTCGCGTGTCCTACATTTTCACCACATTTCCGGTTCTTTCAGGACCCGTCGACCCACGAAGATAGTTTTCACTTTTTCCCCTCTTTGATTACTCGATTGGACTTCTCTTCGTGTATAAAATAGCGGGAGTTTTTCTACTCAAAGATCCAAGTATATGTTTACGGTACCAATATAATTTAATTTCCGCGACACTGCCTCGAAGTGCCTCCTTTCTCCAAACTCCCAAGTCGAGCAGCGGGGACAGAGTAGAAGAGTTTTTTTCTTGGTGGCCTACTACCCCCAGTTCAAGATACTTTCCAGGCTTTTTTCTCGTTTCGGCCCTTCTTTCCTCCTAGAAGATAGGGCATGATGGCAGTCTGAACCTTTTCCCTCCAAGATATACCCTTTTTACCGACTTGATCTAATCCCAGTTCATCTACCCTGTGTTTTGAGATTTCGCAGTTACTCCTCCGCTTAATTATATATTTTTTCACTAATACGTTGTGTGTCTTTTCGTAGATCTGACAGAGGAGGTTAATCCGCTCCCTTAAGACGGTTCCTCCTCCCGGTCCTTCTTTTTTTATTCCCCTTTTCCTCATGATTCTCTGATGTTCTCTAGTTCTCGAGTTATGCCGATTCCCCCTTATCTTTTTTGAGATTTAATTTCTCTCCGGTAACAGTCAAGAAAACGCCGGTTTATTCCCTCTTCCCCAAGGGTCTCCTCAAAAACTTCCTCCAGCCATAGTTCTGCCCTGCATGTCCCCCTATTTTCCTTTTAGTTCCTCCTTCCCCCCATTTTTCCTCCTTAACGTCTATGGTACGGAAAACCCATCCCTTATAGTCTAATCTTCCCACCCTAATCAATACTGGTGACAATTCCGCTGGAAAACCCGATGTCTTCTACCTCGATAGATATTACCTATCACACAAGAAAGTAAACTCCAAGACTCAGTATTGTTTCCCGAAGTTCCCCTGGTGTGGTTTAGACACCTTTCCCTCCCAACCTGCTCCTTAGGTACGACAGACCGGGTCTCATTCCACCCCCGGTCCTACTTTCCCCCTCCTCCGATTCCTCTCTTCCGTTAATGAAGTCTTTTTTTGACAGAGCCCTCCAACCTCTAAGTCAGTCACCACGGCCTTTAGGTTCCCGGCGCATTTTTCCCTATCTAAAGAAAAGCTCAATGCTTGCTCGGCATCCCGTCGATTCCTTCCTGCATTTGACGGTTAAGTTCATCAACGTGCCTCTCCTCCCCCAAAGGTCTTCTCCTAGTTTGACACGCCTCCCCAGGTGACTGTGTTTCTTCTTTTTTTGTCGCATAGGGATGGCCCCCTCTCGGGTTAACCTTCCCCCTTTCCCCTGCTTGTCACGGGTGAATGCGAGTCTTTCAAACGGGGTGCTTCCATTCCCCCCTTTGATCAGACCCACTTTCCCCCCCAAACACTTCAATTGAAACTCAAGCTTATTCCTCCCAATTTTTACCACAACTTTTCGTAACGCGACTGAAGTTCATCCCCCGTCTCCTTCCCCCAAATTACCTTGATTCTCCTACTCCCAGAGAGTTCAATTCACTAGGGAAAGTTTTATTCCGTTTCCCACGGTGATCCCCTCCAGGTGGCAAGTCTGTATCACGTAGATACACTTCGGTAACTCTTTGTCATATGCCCGATCTCGATTCCTATCCCCCCCTGCTCTTTCACGATGTCTCACCCAATATTTCAGTACTGAAGGTTCCCAATCCAACCACTGATGCTACACTACGGACCCCGGATTCTTCCTGGTCACCCCCCCACTTCTCAATCGACCATCTAGAAGCAGGGCCCTCCCCCCTCGTTTTATCTGAGTCCAGTTTTCCTTAAACCCTTCTCGTTTCAACTGAGGGGTTATGATGTACCCCATTCGAAGATCACTCCTTCTTTAAAGGGAACAGTACGGGGCAATGTCCCGTGTGTTTTTTTTTTTTCCCCCCAGAATGGTACACCTTCTCGATCCCTCCCTAAAAACTCCAATCCTTCTGTTTCCCCCGGGAAGGAAAATAACGGGACCAGGAATGGGAACTTACTTCTGGCTACTGATGAGAGTATGTTCACAAGGTACTTCCGTCCCAGCCCTTGTCCCCCCCTCTGGAAAACTGGGCGTAGAACGTCTAGCTGGTACAGTGTTCTCCTGGTTGAATTACACCTCTACTTTCCAGAGAGGAAAAACTAATTAGGGAAGACGGGATTTAAGTTCTTGTTTCTTCCTTTTTCCCCCTGAATCACGATGTTACAATCTAAGGTTCCTTGGCCTCTAACCCAGAATTACTCCGCGATTCGGCATGCGGGAGGAGCCAAGAAGGTGCCCCTCTTTCCAGTCCTCCGCCCCTACCCCAGCAAATCTGAGCAGTTCTCAAAACGAGTGCCATGGCCTCTTCTTCCCCCCTGAAGTCTAATGGATTTCGCTCTTCTCCTTACATTGAAAATATGTACTGGCCTCCTGTCCCGAGGGAGTTTAATTTACCTTCCCGGATTCCCCAGTTAACCCCACTTTTTGCAGAGAATAATCCTTTCCCCTTTTAATATTTTGTTTCTTTTACTCTGGTGCTTTTTCCCACTTTCCTGTCCATAAGTCCGGGTCAAGAGTACCCCCCCCCCCCTCTTACTCCCTCTGCCTTCATGAAGATTCTTAACCATAAAAGATAACTCCTTTGGGTTCCTCTGCTACAGATTCTTGGTTTTACGGGGCCTTTGGCTTAATGATAACCTTTACCATGGTACTTCCAATTTTTTGTCTCTATTCTCGCCATTTTTTTTTGCATAGAGGACTATGTTTCTTTTTATTCCGGTATCCTCACCATCGTTTTGACTCAACTTAGTATTCCCTGACCGCTGATGAATCTGTAAAAGGTCTCCTTTTTTTTCTTTCTTTCCCTCAACGCAAAGATAGGGATCCTGTCTATCCCAACGTCCCGGTTTTTGTTCTTTTCAAAGGAATCCCCTTAACTCCTTCCAATATCTCGCCCCCAGTTACCTCTGAAGGTCTGGGACAACCAACCCGTTCCATGGATGAATGCTGAAATGGCATGATGTTAACTCCACCTAAAAATAATAGCTTTAGTCTATAAGCAACTTCCTTCATCTTCGTTTTAGCCTTTCCAGCGGTAAAGGTCCGGTTACAAGATATCTAGGTGACAACAAAAATTTTCAGCTTCCTCTTTTCCCCAAGATTTTGCTTTCCTTGATTGATACGTACGTTTCTGGTCTTGTGTATCCCCACCCAACCAAGTTTACCACCATATTCACCCTTGAGAAGAGAAGGATCCCCACAACCGGTGGTAGTCTTACGAGAGAAGTTCCACCTGTCGTGATGATGAGGGTAGTGGAACGTGCAGCATCCCCTCTCGTTCGAGTTCTTTAAGTCTGACGGCCAGTCCACAAACCTCCTTTGGATGTCTTCGATGCGCGGCTTCAAGGTTCCTGCTTTTTTCTACTGCTAATGGCCCCATTCTGTGGTCCTTTTGGAGATCAGTGGACCACTGGACATCTTCTCCCCTTCAAGGACCTTGGCCAAAAAGGGTGGAAACGGCTCTTTTCCTCGGTGTGTGACTGTTTTCATCGTCGACAGCCTCCCTGGTTATGTAATATTTTTGTGCAAATACCCCCCTTTGTTGTTGTTCGACAGTTTCGAGTGACATGGATCTTTCTTTCCGCGGTTATTGATCCGCTGCGCAGGCTCTCGGTCCTCCCACTCCCCAGCGCCCACGCACGGTGGCCGGCCAAGCCTCGGGCTGGAATCTTAAGTGATGCTGTATTGAATCCCGCAGTTTCCGGCCAGTTTCCCCGATTCTTGAAGAGTTTCTCTTTCCGCCTTACAGAGGGTCCTCGCCACCGTCGGTCAAAAGTGCTCCTTGGACAGCAGCGGCGCCCTATCATGTCTACCCCAGTTCACGCGCCCGCCGAGCATTCCTTCTTATCGTTAGCGACCTGGTCCCAACTGGTACTCGTCCTCCTTCTCGGCGAAAAACAGTATATCATATTGGGAAATCCCTTGGGATAAAAAGCTTTTCCCCCAGCCGACGGCACTAAATCCCCCGACCTCCGGTCTTTGTATCGCCGATAAGGAAATGGGTGCCCTCACAGATAGTTTTTTTCCCCCCCCCAATCTCTCGAGAAGAGCTTCCCATGCCTTCCCTCCGGGAATGCTAGAAGAGCGGAGAAACTTTCTTGTGGTGACCCCCCCCCCTTTCTTTTATCAGTCCACTCTTCCAAGCATTATTACATCTCCCTTTGTGTTTCCATGGCCCTTGGGTTCAGGGTCTCCTCTTCCGGGTGGAGAGATCATCTTACGGTGATTCCTTTCCCCACACACACCGGACGGGTCTATCCAGGACCTGGCCCGACTTCTCTGACCTTCTTTTCCACCAAGCGACAGATGGACCTGAGCAGATGGCCGCATGAACCCCCTAACAGGGAATGACATCTTATAGTCCCTCACGATGAGGAGTACCGGACCATCAGGCCAAAGCGCTCAACACTCTGGATCATCTCACCATCGGAGCATAGGAGCCCCTTTTCTTTCATATGACACGTTCCTTTTGGATACACCAAGGACCGAGCCTTGATGACAACCAGAACCCCCCTGATTGCTCTAGAAGACTATTTTTTCATCCCGGCCCGCCCCCAAAACCCCCCCAACTGGATTCTTGGACGCTTGACCATCCCTCTGGACCCTATTGGCGCAAATCTTCCAAGACACGATGCCCTTTAGGAGACCGATTCGGCGCGTCCCCGTTTAAAGGGATAACGTCGTCCCCCCTTGGACTTTCAACTCAGGAACTTCCCCTTCTTTACTCGATCCCCAGTAACCCGTCCTCTGATCCTTGTGGAGTACTCCTGCCCCCTCCCAGTCATTCACAGGTTCTTAGTGAGAAAAGGGAATCGTGTTTCTCTGGGCTTCTGGACCCGGTTACTAGAGCGGCACTACTTCCCAGACAGCTCCCAGTGATAGGAGGTCACTTGAAGTACCTCCCAAGTAGACGGGTTTTCGTCTTAGTATACCCCCATGACAATGGCCATATCTCCCTCCTCTCCGGGGAAATAGTCCGGGCCGTTAGAAGGACCTTAGCCTTTACCCGGACCAGCGACTAGTTCGCTGTTCGTGTGTTGGCACCCCCCTCCCTCTAATTCCCCCTTGGCCAGGCGTCTTAGAAATAACGGCTCTTCCCGCTCCTTGGTACCATGGAGGTTTTAGCACCGCTACCCCAGGATTTCTTTTTGTAGAGCGCGCCTGCAAGTCTCCCTGCCGGCCAAGTAACCCTCATGTCCGACACTCTACGTAAACTCATAATCTTGACCCTCATCCCCACACACCCCGGATCTCCTTTAGTCCGAGACTGTCTTTGGACTAGTCAAGCTCCGCGGCACGGGAGGAACTTCTGTCCTCCCCAATGGGACTGAACTTTTCCTTGTACATTCCCCTCTTTCACCTCTTCTCATAGTGTTGTATTCGTCTACAGGCTTTGAATAGGTGCTGTTCTCCTGCACGGTCTGGCACTAGCAGGGTCCCCTTCGCCTGAACATGCCTCGTGCCCTTTCGTTCTTTTGAGTCACGTGATCCTCCATAAAAGGAAAGGGCCTTTTTCGTTCCTGGGCAAAGTCTCGAGTTTGCCTCGTCTCTCTTCGCGAGTTGTCGAACTGAACTCCAGTTTCCAGGCCTATCCGGTCGCTACCGTACAGTTTTGTCGCCTCCTCTTTTGTTAACGAGTTCGTTGTGGACATGTCTGACGACTGTCTCCAGGAATCAAATTTTTGTTCCTCAGGGAGACTCTGAGGTTTTCCCAGGTCCTTGTCTGGTACTGACCCCTAAACTTGTTTTGAAGCCTTAGTCCTCACAGGTTGGTCCCTGAGAGTGATCATCGGTTTTCGGCGCGGCCCCGTTGGATGAACGGTTAACTCTAAATAATGACCGGACATCAGTCTTTTTCCCTGCTCATTTCTTTTTATATCCCATACGATTCGCAATTTTACTTGTGTTCTTTCTTCGTCATCTCGAGGATCCATCTTTCCCAAAGGAGAAACGGGTGCTCCTTGCTCTTTTAGTCGTTCTTGACCGTTTCCTGGAGTCGATTTTTTTCTTCTTCTCTGAGACCTTCCAGCGCGACTTCGTTTTTCTTTTTTCCCGTATTCAACACCCTGTCTTCCCCCGGGCAGTTTTCAGTAACAAGAAGGATGTCATTGTTTCCTTATTATGGTGCCTCCCCCCCACCGCGAGGTAATAGCGCTTCGCATTGCGTCTTTGCGCCCATTGAT
>Ga0179591_1264740_pt1 | contig 21641 bp, 22 predicted proteins | sample CZOMad2_1_08_16f_FD_182891 | JGI IMG/M metagenome (GOLD analysis project Ga0179591, IMG submission 182891) | Vadose zone soil fungal communities from Angelo Coast Range Reserve, California, USA - CZOMad2_1_08_16fungal (PacBio error correction) | ecosystem: Environmental > Terrestrial > Soil >... | reverse complement strand
GGTTTCTCGCACTCCCTCCTTGGGCCCTTCGCTCTTGGATGAGCGCCGAGCCCTGATCAGATGCAGGGACGAATTTTTCGGCTTCGCCGGCGCTGTTTCCCCGTCCTTGATCCGACGGCCGTTGCTATGGCACCCTTGCCGCGTTCCTTCCTTTTTTGTCCCCCCTTTAGCTCTGGCCCTTGCTTGGTTTTTTTCCCCTCCGAGGCGGCTTCCTGGCGGGCCCATCGCCTCCTATGGCGGCTCGGGGTTCTGACCTTTTTTTCCTTCGACGTGGCATGCAGGAGTGCTCAGGCACACGTTTTCCGTTTTTTTTACGGGGAGTGCTGGCGTTAGACGCCGGTATCTCCCTTTCCAATCTTTGGTTTCTTCCGGCGCGCCTGTCGTCCCCCCCCCTCTGTTTTCCCCTAACTCTGTAAAGCGTTTTTTCGGCGGTAACCTAAAGAAGAGACTTATACTTTTCTTAGCATCGTGATCCCGTCCCCTTTATGGTTCCCGCGCGATTCGAGTTGTGCCACACCCACCCCACTTCCAAGTTTCGGAGTTTTTCCGACTTCCCCTCCTCCCCGGCAGCGCGCCGACAACGTCTTCGGCTTTTGCTTCCTTTCTCCCCCCCGCGCTTGCCCGGGGGCCGCTCGTACCCGCAGCACCCGTTTTCCTGGCCGACGGCGGCGAACGTTGCAGGCGGTCCCTTCTCTTTTCTTGGCCGTCTATCTTGTTACGCGCGGCGTTCTTCTCCATCCCACAAATGAGCGATATTTCCCCCCTCTGCGGGCTGCTGCCGGGCGCTGCGCTCCTGCTTTGCCGTTTTTCTCAGTCTGCCTTGCAAGCGAGCCCTGCCCGTCTTTCCCCAATCCTTCGTGCCCCGCAGTCGATTTTTCGAGGGAGCAGCAGCGCAGTGATCTGCCGTTTTTCCTCGCCCGTGGGCGTTTTTTCCCCCCTGCCCAGCGGTAGACAACAGAGGGAAAGGGAGCCGCCTAGATGGTAGACGGTTCGCCCGTCCGCTCTCTTCTCCTCTCTTCCTCGCTAGAGTTGGGCGAGTGAGAAGACCTTCTGCCCCCCGAGAGCGCATCTTTCTTTTTGATCCCCTCTCCCGACATCTGCTTTCCCGTCAACGAAGCGGGGCCTCCCCGACAGTCGAGGGCCCTCTTCCTGTTCACTTTCGGAAAACAGATACTCGCGCATGTGGACAACGGGTTTGTCTTTTTTTTCATGCGTTTGTGTTTTTTCTTTGGTCTGGGAGGTCTTGGATGGCGGGGAAGATCCTTTCCTTCTTTAATTTCCCTACTAAGTTTTCTTTTGTTTCTCGAAAGGAGGAACTCCAATCCCCCCCGCCAACCGCCTCCCTCCCCCCAGTGAGGCCCCCCCGGTGACAATTCTTGAATAACTTACTTGATGCGCACTTTTGAGTGAGGGGAGAGCACTTTTGCTAACATGAGAAGATGCGATAGAGGATGCCCTTATTTTCTTCTCTCCTTCCAGGAACAGAGAAGCGCTCCGAATGTGCAGCCAGTGCATAAGAGATGTCCTCATCTTTCGGATGATGAATTTTTCCGTTCCTTCAGATGGATTCTCTTTTTTTTCGCCCCGAGAAAGGGAAGACACTACTCGCATTCCATGAGTTTTTTTTGGGTGTTGTTGCGATGAGTTTTGCTCTCCCCCCCTTGTCGGACTTGGTCACTTTCTTTGCCTGATCGCAGATTTCGGTTTTTTTGTTCCTGCAGTACGAGGACAGAAACCCCTCCAGCCTTTTTTTCACCGCCCAGCCCGGCGGACGCCACTTTTTTCAAGATGCATGTTCCTTCTGGCTTACAGCCCCTCTAGTATTCTTCTAGTTTTCTTAACGCTGGCCATAGAAGACCGCACTCGAGACCGTCCAGTGCGAGTTTCTGCCTGGTAGAGTCTAGGTATCGGTCGTTATTACGCGGGCTCACCGGAGAAGCAGAAAATCCTCTTTTTAAGAGAACCGATTCGTGGAGACGCCTTAATTCCACCATTTGTTTGGCGTGCGGATAAGCATTTCTCTTTTTTTTTCTCTAAAGTTTTTCTTCACCGAATGACGTTAGAGCAGCGCTCCGAGTCGATGCCCGGTCTTTTGCCCGAGCCGCGGCGTGATGCCTCTTTTTTTCCCAGTACCTCAGCACGTCGAACCCCAATACCCTTCCCTTGGCGCGTCCCTTGTACTCCCAAAGCGTCGGTTTGACCGTCCGGGCTGCCCGGCATCTTTTTTATGTTCGAAGGCCCCCCTACTGAAGGAAAGACCCTTTGCCTTTCCCTTCAGTCGAAATCCGTTAACAATCAATTCCCCTTTTTTTTTCACCCCCCCTCCGAGCCGCCGGCGGGGCACCCGACGATCCCTGCACGACTAGGATACACCTGGGTTCCCTTTACGCGCGGCCTGTTTCACCCCCGACATGCCGACCAGAGAGAACCCCCTGTTTAAGAGCGATGAGTTTTTTTGGAGCCGCGCCCTTCTCCCAATCTAGCTTTTTATTTCCCCCCCCCCCGTCGAGCTACGCGGTCAATCCTTTCCTTCGGATGTGTGACCCCGATTGCAACGCCCTTTGCCCGGTGATTTATCCATCCGGAAGTAAGAGACCCCGGACCCATGTTCTCCGGAGTAGTCTACGGCTTCCCGAGATTTTCCAGGCTTTCTTCCCTGTCCTGACTACTGTGCCCTCCAAGAAAGGCGGTCCCTGTCATCCGACACGTGCCAGTAGTCCGGTATTTTGTGACCTTTTTCAGTGATTCCCCTCCTTTTTTTTCCCGTCGAGTTGCCGTAATTGTAGAGGATGCGCTTTTCTTTTCTTTTCGCGGGGCGAGCTATTTGTTTCTTTCTTCGCAGGCAGACTGCTTTCTTCCCCTCCCGTTCTAGCGTGACTCCCCTGTTCGGTCTTTGCCATCTCCGGGTCGGGGAAGGTATGTTATTTGTCGGCCCTGTTCCGCCAAAGTTGGAGATTTCAATGTTTTTTTTCGATCCCTTTCCTTACAGGGTTGAGCTGCTCGGAACTTTTTGAGGCCTCGTTCATAGTCGGCTGTTAGACTCCCTTATGGGCAGAACTCTTTGGATTTTCGACGAGTTTCCTCCGAGGTTTTTATCTTGCTCCATCTTTTTCCCTCGAGCTTCCCCTTTCCAGGTGCTCATTCCGGGTCTTCCCCTCCTCTCCTTGTATTTGACTTTTCAGACGCCTTCAGGAGATGGAGTTGCCTTTTGTCGAGGAGGTCGGGATGCTGGCTTTCTCTTCACTCGTTCATGATGTTGAGCGTTGCAACGTGCGTCCCGGCGTTGCGTCCTTTTTGTGCCGCTGGCTCGTCATGCGTGAGCTTTGCCTCCTGTTTTTACGAGTCCGCTGACAGCCTGCGATGGCGTCGATCGGTTTTTTTTTTTTGAAGCTTTCAGGTTGCCCAGCGCGTTCGTTGAGGTTCGCCAGGTGACCGCTTTTTGACAGATCCTGATGCCCTTTTTGTTTTTTGTCGGGACAGCCTCTTTGAAGGATCTCGTGAGCTTTTATTCTCCTTGCTCTCGAGTCAGGCCGGTCCAGTTTTTTCCCCTTTCGTGTCTTCTTCTCTGACGTAAGTTCGCCCCCTCTTTGATCATGATCCGCGCGCGCTGTTTCTGGTCCTCGGGCGAATTTGGCGGACGATCTCTGTTTGCCTTTGGGTCGCGGGGTCGATTTTTCTTTTTTTCCCTCCCTTCCTCCCCCCGGACACTTGCTCGAACTTCCGCGTTTTGCCTCTTGGAGGCGACAAGTGAACCTGCTTCGCCGTTTTTTTTTGGATAGGCCACGAAAGCTCCCTCAGTCCCTTCTCCTAATTCCGACGCACGACATCCGCGCACAACCCCGTATCCGCGATTGGGTCTTAGTATGCATCAGTCGTCCTTATTTCTTCGGGTCGTCCCTTTGCTTTTCCTTTTTGTTTTTTGTTATCTGCCATCTACTTACCGCCCTTTCCCCTGCCGATGGTCACCCTTCTTTGGTTTTGTGTCGTTAGGAGGTCGACTCCACTCCGGCGTTTGCCTGCACGATGATGCAAGCCTTTCTTATTTGCGGTTTGTCCCTCGCGGGTTTTAGCCGCGAGGTTTGAAGAGGTTGTTTGTTCCCCTTTGACCCGAGCTCGTCTGTAGGGTTTTCCCTCCTGCCAGCCGTTCCTTGGTCGAGCGGACCACCGGGTTTTGAGTTTTTTTTTTCAACTTAAGGATCTGTTCGGACTTCTGAGCCGCCTCTTGCTCACTGGGCTGAACAGGAGACTTTGTTCTGGTTTATCGCCTTGTGGGCGGCGGGTGATTAAGTCCTGCGTTCCGCTGGATCCCGCCCCTCGGGTAGTCTTTGAGAGATTGGTTTACTCGCTCTTGAAGTTTTTTTTGTAGAAAAGCCCCCGTAATTTTCTGAGGTCAGTCGACCGGGCGCGATTTACCTCGATATGAAGTCGATTTGCCCCTCTCTTATACTTCCCTTTTCTCTTGTTGTTTCTCGATACTCCTGGGTGACCTTCACGCTGAGAGAGACGACTCATGGTTCCGCCCCCCTCGTACGGCGTTCGCCTCCTCTTTTTTTTTACTTCCCACCTCGCGAGTCGAAATCAGGAGCCGAGCCTACTTCAGAAGAAACTGGTTTTTGGTGGCCTTTTTCCCCGCGCGTCGCGTTCTTTCCTCCAAGCAGTCACCTGCCCGAATTTTCCCCGCGCCAAAGTTTTCGACGTGTGTCTCCATTTGAGCCATGTCTATCGTCTCTATCGGCCCCCCCCTTCGTGCTTTCCTCTTTCTCTCGACCTTTCCCTCCCTTTCACGAGCTGGCCTCTTTTGTTTCGCCCGACCTGACCGAGCTTACCTTTCTCACCAACCTCTTAACTCTGACTACCCCTGTTCTTGATTTTTCGGCCCGAGCCTTGACACCCGGCGGCGGTTCTCTTCTGCTCGATTGGCTTGATCCAATTGCGCCTTTTTTTCCGACTCCGCCGCACGTGCCTTTGTTTTACCATCGCTCTTGCTTGTCCTTCCCCTCTTTTCCCGTCCGCCCGACCCTTCAACCAGGAAGGGCTTGCTTTTTTTTTTGACCCCGAAGCCTGCTTGACTATGCTTGGCAGAATCATCCCTTTTTCTTAAATGGTTGACTATTCGTTGTCTTCTTTCTGAGGCTTCCCCTTTTGGGCTGTTTTTTGTTTCCCTCCGCTCAAGCACCATTTCTATCCGGCGCCTTCCCCCTTTATTTTTTTTTCCTGTGGCAGGCCTGCTGCCTTGCAGTAGGCACAGTTGCTTGAAGTCGCCCCCCGCGCCACCCCCCCCCAGGCTCATTTGTTTCTTTTTCACCCCCTCTAGCCGAGACTCTTTCCTGCTGCAAGGAAGTTTGCTGAGGGCAGAGACCTTTGAGCATTCGCTGCGCAGGCGGTGCACTTTTTTGACCTTTTTTTTTCTGCCTTCGTGTCGAAGACAGTCGCTCGCCTCGCTCGATTTTCAAAGACCCTCGCAAGAGCTTAGTTTCAGAAGTATCTTCATGGTAGATGTCCGTCCCTCCGACGCTGGCCCCTGCCCCCGCTTCGTCTATTTTTTTTTCTGCGGCCTGAGAGGCTGTCATGCGGACTAGTGGGCACTTCCGGTCCCTTCCTGCAGACGAGGGTCCCTTTCATGACCCCCCTAGCCTCCATGCCGGCGACATGCCTCCACCTCCGCTCAGCAGGAGGCGTTGTGTCGCTAAGTTTTTCTTTTCCTGAATTCCTCTCCCGAGTCCAACCACCTTTTTCCTTTAGCGCTATCCCAAGGTACATCACTCCTCGTGCAGAGATGAGACCTTCTCGTGCGTCCTCCCTGCGCGCTTCTCTCTTGCCCGCTCTGCCCCCTCTTCGTCCCAACTCCTTCTGATCCCTGGCTTCCAATGTGTCGCGACCCCCTGACCGAGCCAAGCAGTCTGCATTCTCTTCCTTTCTCGAGCATGTCCCCTCATTTTAGAGTACCCCCACAGGTTAATCCCCAAAGAGACTAATCCAAACCCGGCCTTTCTGGTCTCAAATATCGACGTCCCAATTTCTTCTCTTTTAATATAAGGCTCCAGGATATCTCTTTTCCCCGGGGAAGTAGGATCCAGCGCAGGCTCCCTCTCCTCCAAGATACATATAGAATCTGACCCCCGGTTTAGTGTAAGCGAAGAATCTCCATTACAAATTAGATTCAATCCCCCTCCCCCCCCCTTTTCCCATAGGCTTTCCCATTTTAACCCCCCTAAGACGAGCGTGCCGTTTGATTTTCCAGTCCCCCCGCAGGCGTTGGCCCCCTTTTTTTTTCCCCGCGTTACACGCATATCTTCCTATCCCTTTCATAATCTTTTCCGACGACGGCCGTTTCTCTGGTCTGTTGTAGATTGGTCTTAACTTTCCCAAGTTCTGTCCTCCTGAGTAAGGTTTTCAGCTCGTCGGTGGACCGCCCCCGCGTCTTTTCGACCTCATTGCGAGGTTGGTCCGTCGCTTCCCCGGTGGTATGTAGTTTTAGTACGCTATAGGCATTCGCACGAGTGGTCCTCAGGCTGCTCCTCAGATTCTAACCTTGGGAGGCGCTTATTGCCCGGAAGAGACGTTTCTTTTCCGCCAAAGTGAGAAGAGGCGTCCTTTCTCGCTTTGTGTATACGCCGACGTGTCTTCCTTTTTTACTTACAGAGTACCTCTGGAAGTTAGTGACTCCGTGAGTTGAGCGAAGTGAAACGGTTTGCTGCTGAGCTTTTGTCCCTGTCCACGGGTTAGCTGCGTAGGGAGACTTCGCTTTTTTTTTTAGACGCCGGGTATGTCCGATGTCTCCCATGTCTTTCGGGTTTTTTTCGACGGCGTTTTTCTTCCTCCGCCTATGTCATACTGCTGTCCGGTTGGTCGGATCCAGGTTAACCCGTAGGTATCGTCTCCTCCTCTTCCGTCATGGTGAGCACGTCTTAGGTTTTTTGAGTTTAGAGTGTTAGCCTCAGCACCACCTTTGGACAATTCCTTGGGTGACTTTTTTCTTTAGCTCCACAGGACCCGGCGAGTGACCCTCTAGACTGAGTGTTATTCCCTTTCTCGCAGCGCTTTTCCCTTTCTTCCTTGCGAACCCCTTCCTCCTCCCGAAGCGCTCCTCCCTGCGCGTATTCCACTTCTGAAAGTACCTTCGGTTTCCGGTATTCCAGGAGATTAGCTTTTCTCCGCGGTCTTACAGAGCCGTCCTTACCCCCCTAGATGTCTCGGGCCCTAGTTGCGTCCCCCCTTGAGCGCTGCGCTTCTCGTACGTCTGTACATAGAGTGCATTGGCCCTTTCCCCAGCGGGTAACGTCTGCGATCCGCAACTTTTGCCTCCTTAAGTGAACGGGAGAGGCCCGGCAGCCTAAGGATAGAGCAGATCGATTTCGAAGGTAGAGGGGGAAAAATCCAGGCGGCGGGCGCAGCCCCTTTAGTTCCTTTTGCTCTTCGGTTTTTGGGGTTTTTTTTTTTTTCAAACTTCTCTTTAGCGTGGCCCCTCGTTGTTTTTTTTTTTCTGAGCCGGCCGTCGCCATCTGTTCCCCCTCTCGATGCGCAGCTGCTTTAGATACCGAAGCACTCTTGCTTTCCACTCCTTTTCTCCGGCCCAGGTCGCGGACGTATTTTAGCAGTTTTTTTTTTCCCAGCATCCTCTCCCCCCCCGCGCCGGGGGGGTGTTGTAGTTGCGTTTGGGGGGTGGGGTTTTTTTTTTCTTGAGTTTCCTGATGCGGGGGGAACGGCGACATCCTTTTCCTCCGCCTTTTCGAGATGTTCCCGTTCCAGCATCAGGAGAACTAAAATCCCCCCCCACCCCCCACACGCCCCTACCAGTGGGCCCCGATGAGAGCGCTGGATCTTTTGTTTTTCCCGACGTAATTTAAGAGACCTGGACCTGCCCTTAACTTGGATTCCAGGCGTGCTTGTCGATCTCCATCTCTCTCTTCATCTCTCTTTTAAACGGATGGTGGATTCTCTGACCTGCTATCGATTTTTTAGTCCCTCTCTTCGTATAAGCGCCTCAGTGCCGCAAATGATGCCCGTGGTCTTTGAGTTTCTCTGGTTCTTCCCTCTGGCCTGGGGTCCCCGCTCCTTTCTGAGGCCAAATACTCCATTTTCCCGATTGCTCTGACGTCAGGGTCCTCGTTTTCTGCGGTCACGGCCTTTTTTGACTACGAGTCCGGTCTCCGTTTTCCTGACATTCGTTGGGGGTTTGAGAAAGTCCTCTCAACAGTGCGACCGATGCTTTTTTCCTTTTTGACCGACGCGCTTAGGCATTCGGTTAGACGCCCGTAGACTCGAGTATAAGTACCTCTCCTCGAGATCGCTTCGATTTCTCGCGCTATTTTTTCTGTGTGAGGTCGCTTCGGTCGCGTTTTCCTCGGCGACCCTCGCGGCGACTCGCCTCACGCGGTTATCCCTCCCGCCGGATCACCCGCACATCCGGTCTGGTCCTTTTTTTTTTTTTTTCCTCCAATAGACCCCTCGCGAGACACTCTGCCGTTAATTCTCTTTCTCGCAGAGTTTTCTTCGCTGGTATTTGAAAGCGAATTGTTCCCCTTTTGAGATTTCTTAGTGAAGCTCAAGCTTTTTCACCCCCCCTACGAAGTCATTTCGCCCGCTTAAGGTGTCTCAACGAGCCTTTTTTTTTTGATCCTAGAACGCGAGCCCGCTGGCCTCCTGAAGGACCGCCCCCCGGCTCCTTACAGAACCGAGTAACCCCTCCTGGTTTAGGAGATGGCACTGTCCTGGTCTAGGCAGAAGGAGGCGTCCATTTTGCAAGGCCACTCATTTTCCCCCAATTTTGAAAATAAGTCCGTTTTTAAATACATTGCCCCGTGATTATACCAGGATCTGCTTCGACTAGGGTCGAGCGACCCCGCCTGCGTCCATTTAGTAGATCAGGTTGCGTAAGATAAGAACAACCCCCTCCCCAGCGCTCGTTTTCATTCTTTCAGTCTTTTGATCTCCTCTTCTTCCCACCCAGACCTGCTGAATCTGTGAATTTTTCCCACGGTATAATCCACCCCCGCCCGCCCCGTTCCGCATGAACCGTGTTTTTCTTCTTCCGGATCGAGTAGTCTGTCTCCGATATGGTTCGGCGATTGGCGGTCACGTCGTTTTCGCCAGACTACTCTCTTCCTGTCTTGAGGAGTTTTTTTTCACTTTTGAAGCTCTTCCCATCCGGTTTGAGTCGAAGTTTCTTTTAATTTTTTCTTTAGAACGTGAGTCGCTTTGCGCGAGTTTCGGAGTTTATTTCGCAGAGTTCGCCGGGCCTGCGTTACCTTTCTTTTTCCCTTGATCCCTTTTTGACCCCTGGCGCTGTGGAAAATCTCATGGTCCCGGTGTACTTTCTTGGTTTGGCCAGCGCGTTCGAACCGTTTGATATTGAGGTCGCCAGTGGTTGTACTCTGTACACCTCTTCCTTTTTTGCTCTCTTAACGGATGATGGCCTCTCGTGCGGACTGGTAAGTTCCCCGAGCCTTTTTTTCCGCCCCTTCCTTGGACGCCTGATAAGCTATTCCGCAGAGTTTGTTTTCTTCATTTTTCCCCAATCCTCGCGCACTTCGCGCTGACGAGAAGCGCCGGTTTCTGCACCTGCAAGAGAGTGGTTGGTTTTAGGTGTCCTGGGTCTCTTGGATGAGTGTCCTGGATTTTTTTTGTTTTTTCCAGGTTTGAAGATGTCATCTCGGCCCAGCCTCCTGGTTGCATCCGAACCTACTCTTTTTTTCTTGTGGGTCTCTTGCCCCTCTTCCTGGTGATGAAGACCTGGCCCGTTGCTAAAGAGTCCTGCTTGCTGAAGGCCCTGAGTTTTTCTTTTGTTGCTTCCTTAGGCGAAGGAGGGAATTGCCAGGCGATTTTTCTTTTACCGCGGCCCTCGACGACTTGGACAGTCTAATGTTCTTTTTTTTTTCGTTTTCTCATCGCATGGAGATTGTCGAGCTCTGACTTTTCCGAGTCTTCCTTGCAGAGGAATCATTTTCACTGCACTTGCCCGCTGGCTCTTCCCTCTCTTTTATGTCTCAAGCAGACCTTTTTTATGTTTTTTTTCTTTGCCGCCTCTGAGATCGGGGTCGAATTTCGTTTCACCGATGGTTGGTTAAGTTCCTTTTGTGAGCGGGTCTGCGCGCATGCGACGACTCACCCCGTCCGATCCCGTCTTTCCCCCGGCCTAGCCTGCGTGGGGGGAAGGCTGAACTAGCCTTGGTATTTGAGCGTGCCGGTCCCAACCCGACTATCAGCCAAAGGTATCATTTCTTCAATCCACGACCTCGCGCTTAATTTGAGGATCAGGCGCCCGGGCTTGCTCCACCCTCATCAGTTCTTTCCGCCTCCTTTTTTTTTTTTAAGTCGCCGAGACTCTGGTTGATGGGCTTTTTTCGACTCAAGGACCTTTTCCTCAGATGTTACCTTTACCGACTGTCCCTTTTTCCTTTGGACTGTCGAGGACACGGGCAGTCGTTGTTCAGCCAACGAGAGCCAGTGAAGCGGTATTCCTGTCCTTTCGGTCTCCCCGGCTCCGGTTTTGTATTTTGTTCCACTAGGTTTGAGCACGTGAACGTCGTCGTTTGGTCCTCCTTTCGTTCCCCGCTTTTGTTTTACCCGTGTGGGGAGTAGCGTTTGGCCTTTTTTCTTTTTTCACGAGGCGCCGCCTCCCTTTGCTCTTCTCCTTTCTTTTTAGCGGTTGTCTGCGACTGCAGCGCTTTTTAGTTCGGGGCTGCCTAGGTGACGAGCTGTACTTTGGTGTAGTTTTTGTCTCGCGCCGGCGTCGCCGAACGCCCGTATCGTTCAGGTGGATGCCGTGGCTAACGGTAAGCGCCTCTTGAAGAGTAGACCGGTTTTTTTTTGTTTGGCCGAGGTTCCTTCTTTTTGTGAGTCGCCCTTTTTTTCTCTCTTTCTTCTTTGTTGTGGCGAGATAATCTTTGTGAGAACTTCACCAGCCTCTTGCAGGCAAGATCGCTCTGGTCGACTCGGAATCCTGCCTTTTTTTTTTTCTTCCCCTCCCTCCCCCCGTACCGCTCACCCGTCCGAAATGCCACCTGGTAGAGTGCTTTGACCTACAAGCTGGTTCCCTTAGCGCCCCTGATGGCCACGCCGCCGTGCAATTATCCCCCTGATGACTCCCCTCCCCCCGCGCCCAATCGCTTTTCCCCCTTTTCTCCCCCAGGAGTTTTGCTTCTCGTCGACATCTCCGGCTCCCTCTATGCTTTTCTTCCGCCCGGTTGGTCCGCTCGTGGTCTTTGTGCTAGCTGTTCCGCCGCGTCGGCCAAGACCTTCCTCTATTCGTTAATTCCATCCCAACCTGCCAGGCCTACACGCTTCCGCCTTGACTAGCAAGGACAACTTGAATTTTTTTTTCCTATGTGCGGGTGCCTCACCCCTTTTTTCCGCCTGTTCCGACATCCGACGCCAACGGCCTTGCATCGGGTGATTTCTTATTTTTCCAGTCGTTCCAGCACCACTAAACCCAGAAGTTCCTTGTGATTGAAGACAATTAGCCCCTGTCGACCGAATTGCACTATGCAGACGCCCGCCCACTTTTTGATCCTTTCACGATGGTGCCTCTCCCCGTTTCGTTCTGATGCTCTTAATGTGCTGTTTTCGGTGGGCGATCCGACTAAATCCCAAGGATCCATAAGTTTCCTTTTCCTTCCACTCTGCTCGGGTTTTTTTTTTCTTGTGTGGCGTCGGCCAGTAAGACTTCGACCCCTGTCAGAACCCCCCTACCGTTTGCCAACAGAGATGTCCCAAAGTTCTCCCTTTTCCCTACATCCCTGAGCCCTCGCGCGATTTCCTTCCAGAACCCGGCTTCTTGAGAGACCTACGTCTAGCGGGGTCACCAAGCGCCTGCGTTCCCCCCTCTCTCGTCGATGAGCGAGTTTGGCTGTTCTTTCTTCCTCATCATTCCAGGAGCATCCCCAAGCCGCGAGTGTCACTTTCCTTTTTTAGTCCACCGGCTCGTTTGTCGCGACCCTCAAAGACAGAGTTCGGTTTGCAACCTGCTCTGCCGTCGACTTCCACAAACTCTTCCCTTTTTTCTTCTTAGGCTCCTCCTCCTTCCTCTTGCGCGGCCGGCCGGTCTTCGGCGTCTTCCACTGCCGTACCTCTGGGACCTGATTCCCATTCTCAACGACGGAGACAAGTTTAGACCTTCCGTCGCTTGTTACGAGACTTTCGGTCTCTTCCTCTTAACTCTTTCCCCAGGCCCTCCCGCGCCTGTCTCTTTCCCTGGACCACATCCAGTTTCAGTTTCTTTTGAGAAAGGATTGCGTGACGGAGACCCCCCCACCTTCCTCGACGGGCGTTTGCTTTTTGGCTTTTTTCTTTCGCAACTCTTCCGCCACATCCGCTTATCACGGCGTACCACCTGATGGCTTCCCGTAGATGCGCGACACTCCTCCCGTGCCAATGTTTCTCGGGCCCCCACTTTTACTTTCATCCGCTCTCTCACCCCCCCCCCCCCCTGTTCATTGCCTTCTTAACCCTTTGCCGCCCACGCGCCCTCAGGTTCGGTCCCCGGTTTTTGGGACCCCCATCCCGACGTCCCGCCCAGGCCTCACCCCTTGCCAAGTTCGGTCCCCCACGAGAAGTGCTGCCAGGCCCGGCCTATTTTTCTTCCCCAGTCTATATGCCCGCCCTGGCCTTGAGGAAGCGTCAGCTCTCTTTAGCACTCTGCGTACCCCGCAATCGTGCCTTCCCCAGGTGCCCAACTCCTCCGGTCTTTTTTCCAGGAACAGCCGGTTTGTGTTTTTCACCCGTGCACGTAAGTCCGCCTTACTATCCCGAAGCGTAGGAGACTGCCTCCTGGTTTGAAAACTGTGCGTCGCTTTGATCTTTCCAATGGGGTCTGTCTTGGAAGAGGTGGTCTTTCCCCGAGTCGTGTAGTCCCTCCTTCACCTTTTGATTTGTTCATTTTGCTAGAGCCGAATGCCCCGACTTTATGGCCTTCGCTAGCCTTGCTTTTCCATCCCTAAGGTGTCTTTCCTTTCCGGGCATGGAGTATTCTTTTTTCCTCTCCTGGCAAAATGTGAGCCTTGATTGGTTTTTTCTGAGCTTGGCCCTCGGCCGCTGCCGTTTCTCCCCTGATAAGAAACCGCTGGAGGGAGTTGGAAGGCTTTGGTCTAGAAAATGCGCGGGCTCTATTCTTTGCAGCCGTTCTCTCTTCTGGAGAAGTGAGGTTTACTTTTTATCATGGCGCATGACGTATAGGTGAGGATGCGCTTCTCCTCCCCCCCTCCTTCCCCTCTCCTCCCGCGTGAAAAAGCGCGTTTTTCCCCCAAGACTTGAATAGAAGAAGGCCTGCCTCTCTAAGTTCATACGTTCGTTGGGTTCCGCTGAGGCTCAAACCAACCCGTCCTCCCCCCCCTTTTTTGCGTGTGTTGTTAGGCGGCGCCTTAAGATCCGGCGAACGTCGAGGGAGGTGGCCGCCGCTCTCCTTCCGAAGAAGCCCAAGTCCCTTCGCGCACCCCCGGCCGACGGCGGCCTCTTTGCAGGCAGAGGTGGCTTTTTCCGGAGATCTAGAGATCTGCGCCCCTCGCTCGGCCTCAAACCTTCCCCGGGCCTAGATTGAGGTTGTTTTTATCGGGCGAGTTTTTTATTCTTCTTGCTGTCTCGACTTGCGGACGTGCATGGAGCCCGGCCTGATTTTCTGACCGTTCACCGCAGTTCCGCCCGGCGCTTACAGGAGTCTGACCCCTCTCAGTCGTCGATGGCCTCGTTCTCTGGGGTTGCACCAAGTCCCTGGTAGAAAGAGGCAAGGTTTGATTGCCTCGGTGCGGGAGCTTTTTGTTTTTTAGTCGGGACGCGCGTGGTGCCACATAGCTTTTTAGGTGAATTCTTCGGCATTTCCTCAGAGCGCAGCTGTTTTCTCTCTCACTTATGCAGATCCACGAATGCTGGTTTCGCCCTTTTCACGGAAGATGAGCAGAGTACCTGTCTCATCCAGCCTCAAACCCTCGCCTTTTTCCAAGTTTTTAGGGATGTCCGTTGGGGTGTGTTTTTTGTTTTTTTTTTCTTTGAGGTCCTTATTTCTGGTGTGGGACTGCGACCCCCCTTCGTTTTTTGAGCTAGCGTCGCCGTTCTCATAATTTCTCCCCATCCCCCCACCACAAAACCCAAGAAATTTCTTACATGGTCCCCCCCCCGATGGCGGGGATGGCCTTGGTCCCTTTAAGGCCATCGTCCGCCCTGTTTCCCTTCTTCGGCTTATTCTTTCTCTGCAGCGCGTGTTTTTTCCAACGTTTGCTAGATGCAGATAGCGGCTGCGTCTGGTTTCCCTGCCTGCCCTCACGAGCATTTTTTCCTCCTCTTGACCTTTCCTCGTCGGACTCCTCTACCTTTTCTCACGAGCCTCTGGGTGGCCTGGTGGCTACCGCTTTTTTTCCCACCCACCCGGGCGCCTCTAAGTCCTTCTACAGATATCGTTCTTCCCGCTGGTCCCTACGCGCGGATGTCCTTTTAGTTGCGGATCTAGCTTCCTTACTTGAATTTCATGAAGTAGAGTCCCTGCTCCGAATCATTGAGTCGCGCTCTGAAGCCCGTGACCCCCTCGCGCATTTGTGAGGTACTTCGGGCTGACGCCTCTTGCCCGATTCGAGATCTCCGGCCCCCCGACCCATGCTCGACTCCCGCTTCTCCCTTGAGTTCCGGTCGCCCGTCCGGGTCTTCTTTCGGCCGACTTTGCCCTTCGTCTACGCGCCCTCTCTCGTCCGTGTCGCGCGCCGTCCCTCCTCCCCCGCACATTTTTTTTTTTTTTTTTTTTTTGGAGTCTCCTCAACTTCGACTGCCTCACGGAGAAGACGTCTATCTCCCTTACTGCCGAGAGTAGTCCGACGGTAAAGAGCGTCATTCTATGCTTAGAAGCGACCCCGCCTTTTCTCCCCTAAGACTCTCATTGGATAAATGTCCATACCCCTTGAGTAGGACCGTCTAGCACGACACTCGTCCCCTGTGGCCTAGACATTCCTCAATTATGCCCGAGGATTTATAGAGAAATCCTAGGAGGCCCCCCCACCCTTCGGGGTCTTGCTGGAACCCATCCTGTCCAGAATCCGGCTTCTTCCCGCGAGAATTTTTCCATATAAATGGTCTCCACCTGGGAGCAGGTTTTCTCAACCCTCCATGGACGGCCTCCCGGCGTAGAAGTGTCTCGCCTTTTTACCCCATCGCCCTGTCCCATACTGTTCCATTTGTTTATCGCTTTAACACACCATTTCCGCTCTTCATCCTCTCAGTTCGGCTGTTCGCCCAGAAGAGCGGCATTTTCCCCCAATTAAGTGCCCTTTGTTCGCGGCCCAATGAGTCAATTTCCGAGACCACAGATCCTTTTTTTTACCTTTAACCGGTCTTTACTTTATTAGATAGGCATTTTCCCGGCAGCATGAGTTTTTTGTTTGAAGGCGTCCTCTGCCGGGCACTTTCCGAAGCCCCCCAATCAGTGTCGGAGTTTCCCCCTTGGCGGCAATTTCAGAATGCTTTATCTTGGAACACAATGCTTTTGGGAGATGCCAGTGCTCTTCGCCGACCGGTTTCGCGCTTCGTTCCTTGGGGTACATGGCGTGCCGGGCTGCCTTTTTCCGTAATGCCGGTTGCTCTCCCGGTTTCCTTTTTGGGATGCGCCAAGAGCAGCAGCCCTTTTTGAGATGGAATTTCTTTTCATTTTCTGCCTCGACTGAGGACGGGTTTCTTTTCTCGTGAACGGCTGCAGCTTTCCTAAGCTTTTGCTCGTTCCTGGTGTCGCGGCAGCCCGTATTTATTTTTTCAGCGGATCGAGGTTACAGCCTCTTTTGTTCTCTGATGACATCTGCGCGAGCTTTCCGGGTCTTCTTCCTGATCCTCTCATTTCATCCTAGCTGTTCGGGTCCGAGCTTCCCAGGAGTCTTAAGTTTTCCTGTAGTCTCTGGAATTTTGACCCGTAACCCCAGCTGCCTCGCTGGCGAGAGGTTTTTCTCGCTTTTCTCCCCTTTTTCCCCTACAGGTTGATTGGCAGTTCCTTGTGAGGCGTTCTCCGGCTGCGCGCCCTGTTTCCCCCGATGTCGGCCGCGTAGAACGGTGAGCAGGTCTTTCGTTCGGTTTGCCCGCGCGTCTGCCTTCTCCCTTTCCCCTCGACCTCTTTTCCCTCTCCTGACTTGCCAGGGGAATCTCTTCTGCATTGCGATCTACTTTCGTTAGCTTCGCAGCGGCCTCGCAGAGGAAGCGTCCAGTTTTCGCTTGTGCCCGGCGTGAGTTTATTACTCCTGTTATGGAGCAGGCCCTTGGCTCTTCTCCTTCGGGGCGCCTTTCTTTGCACATAGATTTTTCCCTTTGATGTTTTGTGCGAGGTGTTTCTTGCGCTACCTTTAACTGCGCTTCGCCCTTTGAATTGGTCCTAGGAAGTCTCTTGTCCTTCCTGGGACTTTTTCTCCCCACCCCCGACGCTCATCCCACGGAACGCACTTCACTCCCGCGAAGATCTCCCTCCTTCCCTGAGTTGTTTCCTTTCTTCTGCAATCAGTATTTCACGCCCGATATTCGTTTTACCGCCCTTCAGGAACGGTCTTGGTTTCTGGCCGACTTTTTAATCCTTTTCTGCGGTCACGGACTGCAATTGCACGTTGGCTCTTTCCTTTTTCTATAACAGGGCGGCGTTTTTTTGAGTTTTCTTTTTATCTCTGACTCACTCTATTCCCCACTGTCGGTTTTCTCCCCTCTTCTCCATCTTTCCCTCCGCCTCTTTACCCGCCTCCCCCTCCCCTATTGCGCTCCCTTCTGCCTCTTCCCCCATGCTATCGCCCCTTCTTCCTATATCCTTACCCCCTCCCCCACCCTCATATTACCTGACGCCACCTTTTTCGGTCCCTTTCCTTCCTTCTCCTCCCCTCCGCTTTCATCTCTTCTGACCCCTTAAACCCTCTTACTACTCATCCTCCCCTCCCCTCTTACCCCCCCTCCCCCACCCGTTTCCCTCCCATTACCTCCCATTCTCCCCTCCTTTTTATACTCTAATTTCCCCCCTTTTACCATTTATCCTCACTCCTTCTGCCACCCATTTCCCCTTCACTTTCCCCCCCCAGGACTACTAATTGTGTTGAGGGACATAGAGGAGCCGTTTCGAAGGCAGAGTGCGTTGAGCACTGTTGAATCTTTTTTTTCCGGATTTCGCCAGCGAGTTCTGCTTGGCTTTTGCAGGGAGTTAGTATTACTTTTCCGGAAGAGATCGTTCCCCCTCTAGGTCTCCCCCTTTAAGGGAAAGACGCCGTTTGTTGGTTTTTTTTTTTCCCCAAGCGCGGGCTTCCCTTGCACGTCTCGAAGCGCTAGGTCCTGAAAGTTCGCTTCCCCCTCACTCGTGTCCCATTTTCTTATTGAAGTTTGCGGTTCCGACCGTCGCGCTTTGCCCCTTGTTATGCCCCCTTTATCGCCCGGAAGACCCGCGGACACGCCAAGGGAATTCTGTTTCGCTATTGCAGGACCCGTTTTTTTTTTCATGAGTTCTCTCTCTTTTCTGTTTTTTTTGGCGAGCAATCTCTTCCCCGAACCTTTCCGATTTTTCTTTTTACGGCCCAACCGAGTCTCTCGCCTTTTTCGACCTTATTTCTTTCCGGAGTTAGGCCCGCGCGACCAAAATTCCAATGCTCCGTTTGACGGGCCTGCGCTGCGTTTAATTTCCTAAACGCTTTGGCCTTACAGCGCTTTCGTCGCCGCCCCCCTCCCGCAGTTCCTTCTGGCGCGCTTTTGAAGGCGCTTACCCTGACTTCTGTTGCAGCCTTCAAGGAGGCGGCGCCGATCCGCGACCGCTCCGCATTAGTGAGTCACCTCCCTCCTGTGTCTGATCGCGGCCCAAGCCTTTACCTCACCGACGCCGATGCCTGCTTTCCCTCTTTAACCCTTCAACATCGCTTAACCCTTTTTGAGGACCGACAGGACACAAGGCCTGAGTGCTACCCTTCCTCGTTGCTGCAGCACAACGTCCTCCTTTTTTCTCTCCCTGGATCCCCTGGCCTTATGCCGGTGCTGCACGGCGGGCTGTTCTGGTTTTCGCTAGAACCGACCCCCCGACTTTCCCTGCCACTTCGCTGCCTCTTAATAGGATTTGTTTTTTCCCCGAAATTCTTAGATGCTCCGAAGCCCCCTGATTAGCCGGATCCTAAACGATTGCGCTCTGTCGTGATTAGGCGTTTTCTTTTTAGTCGGTGGGCCGCTCCAGATCCCGTCCTTTTGAGATTTACAGTTATTCCGAGCCAAGAAGATAGGCCTTTATTCCCGAGTGCAGGTGGCCTGGGTGAGAGTTCATTTTCCGGACAAACAAAGAGTCTTTTTTTTTTTTCCCAATTTTTTTTCCCCCCAACCCACCATCGGGTACCGCCATGTTCTGACAACAAGAATTTTTTACTCCCCTGCGACCTCGCTCCCCGACTTTTCCGCTGCTTTCTTCTCGTCCCTAAGAGTAGGTCGTGGCCACCGTGCTGTCTCTTCTTCGGCGCGTGTGGCGCATACATTCCCTCTCTCTAGATTTTCTGGTCCCAATTCGCAAGAGCCCTCCTGGACCAGTTTCCAAGGCACTTCTTTTTTCCTTTGACCTCACGACGCGGGTGCAAACCCCCTTTTTGACGACGGGCCCACCTTTTCCGTTCGTTCGCAGTTTACTCGGCGCGGACCTCAGGTTTTATCTTCGCAGCTCATCAGTGTTGCCAGCTGCACAACTTCGTCCCCCCTAGGACATGCTCTCCTTCTTTCCTCTGGCGGTTCCCGACTTACTCAGAAGAGTACCCCTCGCCTGGTAGAGCTTCTACCAGGTCCTACCCTTCCTTCTACGGTCCTTGCGATAGCCCTATTTTTCCGTTCCCCTTCTGGCTCCTCACTGTCGCAACCCCATTCGTCACCACTCGATCAGATGCTCCGCTCCCAGCTTGGCTGCAGCTTTTTTTTCTTACCGAGGCCCCAGTTTAGTCTGGCAGTGCACGCCTTCCAATCCCAGACCACCTTTTTCGAGTACAACGCTGACGACCCTCCTTCTCCAACTGTGCGAGGGCGTTTCGACCCCTAACGACCCCTTCCGACTTTTCTGGGCCACACTCGGCCAGTCGCACCCCCGTTTTAGGGATCTGTTTCATTGACCCGCCCAGTGCCTCCTCTATTTTGCAACGCAGTATCTCTTCCTGCCCCTCTTTTCACGTTGATTCAATCAGCCGCTACCCGATGTCGGCCCGCATTAAAACGCCGTCTGCGGATTAACATTTGACCTGTCCTTTCCTTGTTGCTCGTCAAGGACCTCGGCTTTTAGTTTCCCCAGTCCTCCCTTAACCGCCATCTTGCCCCTTGCTTTTCGACGAGAGAGACTCAAGGCAGCGGGACCTGGTTTTCTGTGCCTGCTCCTTCCATGGAGGTTTCCCGATACGGACAAAGGGAAGATTGGGTTCGTCTCTTGGCATTGGGAAACATCCGCAAAGGACTGGATGGGAAGTTGTTTTTGGTCTGAGCGACGAGAATTCGATTCGTTTAAGGTGTCTTTGAAGGTTTAGGAGGTGAGGTGATGGCCTTTTCCATGGATGGATGCCCATTCCCCCTCCGTCTATTTTGAAAATTGCAGGTCAGTTAGTCGTTTTGCTCTCAGTGGCCGGGGCACATCGACTATGGAGGATTTTTTTTATGGCCGTTTCCGAGACACCCTATTTAATTAGGCCTAGTTTCCAGGACCCTAGTGGCAGTATTAATAAGTGTCCCTGGCTCGTTTATAGTTTTCTGGCCTTCTTCCGTTCTGGTTACAGGTCTATGCTTTGGGTATCTAGGATGGATTACTCAAAATCATATGCCCGCGGGAATTCTTTTCCTCTTGTTTTCCCTCCTCGAGTCTAGACGTCTCTCTTCGGGTTTTTTTAGAGGGTTCGAGCCTACCCTCAACCCCCTGACCTTTTGAGGGTGGTCTCAGGGTTTTCGAGAAAGGTCGGTCACACGTAGAAGTGGATTAGCCGCGCTGTGGGCTCCTCCTCCCTCCCATTCCGCGAACCGGCGCTCGCTTCCGTCGATGAACTTGAAGGATGTCGTTTTTTGACCCCGGATCTTACTCAGATATTACGCGAGGCGTTTCAGACTAATCCTCCCTCCTTTGCTTTCCCAATCGGGTTTCGGGTAGGAGGGGCGTTTCTCTTCTGACTGTTGCCTGTTCCCATCGCGTTAGGACGTTGCAAATGCTCTTGAATTTCTGATATCCGTCCCGACCATCAGGCTACTGGCGGTCTATGGGAAATTGTGCCCCTGATCGCGCAAGACTCCGAGATGCGCTCAGACCTCCCAATCTTCCCGTGTCCCCAGCGCCCGCGGTCATGGTGCAATCCCTCGGTATTAGGGGTTTGGCCGACCCCCCCCTTCAGCGGTGTGGAGCGATTTTCTTTCTTAGTCGTCCCGCGCTGCGGTTAATCCGGGTGCCCGTTTTTTTTTTTTTTTTTACAGGAACAAATACGTTTTTCAGGCTATCGTCCTCTGGTTTTGAGAAACACAGAACCCTGAAGTCCGAGAGAAGTTCCTCCTCTCGTGGTCCGGACCTGTGAAGAGTATAATTGTCGCTCATCCAGAGCCCTCCCCGCTAGGGGGCCCATGTTCGGTCTGTTTTGGGGTTGTTTTTTTGTGGTCTGGAGAGGTCGACATCCTTTTCCTTAATCCTCTTTTTTTTTGAGTTTCCCTCCCATCAGGGAGATCATCACACCCAACCCACTCCCAACCCCCCTTGGGACCGATGCGAGTCCCTCTGGATGGTTTTCCCTCCCCTTTAAGTGATCTTAGTCCGAGGACCTGGACGGCGAGATTAGTTTCGTTGCCAGATTTTTCTTCGATCAGCTATCGCGGCTGAACTTATCCCTTCCCTTGACGAAAGAGACCGAGAACCCCCTCTACTATTCGTCGGACTACGAGGAACTATAGACATTAGTGGTCTCGTGATTTTGGACTCTTTTTTCCGTTGGACTGGGGTCCCCTCTCCTTATGAACTCCTCGATGCTATGAGATCTGGCTTTCTCCGGACACGTCGTAGGGTTTTGTTGCTTCCTTTCCTTGTCGGGTCGTGCCCGTCCTTTCGTAGAACGCGTCAGCTCTAGGAGGTCGATTTTCCCTCCGCCCGCAAGTTACTACGAGTTTTTTTTTTTTGCTGCGGGTCCTGACGCCTTCCGGGCAAGAAGGCCAAGCCCCTCTTGACTGTTACTTTCTTTACCTTTGAGGAGGCTTCTTTTTTTTCGCGTCGTTCTGAGTAGTCCGCCGGTCCACTACGCCAACCCTCCCTTTCTCCCCCTTTTTCGCCCGCCGCTTCAGCGCGCTCATCAACCGCCCTCATGTCAGTTTTGTTGGCGTGTCATCAGCCAAATCCGATCTTTTTCTTTTTTCCCGAACGACGTGCTATTGCTTCTATCCCCAGTTGCCCCCCCCCCGGGCGACCCCCGTCTGTGACTCCTCCCCCCATGGTGACGTGCGTTTCTGCTTGCACCTTCGCGCCGTCTTTTACCCCCCGAAGACCATTGGCGCCGGGCCTACTCTTTTCCCTTCCGCGCCCGGAAGCGCCGCCCTCACGCCTCCCTCCGGGCCCTGTCATTCGAGCTCTTCCCTTCTTTCCCACTTGTCTTCGCTGCCCGTACAGCCCCCCCGACGAAGCCGGTCGGCGGGTGCCACGAGCAAGCCCTCCTTTTACATGGGGCGTCTGTTTGCGTTTCAAGCGG
>Ga0179591_1277071_pt1 | contig 21645 bp, 40 predicted proteins | sample CZOMad2_1_08_16f_FD_182891 | JGI IMG/M metagenome (GOLD analysis project Ga0179591, IMG submission 182891) | Vadose zone soil fungal communities from Angelo Coast Range Reserve, California, USA - CZOMad2_1_08_16fungal (PacBio error correction) | ecosystem: Environmental > Terrestrial > Soil >... | reverse complement strand
ACATCCCTTCCCCCCGTTCTTGGTCGACCCCCCCCCTTTATTGCCATAGCACTTTTATTGTGCACGGGTCGTATTTGTTGTGACCCTGGTATTTTCTTTGTTTTTTTTCCCCCCCCCAATTTCAACGTTGTTGTCTTATAGTGACGCTTTCCGTCGACGGCCTGGTTTTTTTTTATGCGTCACCCCTTCCGGACCCCACCAAGACGTCCCTTTTTTTTCCCCGCTGCTCTTTTTTTCTTGGTCCCGCGTTGTGACTTTTTTGCACGGTCTTTGCTGAGTCCTAGTCTCCAAACATCCCTTTTTACACAAACGAATCCCTTCCTTTCCCCCCTCTGGTCTCCCTCCTTTTTTTTTTCATCCTACGTTTTCGCCGTGTTTTTTAGTATTCGTTGGTTTTTCCCTTCTTTTTTTTGATTCCCTTCCCCCTGGCCGCGTGTTTTTTTTCCGGCGGCCAGAGGCGCAAGTTGCGTCTGTTTTTTTCCTTTTATTTTCTCACACCCAATCCCTGATAGTCCTTGTTTCTGCCTGTTTTTTTTTCCACTTTGCTGGGCCTGTAGTTGACAGAGACTTTGTTTGTTTATGGACCCCGTGCCAATTCTGTCTGGACTTTTGTTGTACTTATACACCCCCCCCCCCCCTTTTTGCCTATCCTTACCGTGTGAGTGTTGGAGAACCATTCCCCCCCTTTTTCCCCCTTACTGCTTCCAACACCCCAGGTCCGTCACCATTTTTTTTACGTAACTTGTACCCCTCCCGTCCTCCGGGCCCCTTGCCTCCGATCCCGTTGCCCTCCCCTTCCTTCCAGGCTTCGTTTGTGTATGCCCCCAGGTCCTTTTTTTTTTTTTTTTCTGACCTGCTATCACCTTTTCCCGACGTTTCCCCTTTCCTTGCGGATTCAGAAATAGTTCATCGTTACGGTCCATCTTTTCCTTTTGACGAGCCACCTCCCTTTCGCCTATTTCTGACTGAGGTTATAGTCTTTTTGCCCCCTTTTTTGAATCTCCCCACTTTCTTCTTCTTATCTTCCCTCTCCCCTTCTTCACCGACGCGATCAAAAGACTTTCCCCAGACCTGTTTTCCCCTTGGAAAACCCTCCCATGCGGCCTTCGTACACCCACCCCCCCCTTTGTCGATTCTTTTTCTGAACTTCCTCCTAAACGCAAGCAGAAAAGTCCCCCCACGTTCGATACAAAGTTTTTCCTTTTTTCTTTTTTCTTCTCTGCTCCTGCCCCCTCCACGCTTTGGGCTGGGGAGTTTTTTCCTTGCATTATATAAATCACCGTGTCGCCTGTTTCCGTTTCAGTTTGGACCTTTTTTTTTTGTATCCATTCTGGTTTCCCCCCCGCTTTCGACGGAGCTTTTTGATTTTGGTTCTTTTTTGTAATTTTACCCTGCAGGTTCCGAATTTTTATGTTTTTTTTTCCCTCTTCAAGCCAGGAAGATTTCTTTTGACCCACCTTTCCGTCCAAAACCGGAGCCGTTTCCCCCGTCCCCTTTGTGGACTCGAGCCACTATATCTCTTTTTTTCCCCCTACTTCTTTTTTTTTTTTTTTTGTTTTAGACCTCCCCGCGGAAACCTCTTTTTGTTGGCTCTTATTTTTTTTCTTTAGCCAACCTCCTTTCCACTGTACCAACGGAAATGAGTCCCCTTCCAACATTTTCAAACCAATATGCCCTTCCCCTCCCCCCCTCCTTTTTTGTCTGATCCTCTCCTTCCCTTTTCGGTTTCCCCCCCCCCGCTCGTTCCCCCTTTCACCATTTTTTTTCCTCAACGGCGGCCTTTACTTTTCTCTATACTTCTTTCCCTCAAACTTCCCACCGTCCCAAATCGTGCTTTATGGTTTTTTTCTTTTTTTTTTTTTTTTTTTTTGTTTTTTTTTTTTGTTTTTTTTTTTTTTTTTTTTTTTTTTTTTTTTTTTTTTTTTTTTTTTTCCTCTCCCCTTTACTAAACCAGGCATCCGTTGACCCCCCCCCTGTTCTTCTCACCCCCTTTTTCTCGACAACCGGTTTTTTTTTTTTTTTACTAAGCGATTCCCTATCCCCTTTCAAGAAGCTTTTCTTTTTTTCTCTCTCGCTCCTTTCCCTCCTTCTGGTCTCCGCTTCCGGCAATTAGTATTCCGCAAGTAACTCAAACTCCTTTAGCTTTGGTTCTCTTTCTTCATCTTTTTCAAAGTTAAGATGCACCGAGGTTTCCCACTCCATTAAGGATTCCCCGATCAGTTAGAGGCCATTTGGTCCCCTTTCCTCCCTGAAAAGGGCGCCTCCCTGGTGTGTCTGCGAGCGTCACTCCTGGCTCAGTTTTCCCTGTGAAGCCCTTTCCCGCCGTTTGGGACCCCCCTGTTTTAGTTTTTGGTTAAAGTAGCTCCCTTGTCCTTTCCGCCACCCCCCCCTCATACGTTTATCTTCTGGAAGAATTTTGTTAACCTCCCCCATTCCTAGTGGCACTGTTTTCTTTTCTTAACCCGATGTTCCTCGTCTAGGGTTGCCGTGACCCAGTTTAGTTCACCCCCTTTTTCCGCCCCCCGTCCTCTTTTAGTTTTTTCCCCCTTGTTTTTTTGTCACACCTCGGACCCTTTTCACGCCTTTCCTGACACTTTCCCCCCCTGTTAATGTGAATATACTCAAGCCAGCATGTGTGCTCCCAACCCCCACTCCCCCCCTCGTCCCCGTTAAGTGACCTCAACCACTTCCTCTTACTTGTTTCCTGCTACTTTACGGCCTTCGGTTTTTTCTCCAGTTATTTATTTTTTATTTCAGATCGACCTTTTCCCCTTTTCGTGTTCCCTCTTTCCGTCACCACTTTTTGGTGAGCCTTTTCCGTTCGTGGGTTCTCCCTGTCTTTATCCCCGACAAGCAGACACACCTTCCCGCGATTCCTTCCCATCCCATCGCGATCCACTTTTTTCACTTTCTTTTTTTTCCTCGTATCTACAATTGTCACGACCATCAGCCTTCCCCGCCCCCCTGCTGTCTCTTTTTATTAGTCCCCATTTTTCGACGATTTGCCCCCCCCCGTCATAGTTCAAAGCTGGCACAGTCCATTTTCTCTCCTATCCCCCCCTTGTCTGTCCGATCAATTCCCTCGTTCCTTTCGTTTTTTCACCTAGTTCTTTTAGTCTTAATCGTTTTCCCCCCTGGTCATCAAGAATCTATTCTTTTCGTGCCGTCCCCTCCCCCCCTTCTTTTATCCCCTACCACGCTTTCCCCCCCCTTTGCGCATGTGTAATGGTTTTCTTGTCCCTAAAACTGTTCGACCCCCCCCCCTGCCTTTGCGTTCATTCTTTTTTTTTCATTTCCTTTTCACGGTACCCCAAATTTTTCTCCAGTTTTCCAGACCCCCCCTCCCCCACCCGGTACCCGTGTTACGTTTTTTTCTAGCGATATAGGTTCCCTCCTTCGTTCTTCTTCTTGACCCTTTGTCGCACATCGACCCGTTAACCATCCAACCTCCCCTTCTTTTTTCCCCCCCCTCCTGCTTGAAACAAGTCTCCCCCCCCCTTATACGTCTTTCCGCTTGTGCTTTTTCGTTTTTCCCTCGTTCCCACCCCCCCTTTTCGACCCCTCCCTTCGGATGATTTTGTCTTCCAGGTTCCCTTTCGCCCTTGGAATTGCCCCTCACCAGAAGGGTAACCAAAGTACGTACCCTTTGCTCCTTCTTTCCTTCTTGCTTTTCCCAGGTACTTTTTGTTTGCCCCTTTCTTTTGCCTTCTTTTTTTGGTGCGAACCCGGAACTTCATAAGCACGCCGATCCATAGAAGCCCCATTTCCACTCCCCCCCTGCATCTTTTACGATTTGTGTTTTTCCACTGTCTGAACCATCAAACCTGTCCCCCTCACCAGCTGTGGGTCCCCCCCTGATTTGAAGTGGCCAAATGTACTGGTGTTCCCCTTTTTCTCTTTTTTTTATAGCCTTTGTGACGTTTTCCTTAGTGTTGTTTTTTTTCAACCAGCAAAATCCTTAGTGGGCGTCTTGCTTAACCGGATGCTACCCATGTCGCTTCTTATCCCTGCCAAAGTTTCATTTTTTTTTTAGATACCCACCTCCCTTCTCGTCGCAAGGTTAAAAACCCTGCTTTTAGCTCTAGATAATGAGTGAATGTGTTCCCCCCACCTACGGTCCCCCTCACCTGTGCCCGCTTCCCCGTCCATTTTTTTTTCAATCTTTTTTTCTCGGTGCGATTCTCATTACGTTTTTTTGAGGAGTAGCACAGAGCCTTCCCCCTACCTCCCCCCTTTTTCTGCGGGTCTCTTTTGTTCGTTCCCCATCCCCCAGTTTTCTTTCCCCTCCCCCCTGGTCGATGGACTTCTTTGACCTCACCTAGTGGCGTCAACGTCCCCGCTCTGTTGATTTGCGTTGTTTACTTTGTGGCTTCTTCCACTTTTTCCCTGAGTTCCCCCCTTTTTTCGATTACCGCGTCGCGTCGCTCTTTTTCCTTTTCTTTCCCCTTTCCTTCTTCTGTCTCGCTTTGTAAATAGAACCCTTTCCAGGCTCCTTAGGAGGGATTTTGTTTTACCGGTGAGCGTACTTTCCTCTTTGTCTGGCTTTTCTCCTTTGGCTCCCCCCGCCCCTGCCCCGTTTGTAGGAAAAATTTTGTTTGTCCTCCCTTTCCCCGTCGTGTTTTCCTCTTTTACCCTCATTTCTCCTCCCTTCCCAGGGATGGGATGAGTCTATACTTTAAGGCTCTTCCTCTTTTTCCTTTTAGGGTTCCCCTGTCTCTATCTCTTTCTCTCATACTTTTTTTTTTGTGGTTGTCTCGCTGAGCCCCCTCCCCAATACAACCCCTTCAATACATCCCGCAGTTCCCTGATCTCCCCCCCCTAACTCCCCCCTTTTCTGATCCCTGCTTTTTCTTGCTTACCTCACTCCCCTAGCTGTTTTCGACATTCGGTCTCCCAAACTGGTTCTTTTTTTGCTTTTTTCTTTCAAGCTTCCCTCCCCCTCCCCCCAAACTAATGTTTTGATCACTTTAGAGAAACCCCGGGACCTTAAAAGCACCGCCCCTTCCCAGCTTTTCCAAGTGAGGGTCCTTTTGGTGCTCTCTACTTCCGGTTTGGTTTTTCCTTTTTTTGATGTCCCAATCTCCCTCCCTGACAGCCCCAACCTTTCCCTTTCTTATTTTTGGTCTCTCTTCCTTCCCCCCCCTAAACCCTCCCTCCTCAAGGTGACCTCCATTCCCCACAACGTGCTTCCCACCCCCCTTTTCAGCGTACGTGTGGAAAGGTCTTCTCGTCTGTCCCTAAATCGTCCCTTTTACCTGTGTTTTGGGTTTGGACTTTTTCCCCCCCCCCTTATCGGTTCCATGGATGGCACGAAGATCCCCCTTTCCCCCTCCCTTCTTTTTTTGATGGGCCGTACTCATTCGCTCGCTAGACCTTGACCGCCCTATTGGGCCATGATTTGAGGACCCCGAGAAGTGCCTTTTTGCCTTGCCTTTCTTCTCGTAACTTTCATGAATTGATCCAACGCCTCATGTTTTTCGTCTCCTCCTCCTGCAGTTTTTTCTTTTTTGAAACCTTCTAATTATTGAGGGGTTACTTTTGACCCCTTTTCCCTGGCCCTTCTGGAGGTCTGTTTACTTTTTTTGGTTCTTTTCTTTCAAGCCCCCCAGGCCCGTCAGGATTGATTTCCTGTCACCCCCCCTCCTGCCCCTCCATTCAATTCGCAGACGCTCCCTTTTTCCACCAGTTCCCCCCCCTTTCCGGCCCCTCCTTGTTATGGACCTTGTTGAGTCCCTTCCCCATTTTTCATCCCCGCCAACCCAAACACCATTCTCTGCCCTTCCCTCCCCCTTTTTACGTTTCTTTTTCTTCGAAGGTTCCCCCTTGACGGCTTCTGCAGCTATGGGTTACCTGCCCCCCCTCATGGCCCATTCACAAAGTTTCTTTTTGATTTCTGCCATTTTGTATAAGCTCCCCTGAATTTGGCTTCTTGGCTTCTCATTTGTTTCCGTTCTTTGTGGTGCCTTTTCCTTTTCCCGGTCCCTTTCCCCCCCCCCCATTTTTCACAGCAGTTGCCCGAAATTAAATTCCCCTCGTCTCTTTCTCCCTCTTTGTTTTTTTTTTTCTTCTTTTTGTTGACGTTCCCAACCCCACCAACTCCCCCCGGTCCCCACATAGAGTTTCCCCCCCGATGTGGTCTCTATTTCCTTTCCCGGGTTTCGAAGCTGTGTCCCGTTTGCTTTCTTGACAGGTTTCTTCGCCGATGCTCCCCCAATCCTTTCCGTTGTACAAAGCTCGAAAGAAACTTCATCTGCTTCCCCCCTCGAATACCCCCCCTTTCCACCTGTTGGCGTTGGGCTTCCCCCACCCCCCTTCTACCTGTTTTAGTTATGCCTTTTCAATGCCCCCCCATCGGTTCCGTCCCCCCAACTTTGCGAACATTTTCTTTCTTTTTTAAAAACCAGTGTCTGCAACTTTCGTTCTCCCTTGTCCTTTGTTCTTGAGACCATAAAAGGTTCTTGCAACGTTTCTCCTTTTCCCAAGTTCCTCTTTAGGACCTCTCGGACTAACTCTTTTTTTTCGAACTTGGGTCTTTTTGATTTTTTTTTTTGGAAATACCCCCCCCCAGATTCCTCAACATTCTTTTTGCCCCCTTTTATGAGGTTGGTCCACCCCACGGTTTTTGTCTCCTCTGACCAATGTTATGGCTTAAACTCCTTGGATTCTTTTTCGTTTCCCATTCCGTCTGCTTTTCTTGCTCACACCACATTTTTCTATAGCCGTGGCTGTGCCCCTTTTCTTTTTCTTCTTTTTCCATGTGACTGGGACTCGCATCGTTCCCAAATTACCACACCTTTTGTGTGGTATTTACTTCTCGTTGGATTGTCTTTTACCTCTGTTCCCTATGCGGCTTTCTTTTTTCGTCGTCCTTCTTGAACCACACCCCCTTGCCCCCGTTTTCAAGCATTATTCATTCTGAGCTTTGTTAGTGACTCTGATGTTCCCCTTTTACTTTTCTCCCCCGGGGCTGGTCGTGAGTCGATTGAGACACCCTCCCTCCTAGGGGACCCCCTATTTTCCGTTGTAAGTAAGGCGAAGATACCCTCGTCCGTTTTTTTGGTAAAGTACACCCACTTTTCCTTCTGACCCTGCTTTCCCTCATTTGTTTTTTCTCCCCCTCTCTTATTTCTCTTTTCCCCTGGGGCCCTGGTAAGAGTCCTGTTTCTCAGTCCCTTTGTTTTAAGTTTCCTGAGTCTGTTTTCTCAACCCCCCCCCCTTGGTTTTCCCTTTGTTCTTCCACTTGCTTCCTTTTCTCCCGTCCGGCTTTGGGACCTAGGGGGTTCCCCTCCCCTCTTTTGTTCACTTGCCAACCCTTGTCGGAGTATTTTTGAATTTTACATTTAACAACCTTCTTCCCCTCCCGTTCCCCCCTTGATGTTGTCTGAAAGTTTGTCCCTTTTTCTCTTTTACCCCTTCCCTCCGCAACATTTTCCCCCCCCCCCTTTACCGTTGCTCACTCATGTATACTACTAGCTTTTGCGGTTTTTCGTCCCCCTTCCAGTTGATCCGCTTTCGTTCTTTTTTTTTTTTTTTGAGCTTTTTCTTTTTGAAAGAGAGAATTGGACGTCAGGTCCTCCTTAAATCGGATTATCTCCCCCCCTCTCTTTCATCGTCCCCCTTTCCACTGGATTTTCGTTTTGAAGTCTTACCTTCGTTTTTTTTCCCCCTCCCTCCATCTCGAAGTGATGATTTCATCAGAAGGACTTTTTTTTTTCCCCCGATCTCTAGTTTGACCCCGCTACCGGCTCCTTTGCCTGACTTCTTGAGTCCCTTTCCCCCCAAAAAAAACCCCAAACGTTTTTGTCTTCTTTGTTTTTCCACTTTTTGTCCCCCCTTTCCACATGTTCCTTTTCACGTTTTATTTGTTTGTGTTACGTGTGTGGGATTTGGCTCTTCCACCCTCCCCCCTCTGTGGAGTTTGTCTTTTGCGTTGGTTACCCGTCATTCTCTTTTCCGCGGTACTTTCCTCCGTTTTTCTTCAGTTTACTTTCTTTCCTTGAGAGAGGAGGTTTGACCGGCACTTCTTTCCTTCCCTTTTTTCCCCCGTAGGGTTTCTTTCTCGTTCTTTTCTTTTTTGTGATTGGTAGGAAGGAATTGGTCTTTTTTTTACTTTTCCCTTCTTTGCCCTTGTTGTCTTCATGTTTTTTCTCCTGAACCCCATTTCGCCCCGGACTGTCCGGCTGTTGGAAACGTTTTGTGTACTTTCCAGCGATGAAAAACTCTTTTCCCCTATTCAGAATAATAACTGTTGTTTTTTTTTCTCTTTCTCCCTTCTAGAGGACCTCACCCCTCCCCTTTCTCCGCATCTGTTTTTTTTGTTCTGAGTTTTCCCCCTTTCCCCGATTGGCTGGTCTCCCCGGTCCGGTTTCCCTTCCCCCCAACAAAAATAGGTCCCTTGCACCACTCTCCAAAATCCCCCTCTCTCTCTGAGAGCCTCTCTCCGTCGACCACGCTCGACCTCTTTTTCACTGTGTCCCTCCCCCGTCGCACTGTACATTCTCCTGAATCCTTCCCCCCCACCTTTAACACAAAATCCCCCCACCTTTCACCCTTTTCTTTTCTTAGTCCTCCCCTGGTTCCCCACCTCCCACAGACCCTTTAGTGTTTTTATTCTCCGTCCTTTTCCTAACAAAGTTTTTCTGTCCTTCAGGATTATCTTCGTGGCCCAAGGAATGACTTCCCTTTTCTATTGTCTCTCCCTTCTGTTCCCATTCTGTCGGAGGGAACTTGCCTCGAGTCCCCGCCAACTTCTTTTCCAGTTTTTTTGGCCCACGCATCATAACCACCCCTTCAATGCAGGCGGATGTATTTCTTAACCCCTCATTTTTTTGGGTTCGACCAATAGCTTTCTGATCCATTCCCGGATGCAAGTTCCTCGCAAAGTTCTCTCTTTCCCTGTCATCCCCCTTGTTTTTCCTTTGACTGACGCCCACCCCTAGTCCCCCTGCACCTTTTTTTTTGGGCAGAGAGTGCTTCCCGCACCTCTTTTCTTACTTCCCCCCCTTTGAGACTTTGTCTTCGTTCATTTCCTTGCGTTTTTTTGTTAACAGTAATCGCTGCAAAATGGCCGTGCCCCAACCGCCTTTGATCGTCTTTGCATGGACCTTTATCCACCCTTGTACTTTGTTTTTTTTTTCCCCGTAACCTTTACTCTTCATTCTTGATCTCACCACTTAGTTGTTAGTGCCCCCTTCCTTTTTTACCCCCCTTTCCCTTTCCCCTTTTTTTCTCCTACATTGACGCACTTCTGACCCCGCTGGCCCTTTCCCTTTCCCCCTTCTCGAACCCCCCCCCCCTGACTGTGCTACCAATAGCCCCGCGTCCGGTCCCAAAAGTAGTTTCCCCTTTTTACCCCCCCGTCGTCCTTTTCCTTTTCGGCCGCTTTTCATTATTAATTCTTGTGTTTTATAAGTCTTTTGACTTTTCTCCTTCTCTACAGCCATTTCCCTTCACACTCCTTACCCCCCTGCACCCCAGCCTTGACTGCTCTTTTGATTTTTGTTTTTTCCGGTCCTTTGTCCAACGTATTTTTTGTTTGCGACTTTTTTTTTTTTTTTTTTTTTTCTCATACCTCCTTCCCGCCCATCACACCCGTGACTTTGAAAGCGCTCTTCAATTGGTAAACGTGACCAACCTTCCTTACCTCCTTTATTTCTTTCTCGTGGTATTGACTATTTTTAATCCCCTCTTTGCCCTCAGTCCCTGGTCTGTTTCTAAACCGTGTATTAACGATCCTTTCCCTGTTCGTTCGCCTTCCTTTCTTCTTGTTATTCCACTTTCGGTGACGTTACGCTTTTCTTCCTTCCTCCACTGAATATTCCGTTCCTTGCCCGAAAGCTTTTCCTCTACCCGGACCAAGAAGGACTTGCCCCCGTGCTTTGCTACACTTGTTGCTCCATGTTTTTCTTGTACTTTCGGGTCCAGTCCCGATTGATTACTTGAACCCCCTCCTTTCTCTTTTTTTGTCCCCCCCCCCCCTCACCCGGGTAAGATTTTTTCTTCGTTGCTGTGTGGACTGAGTTAGATATTCCTTGCCTTTTCCCCTAGTCTTCCTTCTGCCCGTTTTCGCCTTTTTTTTTCCCACTTCCCCCTGCAAATTTCACCGCTTTTTCCCTCGATTAATAGTGAATATACCAAGCACCCAGGCGTATGTTTTGGTTTCCCGCTTTGGATGTTTTTCCTGGTACCCCCCCCCCTCTGGACCTAAAAATCTGTCTTGTTGATGGATAGGTTCTCCCTTCACTTTTGTTCCGGTCTGCAACTTGTCCTTGCCCGACCCCCTCCTGGTTTAAACTTTACCTACCCCCCCGCCTCAATTTTTCCTTTCTTTATTTCCCCTTTGGTTTGCTCCGCTCTCTTTCGACCTTTTTCCCCTGTTGTTTGTTCAAACTGAGCTGCTAAGGCCCCAGCCCCTCGCCTTCTCTTTTTTTCCCTTCCAACCCCCCTCCTTCTTTGTTTCCATGCCCCCCCCCCCCCCCCCCCCCCCCCCCCCCCGGGTCAATACCAACTTTGGTACACTCAACTCTTTTATGGTCTTTTTTTCCTGTTGTTAAAAATTTGCCGGTTGTTTTTTTTGTCGTCATTGTGACTTTTGCATCCGTTCCCTTAGTTTTTGGTGAAATTGTCCCCTTTCCCCTTTCCGTTTCTTGCTGCTTAACCCCTTCCCCTGCCCCCCCCCTTTTTTCTCAGTCATTCCAAGGTGTTTTTGTATTCACACCTCCAATTTCCTTTTCTCCCGGAAACCACCCCCTTGTCCCTTCGCGATTTTCTTGTAATTGATCCCTTCTTGCAAAACTTGGAAATCCCCCTTCCAATCGGTTATAGACAAGTCCAGGGAGAAATCTGTCTCACCCTTTTGCGTCCCCGTTTTTTCCGTTCTTCTTTTCTTAGCAGTTTTGAGTTTACCCCCTCTATTCACTGGTCCATTTCCCCCGTCCCAATTAGGTCGTTTGTTTGGATGCATTTACCCCCCCCTTTTTTCTCCCTTTTTTTTCCTTAACCTCCCCCCGGTTGACGGTCGCTATTCACTGCTTTCAGCCGATTTTTGATTTCGTTGTGACTTTGTCTTCTTAGTTTCCCTCAGTTTGCCCCTTGCAAGGGTCTTAATTTTCCCTTGGCTTTCTACGAATAATCCCGTTTTGCTGGTCTCTTCTGCTCAGCCGTCCCCCTTGACCCCTCTTGGAAGGATTCCTTTCGGTGCTTTTTAAGTGGTTAAAGGTTTCCTCGCTTTTGCTCTTTTTCTTTTCTTGAGCGTTTAGCCCAGTTCATCCTTTCCTGACCACCCTGACCTCCCATCGTTCCCCCCCCCTGTAGATTTTTTTTCCGTCAAGAATTTTCCCCCCCCTACCCTTTTCATTCGGGGAAGGAGTTAGATTCCCCTGTTTGGTTTTTTTGACCACCGGTTATTTCCTTTCCTTTGGGGTTCCAGTTCTACTTTCTTCCTTCCTCTCTGTTTTTTTTGTCTTTTTTTTTTGTTGATGATCTTTCCGTACCCCCCTTTTCCCCCCCCGGACCCAATCCACCCTTCCTTTTCTTGCCTTTTTTTTACTCAAAGTCAATAAATGTTATTTATCCCCCTTTTTTTTACTCCCTCTACCCCGACTTTTTTGTATTAACTCCTGTTGTTTCTACCTATGATGTAGTCCCAAAAACTTTTGGTGTGGCGGCGGGTTCGCGTTTCTTTACTCACACGATCATTACAGTCCCCCTGACCCTTTCTTTTTTTTCCCTGTATTCCCCACCTCCCCGTGCCGCCTTCCCGGCGCCCCAAGGGGAGATTTGAGGAGGTTGGCTCGCTCCTACGTTCAATGAAGTTTCAGTACCTGATGATTTTTGGATTCTCCTCCCGGTTCTTCTGGGGAGTTTTTTGCCCCCCCACCCATGCCCACTCTCCCCTCCTCTCCTCCCTTCACATTTTTCCCCCCTCCGCCCGCACATAAGTTTTTTTTTTGGACTTCTTTTCACGGAGGGAATCCCTTCTGCGAATTACGTAATATCCTTTGGTTTGTTTCTTTGCCTGGAACCACCCCTGCAATTTCTTGACTTTTTTTTTAAGACACTCTCTGACACCCTCTCCCGGCATTGTCTGTCTTCAGATAAATGCGGCCTCGCTCTCCCCATTCCGATCCCTCTTCGCATTTATTAGATTTCTTTTTATCACCTTTACTTGAATTCCTTTCCCCCCCAAGTTTTTTTCTCTGTCATCTTTCTTATCGATTTCTTCCCTTCAGGGTGTTGGTGAACTTTTTCCGCCGTTTGGTTTTTTTTTTTCCCCAACTTTTTACCTTTTCAAGGTCTCTGGAGTCATTTTTTTTGATCTTTACTTTTTATCCCGACCACTGGGGAATGCCATGCGTTTTCACCCCAATACCCCCCCTTCCGTCCCTTTTTCAAATTCCCTTAGTCTTTCCTCTCCCCCCTTCTTTTCCAGTCCCCTCCCCCAACCCCTTTTCCCTGTTCTGTTTCCCCCCCCTTTGTGTTCTTTCTGCCCATTGTGTCAAAACCCCCGCTGTGACTATTCCTTTTTTTCTGTGCTTTCTCGTCGGGTCTTCTCGGCTTGAAGCTCTGGGCGCCCCCACACCAGCTTTTTTAATCATCTTCCTCGCTTCAGCTTCTTTACAAATCCCTCTTTCCTTTTTTTTCTGCTGGGTTTCCTTGGTAGTTTCCTTCGGGGTCGGTGGCCAGTTTCCCCCCTTTCTTCCCCGTAACATTTTTTTTTTTTTTTTCCCCCAGGTCTCCCGCAATAATCTAATTTCCGATTTTTCTGTCTGCTTTGGTTTTTTTTTTTTCCCGGATGACGGGTGAAAAAGAAAGCGTGCCACCCCCCCTAAACGCTTTTCCTTTGTTGTCTCTATTTCCTTTTTTCCCTTTTCCCAACAAAGCTGTACGTATTCCTTTGACGTTACGCCTAGATGACACCATTGTAAGTCTCCCGCCCCTTCTTTCTTCTAGCTTTTTTCCTCGACTACATGGATTCCCTTTGAGTTTCTTTTTGGCACCCACCCCCCATGTCTCTTCCCACATTTGTCTTTTTCAGTTTTTTTCGGCTCTCCTAGCTTGTCCCCTCACCACCCCAACTCCTGCGCATTTTTTCCTGCACAGTGGAGTTTTGTTGAGTGTGAGGTGGGCAGCCCCTGCGTTTCCCCTTCTCCTTTACACGTGCTTCCGTTACGTCACGCTATTGTAGGCTTTTTTTTTTCTTTCTTCTGTACTCCCCACCTCTTCATCTCGAAGCTGTTGTATCCCAGGTCAAGAAAGCTTCTGCTTGGTTTTCTACTTTTCCCCTTCTACTGGTGTACCTCCACGGTTGTTGTATAGTCTCAGCAATTCCCTTGCTGGGCCCCCGTATTTCCCCCTCTTCCGTGTTCCCCTTTTCGGTTTTTAGTTTTGTTTTTGCACACGTAGCCATTTGCCCTGTTGGCGCGTCCCTTTTTTGTTCTTTTCCTGGTTCCCCCTTGTCTTGATCCCGGCTTTTTGGTCCCTCCCACCTGGTTGTCATTGGTGATTGGTGCTAGTGATGGATTCCGTCTGCCTTTTTCTGTTTCTGGTATTTTCTCTTCGCCTTGGAAACAACAAGCTTTTCCTCTCTTTTCGGCTTTTTTTTTGCCCGTTGATTTTTTGAACCGTTAAGAGTTTCTGCTGAGTAGCCTCCCCCTGTAGCAACTCACCTACCTTGATTTTTCCCACGTCATTCTGTACAGTCCTTTTTGGCCTTCTCCCTTTTTCGTTACTGTTGTCCTTCCCTCCTTTTTTTTTCGGGAGGGTGTGAGTTGGTCGCCCCCCCCATTGCGGGACCTTCTTTCTTTCTGGCCCACTTCCCCCCGTACGCGGTTCCCTTTTTTGCCTCCGCCTTTAATTTTTTTTGTCTCTTCCTCTTTGTTCTTTTTTGTTCTCACCCCCTTTGGTTTCAACTTCCTTTGATCGTTCAAGGGTTTTTATTTTTCGTTCGTCCCAACATGGGTTCCTTTTTTTAGGCGGACTAGATTTTTTTTTTTCCCCATTTGATTGTTTGTGTTCCGGGTTTGAAAAAAAACCCCCACATTGAACGAGGGGGTTCGTGATTTTTTGGACCCCCCCCCACACTCTTCACTCTCTTCCCTTATTTGTTCCTTGGTTTTTTGGGTTTTTTTTTTTCCAGTTGTCCATACCAGCTTAAAGCCCCCCCAAGAAACTCTAAACCTTTTTTCGCCCCCTTAACTGGTTCCCCTAATTTATCCGATTTTTTGGTGGGCGATCCTCTTTTCCCCTCCCTTTCGTTCAGGCTCTTAGGTCGCCCCAGCATTCTTTGGGTGTCATTGTTCCTTTTTCCCCTTTTCCCCTTACCTTCTCCGACCGGTGCTTTTCTCGTACTCTCGGTTACCCTTTTTTTCACGGCTCCGGGTGAGTTTTCTGTCCCCTGCTGCACCTTCTGGTTATTCGTCGGTTTTGCCCCGCCCTGCCTTTCTTTTGCTTCACTATCTTTTTTCGTCTTTCCCCCCCTGGCTTCGACTTCACCAAAAAAATCCCTTTCTTGTAATCCTTCTTCCTTTTTTCGCTTTTTTCTTCACCCCCCCCCCCAATGCTGTCGAGGTTCCGTTGCTGCTAACGTTGTTCCTCCCCCCCAGCCATTTTCTTTGTTTTCTGTCCCCCCTTCTGTTTTTCTGGTGAGTGAGGCTCCCCTGCCCCCCAAAAAGCCCACTATTTTTGGGAGTGTATAATTTTCTTTTGTGTCCGATTCCATATCTTCAGGTCTTTTTTTCCCCTCCTTTTCTTCAGTTTTCCCTTTTCTGGCTTTGTATTTTGAGAGGTTTGTTTTCCCCCCTCATTCTCCCGGCTCTCACCGCGTTTGGGGACTTTTGGGCGCTAGGTCGTTCACTTCCTTCGGTTTCTGTTTCCTTTCCCCCCTGGGGCCTTTTCAAGTCCGAGGATTTCCAGCCCCCCCTGCGCCCAAAAACCGATACCCCTCGTTGCGTCAACGTTATTCCGCCAGACACCCCCCTCTTCTTCTGTTTTTTTTTTTTTTGAGATCGCTCTTTTTTTTTTCGTTTCATCCCCCACCGCGTTTGGCCCTTGGCTTCTTCCCGGTTGGTTTTCCTCTTCCCTTCGTGTTATGAAATAATCGGCCTGAACAATGGAAAAATCATTTTCACCCTTTTTCCCCACCAGAACACTATGTACGCTCTCCAAATCCCCCTCTTGAGAGTCCCTCGAACTCATTCGGTTCCCCAACCCCCCCTCCCCCTTTTTGCCCCCTATCACAGTCATTCCAAGAACCACGGCGGACCCCTGTCCTGTACGACTCTCCCCCCCCCCCCCACTCGTTTTTGCCTTCATCCGCAACACCACACTTCATTGCTTGTCCTTCTTTTTTTTCTTCATACACCGTTCTTCCCCTTTTTTTCAGTAAAGTTTTTTTTTTTTCTCGATCTGTATTAAGGAAGACAGTTTGTTCCAGCTTTTTTTCTTCCCTTTTACATCTTCTGATTTGGGCTAAGTCCTACCCCCCCCCCCCCCCCCCCCCCCCCCCCTGGCTTCGCGCAACACAAGACTTCATAAATAAGTGCCCCGAGTTCTGTTCTTCCCCCCCTACTCTTGTGGGTACCTGTCCATTCATCCTTTTGATCCTCTTCCGGTCTCCTTCGTTTCCACCGTTTCGAGTCCGGTCATCCCCAATCAATGTTGGGTCTTTTGCAAGGGCCTTCCCCTGTGTTCTTGTCGAGCGACGCACCCTTCCCGAGTATTCGTTTTTGTTTCTCCGGTCCTGTGCGCCCCCAACGTTCGCTTTTATTTTTTATTAGAGCGGTAAAAACTTTTTTCCCCCCACACGCATCCCCGGTTTGAGCTATTTGAAACACTCCCTGCCCTCCTTTTGCACCCCTTTTTTTTTTTTGAGTAACCCACCATCAGCCTTACCTGTCTTTCCGCCGCCCCTTTTTCAGCCCTTCCCCCCGTCAGTCGTACTTTTGTCAGTTTCCCTTTTTTTTCGCCATAACCTTTTTTTTTTCTTACTTTACTGCCTGCGTCCCCTTTGACCCCTGGTTTTGCCCTTGCATTTTTCTCTATCCTTAACGTGCAATGATACACACCCCCCTTCCCCCCCGCTTTCCCACACGTGCTTCAAACCTTTATCGGCCCCCGTTTTCTCCCTTTAGTGGATTCCTTTGTGGATGATGATTTTGCTGTAGAGTACTAATCCCCCCTTCCCCTTGTTGGCTTTCCCTTTACTCGAGCTTCCAACTGCGGTCTTCTCTTGCACTCCCGTTTGCCTTGAGGTTTTGTTTTGGGTCCCAGAATTTCCCCGCCCCCCCCCCCCCTTTTCCCTAATCCACTCAAACTAGCCGATCAACCCGTTTCTTGCTCCGATACCCAATTTCAACCTGGAAAAATCCCTCCTCCTCCCCTTTTTTTGATGGCCTGTTTGTTAGAGACTTACGACTTGCACTTTTCCTTCAAGCGTTTCCCTCAGTTCACCCGGTGTTTCGAGACCCCCTTTCTTTCCTGATACTTCCCTCTTTTTGCCTGCTTTCGATCTTTTTCTTTGTTCTTCCACCCAGCAGATTACGCTATGAATAGCTACCCTCTCCTGTCCTAAGATTCCTTCCCTATTCTTGAGTGGAAGCCCCCCTCCTTCCAGACCCCAGTCCATTTTCTTTTTTGTCTGTGCTCTTTATACCCTTTGTTTTGCGTCCACTCACACATCTTATTCTCTTTTTTGTTGGCTTTTCCACGTTTCTTTTTTGTCTCAAGACCCCTCTCGGCTTGTTCCCCTCCCCCCCCTCCCCCCCCTTGTAAGCAATGTTATTCCTTTTGTAGCTCTATAAGGGCTTTTCTCGCTCCGCTGACAAGTTTGTCGATTCCCTGTGACACATGTCAAATCCAGCACTTACCCGCTTTCCCCCCTCCTCTGTGCAACCTAGAACGACCCAACGCTCACCTGCTGAATTTGGGTTGTCATGGGTTGTTGCGTCATTTACCCCCAACCCTGCGCGAATTCCCTCTTGTTTCTTGAGGCTGCTTTCTTGTTCGCCTTTGACCTGGTTACTGGACTTAAAGGTCTATTGGAACCTGTCCCCCTTTGGTGAAGGTTCTTTTTCCCCCAAACTTTCCCTCCCCCCGGGATTCCTTTTCCCTTTGATGTCCCATGGGTCAGTCTCATCGCATATTGCCAGTATTTTTTGTTGGGGTGAGCCAGCCTTTTTTCGCCTCCTCCCCTCCCTCTCATCTTCCACTTTCGTTTTCCCCATACACCCCACGTAATTCTTTCCCTCCTATGGTGTTGCCATGTTTCCTTGAAATCACACCCCCAGGGTTTCCCTCACCCCCCAGAGTGTATGGTCCTTGATTTTCCCCCCTTTGGAACTGTCTCTTCCTTTTTTGCTCGTCTTCGAATTTGGCCTGTTTCCTTTCCCTGCACAGGTTTGGTTGCCAAAGTCACCGCCTTTTGTCGTTCCCTGCCAACCCGGCAGCTCCCCAGGCAGTTCTTGCCACTTCCCCGTGTCTTTAGAGAAACCTCCCTACCTTTCTCCCGTTTCAACCCTCCACTGCTTGGAGATCTTCCGTTCCCCTGATTGAACCACCGTTTGTTTTTTTAGCCTTCCCCTTACTGATATACCTGCTTCCCCTCCCCACTCCTCCTCAGGAGTCAACATTGTCACTCTTTTTAGCGGAGAGCCATGTCTACTCGACTTGGGTTTGTGAGTTTTTTTCCTCCTTGGATTTTTCTTCCCTCTCCTGACCTTTTCAAGTCTTTTTTTTTCAAGGATTCTCTCTCCCCCCCCACCCCCACCCGATAGCGTGTTTCCAATTCATTTGTCTGTATATCTTTTCTGTATTGCTTTGGGAGCCCATTGGAGGCTTTTCCTTTTTTTCGAATTTTTGCCTCCTCCCCTCTACCGTGTCGTATGATCCGTGAGATGGTGTACTGAGTCATCCATTGCAGGAACCCAACCCGGCTTTCGACAGCGCGGCAACTCAGTACATCGAATCTTTTGGTTCACTTTTTTCCTGGCGTGGTATTTTCGTTTCCCTTTTTCCTGGCTTTGCTTGTTTGCTCATTTTTTTTATGGCTTGTACGTTAGTTTGTTGTCCATTTGCCCCCGCCCTTTTCGCCCCAGTCTTTTGTCAGGGCACATCCTCTCTCCACCCACCGTTTTCATTTCCCGTCCCACTTAAACCGGGCCTCAATGTACTTTTTCCTGCTCATCCTTTTAATTCGATCTGACTTTCCTTTTAGGGTTCCTTGATAGATCTCCCACGTGTTTTCTTTTTTGATCCTTCATCCCGTAACCCTACAAAGTCCTACCCCCCTTCCGGATCTAACTAAGTCCCCCTCCTGTATTGATCCTGTTTTTTTTACGATGCCAGAACTACCGGGGTGGCTCCTCTTTGATCACAACCATTCTTGGGGCTGTCTCCTTTCTCCCCCCCGCTCATCCCCAGCAACCCCACCAAATTCGCTCCCCCCTTTTTCCCTCACGCCACTTAGTCCTTGTTTTCTTTCCGTTTTTTTTTTGCTTTTCCTTTGAGGGCTTCCTGCTACTTTTTAGACTTAGTGACAATTTGACCCCTCTTCGGCCCTTTGTTGCGATCTCTTTTTTTTTGAGCTTCTTGCCCTACGCCCCTAAGATATTAGAACCTCACAAAAATTTTTTCCCTTCCTCCCCCCCCCCCCTTCCGTTCGGTCCCCGTGTTTTGCCTGAGGATCCGTTTGGGAGACCTTCCCCCCCATCGACCTTTTTTTTGTTGCTGTGACTGTCCCACAACCGGGATTCGGGCCGATGGTCCTTCCCCCATTAATCAGCTGCCAACAACCCACCTAACCTTTGCATATTGCTGGGATTTTGGAATTTGCGATCGGGGATCTTGTACCAAAAAAAGATTCTCCCTGAGCAATCTTCGTTCTTCCTACTTGCTTTTGCTTTTGTTTGTGCCCACTTGCCTTTCCTCGCACCGTTCCTGAATTCTATACGGTTCCCCCCACTTATCGTCCTCTCGCCTATGCCTTTCCACTTGCGACTCTCCTGAGGTTATCGAAACCACCCAATTACGTGGACCCAGGCCTTTCAGACGATTTGAATCCGGCTGTTTTTTTTTTCCAGACCCCCCACCCCCCTTCTTCTCCCCCCGACATTCTTTTTGTTTTTTCCCCCCACGGAATTCCCCCTAATTCAACGTTTTCCCCCTTTCCCCTGGCCTCTCCCGGGTCTTCCTTTCCCGTTTCCGGCATTACCGTTACCCTAGATTTCTTGCCATGGTCACGTGTGCCGTTCAGTGACATTTTCCTTTGGTCCCAACCCCCCCACCTCCGGCTGACCACCCAGATTCTTTTACGTGGGTCTGGGTCTAGAAGGACTTCGACGCTGGATGATTGAGGTCTGGGGCGCACCAACCACGATGGGCACTATTTCGCTGGGGCTGAGTGACTTTCTAAGCACCCCCCCCCCATGGTTAATCATTTGCTTTTTCCCCCCTCAGCCAATTGGCGATTTTTCGTCCTGTATGGTCCTTCGGGTTTCCCGGCTGCCTTTTTACCGTTCGCAAGGACCACTTTTTCCCCCCTGACCCGCCTATATCCCCTCTTGTCCTTTCTAGGTTTTTTGGGGGACCTGATGGTCCCCTCGAAACAAACCTCCAAATTCGTCAACCCACCACGACATCTGTTCCGCCCGGTGTTCCTCTTGAGTGCTACCAGCCCCCAAACCCCCTTTTTCCTTTTTTTTTTAAGGTTTTCCTGTTTTGACGGACACCCCCTTTTTTTCAGCGGCAAAGCTCTGCACATGCCCTTCATAGGTTGTCTTCCCGTTTCTCTGCCCATTCTTACCGGTTTGCGTGGTCTTTTCTCCAAGGTGACCCGTTTCTTTCTCTTTTGTTTCGTGCTGAGTCCTGCAAATTACCCATGGCCCTTCACCACATTCCGGCGGCCCATACCGTCAACACAGTTTTTGTTTTTTGACTTTTGCCTTTTTTCCCTGGTTTGTTGTCCTTTTCTACTTAATTTTTCTTTCCCGTCCCACTATTCAAGTAATTTGGGTCCCCCCCCCTCTTTGGATACCCCTCTTCGCGATTTTTGCGCTGTGGAAAATACCCCCAAATCAATCCCGGAAAGAGGATGTATGGTGCTACCCCGTTTCTTTCCCTCCCGAGACATGTGACTTTTGCCCCCCCGCCTTTTTTTGGTTTATCCGTTTTCAATTCGTCGATTTTTTTTTCCACTTCTTTTTTGATGCCAGATTCTGACCGGTTGGCGTACCGTGTAAGATCCTCTTTTCTACCTCCACCTTTTTTTTCCTTCTCTCTTTGTATGTTTTGGTTATCTCTTGGCCGGTTCTGGCGTCTTTTCCCGTCGTTCTTGGGAACAACCCCTCCGTTGTTATCTACGATGCTTTTGATGTGTTGACTCGGAGCGTGTTTGTGTGCAAAGTCCCCACGCGGGCTTGGGTGTCTGTGCTCCTCGCAAAGTTTTCCCCCTTGACCCCACCCTTTTATTTTAACGTCAGCGGCCTCTTACCCTCTCTGTGGTCCCTGTCACCGTTTCGCGGGTTTTTTTAGGTTGTGCCCGCTTTTTTTTACTTCGAGAGGACTGACCTTTTGCTAGTCTTTGCTTTTTTTTTGTCCTGTTGCGTTCAGTTCGCGGATTGTATGGGAACTCCACCAATTTTTGGGGAAACTTTTGAGCCGTTTTCGGTCCCTCCTCCAACCTGGTTTTTTTTTCTCGTCCTTGGAATAGGCGATGGTGGTTACGTCCCCCCCCCCCCCGTTCCCTTTTGATTTGTTCTCCTTTTTCCTTTCTTTTCACACCCCCAACACCTTGCCGCTGATTACGTTCATTGCGTGTTTTTGGGAACAGGTCACACCGTTGACCCGGGCTCCCCTTATTCCAGAAAGTGACTTTCTTTCCCTTTCCCGTTTCAAGTACTTACGGTTTAGGTTTGCGTCGCTCCGCGCCAGCCCCTAGTATGGCGAGCTTGGCCGTCCGGTTCCTGTCTGGTTTTATACCTTCCGATTTTCTTTGTCAGCGGATTATCGTACCCCCTTCGCTTTTCCTTCGTTAGGTTTCCACGATTAGTTTTTGTCACCCCTTCGACACTCCCGTTCCTCTTGCCATTTAGGTTGGTTCGGGGTTTTGTTCCCCCGCGCCCCTGAATTTTTTTTTCTCTCTTTTTTCTCCCTCCTTCTGAGGCCCCACTTTTTTGCCAGTTAACCACACTTTGGTTCCCTGAATACCCCGCTGATTCGTTTGCGTCCCCAAAAAAACACCGGTTTTTTAGAGTGTTTTTTTTTCTTTGTATCTTCCCTAAAACCCTCCCCCCCTCCACATGGCCACGGCTGCGTTTTTTTTGTGGTTGCTTTTGCCCTGCTCTTTCCCCTCTTTGGTCCGTGGAGTTTAGTGGTTTTCCCGTCCTATATATCTGTCCCCCTTCCCGGCCGTTCTTCTCGACGGTGTGACGTGCCGTCGATCTGTTGTTTTGAAACTTGGTCTAGCGGCTCTTCACCTGGAGGCGCGGGATTTTGGATTTTTCCATATTTGGTTCGTTTGGTGCTGTTGGAAAACTCATGTTGTGTTTGTCAGTCATTTCGTCTTCGAAACCCCTTTCAGAAACCCCCATATGCTTTTTTTTTTGTCAATTTTTTCTTCGGTCCCGGGCTTGTTGCCCTCCGCTCTCAACT
>Ga0179591_1339964_pt1 | contig 21652 bp, 18 predicted proteins | sample CZOMad2_1_08_16f_FD_182891 | JGI IMG/M metagenome (GOLD analysis project Ga0179591, IMG submission 182891) | Vadose zone soil fungal communities from Angelo Coast Range Reserve, California, USA - CZOMad2_1_08_16fungal (PacBio error correction) | ecosystem: Environmental > Terrestrial > Soil >... | reverse complement strand
GCCCTCCTCAGTTTTCCCTGCCCCCCATCAAGTACTCCCCTCTCGGAGTGAACTCCAGCTTGCCTTTGTAATGAAGGATTCTCCTTTCATTTTATAGACCTTTTTTCGCTGCCGGAAAAAGACGTTCTCCCTCCCATCTTGACTTTCCTGTCCCTTCTTGAAAATGTAGCTACCACCCTGTCGTTCTCTCACCAGGATGTTCGGTTTTTTTCCTCTCGGCTCACGCCCGAGTTTGCGTCTTCTCTGGAAGATTGTCCGATGAAGGTATTGTCCCCCCTAGTTTGACCCCCTTGTTTGCAGTCGGGCGCGGCCTTTTTGGAGAAATTCCTCGGAGAGGTGACCCTTTTTAGAGACGATAACCGCTTTTTTTTTTTTGACAGCTCGTTACCTGCTGCTTTGGCGACACGTTGAAAGGCCCATGATGTTTACCGTTTCCGGCCATTGTTTGTGAATTTTTATTGGAGACTCCGCATTGCCTTTCCCCCCCCCAGAGACGAATGGTGTTTTTTCCCCTTTCTTCCTACGGCGCTGATGTGGACCGTTCCCTCCAGATTCGTTTCCAACCGACTCCACGAACGGACCCCTATCTTTTCTCCTCCCCTGCCGCGCTTGGCGAAGAGTTCCTTCCCCTCCCCTTCCTCCTTGATCGATCCCTTGCCTTTACGTCCTCCTTCGCCTGGCCCCAATTGGCCATCTCCCAGAGAGACATTTTCCTTCGTTCCTTCATGTTTTCCGAAGGTGAGGCTTCCTGCGAGTAGTCACTTTTCGTCACCACATGTCGTGCCTTCTTTCCCTGATAGTAGATTCTCTTGTCCGCTCTGCTTCTTTCTCGGTTCGTCTCCCCCCTCGCGCGTTGCGTTCCTATCTTTTCCAAAAGTGAAACGTTCCTTTTCTCGACAGATTCCGCAGACGGATTTTGTCCCTTTCCTGAGCGCCCGCACCTTTTTTTTTTATGGCCGTTATTTTCAACTAGTGTGATCGCTTCCTCTTCCTTCCCCAAAGCTTCTTTGACGTGCTTTGTTGCAGTGCCTTCCCTCCGACAGCCCCCTATCCTTCTCCGGGAGCTTTATCCGGAAGCCGCCCTTGTCGAAGCGAAAAGACACCCCTCTCCTTCGAGCAAGACGTCGAGTAGAATAGTTTCGGCCCCCTACAGGAAACGTAACAAGGGCCCCCCCTCTACGACAAGGTCCTTCCCTTCCCCCCCCGAAGCGGAGGCCCCTCTTTTAAAGGCTTGGGAAATTTCTCTCATTTGAAGAAGGCTTACGGCCGGCGCGAGCAGGATTTCTTCGTAGGATTGTTTCCCGCCCATTCCCCGGTAGTTACTTTCTCATCTATGGTTCCCCGCAAGAAAGGGCGCCCATCTTTTCTTTCGGCGGACTCCCCCCTTCTGGAGATACCGTGTCTCCCTTTCTTCATATTAGATTCTCGAACTATGCCGCCCCCCTCGTATGCCAGGTGTGCCTTTCTCTTCCGGGCAAAACGAAATTTTTGTTTTTCATGTCCCCCCAGGAGTTGAGATTTTTCCTATAGACTCTCGATAAGAACGTCCTTCGGAAAGCCAGAGGCCTTGCCCTTTTTTTTCCCTCCGATGACTGATTTCATCAGTCCCCCCTTAGCAGTAGATAAAACTTAAATTTCTCCTTCTTCTTCAGTGCCCCGTCTGCCTTCCGGTCCTACCTTATCCCGGAAATGTCTCTCGGGGCGCAGCCTTTCTTCGCGAAGTTCTTCGTCGGTTCGGCATCTTCCCCCCTTGGCGGCGCTCATGCGAGTTCCCTCCTTCCGTGAAGGTGGTGTGAAGCGCTTCACTCTCCTTTTGTACATATGATATTATTTTACCTCGTTTTTTTTGTGTGAGGATCTCTCTCTGGTGAACCCGGACCCCTTCCGCCCAAGCATGCTGATCAGGACCTTTCCCCTTCTTTCTCCCCTCAAGGCGAAGGGCGTGACGAGGCCGTTTTTACTCCTTTTCTTCTACTCCCCCTGCAAGTAGATACGTCAAACCAGTTTCTCCCTAGTCCTTTCTCCGGAATTCGCAGAGCCGCATTCATTTGATCCCGTGAAGGTGAGGATGTTCTCTCCCTCTTCCATAAGGAATGTACTTCACTACCCTTCTCTAGGAGACTGCCTAGACTTCTCTACGATCGGAACGAAAGTCCCCTTTCTTCCGCCGAGGTCGTCGCCTTCATAGTGTTGAAACTGGACCTCCCCCCCTAAAATGCACAATCTTTGCGCTACGGTCGCGGACACAAGTCCCCGCCATGTGCATGCCTTCCTTCCTCCCAGAAGACAAGCCCTCCCGCCACTGGCCGCTCGATTCCCGTCTTCTTCCCTGTCGACTGGTCCCCTTACGCACCGAGCCCCCACGCTTTCTCTCAAATGAAGTCGATTCTTCCGCCTCTTCAAATTACACCAAACCGGATTCCCCCCCTAGACCGCATTTCTCAGATCCCGCGTCGTGATATCCAGATGTAGGATAGACCTCCCCCTTTTGATTCCAGTGCTTTTTTTCTCTTCCGCTCGATTCTGCGTACGACTCCTTTCTCCTCCAACTGGGGTGTGTCGTCTTTCCCACAGGGCGTTTTGAAGGCCTTCCGGTTCTAGACCATGAAGACCCTTGGCGGGCCTCACTAACCCTGAAAAAAAATACCTCTCCCCCGTCACTGGAATTTCCTACAGCTTCCTTCCCCCGGAAAACGAGATTGCCCCTTCTCCTCCCATACGGGGCGGCTGCGGCTTTATATTTTTTTTCCTCGAATCGGAGATCATACTCTTTTTTTCCGAGTGGCCGCATCGCACCGTCGACAATTTAACGAGCAATTCAGACTTCTTACCGAGAAATAGTCCCCGTTCCGCCTTCTTAGACTGGCTCCCAGGGGTTCTCCCTTGCATGAGGTCCGACGATTTTTCCACGTAGGAACCTTCCGAAAATAGTCGATCTGTGAGCGCCAGTGGCCGGTGCCTTTTTTTTTTTTTTCCTAGGTCGTCTCATTTGTCTCATGATGGTCTCCTAAGCTTCTCCGCGGCGGCCCGCACCGATTCTTTCAAATTAGCTTGTTCCCTTCTTTGCCGATTTGAACTCCCCCCTCACTCGGACACGTTCCTACACCCCGTTGTTTCCACCATGCGTTCTCTTGACGACTTTGCGGTCGTCCCTCCCCCCGAAACACAACCCTTCTTGATCTTTTTTAAAACCCGCAATCCCTCCAGCCCAAGTCCGCCAAGAGAGCTCCAATTTTTTAGGCCATCTGGCCAGACGTTTTCGATCACCCTTCGAAGGATTCCCCAATTAAAGGTCGCCCCCGTCCAGCGACCCTCCCCCGATGCGCTAAAAATCTTCTTTTCCCAGTAGACAGTTTCTTCCAAAAGCCCCCCACCACCTGAGGGGCGTGACCCCCGACCGACACAACCTTCTCCCCCCCCTCCCCTTGCTGGAAAGGGTCCTCAGTTCCCCCCTGACACGCCAGGCAAGCTTCTTCTTCCTCCCGGTGTAGGCAGCTCCACCAACCCCTCCCTTAAATGTCTCCCCCTATAGAATAATGAAATCCCCGAGGCATTGAAACCAGTGATGGGAGCATAGAAGACTTTTCCCACGAGATGTAGATGGTTTTTACAGACCTCCTCCCTATGGACACCCCCCAGACCCCCTTTCTTCCCCTCCTATTCTTTTGAAAGATTTTTTCTCCCCCCAGTAGGAGTTTTACACTAACGCTAAGACTAATTTTTCTCAAACCCCGTCCTCCCCCGGGAGGAATCGTAACCCCCATCGGTTGTCTGCGATTACGCGCTCCCCCTTTTGAAGGAGATTTCCCGATAGGAGCCCCCCCTAGGAAGTCCAAGGATACCTGAACATGGGATTGAGATCAATGCAACGTATGGAGAGATTACCTTATAAGGAAGAAAGTTTCTTTCTGAAGAAAATTATTCCTTTTTTGGGGGGTTTGCTTGACAGGGTATTTTTTTTTTTTTCTTTTTTTTTTCTTCTTTTTTTTGTGTAACTTTTTTTCTTGTCCTTTTTTTTTCCCCCCCATGCAGACCACCTTTTTCTCCCCGGCAGCCTCTTTTTGAACCGCAGTTCTGCAAAGATCTGTGCCCTCCCCCGATACAATCCTTTCTTAGGAAGTCCTCTCAGGATGATGTCTCCTTCCCCCCCCTCAGAGAGCCCGGTCTTTTCGTATTCGTGACCCTTTTTTTCCTAGGCGAGAGAGTTACATCCAATCCGATAGATTTATAGATTAACCTCCCCCCTAGCTGGTCATGAGAGCTCCGACAGTTCATGGTCCCTATAAGGAGGACAGTTCCGCTTTTAGCTTTCTTTTCCTGTCGCGCCCCCCACGAAGAGGCACCTCCCCCTGCCCCGGTCCTTTACCCTCTCCTTTCGAAAGAAGTTCTCCACTTCACTAAGAATTCATAAGAAGCGTCTTTTCCCCCAGAGGCGCACGATATGGGCCTCCCTCTCCTTTTCTCCAGATCCCCGCTTTTTTGATAAACCCCCCTCCTCTTAAAGCTAGCAGATAAACGCCCTCTAGAGGGGAATATAGTCTTGTTCTATCGCATTTTTTCCTCTTTAGTGAACTAGATAGGGGAACTCCTTCCTTTTGTGGTGTGATCTTTGATTACTAATTCTACGAGGTAGCCCCTCCCCAGATTTCTCAGGAAACCGCTGCCCTCGAGAGAGAGTCTCCCTTTCACGGCTACGTTTCCCCCCTTTTCAGAGCAATTTTTTCTTTCTCTGATGGATTTTCAGGCTTTCCACCATCTTCTTTCTAGGAGTTAAAAGCCTTCATAGTCTGAACATCTTTCTCCTCTCCTCCATAGGTAATAGAACCTCTTTCCCATTGTTGAAAGGAAGTTTCTTGTTCTATCCTCTCTCGTGTTGGAGAGAAGTGTCCTCTTCTCGATCCCTTTTATACCGCGTTCCTCCTCTGAAAGAAGAACTTCCCCAGGAGTATGTTGTATCGCATTGACCCTCTTCTTCCGGGGCGTAGTAGTTCCCCTCCTCCTTAGCGAAGTGGCCCCCCAATATCTTCTTTCTTGAATGAGATAGAAGTCCTTTCCCTAAGCGATGGCTCACATGTAGCGGTGAGGGACCCCTCCCCCTTCGAATCCCGTTCCCTTCTCTTAGAGAAACTCTCACCCCGCCACAATTCCTTGCCCTTTTTTTTGTTTCTCAGATCTTGATCCCTTCTCCGGTTCCCCCCATCCTTCTGAGAGAAGAGGTGTTCCTAGATGAGGAAAGCAACAATGCCGCTCTTTCTTTCCCCGGAACATTGGCCGGCAACTCATCCTTAGAAAGACTAGCCCCCCGAGCGAGACCGCACACACCTCCTTCTCGAAAAGCAAGGGCTTCCTTTCCGGGGCCTCTTCCAAGTCGAGGAGATCTAGAGTGAACCCTTCTAGACTTCAATCGGAAGAGCGCCGGAGTCCCCCCCCCACGTTGAGATTATTCATAAGGCCCTTTTCCGTTGGGTTCGCGGCCGTTCGACTTCTTATAAGATGAGACACCTTCGGTTAACATCGGCTTCCTTTTCCTTCCCCTCTTAGGTATTTTCAAGACTTTTTTCTTTTCCCCCAAGGCGACTCCCTCCCCGGAGAGAACGTAGTAGCCCTTCAATTTCCGAATCGGGCTGTTCCTGGGGGACGTGCAGGATGTCCCCCCCCCTTTTCCTGACATTGAATTTTCTTCCGTTATTGCCCTCTTGAAGAAAAAGTCTTCCCTAACTAATTTCATTGCCTTTGACCATGTAGACTTCCCCTGTCGGGTCACATCCTTGAGGTTTTGACGCGAGAGAGGACCTTTGTCACGGGGATTTTTCGGGTATCTTTTCTTTGGGAGATAAAAGAGCTTAAGGACTATGCGCCAAGCCCCAAAAACAAGGGCTTGCATTGGACTGGGCGAACCGGTTCCTGCGAGGTGGGGCCTTTTCTAAGAGTCAGACCCAAATTTCAAATGATTTTGGTCTCTGTTGGACCCATCGACTATACCTCCTTTTGGCGTGCCCCCCCCCCGGATCTCCGGAAAAGATTATTTCCCTTCTTTCTTCCCGGCCTTGCTGTAGTGAGACCCCCTTTGACAGCTTCCTGATTCCACTCTCCATGGGTTTAAACCTGTTTTTTCTTCCCCCTCCCCGTCGGATGGATTGATGTTCTCAAGCGGACAAGACCTCCTAAGCCTAATATAATCCCTGTGAGAAAAAGGTTGTCGATGATTTTGGAGTATGGACTTCGACCTCCTTCCGCCTTTTTTTCGCAAGAGCCCCCCTGTCTTTCCCCCCAGAGGGAAACGGTCCAAATGGACACTTTTTAGAGCTCCTATCAAATAAAGGATTTTTTCCCGAAGGCCGATGCTAGCATGAAGAGAATAGATTCCCACTGAACGTAGTGATCAGTCCCCCTCTTAGGACTTATTTCTATGGCTCGGGAATGAAGCCGCCTCCTTCTCAGATTGTAGACGATTTGCGAGGCAGACTTCGGGCACCCTTTTAACCTTCCCTTCTAGCACGAGTTTTCTGTTGAAGCCCGGACCGAAGCCGATCCCGCAAGCCGACCCGTGACTTTTTCCCTTGGCCCTTCCAATCTTTTTCTTGAAGATGAAGAAACAATTCCCTCCTTTGCTCTGGAGTCTTTGAGGTTGTGCCTTGTATGTTGATGTTCGGACCGAACAGCCCTGCTCTTGGTATACCATACTAGTCTTCGCCTTCACCGCCAGCACTTCTCTACGCTACCCGCCCCCCTTTAGAGAGAGAGAATTTCGTTCCTTTTTTTTTAAAGATCTTGAGGGACCCAGCACGGAACCCTTTCTCCTTTTCCTTTCTTGGAATGCGCAGATCTTTCTCCCCTCTACGATATAAACCCCCTTCTTCCTTCCCCTAGGAGACCCTTGATTTTCTTATTCCTTGGGAGAAGACCCCCTCATTCCAATCGGAGCCTCCGGAGACTTTCGTCGGTGATGCTAGGGAGTTCTTTTCCCTGACCAAGTCGAACCTTTCGTGTACTGACTCTTTTTTTCCAGAGAGACCTTTTTCTTTTGGATGTTTCGGGGAAGCCTCCGTGAAAGGAATGCCCTGGACCTTCCATCCTTTTTTTGGAAGAGGACCCTCCTCAACTCCGTTATGACATCTTTGATAAGTCGTTCACACTCCTTCGGTGAAGTAGTTCTCCTACCGCTCCCCTTCCTTGGCTTTACCTCCTAGCATCAGATCTCTATACTTGCGACGCAGGATTCCCTTCGCCTTGGTCCTTGTTGAAGACGATGATTGATTCTTTTCCTGTAGGACTCTCTCCCCTTCTTTCTCCAGGATAGCTTCTAGCCGATCGAGCAGAACGTACAGGAGAAGCGATCACTTATTTTTCCTAATGAGAGGTTAGAGACGTTCCTCTTCTGTAGGACATTGCGTCGCTCATGTCCGCTTTCCAGGTCCTGAGCAAAGAGTGGGCTTTTCTTTCCTGAGGTTAAACAGAGCCTTTCTTGTCGTTTTTCCCCCTTCTCTCATTATTTCCTCAAATATTTTTCGAGAGAAGTCTCCTCTGGTGAACCTCGACTTCCCCCCCTCACGACCAAGCTGCTGACTCAAGGACTTTTCCCCCTTGGGCGCAGGGCGTGACTTGAACTGCATCTTTTTCCATTAGATAGAAAAAAACATTTATCCCCCTCTTCTCAAGTCTGCGAGTCGCCCGTCCGTCATCCTCCGGCCGGGAGAACGTGAAGTTTTGCTGCCTGGACATCCCCAGGGCTTTCCCCCCCCTTAAAAAGGAGATAGGAGTCCTCCTCCCTCCCTCCGTGAGGGATCTAGAGTCGATCGGACTTCAAGAAGTTGACGCCCCCTTTTCCCTGAAAAGACATTGTTGCCCCCTTTTTCCCGAAAAAATGCAACCCTTTCCTCCTGGAGGGGAGAGTCAAAACTTGACGCTTTTTCTCAATATTTAAGCCATTCTCTTCTCAGCCGTCTCGTCCCCCCTCCCCCTCCCCCACACTTCTTCGAAAAGGTTTTTTTCTGATCCCCCGATCACTTCCCGACCATGGTAGTTTTTTCGCACAAACAATCCCCCTTTTCCGCTCGCCCAATTCTAGAGGAATGACTTCTTCCTTCATTAGAGGCTTGCATCGCCACACCCCCTATCCTTGCGAAACGCATTTTCCTTCCCCCGCCGTTCGGAATTTTTATCGAGTCGTCCCCCTCCCCCCCCGATGTAGGATAGTCACTTTCTACTATACGGAATTTGACTCACTATCTACCCCTCTGTAGCGCGTAAACCCCCGCGAAGGAACTTTGGTTCTCTGCACAAGGAGTTTCTCTGCGAAGACGGATGGGATACCCTTCTTCCCTCTGGTCGGGAACGCCCCCTAGTGCACGTCACCCCCCCCCCGGACGAAAAGCTTTCCTTCCTTCGTAGATTTTCCCTCTTCATCTATTCACCACAAAACGAGAGGGACTTTCCCTTCCATACATCACGTTTCTCCATTCTAGGATAGGACCCTCCTTCTTTTCTAATAGACTTCGGCAGTTTTAAGTGTTAAAGTCTGGGAGATCTTCTTGACCCCCTCTAGGGAAGACCTCTCCCTAAGAGGATGCATTTATGAATCTTCCTATCCCGGACTTTGGAATCCTTCCCTTGAAAAGGTGGCGATGCATCGGATGACTTCCCTCAATCCTAAACTTTCCCCCCAGGAACCTCCCGTGATGTCCGTGCGCGCCTTTCCTCCGGTGAATGATTCTTACTCCGTAATTGTGCTCGGGAGACTGAGAGTTACTTCTTTTTAAGATCCCCCTCGATTCAAATTTTTCGCACTATATCGGAGGCCGTCTCCATTAACCTTTGAAAGAATTTTTACTTGAAAACTTTAGAAGGACAATTTCTAGTGCCTCCCCCCCTTTGGAAAAAACATTTTGTATTTGTAGCCTCCCTCCCATAATTGAGGTCTCCCACCTACAAAAACCTTGGGGGTTTTTTCTTTTTTTTTTTTTGCGTCTGCTCAGCCTTCACATAATCGCGAAGGGCATCTTACACCCTTCTGATAGACCCCCCGGTCCCAAAGATCAAATCGGCAAAAGAGTTTTTTTAGCGTAACTTAAGGAGTCACCCAAACAAGGTAGCAACCGTCAGAAGCCTTCCGGCTAAATTTGATTCAAATTCTTAAACCCCAGTGGATCACCAAATCTGAAACCCTTTTCCCGGACCCCTTCCCTCCTGATAGAAAAGCCAAAGCCTGGGAGTAAAACCCCCTTTTTTCGGGAAGTCATTTTTTTTGGAAGGTAAATGTTCAAAGTTACAGCCGAAAGCGGCAGCCTTTTTTAGGAAGCCCCCCAAATCTGGGAACTTCGGTCGCCGCGCACTCCCCTTCCCCCCTAACAAGGTCGCCCATTTTTTCCGAAGGGATTGCGAATCTTAACTTTCTTTCCTCCCGTCGTCTCCGGTCTTGGGTGACCCGCCCCTTTTGGGAGATGCCACCCGGAGAAAGGCTTCTTCTTCTACCTCCTTGCTTCCTGTGCCCCAACCCCCCTCTTCTCCCCCCCCAAGAATCCCCTTACGGCCTTCTTTCCAACGGGCACTCTTCCCCTGCTGAATAAGTTTCAACCCCCGTAGTTTTTCCTATTCGCGCTGCCCTTTTAAGGAGCCTCCCGGCGACGACTCCCGCCGCCAGCTTTCGAAGACTTCTTTGCGCTTTAGCTTATTTGCCTTCCTGGTGTCTCCGATGACCCATGAGCACCCGACGCCCTCCTCTCCCCAAGCTCATACCCTCCTGACTGGATGTCCCCTCGAAATGATGATAAGCTTCTGCGAAACCGCTTCCTTCCTTGTGGAGAGGTCTCTGTATATAGTGCGAGGACTTCTCTCCTCCTCTTTGCTGGCCCCTTACCTAGATATAGTGTCCCTCCTGATAGATAAGGCCTCCAATCTCTCTCCCCCTGCGCTCTGAAGGGATCTTCCCCTCCCCCTCAGAGCTGGTCCCCATGCGTCACAAGACGCCGGTTCTTTTCGTATGGCAATCGGACCGGCCGATCTCTTTATTTAATTGAGCGACCCACACGGCTTCTCTAATAAACAGAAAGGAAAGTTTACCCTTTCCCTCCTTGAGGACTCCGATATGTGCATGGCTACGCCCTTTTCCCCTCCCCCCGAGGGCACTCGTCCCCCCCTTTCCTGAAGTGATACATCTCCGCCACCTTCAAACAGAAGAGGCCCCGCTCTCCTACGCGATCAACAGCGCCCCTTTTCATCTCGGTGAAGACTTGGAATCACGTAGATGAAGATCTATTCTTTTCCCCTTTGTTTTTAGAGATTCTCCTCAAGAGTCTTGCCCCCAGAGATTTGCCACCCCCCTATATGAACTAGAGTCTTTCTTTTACCTCTAGATTGGAATCTCTTTTTTTTGCCGCAGATTATCTTCAATTCTTCCTCCCCTTTAAAAAGATAGTTGCTCCCCCTTTTTTTTTTCACCGCCTCTTCTATCCACCCCGAGAGTAATTTCCCCTTAATACACTGATGGTCCCTTAGGGCAGGGTGTCTTTTTTTTTTCCTTCGTCGTGTTTTCCTCCTTCCCTCCCTTCGCCGAATTTCACTCTGGAAGGGTACTCCTCTCTTTGAAGATTCCACAGGAGTCCCTTTTTTCCGCTCAAGTGTCCCTCCTCCTGGGAGTTTAGTATCTTCTCCTTGGCAGACTCTTATTAGATATAGCGATATCTCTTCGGCAAGACATCTTTTCTCTTTCAATGTAGAGTATTTTTCCCCCTCCAGGAAGAATCTTCGACATTCCCGGGTTAATAGAACGCCCCCCCCCATTGTAGAGGGTGTCCTTCCCCTCTTTCTTGTCCCCCTTAGGTTCCCATCCCTTTTCTGGTATCAGAAGACTTTTTCTGCAGGTTGGTTATCCTTTTTTCCCCTGAGAACTTCCAAAAGCTTTTCAATCAGGTCCCCCTCGACGAACAGTTTTTTTTACTCCTGGGGCGGTCGGCGTCTGGCTAAGATTTTTTCCTGTCGACCCGGTAAGCGACTCTCCCAGACCACACCTTCTCGTCTGTAGTAAATAATGTCTCAGGCGTTTTGAGGAGAAGGACCTGGCATTAGGGGAGCCAGATGCCCGAAAGACTCATCGTGTGGTAGGTTTGCACGCACGGTGACTCTGTTTCAGTTGGAGATCCCCACAAGTTTTCCCCCCCAGATCCACGAGCCCTTTTGGGCCTCCTACCGGACTAAGCCCTCCCCCGGCCAGTTTTCACTTTGAAATGGCCCTTTCTTGACCGAGTGCAGGATGTTTCCCCATCCTTCTTGAATTTATAGAAGGTTGATTTTTGGAGCCAACGGCATCTTTTTCCTCTCACTCAACTTGGGTCTGATGTTCCTTTTGCTTTGACCATGTCGCCCCCTGGCCTTCCAGCCCCACTTTGTTGAAGCCCACATTTTGATAGTTTCTCCCCTCAAAGCAGGTCTTGGCGTATTTTTGTTGTAGATCCACGTTTTGACGTTTATTTAGACTTTTCCAAGTTCCCGTCTTGCTGGACTTGGCTTTTCTGGGCAGAGGCCGGGGAAGTCCCTTCTCCGGTCTGACGATAACGGCTGGACAAGATTGTCTTCGTTTACTTCGGGCAGATCCTTTCTGGTGGGGTTTTTCGATGAAATCCATCTTTTTCCCCCGGATTATTCCCCCTTTTGTGACTTTTTTGAAGGACGCAAGGATGGCCGCCCCTCCCCCGATCAAGCTTTGATCCCCCCCCGTTTGTTAGCCCCACAGCGGCAACGTGAGGCTTCTCTTTTCAAGCGGCATGATTCCCTCTCTTTGCTAATTGGAAACCCCCCCTGCCCCCCCACAGATATCCAGTTTGCCGGCGCTTGTACGGCCTCTGCAAGTCTCGCTTTTCCAGAGCAAAATGCATGCCTAGGCCACTTCCTTCCAAATGTAATCCCCCCTAGAGAACTCCTTCGATGTCGGCATGTTTTTTCCTTCTTCTGCGCTTCTTAGATAATGGCCCCATCCCCTCGCGGCCCTTAGAAGGCGGAGGAAGGGATCGCCTTGCTCTCCAGATTTTTCTAGTTCGTTCGTGACGTTTTCTCTCCCGCGAAATGCGTCACCTTCGTCTCCCCTTTTAGAGGTTCCTCCTCCGTATCCGAATTCTCAGCAACTGATTTCTTTTCCTTCCTGGCAAATATATTTGTACTTTTCTATATAAGATTCCCCGCTAAGGCCCCTTCCATGTTGAGTCGTTGAGGTTGTTGCCTGCCTATTTTTTCTGGAGGACTCCCAGGAAAGCTCTCATTTGTCCCCCTACGACGGGAGTCTTCGCACGCACCCCTCCCTTCATCAGAACGAGTCCCTCCAAACGAGAGCCCCAGTAGTTCCCTGACCTCGCTCCCTCCCCCTTCAAAAAGAACCCGTTCCTTCCCTCTCGTAAAAATTCTAGAAAGATCCCTTCACAGAAGCCCTGCGGATTGCCATTCTTCCCCTTTTTCGAAGGATTTGTACTTTTGTTCGCTAAATGGCCACCGTCGCTCCTGCAGATCTCCTTCAGGACTTTTCCCCCTTTTAGGTTCTCGGCCTCCTTTTTCTCGACAAGGTAGTGAAGAACGTGTCCTCTCTTTTTTTTTCGATCGCAAGAAAGTGCTTAGGTGGACGACTCAGTGGGCGAGACCGTTTTTCATATTCGAGAAGCGTCCATGGCCGAGATTGACCTTCCCTCCCAGGTGTGAATGTGGTTCGTTCTTCCCTTTCCAAAAGGCACCCCCGAAATAGGCGTTTCCCACTTTTGAGCTTCTGTCAGATCCGTTCTCTCTGTCGATTCCCGAAGTCTCCGTTTTTTCCTCGAGAAGTGTAAGGGTTTACTCTTTTCCTTTATTTTTTAAGCAGGCATCCTTACATGTTCAGGAGAGACCGTCTCTCCTACGTTCTCAGGCTCTCCTTTTGCGCGCGCCAGCTCGTTAGCATCTTTTCTCCCCCCCGGATAATGGTTTTGGTTCTCTCATGACTATTCGTAGGAATAGTCACTCCCTTCTCCGCTCATCGCGTTACAGGTACTTTTTCTCCAGAGGTTGAAGGTTTTGAAGTAGAGGTTACCAGCTTTTTCTGGTTTGTCATATCTCTCTCTTTTACTCATCCTATTTTCTCTTATGTACACCCGCTACAAGATTCGTCGTGGTTACCCCTTTGCAAAAGTGTTTTCTTTGAATAAGGAACATGGCCTTCTCAGGAGTGCCGATTGCCTTTTCTCTCGGCCAAGCGCGAGAGCCTTTTTTTTCAAAACCAGTACCCGGACAATCTCCCTTCTCGAGATGGAGAGAGCCTCCCTTCCCCTCTTTGAAAGTGTATGCTACATTTCCATTCTGAATCAGCATAGTCGCCTTTCCTTCTCTTCGGAGTCCTTCCTGCGGATCCTTTTGAAGAAGGAGACTGCTCTTCCCTCGAGGAGACCCTCCTACGAAGAGGTAGTACTACTTCACCTTCCCTTTCTTGTTGCCCTCCCCACATGCACACCTGGTACACGTTTTTTTTCTTCCCTGTAAGATAGAGAATATTTAAGCCTTTCCTTTTTTTCCCTAAACTTTCTTCGTTACTACCTCCCATGAGGGCTCGCTTCCCCACTGATCACGGCGGTAACGACCTTCTTCAAAAAAATCCCTCCTTCCTGCTCCTCCGGAATAGACGGACCTTCTATGAGGCATTCGCACTATTCCATTTCTCCCAAACTTGGCGAACCCATCTTCCTCCCGAGTTAGTTCTCTCGCTCACTTTGAACGCTTCTTCTTCCAATGCAATGGTTCTTTCTGGACCGTTGCTTGCGCACTTACGAGGTAAGATTTCCTCCTTCGCTATAGACTCTGGTAGCGTCGTGCTGCCGCGTACGGAGATTTCCTCAAGGCGGATGTCCCTTCGAAGAAGGGTTTCTTGAAGCAACCCCGTGCACGCAAACAAACTCCCGAACAGAATGGCTCTCTCTAGGATTATAGATCCCCCCTTCCAAGAGATGGACTCCATAAAATAAAGGGGCGGCCCCGCTAGGCGAGGAACACGGTTCCTCCCCTCCCGACAGCTGGGCTCCTCTCGGTGGAAGCATTTCCCCCTGAATAGTCATCTGACCCTCGGAAGAAATCCCCCGGCAGGCACAATACCTCTTCAGGCAGCGACCCTATTCTACTGGAAGTCCCCTTTTCAGCGATGCTCCGGCCTCTCCCCTGCATCGTCCATCCCCTTGACAACCTGCCTAAACTGAGTCCTTGCGCGCTTGAATCGGCCGAAATGCCTGGCCCTCTGTCCATGAAGGTCTCTTCTCTTCGAGCTGTAGCCGCCCTGCTCCAAGACGGCCCCTTTTTCTCACGATATTCGTTTTTCCCTTCGGGTGAAAGAATTTGTTCCCTCTTGCACGTTCCCTTTGCCGATGCTTCCACAACGGGGGAACACCCCTTTAGCCTTGCGGTCGTAGCCCCCAGCCATGCCCCTCCTAAGGTACAATAATCGTGGCCTTCTCCTTTCCCCTGCCCCCCGACTTGATAGACAGCTCGGACCAAGAGGGGCAAGCCGTTTCCTTGAACCTCCCGCGCAGGCCTCTTCAACCTCTCTCCCTTCCTCTCCCAGTAAAGAGTCAACTCCTTGTCTGGTAAACTCCTTCCTGCCCGTGGTATACAACAACCGGACACGCAGGAACCTGAGGGAGTCTCCCCTACCTCATGCGTGGCGTCACTCCAGGTGTCTGGAACTGTGCGGGAAATGGTTCCTTAAAGCCAGACGTTCGCCCCCTTTGTCGCCCGCCCCCCCCCCGGAGAGAAATTCAAGGTCCGCCCCCCCCTTCCTTTCCTCTCCTGAACTTCCCCCTCCCGATGGATTGAACGCGGGCCTTCTTGTCGAATACTCCTTTCCGCGCTTTTGTCGTGGTGAACGTCAAAAAGGTTGGGTTTTTTTCCTCCCTTCAGAAAGAAGAGATATACCCCCTTCCCTCCATCTGTGACGACCTTCTTCAAGAACAAGCGTTCTTTCCTTTGGCAGGCCTTCTAGCACTTACGCACGCCCGCTGGCAAAAGAACCTTTCAAAAAGGATTCCCGAGATGCCTCGTGAAGGAGCGACTGGCACCTTGCCCGATAAAGCGCAGTGACACAACCTCTTTCGCTCATGGTAGTGCGGGACGAGTCTCGGAGTATGTCCCCTCTCCGGTGAAGGCCGACTTATCTTCGCAGTGATTTCCGAACCCAAGTAGTAGGCTCCTCCCCCACAAAACCTAAGGGCTTTTTCCCGCGCCATGCTTATTCTCGTGCAGCGCACCCGATCCCTGCCTTTTTCTTTCAAAGTATTATAGAGCTCTTCTCTCTCGAAGTTTCTATGAAGAGACTGTCCCCTTATCGTGAAACGCTCCGGAGCATTATACCTCCCTCCATTAGAAAAGGATCTTCTTCTAGAAGAAGACATGGTCCATTCGTTCCCCTCAACCAAGAAGACGGTGCTGTTTCTTCTCTTCAACTCCTTGAAAAGAAGATCTGATCTCCTCCCTTCTGTTACAAACTACGATTGTCTCCTCACCCTGCAAGGAAATCCCCTGGAAATCCCTGATACCGCCCCCCCCCTCAAGAGATGTGACCTTTAATACCGAGGCGTTTTTACGACAGTGCCTCTGGTGAAAGCTGCTGACTCCTTTTTTCCCAGAAAGAAAACTTTTCCCCCCCCAGAACCACGGGAAGTGACGCAACCGCGAGTAGAGTCTCCTACGGTGGTGCCCATATTCTCCTTTTTCTCCTTTGAATATATATCTGTACAGACCTTCCTTTTTCCCCCCCCCGACGGCCGCTTTTTCTCAAGCAGAGATGCAACCACCCCTTCACCCCTAGCCTCCTCCCCGAGCTCTTGGATGGTTGATCGCAGAACTCGTCGGGGTTTTGCCATCCTTTTTTTCCTTAGTAAAGGAGGCCTTCCCCTTACAGCTTCGGAGTTCACCCGTCCTGTAGTAACATATCTTCGGCGTCTTTCCCCTAAGAAAATGATGGCCCCTTTTTGAAGGGCATTTTCCGCGAGAATCGTAGTGTTGGAGCTCCCCATGTAGACACTTCTTCCCGAACTCTCTTTCTCAAGAACCCAGTACTTGTGCCGCTCGCATTGAAAAGTCTTCTCTTTCTTTTAGATAATTCGCTCTTTTTTTCCTTGGAGTAGATACTCTCCTCTTCTCTTTCAGCAGTACTCTCTTCAGATGAAGGCTCTTCCTCGGATGGAACCGTAGAATAATCCGCCTCCCCCTTTTCCCAGAGATCCCTTCGTGAGATTTCTCTTTGCTCAGAATGGAGGGTCCGCCCTCTTTTCTTGTTAGGAGAAGAAGACATTCCCCTTCTCTGTTCTGTAAACCCATTGATGCCTTCTTGCCACCAGCGACGCACGTCGATGCTCTCCAAGACCCCTTTTTTCTTCTAAATATTATCGGCTTCTGGCCAGTCGCATCCTCTCTTCGAGAGATTAATCTCCTTCCCCGAAGGTTGAAGCGTATTCATTTCCTGTTTTTTCTCTAGAAGGAAGGTCCCCCCTTACTCCAGACGCTTTTATTGAAGAAAGTTTTTTGGAAACATCGTCCTCCCCTTTTTTCTTTTTTGGGGATGAAAGTGTCCATCCTCCCCCCCCCCAAACGTTCCACAGAGAAGCGAGGAGACTTCCCTCCGACGTACGAACATTAATAGCTTCCCTTTTTCTTCTTGTAGGGAAGTGCTTCTCCTAGATTTCATTTATAGAAGTTGATGTGGGTTTCCTGACACAGGGAAGATTGCCCCCCGCCTCCCCCCCCTATGGGAATTGGAACTGCCCCCTTCAAGACCCATGCAACTGTTCTGTGTTTCCCCAATGATGTTCTGTTGCGAGAAGGATAACGCCCCTTTACGGCCTTGTTTTTTAGTGAGGGCAGATTCCTTCTCTCCCCCACTGGAGGACCCCTTTCTAGTTACCTTGAGCCGTCGGGAGCTTCCTTGGGCCCTCCAGAGGTCTCCTTCTTCTCGGGTATTGTTATAGAACGATCCCTCCCAAGGCTTGAAGTACAAGAGCGCGGGCTCCCCTGTGGCGCTGCCCGGCCTTCCAAGTATATTGACCGTTCCCTTCCTTTTTTAGTGGAGAAGAAAGAAAGGCTTTTTCCTCCCCCTTCCCTCTTCAAGAGACTGCTTTATTCAATCAGCGGCCACCTTTTGGGAAAGTTCACGGTCACCCCTCCTTTCCGAAGAGGAGAATTTGCCCTCCTTCCCACGATATACTTTTCATTTGACTCCCTCTTGGAAAGAGCCCTTTTTCGCTGCATTTGATGTTTAACTCTCCCCTCCTCCGAAATCGGAATCACACAATTCTCTTTTTTCCCCCATCCTGAAGACATCCTGGGTAGACCTTTTTTCCTACGGTGTCCTTTAGATAATGCTTCGCACGGCCACTTAGTAGTGATCCCTTCGTCCCCTCCCTTCGGGATAGTAGATTTTTCTTCCTACTGCCGGATTCTCCTGTCGATGCGTTTGCGAGGCGTCCTTCTCTGGAAAACTGTGTAACCCCCAGATGACGACTCGGTAGAAGCGTCCTTTTCCGAGCCGAGCGACCCCCTCTTGATTCCTGGCCCCTTTCCCCCGGTGTGATAGAGAAGCTCCCCCTCCCCCCAATCTTCCCTCGATGTGAGTAGGGAGGTTTTTCTTCTTTTTTTGATGTGAGGCCCTTTCAGAGATGAATCCCCAATAAGCTCCTTCGAATTTTTCCCCCCCACCCCCCCCCCCTTTTCCCAGAGAAAAGCCCCCCCTTCTTAGGCCCAGAAAGGGAGTTTCTTTCCCCGAGAAGCGTCCCCTCGGAAAAAAGACACCCTCCCCCCCCCCCTACGAGCTTCCCCAGGGAATTGCGATAATTCCCCCCCTTTCCCTTAATAAGGACTCGAACCTTTTATTTCCCGGCACTCCTCGTGTTAGCAAACGTCTTGTTGGGCTATCCATAATCCGCGCAAGAAGCTCCCTTCCTGAGCCCTTTTTGGGAGTAGGATTGTTTTATTCGGAACAGTTTCGAGATGGTTCAGCTCTCCCGCAGCGGTAGGCTTTCTGGGACCCGACCCAGAAGACCCTTTTCCCGAGAACCTTCAAATAATTCGAGAAGTAGTTGGCCGAGACTTCCCCTCCGTCTGCTGTTATTTTGCTTTTTCTTTTCAAAAAAGGAAATGGACCTTTCTTTCCTCTCCGGCTTGGAGGCTTCGGTTCTCTCGACGCGATCGATTTCCCTCGCAGAAGGCATCCAGTGGTCTTTTTCCCGGGGAAGAAGATGCCTCCTCCTGCCACCCGAGAGACAAGTCGCTCACCTCCCCCTTCTCGCTCTTAATGCAGGCGTCTATCCCCCGTCCTTATAATTACGATCTCCCCTTCGTTGGCGAGATCTTTCCTTTGAGTGGACCCTCTTGGAATCGTAACGCCCTGCTCCTTCTCTCCTGCCGAGTAAAGGCCTTTCCTTTTTTTTTTTAGATTTCCCCCCCCCCCCCTCTCCCCCCTTCCTTTCTTTTCCCCCCATATATCGCTATTGTAATCAGAATGCCGTTTTTTTGAGAGGATAGGTACCCCCTCTCCCTCGAATTAACCAACCACCCACCCTCTTCTTCTTCAGGACCTGGAACTCGGCTTTCCCTTTAGTGACGATGCGACTTTTTCCTCGGCAACTCTCTCCTTCGAAAACAAGTAGAACGGTGCCTCCCTTCAAGTTAATGATGCCCTTCTGAATTGAAGCCCTCGAGCTCTACCTTTTAAGGTGAGAGAAGTTTCCTCTTCTGCTGATGAAAATTTTCCCTCGTTCCTGTCAACCCTGACCCTTTGAAGTAATGAAGGCCCCCCTTTTTTTTCTTTTTTAAGGACGATCTTTCCCCCTCATAGGACAGAAGCTCCCCCCCGCCGGTGGACGGAAGAGTCCCGGCCATGTGCCCTGTTCCCCCATGCACCAAATGGCATTTTTTGCGATAGGTCTTTTCTTCCCTTTCTCTTTTTCCATGCCGGTATCGCCATCCCCCCCCCCAATCGCGACCCTTGGGCTCGCTCCCCCCTCTTACTAAAGGGGAGACTGGGCTTTCCCCCCCCCTCCGACCTTCTTCCTCCTGAAGGAATCGCCGTCCATGAACCTCGTTCCTTCTCAATGCTCGCCCCCCCCTTTTCAAAGCAATTATCCTTTTTATCTGCGTAGTTCCTCCTCTGATGAAGGGACCGCTGTTTCTCCTCCTATGCAATGGTGTTCTTTTGGTCACTCTACGCTCTCTCTTCGGTAAGACTTCGCTCACTCTCCCTCCCCTGGGGTGCCAGTCTTTCCCCCTCCCAAAGGGAGGCAGGCTCTCCTCCCTCTCCCATGATCCCTGTTTTTGATCTTTCCCTCACAAAAGTGAAACCCCACTCAACTTTTCCTCCCCCCAGGAATAGTAGATTTTTTTTGCGTCAGCTTCTCTCCACGAGATTTGGGTCCCCCTGCCCCTCCAGGAGGATGATGGAGATCTTTCCCCCCCTTGTCGGGTCTTCCCCTTTCATAGGAGATAAGCTGCCCTTCCATTTTTCCCTCATGGCGCCCTCGAGATAGCACGGCTCCGTTCAAGAAGACTTGCATTTATCAAGGAAGCAGAGGCTTACATCGACCTTCCAACCCCCTTTCAGAGGATAGGTCCCGCATCTCCAAAGTCGTTTCCCCCCCCTTCCACTCCCCCTTTTTGCGCGAAGTTTTCCCTTTTAGTGGAATAGTTCATAATTTAGGGCTCTTCGCGACGTTTTTTCCTCCGGCAGTCTTTACGGCTTTTTCCCCCACACTTTTTCTCCCGGGGAACGTTAGGGCAAATGGGTGACCTTCTTTGCAGCGTGCACTCCCCCCCGCCCCATCAGATTGCTTTCGCAAACCGTTGGTTCAAAACCAATGCAGTCCCGTTCCCTTGAGGTAGTCGAAATCCCCTGCCCCAAACCATCTTTCCAAATCTCTTTGCATTACTCCTTCATCAAGAAGGGATCCCCCCCCCCGCTTCCCCCCTTTTAGGCAAGCTTGGCCCCCTCGGTGTCTCGTCGAGACCCCCGGCTTTTCAGACTCGCCCATTTCTCGAAGACTTCTCTTGTAAAATCTCCCTTCTTTTTGATCTCAACAATCTTTCCCCTCCCCCGTCCGGCCTTCCTTTTCCTCACTCCTTATGTTTTTCTTCCCCCTACCCGAAGGCAGTAGGCGACCTTCCAACCAAGGAAAGGTATTGTTCTCCTTCGGCCAGGGGTTTCCACAACACTTCGTATACCCGGTAGCAGAAGGTCCCCCCCGGAAATTTCCCCCTCTTCGAAAGAGGAATTTGACACTTCTCTTTTCGGCCTGGTAGAATCCTAACTTTCTTTTTCCAGAGCTTCGCCCCCCCCCAAAAATGGGTGTGAAGGGTTTTTTTTGTTTTACAAAGAATTCTACTCCGCTGACTATGTGACGCTTTAGGATTTCTTTTTTCCCCCCAACAGCGGATACGACTACTTGTTTCCTTATATCCGGCATCGTGATGAATAGCTTCTTCTCGTCTTCCCCGAGGTGAAGGTCTCTTTCCACTTTTCGAGCTCCGACCATTGGACGTTAGACATTCTTCCTCGACTTCTCCTTCCTCGATGGTGAAGAGTTTTCTTCCATCAACCTTCCCGGCCTTCCCACCCGCAGACCACACGTCGTCTTCCCTCAGTCCCGTCTTTTTTGAACCCGCAGATGCTTTTCTCTCTTGCAGCCCGGCATTTTGCGGTTTCCGAACCGTATCTAGGTTAGGATGATTCTCCGAGACATCCCTGAGACGTTTATGTGTACCCCCTCGGCGAGCCTTGCGCGCTCTCCCAAATAGAGTAGACCCCCGTTATCCCCACGCCGACTAGTCCCTCGTTGCAACAACTTCCGTTTTCCCCTGGTCGTCGGCAACTCTTTCAGGCGGGAGTCGAGATGCGACGACATGGCCCTCTCCAACCCTCCGAGGATCGCCAAAATCGTTCCTGGGCCAGAGTTTTTCCCTCTTCTAAAAGGCAGAGATGTTCAATCTCCGCCCTCCGAGACCGACTTCAAGCAGGAGCCGATTCTCAATCCCACTTCCCCCCCCCAAAATGGAGAGACCTCCCCCCCCCTTTAGGCCCCCTTTTACCTTTTTTTACCCTCGAGCTCTTTCATATGTTTTCACTCTTCCCTACGATGACAGTCTTTTCTATCTCCCCCCCTTGAGAGATTAACTCTCCCCTTTCGTAGATTTTAGAGATGCACCACCGTCTTCTGAGATGCAAATAGAGCCCCGGTTGATCCTCCTTTCTTTCGTTGTTTGAGAATCCATCCTCTCGAGGATGGCTTTTCCTTCCTAAGGATTTTTTCCCTTTCTCCTTAGGGATTCCATTTTAGTCCCGCACCTCTTCGGACTTTTTCATCCCTTCGTTACTCCACCTGGAAAGGGGCCCCCTTTCATTTGATTTGCCTCTAGTTTCTTGACGGAAGTTCGCCTTTCTTCTCCTTTGTTTTGAAGGAAGAAAAGGTTTTTTTTTTTTTGTTGCCGCTTCATTGAAAAGCTCTTTTTCTTCGTATTCCCCTCGCCCCCTTTGAGAAGAGATTTGGGCTCTTTCTCTCTCTGATCTCCTCTTTTCCCCCCGGTAAACTACGCGTTCTCGTTCCAATGGATTACTGGCCCCATCCGCGCAATATCGAGATACTCTCAGACCAGCCCCCCCCTTCGGGTTCGG
>Ga0179591_1306878_pt1 | contig 21655 bp, 19 predicted proteins | sample CZOMad2_1_08_16f_FD_182891 | JGI IMG/M metagenome (GOLD analysis project Ga0179591, IMG submission 182891) | Vadose zone soil fungal communities from Angelo Coast Range Reserve, California, USA - CZOMad2_1_08_16fungal (PacBio error correction) | ecosystem: Environmental > Terrestrial > Soil >... | reverse complement strand
GAGACCCACCTTTCTTTGCTTCTGTCCTTTCGAACATTCAGTAGGCACCTCCCTCGCCCTGGGAGAGGTAGCAATCCCCGGAGATCCTGCTTAATTGACTATATTGGTCTTCTGCAGTTGAATTTGAGCCCAGAGACTCCCACACGATCATCCCCCAGAGAAGACTGTAATGTGTTAATTCGTTTACCCGCCCTGTATAGATCGACTATGTTCTAACGGAGGCCCCTACTCTGATTACTTTTTTTCGTGAAGTTTTTTTATCAAACATGATTGTGGGTGCCCAAGCGGCAGTCGCCTCCCCCCCTCGCATTCCCCAGAGGGGATTTTTTCCTCTTTTTCTCGTAGAGCCGGGTTTTTTCTCCTTATCATCATGCCTCTCCTCAGCTGACAAATCCGAAGCGACATCAAAAATTCCGATTTGAATCTTTCAGTGTGCCTCCGCCTCGGAGACCTCGTTCGGCGAAGCCCCGGGTAGTCCGAACCTTCGACCCGCGCTCGAAAATTTTAGGGAACCTCCTTATGTCCTTCCCTTTTCCCTTTAATGCTTCGGTGTACATTTCTCACGACTTATGGATCGTTTCTTTGAGAAAACCTTTCGGCCTAGTCTCATTCCGTAGCCCATCCCTCAAGTTAGTTAGCAACGATAGTGCCTAGGTATGCGTCTTTTACTGCACACGCCCAGGAACTCCATAATATTGAGGTACCCGCGGCCCCCCAACGTCCCTCGTCCATAGCTCTCGGAATTTCGATCCGGTAGAGGGGATCGCCACCGAGTCGCGAAGTATGCAACATGAGATCCCTGAAATACTCTCGTAGTAAGAGAGCTCCCGTGCGGGGTGTTTCTCTTTTTTTTTATTCTTTACCGATTCCAGGACAAAAACCATACGTACGGTCTCCCAGAGACCCGTTCCCGTCCCTCCCTTCGCGTAAAGCACATTTTCCTAGGCAATCGGTATTATTTTTATTTGGAATTCCCTCCTCCGCCCCTCAAACATCTCGTACTCACTCCCAAACTGCTCCTTTTTTTTATGACAGATGCACTAGGCCCTTCTTGCTTCGTTTTTTGGGCGTGCGAGCTCCTAGCGTTAGTCCCTTACTGTTCCTAGCCTGACCTCCGAAAATCTCCCTTGACAGATAGCCCGTTCTTAGACTTTTTGTGACTCTTCGGTCCCTTTTTGCTAAATCGAACTAGTTCTCCCTCCGCCCTAGAAGTCGCTCCGCGAATCCCCTTTGTTCCGGGTCTCCTCTTTCCAGCTGACAGGAGAGCATCGCACTCTTTCTTCCTTAGATTCTCTTTGCCCCGCAGGAGAGCTCTTTATCTACCCAAACCCCTTTCTGGCGTTCCTCCGTGCCCGAGATTTCTTCTTCCCTCAACCCAAAACATGCTAGCACCACATTTAGTCCCCCCTTTTGCCTCCCGAGAAAGGCTGTAGGTGTCCCCCTGTTCTTCGTCCACTCTGACCCTTGATGACTCCAAAGCTGCCTGCCTCGAGCTTCTGTGGACGCCCCTCCATCAACACCTCACTGGAACCCCTTCCACCGTCTTGTTCTGGACGTTCGGCGTGAAGAAGCCCCTAGTCGCGCTTATGCTGTGAGCCCTGGATTGCGGCAGACTTGCTTTACGAGCCCTGTAGATCTCGACCGGAAATCTATATGTCCCCCTCTCGAAATCGCCAGATCCTTCCCCTTTCTGGTAACTAGAACCGTGCCAGGAGTTACAGAGCCATTACCTTGGTGTGAGGGTAATTAACTTATAGTTAGGACGCTAGATGCCAGGGGCCCATTCAAGAGTCTAACGAGAGAGAGACTAGAAAACGCCAAGCAATGTACGGCCATGAACAGTAGTACCTTAGTCCCAAAACAGCCTAGTGGAAGCGAGCCCCCCATGAGGGGGAGGAAACAAAGGTCATGCTGACGACCATTCGTCCAAGATCGTTTCATAAATAAGGGTTTGGGACTGCGTGGAGTCTGCCTCTTAATTAAGTGCGTAGAACTCCGTTTTCTACCATTAAAGTAATGGAACTTACTAGAACGATTCACCCTTTCTGGATCCAGACCTTCAAGTTTCCGGTCAAAGATCGTGTTACGGAGAGTACGGGAGTGAGACTTCTGGTCCATTTTCCTGACCAATATAGATAAACCTCGGAAGGAAGTCCCTAACAAAAACCCTTTAATACTTCGCTTCTTGCATTGGTTCGAAACTCCAAAGATCACCTCTTTACTTCGCAGGAGGACCATTAGTCTTCTTAACTCGCCTTAGCTAGACTTTCCCTTCTCACTAGTCCCTGATTAGCAACTCATACATTGATTCTGAATAGCCCTATACTGAGGGGTAGGGCCTCCATTACTTAGTCTTATCACCCTTTTAAATTGCGAGCGGCGGATTAACGTTCCAACCGCCACGTCTTTATGCAGAAGTTTTTCCTCCTCTTACGTGACGTGAAACAACCTGTGATCCCGGCCTAGAGATAAGTATTTGCGCTGCTTCAAGTAAGCTTTGTCTATGTGTGTTTTGCCCTGCCGTCCTCCTCGCTGATTGAGGATGCTTAAGAAGAGAGGCCTTTTCCCCCGACTAAGATTATACCTGCCTTGCCGCTATCCACCCGCTCAGGCTCTCTTTCTGAGAAGCCGCAACGGGGGAACGTCGGAAAAGTAAGCCTGTTTCCCCCTTCTTCTTAGGTCGGCTGCAGAGAATATTTTTACATAATAATGACTACCCAATAAAACCTTTTAACACACAGCCCCTTCTCGGCGAGCTCTACTCGTATGTGTTCTACGCGTCGAGCGGAAAATAAAGGCTAACTTTCCCTTAGCACTTTCAAAAGGCACCCACCCATCCTCCATGACTGCGAAGTATATGATGATTTCTCTCTTTCGTGATTACTCTATATGTGTTTTTTTTTCGGATTACCTTTTACCCATTGTCCACGATTTTCAGGAGGCGATCCTGGTAGGTGAGTGCAGGCCTTCCGCCTTTTTCTTTGGTTTGGCGCAAGGTTCCACGGACTCTTTGGCTACCCATGGAACCCCTAACTTATAAACCAAGCTCTGATCCCATTTCTTAATACTCCGGGAACATTTCCTTTCGCGGCCTGTGAAGCATTCTAGTGAGATTAGGATTTACATTCCTTACCATTCTTGAAACATCCCATGCATTGTTCTTTTCACACAGAGGCTTTAGTTTGAAGGAGTTCTTACTCCTTCACCCCTTTTTAGTTTGCGTTTATTTCGTGTCAGACACACGTACCGCAGAAAGATTGAACTTAGGGGAGGTTTAGAATTTTCGATTGTATTTTTCTCTTCTCAAGGTGTTACACACGGACAAAGCCCCTGTCTATAGAGCCCCCCCATTGGGTCATCCCGCCTTTACCTCCCCCCGCTTGAAAATACGTAACCTGACGGCTCTTCTCCGCCCCAATTTTGCGGCGCATTAAATTTAATAGAGTCTTCGACGTTTCTTCCTAAGGAAGTCAGGAACCGTATCGACGAGTCCGGCGTTCTCGGTCAGGAGGCATCGGTATACATCTATCCCTTTCAGATTTTCTGTGGGTTAATCTACCAGCTTTTAGAAATAGGAGCACGCATCGGCTTTTTCATCAGTCTTCCAATTTTTCTATGGTCCCCCAACTAGCGTGTCGTAGAGTGAACGTGGCCCCAATTCACAGGAAATGGACCCCAATTCCCCACCAATTCTCTTTGCAGATACGCGTTCTGGACTCGGCGTGAGGGTCCCCGATCAATAGAAATTAGTGGATTTCTGATACCGGTCTTAGCAAGCCCAGTTCACCTTTACATAGGCCATTCCTACTCCGACAGATTGTGTCATACTGAGTCCTTTCCCCCTAGCCCCGACCCAGACTCTCCGTCGCCAGATTTGAAGATGATAGCTCTGGCAGTTGAAGAGAGGTACCTAGTCAGAATTTCAGTTACCTGACTTTTAACGTACGGTGGCAAATCTTTTTGGTCGCTTTTTCAAAAGTTGCAGGGCCAGGCCGATCCTCACGAACAAATAAAGCATCCCCCTCGTTTCTTCCGGACAAGCGATGCCGATTAATCAGTTACGCATTAGCCTAATGAAACTTCTAACACTGTATACTGAATCTCTACGATCCGACCCCCGTCCCCCAGAAGACTCACCGTTTATTTCTTAGTGCGTACCCCGCTCCCCACCATCAAAACCGTTTCTACGTTGCCTGCAGATCCAATCTGTCATAGCGATTTTCTGACCTCTTGATGTGGAAACTTTGTTAATACGCCCCGATGGATTCCATTTCTTTTTTTGGTTTCATTCGTTTTCATGGTTACCTCAGCCCCCCCCTCTCTGGCGTTCTCCCCAGTATTTCCCCCCGGTTTTTCTATTTTAAAAACCAGCGACGCACCGTTGCACTCAACCATCTGTGCCACTGCGATGCTGAGCTTTCCCTCAGTGCTTCTAAACTTTCTTTTGTGGGGATCCTCCTCTCTCTATTTCTTTCCCCTAGGTACCTCTAACTGCCGATGACCTACTTTTATCTCTACTGTTTCTTGTGATGATCAGCTTCCCTCCTGAAATTTGGAGTGTGGACACGTCGAGGTCCGTGAGCCTTTCGCTGCGCAAACCCCGTCCTTAATGCGCGAGGCTTTTCCCACTCTTCCCCCTCTAGTTTTGTTGCAGTGGATGGCTCTTTAACTCCTTCCACTACACAGACGGCTATTCTTAAGCTCTCTTCTTAAATTCCCTTAGCCGACCCCCTTCATTGGTTCATGTCCTTCTTCAATGTTTACAGTCATAGCCTGTCTCCCCCCCTTTGTGATGAAGACGTGGACTGTAGTATCTTGGATTTTATGATGTTCCCTGATGTCTTCGTCCCGCAGAACCAGGTCTCTATCTTCCCCGGGTCTGAATTATATCGCCCAGACGTGTTTTGTAGTCGCTGCGTCTCAACGGCGGTATTCTATACCCTCTTTGTCCTTAAAGCTCTTTTCATAGGTGACCTGGCGGTTGTTTTCGTTAAGTATGCGGCCTTTTGTCCCACTTCGTAAAGACCACCACGGTAGGTAGAGCCCTTTTCATAAGTAGGCCCCAAATCCGCTCCGGAAGAGCCCCCTCAGCCCAATTACTCGCGAGATTCTTTTCCCCCCTTCGGCTGTTTGTGAGACTGTAGAGCCGTCTCCTCCCCCCCAAGCGATCTCGCCCTCGATCAGAAGGTCGGTTTTCCTGAGGTACCTAGACCTTTCTCTCCATAAAATTCGAAGACCAAGCACGCCGAGCCTTTTGCTTAGCAGCCCAGCCCAAGGTTTTTTCATGGCCATGTTTCCTGCTGTTGGGTTGCCAATCTTCTCGAAAAGATCGCGTGCCCCTTTGGACGATCTATACTCCGCCTAGGTCTTTCTTGCAGGCTGAATCCCCGCGCGAAGGCCGAGAAAACCTACCTTCATAGAAAGAAGGCATGAAGACGAAGATCCAGCTTAGAGACCATATGGACGCCGTTAGGACACGCCCGAAGGCTTAGTCTCAATCGCACTCTCTGCGACAAATTTTAGGGACAGTTCCGACCTCAATCGTAGGTTCCTGGCCTCTTTTCGTCTTGAACTGATTATTCCCGTTTTTTTCTGTGGCTTTCCCATTTCGCCTCCCCCCTAATTTCGCTAGGTAGCATCCCCCAAGCTTGGAGGCCTCGCTGTTTCCACAGTTAGAGACCATCCCTCCTTTCCCCCGTTCCCAAGACCCGAGATTTTTAGAACTTCTTTTTTCTTCTTTGGTGAACACCCCCCTAGACCTCTTTTTCTTCCGGTACGAAGAAGGCCAAACCCCCGTATATCATCGATTCTCTTCCCCTGTTCTCTCCTGCAGGTTCGTAGTGGTCTTCGCCCCGTCTCTCAAGGTAGTTGCCATTGAGGAATTCCATCTGTTCCCTTTTTCAAAATGACCTCTCTTCCCCTTTTTTCTCGGTTATATGTTCATGATTGTCCCTTCAACCAGCTTTCAGCGATATTGCACCTTGACCCTTTTTTAAAATGCTTCAGACGCCCTCCCCCTTTGACGAGCGACTAGGGCTAGTATTTGCCCTTGTACCCTCATCTCCTGCCCCATCCGTGAAATGTGAACAATTTCGCCCGTTCTGACGAGATCTCTCCGTCTGACTTTTTTTGGTCGCATGGTTAGAGATAAAGTCGTTCTTCGTTGGAGTTGTATTTTTTCCTTTTTTTTTTTTGGTTTGAGCTTTTTAGCGCCCTTCCCCTGCGAAAACCTTTCCGTCCCGCGGCGATACTCCGTAGAAGATGATCCTTTCTTTTGACTCGCGATGTGATTTTTTGAATTTTTGGCCCAGAGGCCTGACCCCCACTTTACTAGCCCCCCCCATAGACCCTCTAAGCGCTTGCCTGTGGTTGCCTAGTGAATCGAACCATGATGAGCCATCGTAATGCTAGTCGAGAGAGTTCCTTGAACCATTTGAATCTTGTCAGGCCCCCAACAATTTCGGTCCGTCCGTCAAGAAGCATTTCTCTGTCGTCACCCCCAAACCCTTTTCCTCAATTTAGTCGGTGCCCTTAAATTGAGATTTTTAGTCCGCGGATCTGCTCCTGTTTTTCCCGTCACTCACCCTTGATTCCCCACCGATTAACTATAGTCCTCTTTCCCCCCCTTTTTTCCGCCCTGCGGCTACCCCCGTGTACTACGAAGAAGGGCAAGTCTGTTTACCTAAGCCAATCTCCTGCTCGGAGTTAGAATGGCGTGCATTTTCGAGAAAGTGCACGTCTCTTTTTAGAGCCTGACACCTCTCCAGCGAAGAATTCCAAGCGAACGATTCGTGAAGCTCGAGGTTTGAGAAACGCTCCCCCCCTGATTAGTCCCCAGTGTCTGTTGATGGGGTTTTCATCCTGGGCCTCGAAGGAAAGCTATTCAATTTCCCATAATCCAACGTAGCTTCGAGCCGGAAGAGTTTACCTCTTTCCTGTAAGACTTCCTTGCTCCCCCATGGACTCGTGACGAAGGTCCCAAGTTCTTTTACACCCACCTTCATGATTTACAAGAAGGCATTATAATCTTCCTTTCAATAATCGTGTTTGTTTTAGAGATATCCCGTGACTTTTTTTTGTTCTGCCCCTCTTTTTCTGTTTAAACCCCTCCCTTCCCCTTTTTTTCAAACGAAATTTGGAGACGACGTTAGCTCCCCCCCCCTTAAAGGGTCCTTCCTGCCTATTAGCCGTGTGTCCCTCCTCGTTTAGGAGGAATTTCGACCATTCTTTATGTCTTAAGCGGCCGCCGTAATGACCCCTACATTCACCCCTGGAAATGACCCTCTTAGCTGTTTGGACCTCTGACCTGCCTATTTCTCTGGCCTGTTTACCCTTAGCGATTGAAATCTACGTAATCGCTATCTCGTTTTTTTTGAGTGCCTCAGAAATCCAAGTCACACATTCGAGAATACGCCAGATTTTCGGCTGAAGAAGATTGACCGTTGAGTAGTAGAGTTTTTTCTTCACCGGAGAAGAATTGCCGTCAGGACCTTCGAATAAGTCATCCCGTCCCCCCAGTACTATTTTTACCCTTCTAGTGTAACATGGATATCACCCCCCTACTATAAGCCCTTATTTTTCTCGCAAAGTACGCAATTTCTCTCTGTGGTGTTTTTCGTATACGACCGTCCCCCCTTCCCATGGTTTTGCTGACTCCTCCGAAGAGTGTGAGTATGCAATAATAGGGAGATCCTTCCTGTCAACGATCTAAGAGCACACTATGATCGCCAGCATTTCCATCTGAAAGTGCCAACCCTTCAAAAGGTATGATCTAAGATGGACTGTCCTTTCTCACCGGTCGCTTTACCGAAGCGTTACAGCCTGCAAAGTCTCAGCATCTTTTTTCCCACAACTTCTCCAGGCGCGGAATTTTCTCCAGAGGGCGATGTGTAGAGCTGTCGACTTTTTGGCACCCTCAAGGTATTAAGCTTCTTTGAAGCGACGACAAGGCTCCCACAACATAATTGACCCTCCTTGAAGAGCAGCTCTAAAGTATGAGAGTTGTTGGTGCCCTACTGGCTTTTCTTCGGCTTACGGTTCCCAAGGTTCACTTTATCATCCACGTTCTAGGTAGGACGTAACCTGTGCCCGGAGGCTATTCCCCCGTACCAGAGTTTTTTGTAGGTTTCTGTACCCCCGGTCGTCCCAGCTTTTTATTTTCCCCCCTCCACTCAGAAAATCCACTCTGCTTTCCCCTCTATCTTACAGCTTAGAATTCATTTTACCCTTCGAGGTTTGTACGATACTATATTTTTGACCTTCGGAGCGGACGGACAACCTTCCGAGTGCTCTCTTATTCCGGTTTTTTGTCGTTTCAAGAAGCATCTCTCCCCTTATCCCCTGTCTTTACTTGTTTTCAGCAACACTACGTCCTACCTCTTGCTTATCGCGTTTCTTTGGGCTATCTTCGATGGCCTACCCCTTGATGTAACAACCTAGCGGCACGACACTCTTTTGTCTCAGCGACATGTAGGCGTTCCTCTAATCACCGACTCCTGTCCCCTCGGACATCTTAAATAGTTTTACCTAAGATTCCTTTCGACTTCAATAAAATTTTCCAAGAGCGCTGCCCCTTTTCTTCATTTAGGTTTATTTCGTTCCCGCCAAGAACTCCCAGACGCTTCCTGCGTCCTTGAGTCCGGTTCATAGGACTTCGCTAGGTTCTAGTCCGTTGTGTTGTAGCCTCTTTTCTCGAAGTAATGCTCGGAGCCCCCCCCGAACTCGGTCCTCCGAGGCCCTTCCCCCCTTAATCAGGGACCCCCCGACTTCGGGGGGTTCGTCTTGGTCACACACATCCCCGGCCCTGGACCTCTTCCCCCCCCCTCGAGAAGACTCTCTTTTCGCTTGTTTCCCGTGAATATAAATCTCATCCTTTTTTTTTTTGGGCGTTTTCCCGTTTCGTAAGTCTATGTTGAACCGGCCAACGGTTTTTCCCCCCGCCGATAGAGATCGATTGGTCGGTCTTGCCCGCACCCTCCCTATGTTCTACCCCAGTGCAAGTATATCGCCTGCGGCCTTCTTCGAGGAAGTCCGCATACCCTTTCTCGTTAATGCCCCCATGTCCGTCCACGCCCGGTGTGGTCGCCTTTACATCCTTTCAAGGCCTCCTACTTCCCCCCCCCCTCCCTACTTCTACCTCGCGGCTGCAGGTGCCCCCCCTTTCTCGCCGCCCATTCGATTGCCGCCCTTCGCCCCTGTCTTGCTCTCTCGCAGATCCGGACCCCGGGATCTCTCCTTTCTGGCTTTAGTACCTCCCGGTCCCCCATTCATCAATCCTGAAGTTAGACGTGGGATTCTACCGGGCATTCCATCTCGCAATGTGTAGAAAGTATAGTGTGCCTCTGACGAGTTTCTTGCGTCCAGCTTCTTTTCGGTCGTAATGGACTACGCATCTAGTCGAGATATGCCCCTTTTCGTCCCCTTTGCATTTCGAAACTATCCATCAATCATTCCCAATCAAGCTAGGAGAAGTTGCGGCTAATCTTCGGCATAACAACTTCCTTTCGATGGTGTTGTGCTCGCGCTCTCTTCCTCCTCAAATCTAGGGCCTCGAATGAACTGAAATCCCCCCCATTTAACACAATAAGTGTTTTTTGGAGATATCTTCAAGCCATTTCGTTCCCCCCCGGTGACACATAAGTGCGGACTCTGCTAGATCCTTACGTTGCTCTTAGATTACTTTTAGCCTCAGCCATTGGAAGAGAGCTTTCGTCGAATTTTTATGGTTGCATTCGACCCGAAAAAGCCGGGCCATGCATCGTCCCAGTCGTCGCTTGATTCTTCCATGTAATTATGAACACACCCAGTTGCCGCCCCTACTCCCGGACCCTCCCTGTACTGCCTCCCCCTGAGAGAGACCGCTGTGGACTCTTTTTCTGCACCTTCCTCCTCATCTTTTGATATGGTGCCGTGTCGTCAGGGCTTTAGAGTCTTTGCTTTTTGTTTTTGTCACGTTTCCCCCCCCTGATATTTACTATAAGAGAATTGGGCGACTTTTGCACTTTTTTCCGCAAGTTGTCGGCCTCCACCCATTTTTATCCTTCACCAGTTAATTTTATCGGGAGGGAGGGTTTTAGTATGTTAGTCCTTGCGCAAAGGATGTTTTTTCCCCCCCCGTAAAACCCACGCCGTTGGGCACTACCTTGAAACCTGTCAAATCTCTGCCTGTTAGTATCCTCTAGCTCTTATATTCTAGCACCATTGCGAGGAGATAAGTTGTTGTCGACGTACTATTGTAGCGTCTTCGCATGCGAGAGACGATCCACCTCAGAATGACTTTTTTGACGAGACTAAGTGCCCCTTTGTTTCTCGCTCAACAAGTCTGTCGATTCTACCAATCCCTGGCATTAGCCGTTCCTCCTCGAGCGCTTAGAAGGTTTGTTGATGTTGGCCGTTGATTGGGTCCCGCTCAATGAGAGCCCTCTGTGAAGACTTCCTTCTGGATTCCTTCTACGCTCTTAGGTCGAGAGCATGCCCGGTCCCCCAAGCGCTAAGTCGCGCAAAAAGTGACAAGAGACTAGTCTGCCCATTATGCGGCGCATTCTTTCCGCGTGGAACCGCCTCTTCGGTGCGCCAGGCGTTAGGCCCCCAGATCTTATAGTATAACCCTAAAGACATATAGAACTTTCCCTTTAGCAGAAATCGCTTGTGCAAGCTTCGCTTCTTTTATCTGAGGTGTTCCCGGTTGGATTCCATTGGAACCGAATTGATGTACGTTTATTTTTCCCAAATGGCTGTCAGGACCGGCCTCCTTTCAGTAGACTTTTCTCCCCCAAGCCACTATATAACACGCGTCTCTTAACGTCTCCTGCTTTGCGAAACGTCCCTTTTTTCCCCCTCACAGTTGCGTCCGGTGCCGCCTGCAAACAACCCGGTCTCCTCTTCCCTCGCTCGCTGGTAATTTCCCTCTTCCTAAGTCGTTAGACTTTCGGCCCCACCTTGCGCTCGTAAGGTATTCACCGTCTCCAGCTCACAGAAATTCCCTCTGTCAAGAGACGCTCTTCTGGTTTCGATTTTATGGTGATTGTCCTTCCAAAAAGGATTTAATCCCCGGGTTAGAAACCACTCTTTTGAACGTTCAACACCGCCAAGCACACCGGTTTAAGGCTCATATCCTTTCTTTCTCTAGACTCTTGCCGTGTAAACCTATCCGCCGACGCACCATACCCCGTCTACACCTCTCCCAAGATGCGAAGCTGCCCCGATCTCCAACTGCGGATTTTTTTTTGGAGCCCTGTTCCTGTATTCACTATCTTTGTCGTAGGGACGAGTCCCCCCTGAACTTAGAGAAAATATCCCTCGTCAGCCCTGAACTTTTGTTCATATACCCTATTGTACTTTTTGCGGACTCTGAGAAAGCGGCGAGCCCCTCCCTGCATGTAGTCTCTCCCGAAGCCCGTGCAGTCTTTTATTGAAGGAGACGGATCCCCCGACTTAGAGCGTCGAGATTCCCTTTTGAACTAAGGTGCTCCCTTTTCGACCGTGAAAAACCCCCGTGCGTCCATCCCCCCCTTTACAGGTCTCGTGCAATCACCAAAAACCCGGCTTTCCCCACCATGGCGTCCTGAAGTCTTCTAACTATGCTGTCGTTCGTCTTGGTTGCGTCTCACTTTTGGGTGTTCCCTTGGGGAAAAGGGATCTACCCCTATTTTTTCATATAGAGTATTCCAGTCCGAGCCTCCCCCGGCCGGTGAAACCTTTACCCCCGGCTCGTGAAGGCTTCCCCTTCCCCCCTCACCCACGTCATTTCCCGCGAGGATGCGCCATGGGATTGACCCTGCAGAGCCCCCCCTTCTCGTTCTATCCCTCTCAAAGCTCGACTGTCAGCTTACGAATCAGCGCCCAGAAGGCCTGGAGGTTTTCCGTTCCTCTATTTTGAAGCGCCGATGGTTTGAGGAGTTTTTTTTTCCCCCTCTGAAGGAATCTCCTGCCATTAAAGATACCAGAGATAGCTCAAGCAGGAACCCGAATGTCTGCCCCCCCCCTGAAAATTTCTTGCACCCATTGCATATTTTGCTACGTTACTTGGAGGTAAAAATTCCCCTCCCTCTAAAAGTGCCAGTATCATTTTTACTTACTAACTTTCTTTTGCTTGTCGGCATAGAAACATGATTCCGGGGTTGTGGTTTCTCCGACGTGTTTACCCATACGAATTGTGACAGAGAGCCCCAACATGCAAGTTGGTGACCAGAGCTCATTGGTTACCTTTACAGGTCTTCGTTCTCGCGGTATAGATCTAGTGAGTCGAGCGGCCCCTGACTTCTCTCCGTATTCGAGTCCCGGCATGACCCTCCCTCCAACAAAAATCTTGCAGTCTCTTGAGGTTTTCTTCCCTTCATCCTTCTCTGCTCGACAAATTCCGTGTGAATATCCTCCGTTGGAATCGAATTCTTGTCCCTTTTCCCTCTCTCATGCAACGCCCCATTCCTGAGAGATTAGACGAGATTTTTAGGTTCTCCCCGCCTCACATTGGCATTCTCCTCCGGTAAAGTCTCCGACATTAGGGGGATGATCCTTTTACTATGACTCCTGCTTTGGATCATCCCTTTCGTGTGTAGCGGAAAACCCCACAACACGTCGAAAAGCCCCCTAGCGACCCTGTTCTTCTCTCGTCGAGTACGCCATTTGGGCAGAGTTTGGTTGGTGCTGCAGAGAAGAGATATTCCTTTTCGGCTTACAGTCGCCGGTCAGTCTACCACCTTTCTATATAACTCAGTGTCACCGCAAGCGCGTGCCGGCTCCGCAGTCGGAGGGCTGTCGCGCTCCTTCCCTTTAGTCCCTCACGGCCACGCTAGTTTCCGTATTTTCGCCGCGGAGACTCGTTATGGAGTAGCCGTTCACAGTTTCGCCACCATTCACACCGCTATCTTCAAACCACAATTTCCTCTTGTATTAGAAGCTGTTTACGCGTTCGCTGACTTTCCGAGACGGCACCCTAAAGGATACACCCCCCCACCGATCTTTCTTGTCGCCCCCCCGCCCCCCTCCGACGCATTGTCCGAGTCCGTTTCAGGATGCTGATTGCGTTGAGCGTTGATCCACGATGTGGTGAGGCGTTCTGCGTATTCAAGGTCTTTGCCGAGGATTGCTTTAGGAACCATTGTCCCGTTGCTGCAGGTACGAAAGGGTTTTAACCCCCGGTTCTGTGTGTTGAAATGCTTAATTTGTTGCCTCCCAATCTCCACCCCCCTCTAAATTCTCACCACAGAACTCCTTCCCCTTTCGTCCTCCCTGGGGGCATTTCCTGAATGTTCCTCCCCCCAGGGGCGCCTCTCTCCTCCTAGCGAACATTAGAGATTGATCTCTCTTTTTGCAGGCGTTCTAAAGAATCCACTAGTTGGAGTACGTTTTTTGTTTTCATTCACCCCTACTGAATGACCGATTTACTATCAGTTTCGGGTCGGACAGGCTTTGTCCGTCTTAGCCCGGGGCACTCAAGCTGGAAGCCAATCTTTTGTGAATCCCGCGAAGCCATTATGCCTCCGGGACGCGCGGTAATTCCCTAAAGTAGACACAGTACAAGACTTTACGCCACAAATAAGATTTGCATGACCTCATAAATTTCCTCCGCTGTTTTTCTGTTAGTTCTCTCAATTAAGAAGTTTGATCCTAACTCCTTCTTCGTGCCGAATCTTAAAAGCCTATTACCCCTGAATTTCATGAAAGGTTCCCTTTTTGGTTTTGTGTCCGCTTCCCAGATCCTTTTGCCCGGAATGCTACTCTCATTCAAGCGTTCCCTCCAGGGACCTACGGCGTTTTTTGTCCTCTTTTTTGCCCCCCCCAACATGCCTTAAATGACCCCCTATAATCTCTTCCTCTTTCACTGCGTTTCGAATCGCCCAAGTGGGGCGTGCCCCCCCCGGATACTTCGACTTGTAAGACCTGGCGCCCCTTAGGATAGAAGCTCTCTAAGATTGGCCCTGATATGGCCTATATACGCGCCAGCATCCGTCTTTCTCGCCAATTGTCAAGTGCTCTCATGATACTTCCGGCCGCTGTTGACGGCCATATCAATTCCTACTTAACGGTAGACGTGAAATGCCCTGTCCTGTTTTCCTAGCGCCATCCTCCTTCCTCCCTCCCACAACATTCCCTCTCTAAGAGTCTTTTTCAAACCCGTTCTCAGATCATACCTTTTTGACTTCAACGTCCCCCCTTTTCGTATCTTATCTATCTCCGGACACCTCACTCGAGTATCACATTTGTTTGTCGGGTAGACGACTGCAAAATTCCACTCCTCTGTCTTCCTAGACCCTTTTCATCTGCAGTGTACTGGCGATTGCCTGGAAAAGTTGGATGACTGCTTTTTCTATTGTGGTCGGTTCGTTCATCACTACAAGGGTTGGACTATTGCCGCTTTCGTTGAACCCCAGATCCCCAGAAAATGTACCGCAACACCTTTCTATACCTTCGTTAAAGGGAGGCGCGTATCCTTGACGATCTGATCAATTCCTCATGTTTTTTTTTTTTTCGCCCTGCGCTTCCCGGATCTTCACATCGGTTTCAAGAAAGTGACCACGCTCCCCCTCCCCTCTTTTTTCCTCCTGCCTCCTGATATGAGCCGCATTTCGTCCAACCGTCTCTGCCGAGAGCATCTCGACTCAGGCGAACGCGGCCTGGAAGATAGAGAATCATCCTTCCATCTGAGCAATGAGGATTTTTCATGTTATAGGACCCTCACTACAAGTTTGCACCCCACCGAATGGAGCGCTAGCGAGTCCCCATGCACGATCTTTGGGTGTTGGGGGACCCCATCGGCCGCCCATGTATCTGCCTTGCAAGTTATGACAGGTTTCCCCCTGCCTTGGACTTCAGTCGAGCTACATTGACTCTGCTGGTGCCGATGCGAAACCCATCACACGTGACTTCTCTTCTTCGGTCCCTTATCCCCCCCATCTCTCTCTAGCCAGTGGGCCGTGCTAGGAGAAATTCTGTTTTTTCGTTTATTTCACTGAAGACTTCCTTCCCGTTGGTTGTTTTTTTCTTTGGAGGCGGCATGCAACACCTTATTTTCACGTGGTCACCTCGTCCTCTATGCGACCTTTAACATTCGTCGTCCAAGACTCTCTTCCTCCTCGGAATTTATCCAATTTCCGGCTCTTAAAGTTGAGCTCTCCTCTAGAGGTTACGCCGTGAGAAGACAATCTCGATCGAGCTTAGAAGAAGTTGCACCCCCCCTTTGTATGCGTTCATTCGGGTTTCTCCGCCAACAGTTTCTATTTTTCTGCCTTCACAGAATTCCGCTCCGTTTCTCTGCGAGACGTGGGGGGTTATTGGGTGCAAGAGCGCTAGTTCCCCCCTCACGCCTTTGCACCGATGCAGGTTTCAGGCCTCGGCCAGTTGGGATCCTGATTTGTCGGCACAATTTTAGAGACCCTTTTTACCACCCCCTCATAGACATTTCCGCACCCGAGTCCTCGCCGATTTCGACGTTCTTTCTTCCCTTGCGTTCTGAGACGCTTCTTCCGACATTATCCCCCCGCAAATTTAGGTCGTCGCCTGCCCCCCTTTTGACTCTCTTCTTTGTATTGCTGGGGTATGACAATTGCGACGTTCTTGCTTCCTTTCGGTGAGTCACAGTCGCGCTTGAAAGAGTTCTGACAGCATATACTACGTTAGCACCCCCCCCCACCACACCCCCCCCCCCCCACGCGAAACCTGTCTGCGTTTCTGTGAAAGAAGTCATTAAACGATATTCTGAGTGATTCTCTCCCCCAACCCGCTTCTCGCTTTCCTGTTACTAAAGGTGATTTTCTTCGCCCCAAGTCGCCGCGAAGGTTGCAAATGGCTCGCAGGGAAATGTACCATAGGTTAGACCCCCTTCTCTCGGCGTTGTTTTTGGTCCTCTGCATGATTTGAGTCCCCAACCTCTTACTCAACGTGTCGCCACCCCTGAGACACCGGCTCCGAGACCCTGCCGAAAAGCATTTTGAGAGAATATAGGGCATATCTTCCTATCCACTAAGCCCGCCCATCCAGGTGAGACCTGATTTTTTAATTGTTCTATAAGGAAGCCTTCTGCTCCCCCCATGCTTGCTATCGTTTTTTGGACTTGTACGAAGCTTTTGCTTTGACTGACCTTTCTCGAAACAGACCCCCCGCTTTTTTTCTCGCACGCTTTTCCGATTTGAGTGTTGCCCTCTTGATTTTTTCTCCTTTTCGTAGCGTTGCCCCCGCCGCCTTCCTCCGAACGGCTCAGAAGTGCAGGGGTGGACTCGTTTTCAGATCCCTGTCTTCCCCTTTCCGCGGCGATTCTCCTCCGATTTTATCGCCTCTAGTCGCCCGGAACACGCTCTTCTTGTAAGAACTTCAATCCTTTTCTATTAATAAACCCCAAAGTCTCTCCCCACCCTGGCGGTTCCCTCGTCAATCGCTTGATCCCGATGCTTCTCGCTTTGTTTTCTTCACTCGAACTTCTCACCCCTCGGCCAAGCTTATTGCCGCCTCCAGTCGTTCGCGTTCAACGCGTTTCCAGGCTGCGGCCTCCCTCCCAATCGCGATTCTGAGCATGCGTGCGCGATCTGAATTCCCCTGTAGAGCGAGCCGCCCTTTAGATTAAGCGACGCCTTTTTCCCCCCCCGGCCCGTAGGAAGCTTCGGTGCTCTCGACATCTACTCTCTGACCCTGGGAGGCGGGTCATTAATGGAATAGTACTGAGTCTCCGTTCATTGCATAGAGAACCCTCCCTCGAGAATCAGACCTCGGGGACCCGCACCCGGTCGGCGTTTCTCACTTCCTTTGCGCAGAAGGAAAGCGGTCTGGTCAACACCTCCCCTTCGAGTCATTATTTTTCCCCCTCATTTGTGTTCTATCGACCCATCTCCTTTTAGTACCATTCACTTTTACAAAGAAATTGAGCCTTTTCCGAAAAGTCCTTCACGTTTGTAAAGCTCCCTTTATGCGTAAAGACTGGTCTCTCGTTCGGAGGATCAGATAGGTGTCCTCATTCCTGAACTTTATCTTAACACGTTAATGACCCGACCTTCCCCTTCCACCGTGGAGGAGCTTAGATTTTAGAATGGTTTGTTGAAAAAGAAGATTAATATTGAAGTAACCTTACTTAAATCGTCCGCAGTTCTCTTTTGTTCTTAAGACTGCCTCTCTTTTCGTTTTTAAGCCAATGCTAGTCAAGAGATATCTGATTGTTCGGCTTCCCTCCTTTTTCAATTTTAGGTTTTTGCTTCCATCCGCCGCCGTCCTGTGATATCCTTCCCATGACGGCCCGTTTCTTCCTTCCTTCTGCGTGACTGAAAACTGGCCTTAGCTACTCCAGAATTGCGGTTCCGGCCCCGTCCCATTTTCTTCTCCTGGTTGGGGTTCATAGTGCCCGCACGCGATGCTTGTTCTGTACTTAGTTTGAGCGTTTTTTCCCAATTCCGCGCTCTAACTTTACCTTTTTCGTACCTTAGAGCTCGCACTGAGAGAGTTGCGATTCCGCCTTCTGCCCTTTTCCGCGTGCCAAATCTGCTTTCCCTGCCGCGGTCTACAGTTCGTCTGTTCGCTTTTCCATGAAGTTTTCCTTGCACAACTCCCCCCCCAATCGATTTTCAATCATTTCGCGGCTAGAGCCCCTTGCGTGTAGACTGTTGACTTTCGACCGAAAGGCTAACGTCTTCTTTGAGAGCCCCCAGGCTCCCCCCCATCATAGGGTGTTGACAGAGAACTGCTTCCGTCTTCTCTTTAGATGTCTCGGCCTTTTGGGAGGAGGGTTTTAATTCCCTTCCGAGGAGGAGTGTTTTCCGGTTTAGGCGGTCGTGTGTGTGATTTTTTTTTAACGCGTACCGTCTTTTTGTGACAAATCATTCGTCCTCCCCTATAAACCACTCCTCTTTTCTCGTTAGATGCTTTCACATTGAAGCGATTCTTAATTTGCTCGATTGTCCCCGTACCTTAGTCGCGAAAACATTGAGCGCTATCTATTACAGGTTTTGCGGGTTCTACAGAACAGCCACTGATCTTCGTGGAGGTCCGTTTTTCCCAAGCTCCTGCCTCTCGCGGTTTTTCTGTCTACTTATTGTTTATGTGCCTAGACTTATGGCTACCGTGTTCTCGATGGTCTAGCCCTGACCAGAATTAGCCGCCAATTTCCTTCCCTCCCGCCCCCGCCATGTCACGCCTTACTGGTATCCGACTCCGATGTAGAATTCCCCCCTACCAATTTTTCGAGCCAGCATGGATTTTCTCCTCCTGTCTTCGAACTAATCCTTCTCCCTCTTCGTCTCTAAGAGGAAAGATCGCTTGATGTCAGGATATTTATGGGTTGGTCCCCTCTTGTTTGTCCCCTTCGCTCTGGGTTCTTCGCAAGAAATCTGCTTTTTGATTGGCAGCGTCCATCCCGCAATATTTCTCCTTTCGCGTGCTCGCGGGCGCTTTGCACAAAAATTTCCGGGCAATTGCCACACCTTCCCCCCCCTTGCTTCTCGGACAGTCCGGGTCGATACAATCGATTTTCATATACCTGCGAAGTATTTTCCCCCTACCCTTAGGTCCTCTTTAGAGTGGCGGATCCCCCCTTCTCGTTTTTTTTCGCCCGCCCACTATGTGATGTCACAGCTGTGTCGGCCTTTGATTCTCGCCTAGTCCTGCGATATAGACTTTTCCTCCGTTTTCCGCGTTAGCCGCACCCGACAGGTGTCTCTTTTTAAAGCAGTTTTCCCTGCCTCCATAAGCCTCCCCCACCCCCCATCCAGGTCCCTGTCCCTAGCAGGGTCGCATTACACCCGGTCCTCTCTAGATTCGCAATTACATGACACCGGCCCTAAACCACTTCTGCTTTTTAGCTATCTGACACCGTCAAGACCTTAGACCGTTCTTTTCACATCGACCCATCAACTCCCTCTTTGTCCGTATGGTCGATAATGGAGAGTCGGCCATTCTTCTTTTTTTCCCTTGTTGAATCTCCTAGGGCGGCAATTGTGTTAGGGCTATTTTCGGCGGCATTTCTTCTTACTAATCGTTTTCTCTTCATTGTCGTTTTATGACTCTTTCACCCCCGCGGCGACGCTGCGGAGAGGTTTTTTCGTATGGATACCTCGCCTGTCTAGTCGATGCGCCCTTCCCCTCATTTGTCCCCCCCCGGAATGATGACCCCATATCTCTCTTCTACTTCCGTGGGTTGTTGTGTGTTTGCTTCGATTTTCTTATTTCTTCGGTGACCCCCTGGCCTGAGCGATCTTAGCGCGGGCCCCAGATATTTTTTATCCCGTATCGCCGGGCATGCGCGTGCCCCCTTTTTCCCTCCCCCCGTTCTGTCTTGTTTCATGGTCGATGGTTCTCATTCTACGCAGCGGCATAGTCGAGCTGCTCGAATGTTATCCTTCTCCCACAATCTGGCCCGCCCTCGGCATAGGCAACGTCAGCATCGCCTTCATACCCCTTGCGCCCGAGGCCCTCCGTGGAGCTGTTCTTTCAGCTCTTCTCTCTTCTGCCGATGTCGTCGACCGACTGAAAGTTGACCGATCTATGCAGTTTTGTTATCCTGATCTCGTTTTTTTACGTCTTGTTTTGTGGAAGCTACCCTTTCGTGCTTAGAGACAGCATGGTCTTTCTATCGTTTTCGATTTGGTTTTATTCTTCTTTTCGATTCAAACGGTTCCCGCCACGCTCTTTGTCCTTTAATTTTCACCCCCCTCTTTTTTTCAAAAGTCGTCTATCGAAGGCCCTCCTTTCCTCACATGGCGCGGCCTTTCTATCTACCTTGGATATCTGTTCGCTCCTGTTCGGATCCCGATTCATCCAATTTCGGTATAGAGAGCGCGCCGCACTTTTTTTTGCCTGCGTCCTATCTTTATTCCTTCACCGATTTGTTCCGACCCCCCCCTCGAGCTACCGGAAGCCTTATATCTTTCCCCTTGTTGTCATTTAAGGACAGTTTGTTTTTCCCCAATCGCCCGTAGCCCCTCGCCTTCTGTCCCCCCGTCTTTTTTACCCGGCATCCGTCTCAGGGGGGCAGACTTTCCTCCTCGTGCCGGACAATTCCGCAGACGTGGACCCCCTCCGACTACCCTCTCAGGACCATTCCGCAGTTTTCGTGGCGTCGCCGAAAGTGATCTTTCTGAGAAGAGGCGTGTCCCCGTTCCTACCTCGAGTGAGAAAAAATAGTTTACCCTTCTCCCTCTTCGGTAGGTCCTCGTCTTCTTACGGTGGCAGGAGGGCAATGAAATGGCCGACGCCTCAGAGGTCGAGACAAGGCTACCCCGAGCCATGTCTTTCGAAGTTCGAGCACATAGCAGCCTCCGCACCAGACACAGAGCTATGACATCTTTGTTAGTGGATTATCCGTCACCCTACCTCCCTCTTAGTATGGATTGTTTCTCCTTTGCAACAACTTATATATCTCTTAGGAATGTTTTTACCGACAAAGACGGCCGTATTGATTGTTTTCACCACTCTACTTACTGGTCCCGCGCAGTCAACCCAGTTTCCACCCATTGAGTTCCCCTCAACAGATCGGCGGATGCTTTTTTGGGAATGAGTCCGAGCCCTGTGTAAGGGAACCCCCCCACACAAACCCAAAAAACCCTCCCGATAATCCCCGGGTCGCCAAAAACCAAAGACCCCCTGTCCAAGACGCCCCCCACCCCTCAAAGGGAAGTACGTTTCGACCCCCCCATCATTTGGGATATCATTGAACCTTTTTCACCTAATCCCTAGTCAAAATAATCGATCGCTCACCTGCGCTGAGCTCCTTGGTCTCTTTACATTGAGTTCTTTGTGGTGTCTTCCCTCGGTAGGAGCTCACGTAGAGTATCTTAGAAGAGCTACTGAATCGTCTGAACATATTCCAAGAGAGAAATCCTCCCTCCTGTATGAACGGTGTTTTGGGATCGCCTCTTTGTTCTCTTTTTGAGAGACTTATGGTCACTAGTCTCAACCTCCGACCTTTCCCCAAAAACCCAAATTTACCCCCCCCACCCCACCCAAAAACCCCCCACAATCCCCCACCCCACCACCCCCCAACCACAACCCCAAACCCCTAGCCTCCGACGTCCAGCTGCATCCCTTCAATTTTGCTTGGGACTGACTCGTTTTGAGATGAGGCGTCTCCTCTCTCCGGAGAGGGAGATTTTCGGTGCCTCTTCCTGTTTCTTTTTTTGCCAAACTACCTTGGTTTTCCAAGTGACGCATCGTCTTGTATCGTCTATTCCCCCACACCACTTCTCTCCCAATGCTTTACTTTTAGCAAGCACCTCGCACGACGGAGGATCGCCCCCATGGGTTTAAAGTACCCTCTAATTCTTATCCCTCGGATGCATCAGCGTCTTCTCCCCTGTCTGAGCCCTCTGCCCTCAGTGACCCCAGGAGCCTAAGATTGCAGGCCCCCCGTCCCAGGCGCCCACATTTCCCCCCCCATCGCGAGGAGCGCGCATTTGTTTCTCCTTTTCTGTGTTCGAACCTACCCGAGTTTCTCCTAGAAGGAAACGTCTTCTCCGTATTTTCCTCTCCCTCTCCCGGCAGAGAGTCCTCCGACCAAGCTCACGCGCCTTGTCTTTTTGCTTCTTGCCATTCCGTGAAATGTGAACCTCCCTCAGTCATTGACTAGCGCACTAGACTCTCGAAAGTCCAGGGCCCCAGAACGGTTATAGTTACCATTTTCTCGTGACAGAATTTAACATTTTTGAGCTGTGATTTTTCCCCGTCATTCTCCCAATTACTT
>Ga0179591_1275213_pt1 | contig 21662 bp, 29 predicted proteins | sample CZOMad2_1_08_16f_FD_182891 | JGI IMG/M metagenome (GOLD analysis project Ga0179591, IMG submission 182891) | Vadose zone soil fungal communities from Angelo Coast Range Reserve, California, USA - CZOMad2_1_08_16fungal (PacBio error correction) | ecosystem: Environmental > Terrestrial > Soil >... | reverse complement strand
TTACCCACCTTATACAGGACTTATTGTTGTTTTTTTTCCCTCGTTACTAAGGCCTTCCCAATTTAAGTTTTGCATGTCCTCTTTCAATCGGGTGGCTAACCTGCTCCCCGCTGACGTGTGTTTTAGAAGTCCCCGTACCTTCACTTATTGTATGGGGCCCAGCCAAAATTTCCACTTGCTGACTCATTTTTTTTCTGCCGAACTCTTTTTTGACTTCCCCACTAAGTATACCCCTTCGCTTTTTAACGGCAACTAAGCTCACCCAGGTGGTTACAACTGTTTAACGCTCGGCCACAATTTTTTATTTTTCCTGTTTTTAAGACCTTCCCCCCTTTTTTTTCCCTTTTTCCTTCCTCTACTTTTTTTGGAAAAAGAAAACCACTCTTTTCCCCTTCCTTCACCTCTCGGATTCAGAACCTTCTTGTTGTCCCCACGTTTTTTTTTTTTCTTTTTTTTTTCTTGTTAGAGCCAATGTCAGAATTCTCTTGCCTTCCCCAACTTGAACCCCCACCCCAAACTTCCTCTTTTTCTCCTCCCCGTCTCAACCCACTTACCTGGAGTCCTCTTCACCCTATGTCTTTTTTTTTTTGATCCCATCAACAAGTTTGAATTTTTTTTCCCTTTCTCCTTTTTTTGAGCTTTATTGTTTGAATGTTTGAAAGTCCCTTCGGCCACTCGCTGACCCCTACTACGGAGGGTATCCTGTGACTTACAGTTGACTTGGATTTCTTTTTTTCAAGTTATTCGACCTTTATTTTTTTTCCCCCTTCGAGGAAATTCTCCTGTTTTCAGGAACCACTAAAGTATTCTCCCCCTTTACTTTTATTTTTTTGTTTTTCGATTCAAATCTAAGTCAGGCACTCAGTACAGTGGGACCGGTCCTTATATGGGACACATGGAAAGAAATTTTTTCTAGTTTTTAACAAAGACCTTCCCCGTCTTCGCACCCTTTCCTACCTTCTTTTTTGGGAGCCATCATTTATGTTAGTACTATGTCTTATTTTTGAGCTTTTGTGCTGCCCTAAGACCCAGCCTTCCCGTCCCGGTTTTCTCCTCACTTCCTTCGCTTGCCCATCCGTAAGTTTTTGTTCATGCAGGAAGTCTTTTGAATTGCTCCCCTTTTTTTAAATGTCTTTTGGCGACCCTTCTTTCGGGCGTTTTGTTTCATCCCTCCATTGGATTGCCTATTGTTCTCAAATGCCACTTCCCAGGTATCTTAAATCACCCTTTTTATGAAGGTTAGACCTCTTTCCAGATGTACCCTCCCTCTCTAGCTTTAGAGGCGACATTCCTTTTTTTTCGTGCGACCCTCATGATGACCTTCCCCTGTTTTTTCCTTAAGAATGAACCCTTGTCCCTCCCGTTTCCCCCAATCAACCCCTTTCTCTATTTGAATTTCTTTTTTCTTGCGTCCTTAGCGGTAAACAGACACTTTTTTTTTATGTCTGGCACTGCCACTGACATTCGGACGTGCTTCTGCTTTGATATGTAACTTTTTTTCCCCCTTCCCCGATCGTTTTCCATCTTGGCTTTTTTCTTCTCTTCGTGAGGTTTCTCTTTTCTCTTTTGCGAACTCCCAATTAACGTCTAACAATTTCCGCCATAGTCCCCCCCCCCCCCCCCCCCCCCCCCCCCCCCCTTTTTTACGTTTGGGACAGAAGAGTTTTTTATCCTTGGCCTTTGTACTCCTCTGGTCACTAACTTTTCCAGATTCCAACCTTTTCTATTATTCTATTTACGGAAGAATATGGTCCTCCTACTTTTTCCCTCTTTTGTAGCTTTTTTCAATTTTATCGTTAGGGAAAACGAGCTTTGTATTTCTTCCCAAGCTCACTAACCGTATCTGTTTTACTTGAAGGAGTGATTTTAAGAGGCCTGAGATCGTTGGTTTCCTTTTCTTCGTTATCTTTTTTTCTTTTGAATCCCATTGATTTCACACTTCCCTGAGCTAGCCTTTTTTTTGAAAGGAACGCCCCTCCCGAACCCAAAAGACCCAGCCTTCCCTTATTTGGCCCGTTCGGAAGAACTTTATATTGAGACCTTTGTGGCGGGCCATCCCCCTGTTCTTCACCTTTTCAAGATCTTGTTTTTCCCTTTCTCGAGTTTTCAGAAATCGCTGCTAATCCTCTACCGAATCCCCCCCCATATTTCTTGTCCTTCTGTTCAGTACTCCTGTTCATTCGTTCAGGTCTCTATAAAAACTCTCCTTGAACTGAGGCCTTGAATCCCCTTTCTTATTTTTCACCCTTCCTTGTACAGATGTTAAACTTGGAAGGCCGCCCACGAACACCACTTGATACATGTCAATCGGTTGTTAACTTTTCTTTTTGGATTTTTTCCACGCATTCTTCTTTCTCCCTTTCTGGTTTACTTTTTTGCTGTCAAATTTCTACTTTTCATGATACCCAGGTCCATTTTTCCTCTCCCCCCCAACCGACCAACCCCCCACAGAGTCCGACATTCAGTATTCTAGTCTTTGTGCCTCACCACACCCATTCCTCCCTGGTATTCCAACTTCCTTACCCGTTCAATCCCGGCGCCCTTTCATGGACTGATTTTCCGCACGCTATCTTTCCCAGCCGGACAGTTTACCACTATTTTCCAATACTGCTTTTTCCCACTCCTCCCCAGGGTAACGAGACCCCCCAACAAAAGTCCTTTTTTCCCACTGTTGTTGTCATAGGAGAGTGGTCGTTTTTTTTGTCCGGAGATCCGCTTTCTCGTTAGCTTTTTGACGAAAGGTATTTTGACTTAAATCATCCGTTCTTCGTTTTTCATTTTTCGCGTCCCTTTTAGCCCAATTCGGTCCTTGATTGGATATTGGCGTCCTTTTTTTTTCACCAGTCCTTTTTACCCATGGCGGCCTTCGTTTTTTTGTTTTTCTTCTTTGTGCAGGCTACTAGATTGACTTCCTTTGCTCTTTTTGAAGATGTTTTTGTTTTCGTCCTCCTTTTGTTGTTACGAACTTTCCGTTATCCGTTCACTTTTCCCCCCTGTAAACCCTACCAAAACAATATTTTCACATCTCAATGGAGCGATGTCCACCCCCTGGAGACTGAAAATCCCTAAGACCTTCATTCTTTTCCTTGACTTTTTTCAATTCCGTTTTTCCCCCCTTGTTACCTTAAAGGTTCATCAGTCTCCCTTTATAAGAAATCATGGTAGGATTATCCCCTTCCTCCTTGAGAGCATTTGCGTCAGTCCCCTCTTTTCAAAGAACCTTCTTTTTCTACTCCACGGTTCGACCCAGAGGTTTCTACTGTCAGCGGGAGTACCGATTTCTTTTTGGCAAAAAGCCCTCGAACTCGAACCTAACTTCAGGCTCCAGTTTCCCGTTTCGCAGCTTGTTTTGTTTCGTCCTCTAGGCGAGCGCTTTTCAGTTCCTTAAGTCTTTTTTTTCCAAGGCACTCTCTCGCCCTACTCTCTTTCCTTCCTCACTCTTCTCCCCCGTTTTCTGACAGCTATGTACCATTTTTTTCACATTCGTTGCATCTTAAAGTGACTCACCCCCCGCCTCCCCTCTTTCAAACAGTTGAACTTCCTTTTTGTCCGCATCGGCGGCAATTCACCTTCCCTGCAAAGACAACCCTGTTTCTCTCCGCCGAGGTACACGTACCTTCCCCCGTCCCAGTTTCACCTTCTCTCTTCCTTTTTCTTGCGCTGGCTCTCTTTTCCCCCCGCCCTTTCTCTTAGTCCCTCTCCTCAAACGCCCCCCTTTTCCTGAGCCCTTAGACGTCGAACCCTCCAGTTCCTCCTTTCGATTGTGCTGTTTTCTGTTCCTCCCATCCCTTTTCTTTTTTCTTTGGTAAGACGTTTGTTGTTTTTTTCCACGTCCAACGGAAGTATTCGTTTGCCAAATTTCACTCCCCTCTTCGTCCTTTTGTTTTTTTTTGCTCCCCTGGTTCTCTTCGCCCTCTTTACCTCTTCTTTCGCAAAACATGTCTGGCATGGAAGGAGCTGTTCCCTCCCCCCGCTTCCCCCCCCACCAACCCCCCCACAACCAACAAACAACCAACCCCCCCCCCTCCACCCACCCCCCCCCCCCCCCCACCTAACCCTCGACCTTTTCTTCCTCAACTTTTAGTTTTACCCCGGCCAAGACATCTGGCTTGCTAACCCCCTTGTATTTTCTTCTTCCAGTGTCTCTAGACAACTCCTTTTTCGCCATCCCTTTCAATTACTTTTCGCGCACAAACAAATAGTAAAAATCCCCTCTTCATGATTCAAGTCTTTTTTTTCGCTTGAAATTATAGTGTTTTGGAATTTTTCCCCATTCTTGTGAAGCTTTTTTGCCCCCTCTACTTTCAGTTATTCAAATGTCCTCAAGCGTTTCCTACCTATAAAAAAACAAGGCTGCCCCTACTCATTGTCTCCCGGTACTCCCCTTCTCGAGGACGATTTCCCCTCTCCAAGCTCCCCACTTGCACTGAAGATTCCTTTTCCCACTTTTCCGGTATTTAGTCTTTCTTCCGGTCCCTTCTTTATCTGTTTTCCTTAACCAATTTTCGGAGGTCCGGCCTCCAAAATTCCCCCTTTGTGCTCGTTTCCCCTGCAAAAATTTCTCTCTTCGTTTCCTCCCTTTGCATTTTAGTTTTGTTTATTAGCCCTGGTTTTTCTTGTGGTACCGTGGTTTCATGTCTTTTCCCTTCCATCATCATTTTTTCGTCCCTTTGGCACCCGTTGTTCTTTCGTTTTTTCCCAGCTGGTTTTCTGGTCAACCCACCCCTTTGTGCAAGTTTTTTTTTTCAGACCCGCCTGCACCAACATTTCCTCAAAACCTTGGCCCAATCCTAATTGCTCGGTCACGAATTTGTAGTGCAAGAAGGCCGGTACCTTTGAAAGTTGTAACTTTGGTTTTTGCTCTCGCCGTTCATTTCCAGAATTTTTCGATTGAGACGCGCCCCCTTTTTTCCCCCTTATCTTCATGGTCTGGATCCCCCAATGGGGAAGGAACTTGGTAACAAAATCAACTTTACGTGCCAACACTTTAATTGTGCTCGACCCGTCTTGTCTCTTTCGGGTCTCTCTCTTCTTCTTGTAGGACAGCCTTCCAACTTTAGATTTGACGTTCGACGTCTTCCCACCGATGCATTTGGAAGTTCGGTTTAATCACTTTGTTTATCTATATCTTTTCAACTTCTGTGGTTTTTGTTTGAATTCGAATACCCACTTAAAATCCTTTTAATTGTCTTGCCCTTGGCCGTCCGTTCATTTTATCGAGTGAAAATGCCATCTTCTACCAAGAGGTTCCTCCAACGTAAGATCTGTACGGATTGATTTGGTTCTACTCCCCAAAGAGTTTTGACGGAAAACCCCAACGTACCGTCTTTTTTTTCTTTGACGAACCACTTCTTTAAGATGTTTGTCCGCTTTTCTTTAGGGAACCCTCCTAGAATTTCTGTTCCTTTTTGATCCCACCCAAATTCCCTTAACAACAACACTTCTTTCATGGGTCCCCCCCCTTGACACCCCCTTCACCATTTTAGTCCAACCCCTTATCCCTCTCTTCTGGCACAAATTTCCTTTGCAATTTGCACTTTGCCCCTTTTTTCTTACGTTACCCCCTTTCCACCCAATGTTTTTGCCTCAAACCCCCACACGTCCTAATTATCTCTCCTCCCCCCAACTGGGATTGGGACAACACGGTTTTTTTCCTTTTTTCACCCCAATGCTGAATCTTTTGTCATTTCCCACACCCTCACCCCATGCCCGTTTTCACCTTTCCCTCCACACACCCTTCTCTTTTTTCGTCTTCAATCTTATTTCTTTCGCTCGATTTATCTACTAGGTTAATTCAGACGGGTACAACTTCTTTTTTTTCCTGTGGGACACTCGAGTCACAGCCACCTTTTCCTTCTCTACGAGATAACTAGAAGTGAATTTTTTTTGCCACTTGGGATGCATTTTTTTTACCGTTCTCAACCCCTTCCTCTCTTTCTTCCCGTTGAGACTGTTTAGGGTGACAGGGCGAAAGCTCCTTATCAGCCTTTCTGAATATCTTCAGTTCCGTCCCCCTCTTTTGGCTAGTGTTTCTTTTCTGTATTGGTAAATCCCACTGTTTACCTTAGGCTTTTCCTTTTCATAAAAGGGTAGACAATTCCTCCCCCCTATTTTATTTTTTTCAACTAGCCCCCAATCCTGTATAGAGGCAGGCAGATTATTCTCTTCTTTTTTCCTCTTTTCTTTAGAACCCAGAAACCCTAGTTGAAGAGCCCGACCTATTCTTTTTTCCAATTCCTTCTATTCATTTTTCAGCTTTTTCTACATACCGGAAGTTTTTTCATTTAGACCCCCCTTTCTTTGACGCCCCACACATGTAACTTAGTTTATGGGCGAGGCCGCGGGTTTGGAAGATTGGATTCTTTGCTACAATGAAACCCAAAGTTTTCTCCATATTTTTATGCCGACCCCAGTCTATCTTACAGAAAAGATGCTATACTTGAATTCTGCTTACATTCCCTTTTCCAGCCACGTACTTTTTTTCATTTTAAGGGAGTTTTTTCTAGGGAAAATCTAACTTTCCACCTGTATGGTCCGTCATGGAACACCATGCTTACCACTAAAGTCCCCTTTTCCCAAGGACTTCCGATGTCTTTTGTTTCCTTTTCGATTTTTTTTTTGCTAGATACCCCAAAAACCTTTTCAGGTCGGACCGCTTCCCCTTTTCCTTGCAAATTTTGTCTCTTTCGGCTCATTTGTTCAAGGATTGGCTGCATTTCCCCCTCGGGATTTCGGGTTGGCATGTTTTTCCGTTCCCGCAATTCCCCCGATCCCCCGTCAGAAGCTTAGAGCACTGGTGTTCCTTACGAACGGTTTCTACTTCTTTCATATCTTGGTCCCCTTTTCCCTCTCCCCCCGGTTTCGATTTTTCCCTTTCTCAGTGGCAGGAAGATTCTAATGGAGTTTCCCAATTGGGGGTTCCGAGGTTTTTCTTTTTTCCTGCAATTCTCCTTTGCTGTTTAACATTTTCCCCATTTTGTCTTTTCCTCCTTAGTACGCAGAGAGTTCCGACTCCTTTTTTTTTTCTTTCCGTCATGTGATGATAGTGAAAGTGCTTTTCCGCGGACTGTACTCTTTTGGCGTTTTTGCGATGCTTTTTCGTTTTACCTCGTCCTTCTTTTTCAACTTGTCTCCTTCGGTAACCCTCTTTTTTACCCCGCCAATTTCGTTGACGAACAAATGCCTCTTTCGATGGCTTTTTCCTTCCCCGGCGCCCTTGTAATTTCGATTCCCGTTCCCTTTTGTTTTGCACCATTACCGCGTTGTCACGGCTTCGGTTTTTCTCCTCCTCCCACTCGGGCTTTTTTTGCCTTGGAGCTAGTTAACCCTTGCCAGTTTTATGTAAGTTCTACTCGTTTCGGAGTCACGTTTCCTCTTTAATGCCCCCCCCCCTGATGCGCCCTCCACATTTAGGCTGAGGTACTGGATTGAAACTCCCCTCCTTTTTAAAGGATTAAAAGAACGACCCACCCTTCCTTCCTCCGTGCGGTTACTTCTTAAACAAGGGGGTTTTCCCCCAGCCTTTTTATTTTCTCCTCTTGGTTTTGGTTCCTCCAAACCCAATGTTCCTTAACCTTGAAGGTTGCGCCCCCCCCCAACGCACCCCCCCTTTGTTCCCCGTCCAAGCTTTCAAGATTTTTCTTTCGGGGCGCGCCCTGCACCACACCCTTTTTTCCGACCAGCGGCAACTTTCCCCCCTTCCCGTTTGTTCACCCGCAGGCATAGGTCCTTTTTGGAGGATTTGCGAAAACAACTAGATTGTGCAGACCCGCACTCCCCTTCAATGAGTTACCCTTTTTTTTCCCCTCCAGACGAAAGGGCGGTACTTGGACACCCAACCCCCATAACTCCCCCTATTTCTCCATCCTCCTCTGGGGTTTTTCAGAGTGGTGGTTTTTTTTGTTTATTGTTTTTCCTACGCTTTTTTTGCTGCTTTTTCCCCTTGCACTAATACCTTGTTTTTTTACTGTCGTCACAGTTTTGCGCCTTTTCAAATAGTCCATGTAATTTCTTTCCATGCGATTGTCCCCTGTTTTTCTTTTACCCCCTTTCTGCCCCCGTCTGTAAGGATTTTTTTTGTTGTGGGTGAGGCCGGATCTCCTGTTCTCCCCCTTGTAACCGTAGTTTTCCTTCTGGACACTCCTGTTGAGTTGTTGGTCCTCGGTGTGTCTACACCCCCTGGCCGTGGCGATCCCCCTTTTTTTTTTTTTACACCGTAACCATAAACCCTTTCACATCAGTTTACTTAGACTATTCCGGAAAAACCTTTTGAGTGGATTTTAAACTTTTTAAATACAAAGATTGGCATTTCCGGCTTGGATTTGATCCCATCAGAAGTACCCTCGGTGGTAAAATCGGTTTCCTTTGGTCATCCATTACCCCCTTTTGCCTAGAATCTTGGGCATAGGGAAATCCCCCCCTTTGGCCTGCCGAATTATACCCCTAGAAGAACTCCGTGAATTAGTTAGCCTCATTCAACGGCACGACCTTGCTGTTTTCCTCTTCCACGTTTTTTACCGAAGACCCTTTGGCTCACAACCATTCGCTTCAGTGTCCGGAGCTCACAAGGCGGAGAAAATTTCCCCCCCCCAGGGCCCGCTTGTTTTTTTTTAATCGAAATAATGGATTTGCAGACTTCGGAGGAGCCCCCGCAAATCAGGACCCCGCCCCTCTAGAAGTTTGGGTTTTCAGGCATTTTCTCCTCCGCCTCCTTGTACGGCTATTCCGGATTTCGAGGAGGTTTTCTCCTTCTCCAAGCGAGGTTCAGGTGACAGCCCTGAGTCCATCACCCCCCCCTTTTAACGCCAGTCATTTAGTAGACTTCTTCCCCAGTAGCCCCCAATTCCCTCTTTTGCACCCTCTTCCGAGTATCTTTCCCACTTGCGCCGTTTTAGTTCCAGCAAAGTCCCTTACCCCCCTCTCGCTTTAAAAGATCCCAACCCCCCCCCCTTTTTTTTTCTTTTTCCGACGCATCGGTGCTATTAATCCTTAAAAGTTTTTTTTTTCATAAAACCTTTTGGCCGGTCCGCTCCATTCTCAACCACGTCCGCCCTTGTTCCCCCCAAAACTGGGTACAAGAAAATGCTGGGTCCCCTTTTCCCATTTTCTCTTTTCCGCGTTAATCCATTGCCCCACCGCTTTGTGATCTATTTCTACTCAACTCCCCAAATTGCCCAATCCCTCCCAAGCTTTCATTAGCGTACCAAAAAGGTGTCACAAATTCCTCAAGCAATTACCTTTCCTTTAAAGAAGTTGCTTTTTTTTCTAAATGTTTTTTCGAGCCTCCCTCCCCCTCATCGAATTCGCCGCGGATGTGTTGGTCATCCGTTTTTTTGGGCCACTGTTTTTTTTTTTTCCTTCTTCCACTCCAGTCCCGGGGACTGAGTGGAACCTACTCCCTCCCTTTCCCAACTTCGCTGGTGCTGTAATATGGTTTCCCCTCCTGTAGACACTCTGTTATATTTTCCCCCTGCTTACTATGTAGATTCTTGCTCCGTTTCTTGGAATTGAGGCATCCCGGCAACAAGGGCCCAAGACCCCAACCTGATTCCCACCGCTAGTCATTTTTAATTTTAAGTTTTCCCCGAAACCTGTCTCCCTGTCTGCCTTACCCCCTGAGTATGTTTTCCCCCCTCCTAGCGAGTCTCTGGCAAGGGATTTCTACCCTTTCAATTCCTTAGGGGGGTCCCGTCACTCCCCTTTTGTGACAGACATTCCACCTTTCCGGAAACCTACTATACTGTCAATCCATCCGAAGATTGTGGGTTTGGTTTGTGATACCCCCCCCCCCAAGATTGGATTTCTTGTCATTGCTGTCCAAGGCTGAGGCAGGGGTCTCAACCCTTCCCCCTGGACATGTCTTCTCCCAGCCGTCCGGGGCCCGCCCTGGGTTTTGTGACCTTTCGCTTTCAACCACTGATGAGAGATCCATCCGGAATTTCTTCATGCCCTGAAACGTTCTTAAGTGTCTTTCTTTGTGAAGCATATGGGCAAACACCCTCGGTATATCTCTAGAGTTTTCCTGCACAGAACTTAGGCCCGCCAGACCGGCCCTTTCTAGCTGCCGGTCTTTTAAGTTCTTTTTCCACAGTAAAAAACCCCATGTCAGTTCCTTCCCTTCGGGGACCTGCCACCGGTGTTTTTTCTTCAAAATATCCAGCTAAAATCTCCCAATTTATCTCTCTAGGTGAACAGCAAGCCCCCCAATTTGGATTGTTTCTCCCCTCTGCGCGTTTGCGGACGTTTTTTCCACTGAACCCCCCTCCCTGTGGTCTTCGAGTTTTGGCGTTTCACGTTGGTTCATTTCCCCCAAAATTACCTTTTCGACTTGGAGCTAGTGGACAAATTCTCCATTTTTGAGGAAGTGACCCCAGCCGATTTGTTGATTTTTCAAAACCATTTGTTTGCCCTTCTTTGAATGGCCCCCGTCACGGTGCACAATGCGGAAATGACAATTGTCACCCCCGACCCTGAAGTTGTTTTCGTTTTTGAAAATTTGTTGCAGGTTTCAAACTTTTTGGATGCCCCTTCTTTCCCTTGTGCCCCCCCCCCCATGCCCAGCCCGTCGATTCTTTGACGGACGGTCCCCCCGCCTTTTTTTTTTTGTTCCAGCTCCCAGTGCCAAAAGTCCCTTAGCCGGGACTTGGGTAACGCCAATGGAGACAAACCAATCACGGCTCACAACTTTTTCGGCCCCCCCCCCCCAACATGTTTTTTTTCAGGGCCTCACTGGGCTCTCTCACCCGGTTTTTTTTTTCTTTTTCGTGGGTGGGGACGCCAGAATAGCGTTCACGACGATTGGAAGACTTGTACTCTGCGCTGACCCCTTTTTCCTGATTTTCATCTTGGACTTAGCCTTTTCTCTTTGACCTCCCAAGAAGCGGGTTTTATCTGAGTGGTATACGTCCCCCCCCCTGATACCTTTAATTAAAATACGTTTTTTTGTTCACGCCGGGGACAAACCAGTTTTCCCGGACCCTTTCCCCCCCTCTTTTTTCACTCCCCTGATCCTACCAGCCCGTCGGGACTCTTTGATTCCTTTACCAGGATAGAACGGTTTTCACAACGTCGTTTTTGGAAACCTGAACTTCCCTTGTGTTGCCTTTTTTTTTCCCTTCTTCCTCTGGTCAGTGGTTGAAAATTTCGCGAATTTTTTTCCAAGTGTTGGTTTCCTTAACCACCCCCACATTTCTCTTTTTTTCGTTTATGATGGGCCATGGTAACCCCCCGGCCAACCTCTCCCCCGTTGGGACGGCAAAGGATTTCCCCTTTCTCCCAAGCTTCTTCTTTTCACAATTTTTCGGGGACCCTTTTTGGATTTTTGTCATTTTGACCGTTTTTCCTTTGGAATTTTAAAAAGTTGCCTACCCACCTCCGGCCACCCCATATCGATCAAGTTTAAAATGCTTTGGGTTTCCCCACGGTTTACTACCTGCTGACTCTTTTTTAATTCTTTAGCCCATCTTCCACCCCCAACCTTGTGACTTGCACACCAACCCCCTTTACGCTTCTCATACTTCGACAAACCAACCCCCCTTCTCAATTGGCGGTATTACCATGATCAGCCTTAAATTTTCCGGCTCTTCCTCTGTATCCCCCTCCCCACCTTGGGCAGTGTTAGCCGTCCTTTTTTTCCAACGATGGTTTGAATGGCCCAAGCCCTGACCTTCGCGCCCTTTTTTACGGGCTTTGCAGGGACCTTTTCCCCCTTGCAACAGGTTCTCTAGGGTTCATGTTTGTTTGCCCCGGCTTTCAAATGTCCTGGCTTTTCCTTTTTCCCCGGACTGCGAATTTAGCAGTCGATTACCTGCCATTTAGACGCTCCACGCCCGCGGAAGTGGGACGCTTTTTATCTTGGCTTTTCAATGTTGAACTTCTCCCACGCCAGTAACCCAGTTCTGGGTCAACCCCCCTCAGACACCTTTTGATTTTCATAAGCAAGTTCAACTTTGCTCTGAGACTTTTTCTTCTCTTTTCTTTGGAGGCCGGTTTTTTTGTTTGACAAAGTGCCATACGGCTTCTTTGCCGCCCTCCTTTCCCTCCGGGGGCGTGTTCGAGTATACGGCTAATAAGGGAACGTCTCCCCCCTGCCAATGACCCTTGAAGCAGTGTGTTACGTATTTTTATAGGCCGGGCTTGGTCTCTTGCGGGATATTACATTCTTTAAAAAGTCTAATTTTGTCTTTACTGGCTTCCCTTTTTTTCGTTTTTTTTCATTTTGGTCCTTCCTTTTCCTTGAGTCTTACTCACCATGTTCCCCCTATTGTTCGTCCCGGATCGCCATCCGTTTAGTCTCTCCGACTACTGACCGTTTTTCCCTTCTGGTCGTCAAAGATGAGTGTTCTCCTCAATTTTTGGGCCATGAGGGTTCTTTTGCGATGACTTTTTCCCCCTCTCTTTTTTATTGTCCTGAATTTACCCCCGTGCAACCCAGCAAAGTCTCTAATTAACCCCCTTCTTCGATGTTCCCTCGTCTCGGTTTAAAAAAAGCCCCCAGTTATTTCAGGATTCGCCCCCCCCCTGCGAGTAAGTTTTCGACGGTTCGTTCCTTTTTCCCCCCGTTGATGACTCCTTCGTTGCCTTAGTGAGTTTTCGTGCGATCTACGCATTTGAACTTTGCAATTTTTCGCCGGAGCTCCCCCTTTGTCACCCAGCCTCCCACTTTTTCGCTCTGTCCCCTTTTGTCGAGGGATGGTTATCTGTTGGTGTTTTCCTTTACGTTGGTCCTTTTTTTTTTTACAAGCGACCACCTTTTTCATGGCGGATTTTTTCCCTCAAGCCTGAGTTCGGCGTCTTCTGGTCATCATCTGTTACGCTTATTTTTGGTTTCAGGGCGTCTCTTTTTCTTGCACACGGCACCCCTTTGCCCCGTTTTTACAGGCACTTTTTCGTTTGTTTTTTTTTTCTTGCGCGACGAAAGGAGTGTTTTAGTTCTTTTGTTTCCTTTTTTTTTACGGGGATTCGGCCCCTTGGGGTTTCGCCGTTCTTGACCTCGTGATAGAGGCTAGTCCCATCCGACGTACTAACTTCCCCCTCCCCTCGCCACAACAAAATTCCTTTCCGTTTCTCCTGTCTGAAGCACGGGCCATATCGTATTTTTCGTTCATCAGGCGTTGCCACGTTTTCCCTTTTCCCACGAGCTTTGTTTTTTACTATTTGCGGCGGTGACTTACTATTTTTCCCCTCCCAAGGGCTCTTCTGGCGACTGCTCTTAACCATCCTTTTTTCCCTTTTTTTCTTTATTAAGTTCGCGTCTCCGTTTTTACGGACTTTCCTTACTGTAGACTAATGCTATCAACCCCTCCCCCGTGAGTACCTTCCACAGTCAACCTTGATGACACAGTGTCCACCGAGGTTTTCCCCCCCTATGGTGCCCAGTCCCTCCCTAACAATGCCGAATGGCAGGTTTTTTTTTGCTCCGGTTTTTAAATAGTTTTGCATCCTCATTTTTTTAGGGGGTTACCGGTCTTATTTTGTAAACCCTCATTAAGGCCTGTTGCGTAGCACACCCCAGCAAACCGACTCCCCCCCCCCCCGAGTTCCAGATCACATTCGTTTATTAACAACCTGTAGCGCCTTTGCTACCCACAACAACTGCCCGAAGTTGACCCATTTAATCACCTTTTTACCGGTCCCTTTCTCAGAGGCATCCCCCCTTTTTAAGATTGCGAAAAGTCGTTCTTTTCCCTCCTCCCCCTTGACCAGCCGAAATTATGATCTCAAAATACAGTGGAGGAACAAGTCCTTTCCATCTTCGAAAGACACCAAACCAACACCTTCTTTAATCCTCGTGGTGGGTGTTGAGACTCTCTTTTTTGGGGCTTTTTTTTTTTTTTGTCGGTTCTTTTGCGGCTGTCCGCAACTGTATTTTTCACTTTATGTCCGGTGCGGGACAGTTTCGTCTTTGTTTTCCGTTTTCAAATGTTTCCCCAGTTTCCTTTATATTTTTCTGCTTCCCGCTTTCCCAACTTTTCATTGATTGCCATTGCAGTTTTTTCCTTTTTTTCGGTTGTGGGGGTAGGTGGCTCCTTTGAAGGGCCCCTATGTGGATTTTTACGGTTCAGTTCGTGGTTTGCGTTTGGTTTGTGAACCCTGTTGGCCTACGTTTCCTTCCCCCTTAACCCAAAACCAAGGACACCTTGAGCGATGCCACCACAACTGGCAGCCTCCCCCTTCCCCCCAACCTTGTCCCGCCGGCACTGTCTTTTTTTTTTTTTGCTGTTTTGGTTGCTGGTTGCAATCCCCCTCCGTTTCCGGTACCCCCCCCCCCAGGACCTGGGTTTCGTTGAACTCGGTCCTCTTGGTTTTTTTTCTGGCGCAACATGTTTCCTTTCCTCTCTACTTACCGAAAATTCCGCCCTCCTGAATTCTCGAATTTCCCTTTCACCTCAAAGGTGGTCATAGGCTCCCCAAGGTTTTTTCAATTTCGCACCTTGGGCGCTTGCCTTGGCTAAAACCGGGCCTTTTTCTTGCAACCAGGCGCTTTCCTTCCCCCCCTCCCCCCCGAGATTGGCAGGCGGACAAGTGTTAAGGGTTGTCTTGCCCGTTAGTAGGTCTTTTTCCTTTCGGGCGCGAAAGGTTGAAATCCCGAGGTCAACCTCCCCCCGCTCACGCAAAAGTAGATTCGTAATCCCACTACGGCCACAGTTTCCTTCCGCTGTACTACGGCTTGCCTTTTTTCCTTTCCCAGAACTTTCTCCTACCTTGCCCACTTTGAAATCCCCCCCGGCGTAAAACCTCGGACCCTGCCGGACACGCCCTCGGGTTAAATTGGCCGCCGCCCTACCCTATCTGAACACTGTGGTTTTTTCCCCCTGAGCACTTCCCAGGACCCCAAACCCTTTGGTCCCACGGCCGGGTCTTGTGTGGGTTTCGGCCCGGTCTTCCCCCATTTGCACGCCTCCCCCTTCGTCGCCCCGACCGAAAGTCATCCACCTCCTCTCCCTCCTCTCGCCGTCAGACAAAACACCTGAGTGGTCTGCAATTCCATTCCACAGACCGTTTTCTTTTTCCCGAGGAGCGGTCCCCTATGAAGTCTTTCACTGTCTTTTCGGATGCGTTTGACCATGCCTAACCAGTTAACCCCTGGGAAGGTCATTTCGCTTCTTTTCGAAACACTTCCCGTTCCACCATCGCTTTTTTTTGGGCTTGACCCAACTCCTTTTTTGTCCTTTATGCGGCATTTTAGGTTAGCTGGCGCATCTTGCGCCTTATTGTTTTCCACGGCCACCTTCCCCCACTGCCACGAAACCGTCCCGCCTCGTCCCTAGTTCGCTTCTTTTCTTCCGCCAGAAGCGGCTTTTTTTTTTTTTCCCTCCAATGCGTTTATGTGGCCCCACTGAGACTTTTCACTGATTTTCAGACCCTCGGTCTTTCCCTTTTTTTTGGCACAGCCGGTGCTGAAGCCCTTTGTTTTTCCCCAAACCCCTGTCGCAAACAATTTTTTTCCCAGTCTTGATTCCCCGCCGTCTTTCTTGGTTCTTAGTGCCCTTCAAGACTTGTTGCTCCCTTTTTTCCCGGCTGGTCTGTTTTCTAATCAGCACATGCCCTTTCAACCCTTGACGTCTGGCGGAATTTTGCTTCTCACAAATCACCTGTTTCCTTTCCCCTAGACCTTTGTGAGTCGGTCGGCCCCCACGGCCTTCTTGGATTTAGAAGGGTTCCAACCCCCCCCCGCCGGGATAGAGTCCGTCAAAAGGACACTTCGGCCAAATCCTCCCTTTCTGGCGGGCGCGTTTTTTGTCCATCCACCACTATTTGTTTCCCCCGGCGGCATTCAGGCCCTTTTCCCCCCCCCCCTGTTTTTTTCTGAACGTCCCAGCCATAACCTTCTTCCCTGAGCCGAAATGTCGATTGACGGTTTTTATGCCTCGGCGGGGTTCTCTTGGGTCCGTGTTTTCCCTTCTTACATTCCAGTCCTTTATTCCCCTTTTTTTTGCCCCCCCCCCTCCTCTTGATTCAAGCGTTATGCCTTTTTGTTTGTTTTCCTTGTACAAAACTTGTTCCCTTTTCTTCGTTGAACCAACGTGAACTTTTAGGCGTCCCCTTCCACCAAAATTTTCCCACTTCCCAGAATTGTGGCTCCCCTCTTCTTGCAGACGTGCTTTCGTTAGAGGTTTATTGGTTCCCCCAGATCTCCTTCCAGTTTTTGGTGGTCTGCCCACCATACCTCCTATATGCATCTTTCCCCCCCCCCTCGACACAGAGTTTTGTTGTGGACCACCCCCAGTTTTTAACGACTGTTCCACAACCGGCGGAGTTTCCTTCGTCTTTCCATTTATTTGTTAGGTCCCTCCCTTTCCTCCGTGCAGAAGAGATTTTCCAGTCCTTTTTTGAGCTTCTCCAAATTTGCCGCCTTTCAATGGTTGTTATCTCTTCATCTAATACATGTTTGTTTTTTGTTAAATCGATCTACGATATCTCACCACCGGCTACCCTTCTCCCAACTATCCGTTTTGTTGCCTGCGTCCCCTACGTTCCCCACATATTTTCTAATGCGATTCCTACCAGTTTTACGCCACCGACTCGACCCGTCCCTCCGGTGTTCTCCCGTCGTTTTTACTGGTACAAAGGGTACTTTTGTTTCAAACATCCTTCTTTTTGTCGTTCTTGAGGTCAACCTGATTTTTTCCTTTGTTTCAGCCCCCCTACACCCCCCACCCCCTATTCATGACAATCTGGATGGTCACAAACCCACTTTACTACCTTCTCCTTTTCCCCCCCGTGGAGGGTCCCCAATTTTCCTTTACGGTTCTTCCCCCTTCGGGTTCGTCCCCCTTTTTCGTTTCCGGGCATTCTTTTCCGTTCTTTTTATTTTTACTTTCTTTTCAAGCCCTCTCCCAATTCCACCAGAACCCCCCCTTCGTCCTGTCCCCTCCATCTTCGATCTTCCTCTTTTGTCTTGGGCCCGCCTTATCGCAAATTCTGTACAATTTTTGTCACTTCACAAAAGTTCCCCCCCACTACTTGAATATTCCCTTCTCACAAAACATTCTCCCCTGGCTTTCTTCTTCACTTCATTAAATGTTTTCTTTCTTTCCTTTCTTTCTGCTAAGGAAACTTTTTTCTCAGACTGTGCTGGCCAAGCCCCCTTTTGTTGAATGTGTGTTTTTTTAACGATATCCCCCTCAAGAGCAGCCTCGACCTGGTAGGCGGAGAGTTACTTTCTTCCCCACTCTATCTCCCCACCAGGCTTTGTTTTGTTGGTGAACTGCTTCCCGTTACAATCGGGTCTCTTCCCTTTTCTTTTTTTTTTGCTTGGACCTGTCCCGCTGGGCCGGCATTTCTTTTTCATCTGAAGCTCCTGTTCCCTTCGCATGGTGGGGCCGTTGCTTAAAATTTTTTAAGCATTTGGCTCACGAAGGTCTTTCACCCCTTTCAGCACACTCTTTGATGTTTCTCACACGCGCCGATTCTTCTGGTTTCAGGAGAAACCTTCTCTCTTCAGTCGTAGATGTACCTTCTTGTCGACTTTTTTTTCTGCTGCAAAAGTAATTGAAACCTCTTTTACGACTCCGCCCTCTGCGCGTGTGGGTATCTCCCTTGGCACGTAATTCTTCTTCGTGCTTTTCCCATACTCAGTACTTTTTCTCCTTCTCCGTTTGCCGGTTTAATTTATTAACCGTTCTACCACCCTTCTTATGTCCCTGAGGGCTTTTTTTTAGTTGGCAGCGCCCGCTTTGGATGTTCTTTTTTTTTTTCTTTTCCCAATGACATAGGACATTTTTTCCAACTCTTTCCCGCCAAGCAGTTTTATGCCGCCGGAAATCTACCCAGCCTCTGGCGCACTTTCCTGTAGTACCACCTGACTTTCTTTCAATCAATTCGATGTCTAATTTCCCTCCGGGAATTGTTCGTGTTACTGGCGCGATGGACTTTTGGGAACTTATTTGACCACTGTCAAACCTAAACACCTTCACAAGTAAAAGTTCTTTTTTTTTTTTTCTGTAGTAGCTCGCGGGTTAAGGTTCAACCCAAAATCTCCACTTCATGTCATGCCTTTCCACTTTTGGGGAGACTCCAGTTTTCTTTTCATTCCAATGTCTTAAGTTGATAAAGGTATCCCAGGAAACGTGGTGTGTCTTTATTTCTTCGTTGCGATTTCGCGTTTTCTCCCTGGTTAATGCCTCCCCTTTTCGGTGCAACCGTCCCCCCACAGCCCAAGCAGAGGGGCGCAGGGTTCCGTTCGCAGATTTTGTTTAGGTACGTTTTACTTTTTTGAGAAAACCGACCCCGTCGGATTTTTTTCAATTGAGGCGATGTTAGTGCTCGGTAGTATCGTTGTTACTCTTGTCCTATTTCTTGTCAGGGGGGCTTGAAACTTTCTTTCCGCTGTTAATTTTCAAAAAAGTGCACTGAAGTCTTGCCTTAACTCCCCCCTATCTTTAGTCTTACGTCTCTCTGTGGCAGAAGGGATGTAGGCTCCGCGGGACTACTTGGGTTTTCTTGGCGTGTCTTCTCCCCCCCCATTTGATGATTTTCACCCCCTCCTGGGCTCAGCCATCTTTACCACGAAGAAAAAGCTTCCCGACAGTCCCGATGCCTGTACCGAAGTTCCCCTTCACAAAAATCCTATCCACGGTTTCATTTTCGGGTCTGGTGGTGGCCTCCTTCTTGCAAATTCCCTTTTTTCCGCGCCGGCCCCCTGTTGCGCGTTTTTCAGTCCTGGCAACTTTTGAGGCTAGTAAACCCGACCCTCTTTTGGCCCGTTAGTGTAAGTCGGGGATGCCCTCGTATGGACTTCTCAGCTTCCCTCTTCTTCCTATCAACAATGATTTTTTCCTTCTTCATCGTGCCGAGTTCTTCAAACCTGTGGATGCCCCGCCTTAGTGACCATGTTTAACTAGTGGGTTCCCCTTTCTGGCCTGAACAACTCCTTTGTACCATCTCCAAAATGCCCAGAAATTCCTTCGTCTTACTTCTTTTTCTGATCGGGGGTTTTTCTTTTCGAACCCCTCGGATTTTTCTCTCTGATTTCGGTTTCCCCCCCCCCTGTGACCTATTGACCCGGTCATGTTTAGCACCCAAACCGCCACGGCACGTTTGAACACCCCCGTTTTGATTCACTTCCGGGTCCGGACCCACCGTCGATTTCAGCTGTTCCCCAACAGCTCCCCGAACCACTCCCGTCCCCCAAAAAAAAATCCCTCTTCCCACCCCGGGTTTTCAGCCTGCAAGCCCGCCAATTTCTCCCTTGGGCCTTTGGACAGATTTGCTACCCAAGGGTCGTGTCCCCTTGAGACCACAGTCCAGTCACTGAGTGAAAACGTGCTTACCCTCCATTTCCCTTGAAAAGCGGATCGCGGAAACCCCCCACCCACCAAGGATTTTCTTTCTCCCTTGTTGTTGTGCTCTGGTCCTGTCTGTGGTCGTCGGCGATCCGCTTGTGGCGGATTTCCACTGTTTATTTTGCACCTCCTGGGCGGTTTTTTGGTACAAGCTCGCGCCCTTACCATCTCTTTTATGGGCATTTTTTTTTTTTTTTTTGTTGCCTTTACACCCCCCCCGGTACTCAGGTCCTTTTGTTGTGGCAGGATCTCTGGTCCCTTTGAACCTCGGGGTTTGGGACGTGGGTTCGTTTGTTTTCTTTTTTTTTTTTTTCTCAACGCCCTGCCTTGGTATTCACCATTTTTTTTTTACACCACCACTCCAAAACCCCTTTCCCTTTGAGGCCTCAGCTCTCCAAAACCGGCGGGGTGGGGGGGGGGGGGGGTGGTTTCCTCCCTCAGTACAACCGACAGGCACTTTTCTGCTTTTTTTTCTTTTTTTCGTGGTTCGGCATCCATATTTTCCCTTTACAATCCGGAAGTGTCATCCAGTCTTCCTCCGGTCTGGACTTTTAGGCGCAATCCCCCCCGTGGCAGAATGTCATTATTCTACTCCTCCCTTTTCCTAGGAATTTCGTCTCGCCTATTTTTTTCCGACATGCTTGGTTCTACCAGTTTTCGCAAGCGGAATTTCACTCCGTCCGCGTCGCCTTACAACCCTCGGGAAGCAAACAGTCCCTGTCGACTCCACCTTCAATTACGTTTATTGCCTCTCTCCCCGGCATTTCGACGTGTCGGATCTCTCTTGTTTAGTGCTGTTACTGAGGCGAAGCCTTAAATCCCTTTCCTAAGTTCCCCAACCGCGTACCGCAGATCGTCCAGCACCATCTCTCGTGTTTTGAGCTTTCCTTCTACTTCATTTCCTTTTTCCAGAATCAATCGACTCCCGTGCACCCCCTTCTTGAACTTCACCAGGAGAACTCCCGGGACATCTTCCGAAGACATGGGACTTCTTAATCGTGCAGCCTCTTTTTTTTTTTCTCTTTCCCCTGAGTGAGTACGTAACCTCCACTCGTCTTCCAACGTATTTTTTTTCCTGTTCTTCTGGGGTGTGGCTGGGTCGAATCCCTTCCCATTGCCCCTATGTTTTTTTTCCCTGGTCATACCGCAGTTCCTCCCACGCCACTTTTTACTTCGCCATTCGCCGTCGGACAAACCATTTTGCCCCCCCTCGAAGACAATTTTCGGGCAAGCCCTTGTTTTTTTATCCGGGACGCAATCTCCGCTTTTGCTTTTGAAGGACGTTGCTTGTTTTGCCCGTGGGTTCATTCTTCCAAGTCACCCGTTTAAGTTCGATTGGCTGAACATTTGTGCTAGACCGCGTGCTTTGGCAAAGGCCTTTTTCGTGTTCTCTTCTTTCCGGGTTGTCTATTTCGTCTTTTCAGGTTCCTTGGCGATCTTTGCGCACATGTTCTTTTTCGTTGTTAAGACCGAGTGCAATCCAAGGCTGTCAAAACCAAACGCACCTTCCCTGCCTTCGGACGTCCCCTTCAGTTCGACTTTTTTAGTACTTCCTTTATGCGTTTTTTTTGCCATTTTCCCACTGATATTTGACCTTCTCTGTTGAAGGGACTGATTTTTGGGCGAGTTTGGTTTGCTTTCTTTTTTTTTCCAAGGCGTGGAAAGGTACTTTACGACCCCCCCAACATCGCGCACACCATCCGTCTCCTGAGATCCGCCCTCGGGTTGGAGTTTGTGAATCAGCGGTGTCTCGTTTCCTTTTTGTACCTTATGGAGGCTGTGCTCCCCTAGACTGTTCCCGCTTGATTTTTTCCACTGGGCGAAGCTTCTTTTCTTACTGCTTCTAACCAATACCCTTCTTTTCCGAAGGAGACTATTCCTTTTCTTTAGCCGTGTCCCGGCACCCCGGCTCCTTTCCCCCCCTTTAGTCCGCCGGCTCCCAAAAACTTGTCCCATTTCGATAGATTCTTCTTCCCACTGGAACCCACGGACACATCCCTTAGTCGTCTCGAGGTTCATGCTATGTACAATTCAATTTTCCCCCGTTTCTTGGCCGTGTCCCGGAACTTAACCCCTTGGATCATCCAATCGCTCCAGCCATAACAATTTTATCCGTGGCATTGTTCAGCCGACAATTTCTCTTTGTGGTATTAATCGTTTTTGTTTGAGTTTGGTCACGTGGTCATGCTCAAACCCTTACCAGTCACAATGGTCCGCTTTCAAAGTTGTTCAGAAGGGTTCTTTCTCGAGTTCCCGAAGGCTTCTGTTGTTCTGTTTCCCCCGGTGGACCCTTTATTGCCTTTTCCCATGTAACAAAACCATTTGAACCTTGCCCCTGGTCACATGTACCCGCATTGTTTTGACGCTTTGAAGGAT
>Ga0179591_1248930_pt1 | contig 21666 bp, 28 predicted proteins | sample CZOMad2_1_08_16f_FD_182891 | JGI IMG/M metagenome (GOLD analysis project Ga0179591, IMG submission 182891) | Vadose zone soil fungal communities from Angelo Coast Range Reserve, California, USA - CZOMad2_1_08_16fungal (PacBio error correction) | ecosystem: Environmental > Terrestrial > Soil >... | reverse complement strand
TGTCTCCCCCAAATATAAAACCAGAGTCTGCTGCCCCAGGGGATGTCCCTGGCATTCACTTCACTTTCTGTCTAATTGTTTCCCCCCTTCTCCCTTTCCCGCCCCGCATTCCCTCATCAACACCTTGTCGTAATCTCTTATCCTCCTCCCCATAGAGTCTGTCTCTACACAACCCAACGATGTATTCCTCCTTCTTGCGTCTGGCTGTTTCACTTTATTTATTTATTCCGTTTTTTGGTGCCTTCTTTTGAGCTTACCCCCCTGACTGTGCGTCATTTGAGCGAAACCCTTTTTTTCTCCCGCAGAACCGAGTCACCCCTTTTCCCGGGACTACCCCATACCCCCCTTTTTTCACCCTGAAACTCCATTTTTTTCTGTTTTTGCCTAGCTTCTTGGTAATTCTGCTATATTTTCTTGAGCTCATTGACTCCCTTCCCCAAGTCAGGACAGCTGTTTACCGCATACTGAATCTTCCGCGGGCCCCTGATGTTTCCCGTGGGGTTTTCCGCACAACCCTCCCGTCCCGTCTGAAGTCTTTCTTTTTGAAAAGTAGTTTGATTCCCGCTGCCCCTCCAGATCCTAACGGACCTCGTACCGCCGCAGTCTCAACAAACCGAAAAAGAGTGCTGCCACCGCTTTCCCTTATCCACCCGTCTTTCCCAGTGAAAGAAGTTTTCATTTCCTTGCAACCTGTTTCTTCCTGAAGCAGACGCTATTATAGAATCGTTTAGCGTTTTTCATTGGCTCGTCCGTTTCTAAGTTTTTTCCTCCCTCCGAGATTTTCGTGCCTTTCACAATTCCCCCGTGTATAGAAGCCTCCCCCTGCCCTATAAAGTGGGCTGTAGTTTAGACTCGTTTATACAAGCCTTTTGCCCCAAGAATAGTATGACTTTTGCAAAGATGTTCAGCTCGTCTCTGTAGCGTCTTTTTTCCCCGACTCTCTCTATCATGTCTTCTGTTTGTAAGAGTAATTTTCTTCTTAATTCAACTTTTTTGACTTTGTCTATTATACTGTTCATTTTGGGAGCGCGTTTCCCCCCCACATGTTGACCCCCCCCCCTCCCTGAGATCTTTGCCCGATGATCTTCTTTTGATCGCCCCTCTGGACGGCACGCACGCGTATGACATTTCCCTTCTAACCGGCCGAAGGTCGGCAAGTTGAGGCGGTTCTTTGCGATAGTCATGTTTATAGTCCCTTTTTACTCCATTACTTCCTGAGTCAGTTATCTGTTTCGCTTTGTCCGAAACCCCCCCCTCGGGCGGCTCGCCAAACCTTTCCTTCTAGGTGTTTTCCCAGGCGTCGTTAGCTTTTTTTTCCTCGTCTCCGGCGCATTCTCTTGAATCTTCAGTACTCTTAGTAAACTTTACTGATCCCTTTCCCTACCCCCCGTCTTTCCGAATTGAATGTCCCATGCATTCCCTTTTGGCCCCGAGCTGTGCTTTCTTTTTCCCTCTTAATAACCTACCTCCAAAATTCCTTTCCTTTCGTAACTTCCACCCCCTTCCCGAATATTGATGGGCGACGCCGTCTCTTGCGCTTCTCCCTCACCCCCCTTGTTGCCCCAACCTCCTTCGGTTTTCATTCATAAGTTCCCCTTCCACCTGTTAGGTCCTTCTTCTATCCAAAGATTGGAACCTCGGTTGAAGACACCATCCCCGATTTGTTTGATACCCCTTTTTAGGTCACATTCTCTTCACCTATGCGGTCCCCCACCTCCAGCCGGTCTCTAACAGGACACTACTGTCGAACGCCCATTCACTTGTCCGTTTTCTCTGGTGGTGAGTGCCTGATTGATTTTCCCCTATCGTGTTCTCAGCGTTATTATGCTTGCATCACTGCGGTTACCAGGTTGCTCCGGCCTTACCTATGATATTCAACCCACAAATTGTTCCCTTCAAAACACTCGGTAATGATACAACACCGGTAAATTTTTTGAATACACATTCTGACTTCTTCTTCCCAGACTTTCCTTATCCCCTGTTAGCCCCGGGTCCCCCCTTATCCGCGTTCCACTTTGAGATTCTCCTTTCAACACATCAGGTTGCTTTCCGGCTTTCAATCCCCCCCGGCTTTTTCTTCTGCCAAAGTAGATAAGCGTGGGGTTCGTCAAGTCGTTCCCCCTTTCGATTCTTTTTTTTCCTCTTACTGGTAACGCTCTGTCCTCGAAGCATTTCTACTCCAAAACCTCCAGCGAAGCTTCTTCCGCTAAGTCTTTCAAAATCCTTCCCTCTATGTCTTTGTTTCCTCATTTCCCCAACTCTGTTATCCCTCTTCTCGTTCCAGACTCTATTTTACGAGCCCTTTTGACTGAAGCGAAACCGGTTTTTTTTCGCAGGCTACCAATGACTCTTCCCTTGGCCAGGATTCCCTCTTTGCTTTCCGAGTCTGCAACCTGCGATGGTGAGTTCCTGATTTGCCTCGACAAGCCACCAACTTTTTTTTTCCCCCAATAGCGTCCTTTGATCGGTGAAGTCCCATCCCCCTTGGCTCCCTTCGATATCAACCAGGCCTTTTTTTCCTTGGCTAATCCGCCCTCCCCATCTCCACCTATTCGACTATGGACAATTGTTCAGCATTGATGATCTTCCTCTGGTAGATCAAGTTGCCCCCTCTCCCTATACCCCTTTGTCTTTCCCCCCCCTTTTTGCTTGCAATCCCTCTCCCCTGTTCGTACACACTTTGCCCCCTTCTCAGCGGTCATCGTCAAAGAGAATTTTTTTTGTGTGTCTTTTTTGTCCTGTTGATAGGGTTTGCTCGATTTTTTTTTTATATTTTCTTAAACCTTCATTGCCTCTATAGGATCTCTTCTTCCGATGACTTTCCCTGAGAAACGTCTGATGTGCTCAGGCCGATCTCTTTATTGATCCACTCTTAGTCCGTTTTTCTCCAAAACAAGTCGATTTTCTCACCTGAGTTCTTCCCGGGTTTGTGTTTTCTTTCCCCCGAGAAGAGACCCTACCCTCCGGTGGCGACCGTTGACAGCACAACGTGCTGTTGTCCAAGCGTTGTCGTCTGATCTTTTCCCCTCGATTATCTCCCTCAGCCCAGAAATCTATTTTCTAAGTCTGGTCTTGCCGCCCCCCCCTGACACAATATCCCCAATTTTTTTAGGATGTTACAAACTTCAACTCAAACTCAATTTTACGTTTACTTTAAGGTCCCAATTTCCTGTTTTTTTTTTTTCCTTTTTATGTGATCTTGGCCTTTTTTTTTTTTCCTTTCATGTCCTGGTTTCTGGGATACCCTACATGCTCCTCCGCCACGTAAGATCCACCCACCTTTCCACTGTTCCACTTAGTTGTTCCCCCAAGCTCACCCATTGTGTTGATTACTGAGGAAAACCATCCCCCTCTCCCTGTCGTCCCCAGTAGACGTCTCTCCGCCATGACCACACCCTTGACGGTGTAATCAACGGTCATACCCTCTTCCCTCATCGTTGTGTTGCAGTTTTCCCCCTCTGGTTAGTGCAACCTCCCGTTGTTTCTTTTTTCTCGACGTCGACTGTGCCTGACTCGACCTTTTTTCTTCCATTTGGGCAAAATACCCTTTTGCTATACAAGAAGGGACAAATGTCCAAAGTGTAAGTGTTTTGAGGCTTTTTCCAGAGTGTATCCAATTTTATTACCTTACATGGCCAAGATTCCCCCGTCACATGCAATAGTCACGACTTTTTCTTTATACCCCCACCCGTAGTTACAAATTTTTTCCTTTGTTTAAAATCCTCCGTCAAGCTTCTCTCCATTGGTTGTCTCATTCTTGAGGACGAGACCCCTTCGCCATATATTGCCGATATGCCACCCTTCTATTTGATGATCTTCTGTATTTCCCCCCTCCAAGATGTTCAACCCCCCCTGCACAGTTCTTGTAACACCTTCGTACAAACCGTCTAAGTTTCGTTTCCGAAACTTCACCCCGTTTTTTCTTTTCTTTTGCTCAGGCTTTACCTGTTCCAACGTTCTTACCTTTTTTGAGCTCTCATCGGGGGCCCGCCTGGACCGCTCCAGCCGATGTCTCCGTCCCCGTCAATCCTTTCCTGTCAGCCCTACTCCTTCGACGCTCTTGAACTGTTTAGTATAAGACATCACTCTGCTATCCTTCTCTCCCCCCCCCCCCCTCCGACCACCCTCCTTATTTTTTTTCTGCGATTTCGGAGGCCTTTTCAAAGTTTTTTCGAAATAAACACAGCTGGGGCATTCTTGCGTTGAGTCTCCCGTTACACTGAAGTTCTCTGAAGTTCCCTTTCTCTCGACCATAGTTACTCTTCAAACGCAATGGTCTCCAATTTCTCGTTTAGTCTAGTGCCTGAGCGTTCTTTTAGACAACCCAGCAGTCTCGTTGTGCTCGAATTACTTACCCCATGGATGTTCTGAGTCAAGTCCCTCCATTTTTCCAAAAGGGTTGTTCTTGTTTCTTCCCTTGGGAAACTAGGTGGCAGCCGTCCCTCAAAGTGACCCCAGATCTGCACCCTTTCAGCCCTTCCTTCCCCCCTTATTTCCTGCTGGCACAAAAACCTTTTTAGTCATTTTTTCCCCCCCCGGGCTCGTCTCTGCGGTCCCCCCGTTTCTTTGCCCCCCCAGCTTTGCTGTCTTTCCAGACCTCCTGCTTTCTGTACCTGAGTATTTCACAGCCCCGACACTCTCGGCTTTTTTTTCTTTTCAATCTGGAGAGACATTTCCTTTCGACTAGATGTACAATCCCTTCCCCCAATTACTTCACCCCATCTCTAAAATTGGATCCCTCCCAGCACCGGGTTCCGAATAAAGCCGCAGCGCGTCTCTATGGACATCACGAAATAAGGTCGTTGTAGTTTCCTCCCACCGTGTCTTCCTTTCGTTTTCTTTAATATGTTTTACACCTTGTATTGAGCCTCAGATTAAGTACTTGTGACAAGGTTCCTCTAAGAGGTTCATCAGTCTTTCTTTAGGCCCATTTGTGAATATCTCTTTCCTTCTCTTACTACCCCTCCGTTCCCTCCATATCCTCCCTGGCAGGAGACTCCCATCTTGCTCAAAATATGTTTCGCTTTTTTTCGGGCGCGAAGTCTTCATTGTTAGTTTTTTGCTAGTTTTAGCTCATGTATGTTCCAACTTCAGGTACCTTACTTGTTACTCACCCTCGGCTAGATGTTTTCTTTTCCTCGTTTAATCTTGTCTAGTCATTCCGACCAGGAACCGTGTCTTTTTCCCCCCCCTTTGACATTCCTCCTTCTTTGGGGATTTCATTTATTTGAGCAGTGCTCTTAGTCGCCCCGACTAAATATTCCAATGTTTTTATTCATCTTCCTCCCCTAGCCTTGAACCTCCAGTGTCTCTTTTCTTCAAGAGTCTTCTTTCCAACTTCTTTCCAGACTCTCTTCTTCCCTTAAAGTATGCCTAGGTGTTTTACTTTCCCTCACTGGTATCCTGACCAACTTGATAAGTACATTCCTGCTTCCCTGATTAAGAGCTTATGACTCTTGGAACCCCCCATTAAGGAGTGATTTGCTCAGCGCCCCCCACGTCTATTCCCTTCTTTTAACAGTCTAACACGTCTAATGGTACGTAGGACTTTCTCCAAAAGCTCGCCTTTATTTCTCGCAAGAACCACCCTATCTTGACCCCCCCCTTCCCCCCTTCGACGGTTTCCTCTGAAGGACCATTCTTCTCTTTCTCGGAAGAATGTCCCAAAGCTCGCTTTTCCCAATCATCCCTTTATCCTCTCAATTTTTTCCCCCCTGTGATTTGCTTTTTTCCCCCCCTCTCCCCAAATTTTCTACCACCTTTCCCACAAGTTCAATATGACTAAATTTCCATGACGCTTCCCCCACCCGATGCGAATGCCGAGTTGGACTACCCATCATCCTCTTTTACCTCTTTTCCCCCACTTCAATAATCCTTTTGGCCAAACTGCTTTGTCAATGAACCTCGAGTTTCCCTAGCCGCCACATTTTTTGTTTGTAGTTCCCCGAGTTTACCCACTTTGTCTTGTAAAGTACCTTGCCACCTCCAAAGATTTTCTAATCCTCTCTCACTCTCCGCTGCACAAGCTCTAAAGATGCATATTACGCTTCTCATTACAAACAGAAGTTTGCGGTATCACTTATCATACTTGTTTTGCATAGGAAAAAGGATTTTTTTGCGTTTTCCCCTTTGTTTTTAGACGGACGGGAACCCCCCGATGTTTTTTTTCTGAGCGTGGAGCCAGGCCCTTACCTTTCCACCCCTTCCCACTTTTTCCCAGGTTTCGCGGGTTGCAAAGGTACAACCCCCAATCCCAATCCATTCGCTGCAGATCGAGCGGGTCCCCTCCCCCACCCTCTGGTCCATTCTTTCCAGGTTCACGGCGAGATCACGACAAGATCCTAGGACCCCCCATCAATCAGCAGCACAATTATCACCCTGGAGGTTCGGGTCCCCGCTTGTTATTGCATTGGCAATTTGCCCTTAAGTTCTGACTCTTTCCCTGTCCCCTTCCCGCAACAGTTCAGTGGTTAAGCTCCCATCAACGGCATTTTTGGTACGAACTGTATCCATTTGCCCTTTCCGACTCATAAATCATGACTTCGTTTTTCAGATTTGACTGGATAGGAGGCTTCCTCTCGTTACTTGTTACCCGTGGATAGTACTCATCGCATGCTTTTATTTCTGTACTAATTGTTTTTGACTCCCATGCCCCCCCAAAACTCCTTGTCTCTTTTTCTCCTCCTCTTTTATATGTTTTTTTTGATCCCTTTCTCTTTATTCCTAAGGTGGTTTTTTTTTTGACTGTGGATCCACAAGTTGCCCCCATCCCCTCGGATGTCGTCCACCATGGGATGCCTGCACAGGATCTTTTTTCAGTTAATTGAGTCACGTAAAGATTTTGCGCTCTTCTATTAATGTGTCCAAGTAATTAAGACTGATCTTTTTCCCCTCGCCCTAGACCCCGTCCTGCTCCCCAACAAACTTTCATGTCTTCCTATACCTTTCTTTCAGTTTTTCAATGTTTCCTTACTTTCCCCCATGCGGCTTAAGCTTACCCCAATGATACGGGCCTTGTCATGTGTACTTCAAAGCCTCTGTATCGTCATACAGATCTCCCCCCCCTGAACACTGGGGACCTCACCCGACGGTCACCGCACCGGAAAAGAAAGGGTTGAGTGGTTCCCGTTTTGCTGTTTCCACTTTGGCTAGTTCTTTTTCCTTTTACCGTTTTCCCTCCCTTTTCCCGACACTTCTTGCTACTGATTAATTCAGCTGCCCTTCTTTGCGTGTTCACTTTTGGTTGGCCCAACCTTCAGTTGTGCCTTCTGTTAAGGCCTGCAAATCGTTGGAGGTCTAGGACTTCAAGTCTTTCCAGGACCCCCATTGTCGCACCCCCACCCCAGCTTGGCTGCAAAACCTTTTCCCTCTTCGCAAACCCTCTTCCCACAGTTCCCAGGAAAGGAGGGGCCATGCTCTGAAGAATCCCTCTGTAACATAGTCCCTCTGAGCTTTTTTCCTGCTTCTCTTGTTTATCCCTCCCCCCCCCTCGATTTTTTGATTTTATAGTTAAACCTTGTCCCCCGTGTATCCTCTTTCCTTTACGGTTGGACCCTAGCGTAGTCAGGTTCTACCTTGTGCCCCCCCTTCTTTTTCGAACTTTAAAGTTGTACCCTTGCGATGTCTACGTCTCGTATTGTTCCTCTTATCGGGTAGTTTAAGCGTCATTGAAGTCTCTGCCCTTGTTTTAGTCTACCCGGAATGGTGGCTCCAGTTTCACCCACCCTCCCAGGTTGAAACAGGTTGCTCATTTCTCTTCCTTGATGTGATTGATCTTGCTGGACATTGCTTCCACGACGCTTTCATGCGTTTCGAGGCCTCCCACTTTAAGTTCCGCGTTCAAGAGGAGTGTTGTTTCCTTGCCAGAAGAATGTTTTTTTCAGAGCTTTGCCATAACTTATCCTGACTTCCGAGTCTTTTTTCTGTTTTTAGTGATGGATTTCACGAAACTTCAATCTAACCCCCCCCTGGCTGGCTTCCCTCTACCCCCTCTTCCCCCCTCCCACTGGTTTTTTTTTAAGGCGTCATTGACCCTCTCTATTTAACCCGCTAAGTGCCGCCCCTCTTTTGGACTGCCTTCTACAGACCCCTTACTGACACGAGAAAGCCCAATCTTCAACTTTTCGTTACAAGACCAACTATTTTTTTTTTCCGTCTGTGCTTTTTCTTTTACCCTAGACCTGTATGTCAAGTGCCTTTTTTTCATATGAAATTCTTAAATGCAACTACATTTGACTCCTGTTGAGCTAAGAGCTTGTTCACACCCCCTGGTTCCAGGTTCACCCCCCATCGCGGGACTTTCCCCACCACCTCACCTTTCCCTTATTTGCTATACACTTACAGCGGTTACGGACACCCAGTGCGGGTTTGACTTAATTTTCCCTGAGAGTTGAACCCCCTGAGCTCTTCCAACCCCGCCGGACCCGTCTACCAGAACCCAGTTTCGCCTGACCGCGATGCTCCCTTGTTCTCAGGCTTTGTAAGTCTCTCGATTGCGCCTCTTTCGCTTCTTCTAAGGTGTTCTTCCTTTATTAAGGGCTTGATCTCTCAACCCCACCCCTTTGATGCTTCCCAAAACAATGGGACGGTCTTCCAGATATATACCCCATAACCAGGAAAAGGTTGACTTCCCCCACGTAATTCTTTTCTCAGAAAGCGGATGCACCTGATGAAGTTTCCCCTGTACCCCCCCACACCACGTGATCGGGTCAACATTTTATATTCTTCCTTTTTTTCCCCCACCCCCATAAATGGTTATTTTCCGAGGGACGTTCCCTGCCCGCCCCGCGGCTTGATTCTTTTCCCAAAAGTATCTTCCTGCTGTGGTCTCCCCTTTTCCCTTCCCCCCGAGATGTTTTTGTGGCGGTTTGACCAGCGTGACCTGCTCGTTCTCTCATTTGAATTTCTCTCCTCCTGACCCCCCACCATTAACCGCTCCTTTTCTTAAGTTCCTACCTCGCAGCCCCCGCCTTTCTTGGTGCAGAATACCGCAAAATCAGATTTCTTCGGTTCCCGCATTCTATTAGTAGATTTTACGAGCCTTTTTCTGCCCTCCGTGAACCCATGTGTTGTGCCAGCTTCCTCCTTAACATTCATTCTTTCCGGCTTCAGCTTTTGATGTACTTTTGCAAACAAGTTTTTGAGGTGATAACTCTTCTTTCTACCCGAACAAATATTTGGGATTTTTCCTTTCTCGAAGTCAATTGGCCTTAGGATAGACCACCCCTCCGGCTGTTGATTTTGACGTCCTTCCCCCCGGCTTCAATCTCACCATGGCGACGCGGACATTTGATCTGCATTGAGTTGTCTGATCGGACTTTCGTGTCTATCGTTCCTTGCCTCTTCTATACAGTGTCACTTTTCACTAATTCGCCTGTCCTTTTCCTTCTCCTCCGCCCCCAAAATTCCTCTCCACGTCCTCCTTTCCCCCGAAGGCGTTTTGAATCGGTTTTTTTTTGCCGAATTGATTTTTCTCTCTTCTATCTCCAGTTCAGAGCCTCGTTCTTTATTCTTTTTCGGACAGTCACTCCCTGACCCCTTCCGGTAATCGTCTTTCTCTGTGCCTTCAGGCTCTTTCTTATCTTCTTTTTCACCCTTATTAGATAAGACCCCGGTTCCCCAACGGTCGAGCACCCCTTTTTCCGCCCCGGTTTTTTCCCGTGATCACTTGACTCCCAGCCCCCCCCTGTGGTTATTTTACATCCCCCCTTTCTGATGGTTGTTTGAACCATCTCGTTTTCGTCTTTCAATGAGCTCATTACTTTTTCCCCACCTTGCATGACTCACTCCTTTCCATTGGTTCAGGGCTCAACCTCCCTTTTTAAGAACAACCAATGGATCATAACTCTTTGCAGGAGGATAATCCCCAAAAACTTCAAATCAACCTTGCCTTCCAGTGGTTATCCTTTACTACTCCCCTCTTGTTCTCTTCGTTTGTCCTTTTTTTCCATTTGCCTTGTTTTCCCCTTTCTTTGGCTTGTCTTCCCCACTAGACACTGCTCCAATTTTTCCGCCCCCGTAAGCTTAAACTGTCTTTTTCCCTTCGTGTACTTTTGCCCTCCATTTGATGTTTCCACGTAACATTGCAACACTCCCCTTCTACCTTTCGTTCATCGTATCCTTCGTCTCTTGGACCCCTGTTCCTCACCGAGTTCACCTCTTCTCTTTCCCTTTTCCTACGTTTTGAGGATGCCTTTTAGGACTTTTGTGCGGTTCTCGATCTTGTTACTCTCTACGATTCGGATTTTTTTTGCCTTTTTTACTGGCCTCCCATTGGAAGCTGTACATCCCAGTTCCACAACTCCTTTTGACTGTTTTCCGTGGCTTGATTTTTCTGGGCAAAGACCCGCCCTTCTTCCACTTTTTGCCATGCAATCCTCTGACCCTCCAATGCACCGAGTTCTCCCCGTCCCCCTACCTGCCTCCGCCACTATTTCACTCCTCCTTACTCCCCCCACCCCCCTTTCCCCCCCCCAACGCTTTCACTCTTCTCCCAGCCTTCACGCACATGCTACCCCCCTCCCCTTACCCCCTCTCATCTTTTCACTTTCCCCCCCGCTCCTCTACCCCTCCCCCTCCCATACCACCATCCCCTAACACCTCAACCACTCCCTCCCCCGTCACTGTCCATACTCATACCATCCCCCCGTCCCTTCCCTTCCTCCCCCTTTCGCGTTCGTATTTCTCCTATCTTTACTTCCTTGCTTCTTAGTTTCTGTATTTCCGTTCTCATTACCCCCACCTTCCCACACCCCCCCATCCCCCTCTCTATCCCACCCACCCATCTACCCTTCCCCCGGCACCACCAACAACCCCTCCTCCTCCCCCCCCCCCCCACCCCCTTCCCCACACCCCCTCCCCCAAACGCCCTCCTATCCTCCTCCCCCCCCCTTCCCCCTGTTCCATCTTTTTCCCTACACCCCCCCCCCCCCCCCCGCCTCCTCCGCCCCCCAACCCGTCACCCCCACTCTCTCCGATCCCCCCCGCTCCCCCACCCCCGCCTCACGCACTTTGACCCCCCCTACACCTCATCCCCCTCTCCCCCGCTACCCCGTTCCCTCCCCCTTCCCACTCTGACCTCCAGCCCTCCTCACCACCCTTCACCAACCGCCCCCTCCCCAAGTCCTCCCCCCTCCCTCTTCCCTCTCCCTATTCTCTCCCCCACCCTCTCCACATTTCCTCTCTCCCCCACCTCCACCCCCCCTGATTCCCCTCTCCCCTGTTCCAGCCCCACTAGACCCCTCTAACTCATACCCACCACCCCCCTTACACCCCCTCAAGTCTTCCCCCCATTTCGTCCCCCACCTCATCCCTCCCCTCCCTCCATCACCCCCCCCCCTCGCTATCCCCAATCCCTCACCCCCCTCCCCAGCCACCCTTCCTACCCCCCGTGACCCCTTTCGTCTCCTCCTCTCCACACCTCCTTCGCCTAACCACCTCACACCCCGCCAATGTCTTTTTTCCAGCCCCTCCCCCTTCTCCCTCTACACGCCATCCCTTTCCTCCCTTCCTTTCACCCCTTTTTCAACCCACCCCTTGCCTTCACATTCTCATCGTCTCACGCCCCCCTCACCCACCCTCTCCACACCCCCCCGTCCATCCCCTTAGCCCCCCACCCACCCCCCCTTTTCGTCTCCCCCCCCTCCCCCCCCCCCGCTCCCTCTTCTACCCCCCCCCCTTCAGCCCCCTAACCATTCCCCCCACCCCCTCCCTCAACGCCCCACCTCCTCCACCCCTGCCTTCCCCCCCCCCCTACCCCTCCCCCACCCCCTCCCCACCCCTCTCCCTCACCCCTCCATCAGTCACCGCGTACCATTTCCTCCTACCTCGCCACAGCCTCCCCCATTCCCTCTTTACCTCCCTCCTACACCCCCTCTCCGTTCCCGCCTATCACCCACCCCCCCCTCACCGCCATCCAGTTTCAACCCTCTATTTCATCCCCCCCCCACCCTCGCTTCCTATCCCCCTCCCACCACCCACCCCTGTCCTTTTTCCCCAGACCACAACTCAAGTTAAAATTTGAGTTGTTTTTCTTTTTGCTTCCTCCCCTTCCAGCTTCTTCTCCCATTTGGTGTCATGTGCTTCTTCGACCATCCTTTCGCCGTTACAACTGCTTTGTGAGGCTGGCTGCTACCCCTCTACCCCTCAGATTTCAAACCACCAGCCCCGTTTTTCTTTCTTTTCCCCCTTTTTTATCAACCGGAGCTTGTCTTCAATATTTTTCCCCTACCAACGTCTTCCTTTTTATTTCAGGTCGGAAGTTGTTCATGTTTCTACTTTATCCTAGTTGAGAATCCTTCCGTTCGAACTATTGCCTCCTTGACCTTTTCACGATGTATCCTCCCGTCAAGTTCCTCTTCTCCATATGATTTCCTAACGAAAGTTCATTTTCCCTCTAGAACATAAGCTCCCCCAAAACACGCAATAACCTTTCTTTTTTCTGCTATGTGAGAGTTTGCCCCCACCGTTTGTTCTCACCACAATGCGTCATTTCCTGATGCTGTCCCTCGATTCCGATTTCCCCCCTTAACGGGTGATCGAAGAGGCATGAGTCCCCCCTCAGTAATAGCAAGTAATTCATTTCCCCTTTCTTAGAGCCCACAGTTAATTATCGTCTATTTTTTTTGGGCTTTTTCCCCCCCCAAGTTTTACCCGTCTCAATTTTTATCGCCTTCCACCCCCATGGAGGCTGAGGCTCGGAATATTGTCCAACTATTTGTTTTTCTCTGAACCCTCCGCTTGTTTTCTACCTAGCAACATCCCCACGACTCTCCAGGCCCCCTTCCGAATTTCATTTGAAATATCTCTTCCTTCTTAAAACACGACCTTGTTCCTCCTTTCCCCCACCTTTCTCCAATTCTGCGGGAACCGAGTATTTTCAGAGTTTGCGTTGAGATGACCCGCTATGACTGAAATGATACTTCCTTAGTCCTTGACTACCGTCTCTTTTTTTTTTTAAGTCCATGTCGATGGTTTTTACATTGCAATTACAACAAGCATTCTTCAAATGGGTCTCTTTGCTCCCCGCTATATCTCCTCTAGAATCACAGCCGCGTATTGTCTAGCCATCCTTGAAACAGTGAGGTCTTTACTTCCCCCTTTTCTACGTAACTTTTTTCCCATGTAGGAGCTTTATTGATAAGAATGAACTCTTTACCACCGTTTTGCTATGTTTATTCTTACCCCTTCTTTTAGCACACCTTTTTGGGTGTGCTAGTAAATGACGTATCCCTTAACCCCTGTCTCGCAAGAAGGGAAGCCCTCGAGGGACATTGCCCTCCTGCTCACCTGCGTAGCGGGTTCCCATTGCATTTTCTTTAGAGGACTTTTTGCCTTTACCCCCTTTTTTCTGGACAGGTTTCCCTTTGTGCCCCCCCTTTTTTTCAGGGCCTTTCTTGTTCTACATTTATTTGTGTCGTCACCTTTCCAGACACCCCCCGACCTGTTGAAATGTGTGCAATTATGAATTCCCTCCTCTTTTACCACCCCCCCCTTTCTTCCCCCCCCCGTTCTTTGAGCATTCCCCCATCTGCCCTGCCTCTCCATGTTTGAATTATGTCCCGCCCGTCGCACAACGACCCCGGGTCTCTGTTTGAACGTCCCCCCCGCGCCGTTCCCCCCCCTAGAAAGCGTTTTCTTGTCTCAACTACTCTTTTTTTTCTATTCTTGTTCATTTCTTTTCTTTTATTTTCCCTGTTCAAGTCTAATGCGGCCTTACTCTGATAGAGCTGACGGCGGTAACACACCCTATTGACGGGATTTTCTCCCCCGCCCCCCTTTCTCTTCCGTCTAATCAGAGACCCACCGACGATGCCCCTCTTTCAAACGGACATCTCTCTTTTCCCCTCAACCTCCCATCTTTCCAGATTAGGTCTTATTAATCCCGAATCCCTTCTCGGCGTCTCCCCTTTAGCCCCCTATTCCCGGCACTTTCATCTTCCATATATCCTTTTACATGTGGTGACAACTATGCTCCCCAGTAAGCTCTAGAACTTTCACCACATATTATAAGTTTCGACGCTTACAACGAATGCAATCCTCATCTTGCTTCCTACTCCCCCCCTGACGCGACGACCCCGTCTGCAACCTTTTCAATCTATAGTGTTGCCCACCCACGCGGAATACCTAATACTAGATTCCTATTCACTAGCCCCCCATTCTGTAGGCCGTTTCTTCATACACGTTCATTTCCCACCCCTCCCTCCCAATTCGCGGTATTAATCGATTCAGCAGCAGGGACCTCTACCTTTTATTGCCCCCAGTCGGCCCTCTCCCCCTGGTGCTCTTCACCCTTTTCTATTTTTCCCGTTACACAACCTTTGGTTTTTGATTTTTTTTCCTTGTTTCGAACGCCTTGTCCGATGTTTCGAGGACGTGGGCATGCCCTGCCTTCAGTGTACATGTCCCTCCCCCCCCTGCAACTCCGTAACGGGTATCTGTTTTTCACAATGTAACCTTCGCTGCTCGACCTTCTGTCCCACTGCCACCCCCCCGTTTTTCATTTTAAAGGATGTCAATTTCCCTCTTACAAGCCAAACAGAATTTTCACAGTCACTCAGATGGTCTCCCCCCTTATCTCTGAGTGGTTTCTTTACATTGTCTCTCTTGGGCCCCTGGACCCACTCCCTATCACCCCTTCTTCCCTCCCCCTTAGTCCTTTGTCATCCCCCCTTCTTTCCCCACCCCCTCTTTTTTTGCCTATATACATGTGCCCCTTCCGTACCTTATGACGACTTTTTTTGTTCTTCTCCTTGTCTTTCTTCTAGAGTACTTTTTAAGGTTTGATATAATACCCTCCCCCAATCCTTTTTCTTTTTCAGGTCCACCCCCTTGAAATCCTTTTGAATTCCCCATGTTGCATTCTTTTTGATATGTGTCTCACATTCTTCCTTTTCCTTTTCTAATCTTGTTTTTGAGATATGGATCCCCCCCTGATCTCACAAAACGTGGATGTCGTACCCTCTCCTTTACGACTTTTAGACCCTTCTCTAACGAAAGACAACTACCCCCCTGTTCGTCTAGGTCATTGTAGACGTAGACTCCTCTCTCCTAGAATCCCCCTCCCCCTTCCTGACCACCCACCAAAGAGTTTGTAGTCCTCTATTATGACTTGCCCCATGTTTTCTGTCCATGCCCGTTGTTCCTTGGGTGACTCTTGCCCAATTACATTAGCTAAAGAACGTCCGAAGAGGCCTACCCCCTGCCCTTTGGTTTTCCCCTCCGCCCCGAACACTCCCAAGTGTCTCTTGAGGCCTTTCAGATTATGTAATTTTTTTCTATTTATTTTTAGCTTCTGTAGCGACCTTCCCATCTGATGGTTATACTCCAGACCGTCTAGGCGACGTTTCCCCCTTGTTTACTTTCCAAAAGTCTTTTTTAATTGTGAATCGGTCCCCCTGGTTGGGGGGTTCCCTGTTTTTCCCAGCGTTTTTGCTCCGACCCATGCTCCTCGTCACGAATGACCTCCAGGTCCTTCGAAAACCTGATACCCAATTCCTTCAGCCACCCTTATGAAAGAAGTTCCCCCCTTCTTTTTATGACTCCTCCTTTAATTTCCTGCTCTCTGAGCTGTCCCTGCCTTTCTCTCCCCGATAGTTTTATTTGAAGTATTCTTGTAAAATGTCCACCTGTTCTCAGATCTGCCACAGCTTTTGGATACTTCGTGTATTCCTGTCTTTTCCGACTTTTGTCCCAGAAGCTTGACGTTGTCTCAACGTGTCAGATCGTAGTCGCGGATGTTCTTGTACATTTCTCTTTCGCAGGAGTGGCAGCATTTCACGGTCTTCCACCTGCATTTCTTCCCGTTCTATATCCTAATGTTGCTCTATTAACAACCTTTTCCCATGGGCATAATCTTCCTTTTGAAGATGCGAGGTCTTTGACTATGGCCCGTTCCTCCTGATAATGGTCAATTCTCGTCATAACCGTCAGGTTAGGTCAAGAGAGTCTTCCTGATTTCAGAGCTGTTATATTCCTCCAGTTCAGTTAGTTTTTTGTTTCTTTCTTTCTTCCCCAGTAAGAGCAACGTTCTCGCACAATCAGTCCCCCAGTCCCCCCGGGTGTTTTCACGTGCCTGTGTAACGCTTTCTTTTTGATAAGGCCGCCTCTCCTGGCCATTTTCAGATACAGACCTCACTTAACAGGAAAACTTACTACCCCCTCCTCCCTTTTAATGGTCCCCAGTTCATACGATTTTGGCATAGCGTGCGCCGCTCGTCCTCCCCTGAGAAACTTTATGCCCCCCTTTGCTATTTTCCTGGATTAACTCACCTCCCTTGGATATTGATTCGCGAATTTTCGTGCTCCACCCCCTGAACATGGTTTGCTGAGGGCCGGCCTGACCAACTCCCCTTGCCGGTCTGGATTGGCTCTACAATCTTCCCAATCGTTCCTGACCACCCCCCCCCCATTATCTTTGTAACACGTATTTCCCCTTTAGTCCACAACATGACTCGTTCACCCCCCCTTTAAGCCTTTTGCATATCCCCCTTCCCCCCTCCTTAGTACATGACGTCCTCCGATGTGTGACATTCTGGGAAGTTTTTTCCCTTCTTGTTTGCTTCAGATCTATTCTTCTTTGCTTGAGGTTATAAGGTTACCGGAGTGGTCCTCTCTTCTTTCAAACCCCCCCCCTTTTTTTCCCACCCCATTCTCAGATACCAACAATATCATTCCCGTTTTTTTTTTTCCTGCTTCATATTCTATCACCTACCTTGCCTTGCCACTCCTTGCCAGTTGACCCTGTACCAACCTTATTTGTATGTCAACTTGAGATGTATGACCCACTCACTGTATTCCGGCTTTCCTCACTCTCTTTTGTACAGCGTCTTGATCGACAAGTTATAAGCGTTTTTTTCCAGTTTCCGACCCATAACTGTTTGAAGTTTTTCCTTGCAGCTTGCCTTCTCGTCATCCCGAACATTTCTATATTACTTCACCCCCCCCCTTTCCGACGTTTTCATGCTAGGAAGTCTCCCCCCTTACAAGATCTTCGGCAGACAACTTCTTTTCCTCTTATCGGTAACCGCATCGAGCCTTCTTCCCTTCCAGGTTCAGCGAAAAATCTTCTACGTTAGCTGACAGAGAGTCCATTCTTTTTGCCCATTGTCGGCCCTTCCCTGATGTATTTGTCTGCACACCCCGCTGTTGGATTAAAGCGCTCAACGACAACTTATGTGTACCCCCCTTTGGTCCTGCTGCGCAGTTGTCAGCAAAGTTCGCAAGAGGCTTTTGCCTCGGGGTGGTGGTCTTTCCTTTTCCAATACAAAGATACAACGACCCCTTTGTCTCGAGGACAATTTCTTCCCCCCCACCCCCCCCCCCACCCCAAACCACACACCCCCCCCCCCCCCAAAAACCAACCCTTTGCTTTGGCTGTCAATGGGTATTTTGATTGACATAATTATTTTACGTGGAACAATCTTGGTCCCAATTCGCTCATTTAATGATAACTGTTTATTTCTCCCAAAACTTTGACCATTATCCCTTAAGCTTGCCTTTACCCCAGGCTCTCGAAGGTTTGTTTTTTTTTTTTGTCCTTAATTCGATGATGCTCCTCCTCAAGTTCACCATTGAGTCGTAGGGATCGCATCCATGGTTCAACCCGTTTGGACATCGTCGGGTCTCTTGTTAGTCCTTCTTCCCTAATATTTCCCCTTATCGACCTGCCAATCAGAAGTTTCCGTAACACACTCCGGATTTTCAATACCTTTTTGTACTGCTGTAAGTTGCTGTCACAGAGAACTGGGCCCCCACCCTTTTTTTCTCCGTAACCGTTTTTGTTTTGTGGACATCGAGTTGTTGTGTGAATGAGTCGCATTCAGAAGGATTTTAGCCCCCTTAGTAGGGGTTCGGTTCCTCCCTCACAAACCCCACGGCTCATAAGCTGAAGATCTGTCAATAAACAATTTTTCAATCCCCCCATTTAACTTTAATTAGTTGGTCCGATAGATCTTTCTTCTGAATCCTGCGGGGTCTGGCTACCATCTGTTTCAGCAGGCAGCCCCTCCCTTTCCCCCCTGGTTCCTTTGTTCTTTTTACCTTCCTCCTTTGGAACTTACGAGGCCACAATCCTTGAATGTTCTCGTCACAGGTCGAAGAAGCCCGCCCCCCCCTTTTTGTCCTCAACTATTTTACTCCTTCTGTTGTTTGAGAGATTTCTTGCGGGGCTTTTTCCGTCGACGTGAGATCCGACCTAAGGGCTTTTCTTTTCTTTTCTACGCGTAACCACCCATTCCCCAACTTTCAGCCACCCCCGCTCCCACCCCCTTACCCCCCCCCCCAGCTCACACACCCACCCGCACCCCCCCCCACATACCGCGTGACCCCACCCCCCGCCCTTCGACCCTCCGTGTGTCCAGGTGGTAGCAAATAACTGCCTTCTTCCCTGCATGTAAAGCCCCCTACATCCCCCCTCACCCCCCTCTGGTTCAAGCATACCCCGTACTAAGTTGTTTTCGTTGTATTGACATCCTCCGTCCCAGTTTTTTGTTTGTGAGTTTCTTTTTGCTTCCCTTGAAATCACTTAGTTCCACTCTTGAGGTCTCCCCCCTATTATGGTCTGCGATCATTGCCCCAACGAAAGGTCCCCTCGACCCCCCCAGCACGTCTCTTCCAGTCGCCCCCCAGAGATTTTTCCCTTTCCTCAGTAAACAAACCTTACACTTCGTCGCCCTTAGTTCCTTTTCAACTTTCTTCAATTTCCCCTAGATTTGATCTCCGCTTTCCCCGAAGAACAGATCCAGGCCATTGTCTCCGCTGTTCGTCCCGACTAAATATAAGCTCCAACCTGTTAGCGTCCTCTTCATTTAGCTCCCCTAAGCCCCCCAACAACCAGGAGCAATTGCTGATCTCGTGGCTGAGAAGTGCCATTGGTCTCATCCCAAAATATTTCACTCCTTTTTTGTCCTGGTCATCTCCCCTCTTTAACTTTTGACCCCGTGCCTTGAGAGGCAAATCTCTACCCACGTAAGGTACGATAGTTTTTAACTTATCATGTACCGTCGCTCCTAGTCTATTCTCGTGGTGCTTTCCCCAAACCCCCCCCAACGTCCTGTAGTTGGATTTTTTTCCCTTTGATATACCATTGTTGGTCCTCGGATTCCTTCTATAAAACCTTTTCTTTCTCTCATCTTGAAACCACCCATATTTTGTACTCCTAATCTTGAATCTACTGCAAACCTTTGTACCTTCATTGCAATATCGCTGAGGTCCTCCCTTTGTTCGCTTCTCTTGTCGTTTCAAATATTAATGTGCCCGCGTCAATATACCGAGTTGTATTGCCCCCCCGCCAGTCTTTCCTTATTCCTTTTCCTTAGCATGAAACCTCTTTCTGGTGTAAGTAGGACACTTAGAGTTACGAGCCTGCAAAGCTCCCCCCCCATTCCTGTAACAAGCATCCATGGGTTCCTTTCTTCCTTACTTTGCGAGATCAAGCGAGCTTCTTGGAACGACTGAAATACCGAGTGTTTCCTTTCTTCATCAAACCTTTTCCTCCCGATCCAACTTTTTCCCTTTTGACTCAGTCCCCATGAGCCTTATCTCTCTGAATTCGAATTCTAAACCGTTGACATTTTTTTCTCTGCGTCCTTTTGTTCGCCATTTGTTTTTTACATCTCAAGCCCTTCAGCCCCTTTTCTCACCTCCTTATGTCAGCCCCCTCCTCCTTTCCTCCCTTCGCATGAGGAACTTCTGCACAACCTATGACCTTCTCCGGTCATTTTCGTTCTTCCTTGTCTCTCGTCCCTACCAAGTTTTGACGAGCTCTTATTTTCCCACTCATTCCTTCCGTTTAACCACATTCGTGTTTGTGGGTTCCCAGATTCCCCTTTGTATATCCCATGCATTTTAATGTTCCTTTCTTACATCCGCCTACTTTTGTGCTTTTCATTGAGGGAGCAAGCTCTTTCCTTCCCTGCCCGTCAATATTCCACCTTTAGTTTTGCATTTACTTCCTGATTCCCTTTAGCACTTACATACATGTCTCGTTTACAAGCCCCGGACTGCCCCCCTCTGGCCAGCCCTCGTATCTTGCCCTCACGTATTGATCTACCTCGTTTCATTCGTCGGTATTTCCCATTTGCTCTTTATCCTTCTTTCCTTTAGCCGCTGATACAGTTCACTCCTCATGGAACCCCAACCCATTTAAGGGAGTTGATCATTTCTCTCCCAATGATGCTCGGTTCTATCGAGTCCAACTCGACTTTGATCCCGTTATTACAACGCTTGCCCTTCTCTTGAAACAACCGATCTTGACGACCTTCTTTTTATGAATTGCATATCCGCTTCTCCGTTCCCGCCTACTCATATCGTCTTCATTCTCACATTCTTTTTTTGCGCACCTTTCTTTTTTTTCAACCGCCCCCCCTTTCCCCATTTACGAGAACTTCACCGTTAAATCCTCTCCTCCAGTCCATGACTTCTTACCTCTGCTTTACTCTGAGCGTCCTTTACCCTCCATTTCTATTTTACTAAAGCTTTTGATTCCCCCTTATAGATGCCAAACGTTAACTCCTACACTAGGTTTCCGACATATCTTCCCCTCTTTATAGTGACTGACCCCCCCCCAGTTGTGTTCATTTTCCCACTCCATGCCAAATCCCACAAAACTCTCTGGGGTAATCTCTCTTCCCTCTCGAAGCAGTGCTTCTCTCACGTATGAACCTTCCTTTCAGGCTTAGGATCAAAGAAGTTTTCGGACCCCCTCCTCCATTCCTGTTTGGCTATCTTCCCCCTGGAGTGTTTGCACTTGACTTTGTCATTTTGTTTCGACCTGCTCGGTTCCCCAATTTTTTCTTCTATGATCTTTAGGTGGCATTGCCCGTATAATTTACTTTTACGCCGCCGAATTCCGTACAGGTGGTTGACCCTTTTAACCCCCACATTTCACTTCTCCCCCGTGCCTGATATTCATTACAACAGGTAAGTGAATTGCGGCAATGACGATCCCCATTACCTGATCTCCTTAAGGCAAAGACAATCTATTAGGAGCCAAGAGTTCCTTTTCCTTGTATTGACCCAGGGTCTTGTTAGCTCTTTCTGTCCGCTCCTTTCACATGCCCCAACAGTCTGGTCCAAAACCCCTTCCTTTCAAGTAGCTACCTTTTCACTCACTAATATTCTTTCTTCGTTTGTTTTTTTTTGTGCGGACGGCTTTCTCCGGATTAACTTCCTTGCCTTCGATCGGCCTTTTCTTTTGGGAACTGAAAGACCTGACTGCTCATTCCCATTTTTCGCACCTCTTTTTTGATATTGTGGATCAATTCCTTTCCTCATCCCTTTTGTTTGAGCTCTTCGATAACAATCATCCCCCTAGGATTACCTGGAGAGAAAGTATTCCGCCCAGTATGATTCACCTGTTATCAAATTCTGTCACTCCCTGAAACCGATGATTTTATATGTCTCCCAACTTGTACACTTCTACGCCGCTTTTAGAAGCCGCCCTCCATCGACAAACCCGAGTTATTTAATTACTATTCTGATTTGTTTCGTTTCCTTCTCCTCCGAAAAAAGTTTTGTCTTTTTAGATTTGACCCCATGCTCCTTGCGGTTCCTGTGAGATTACCGAACTTGAGATTAATACTAGTTTCTTACCCTTTCCCCTGGGTCCCCCCTCGCACCTAAACATCCAGGTGTAATGGCGTCCCCGCTGTCCTTCGGATCTTTGCT
>Ga0179591_1252439_pt1 | contig 21669 bp, 17 predicted proteins | sample CZOMad2_1_08_16f_FD_182891 | JGI IMG/M metagenome (GOLD analysis project Ga0179591, IMG submission 182891) | Vadose zone soil fungal communities from Angelo Coast Range Reserve, California, USA - CZOMad2_1_08_16fungal (PacBio error correction) | ecosystem: Environmental > Terrestrial > Soil >... | reverse complement strand
GCTCGGGATGAGCGAGACCTCTTTTTTTGATTGCCCCTCGATTTCAATCTGGGTGCACGAGGGTTGTTCCAAGGCTTCCTTGTGGATATATCCTTTTGCGCTGATACTTGGGTGCCTTTAGCCTTACGATAAGAGGCAGCCGTTTCGGAATTAAAATGGGACCCCTGTACGGGTTGCACCAATTGCCCCTGATCCCCCATTTAGACCAGCGGGTGATGGTGTCCATTGGCTTCTTGTTTTTTCAATGCTTCGTCAAAGGTCAGATCACGTCCCCGTCCCTAGGTGTTAACGAGTCAGTCCCGGGTGATTCTCACCTCCCCGTCGCAAGAGAGTACCTATTTCAATTTTAACCCCCCCCTGTGCTGGAAGCACACCTTTCGAATAATTCTTTCCGAATAGCAGCAGTTAAGAGTCTGAACCTTTTCTTCCCCGGACCCTCAGTGATGTAAACATGTCGCACCCTTCCCGCCCTCAAATATCCATTCTTGCATCTTCCCAGAGCCTTTGCTGACCGTTGGAATGGCCGCTTCCCGCCTTGCCTCTCAGCACCTTTGAATAGCGAACAAGTTCTCTCAAGGTTTTTGGCTTCTCTGCAAGACCCCTTCCCCACTGCGTAGGCGATTCCCTTCGCGAAGGGAACCGCAGAAAGATGCCCTCGACGCCCTCCCCCGGCTCATTTTCTCTCGAGGCACTGTTCCGGCACAATTGTCGATACGCCCCCAATTGGCGTAGCTCCCCCAAACACAAACCGGCTACCGATCGGAAAAGAACCTTCCCTCTGCTGCAGATACTCCCCTTCCTCCTGTATGATCGCCAGCCGTTCTCTGGCCCCCCACTCCAGCCGAGAGACATAGAATTTATGCCGTCTGGTTGCGTTCTGTGGTTCATGCAGTTGGACCCCCTTCGCCCTTCGCGGATCGGATGGTTGATATCTGCTGGGTCTCCCCCACCTTATCCAGCTTCCCCTACCTGACTGGTAGCTCAGGTTTTGCCCGTTTTTTTTTTTTTTTCAAAGATCGCATGTCGACCTCCCCCTTTCTTTATGATACGTCATCAGCCCACCCCAGATTCGCCCTCCATCCTACAAATGGGACGCGCCTTCCAGTGCCTGACTTTTTTACCACATGCTTGAGCTCCCCCTGCCCCCCCCTTCTGACAGTGCATTTATCCGTCTGACTGGCCTTATATTGGGACCCCCCTTGTTATCCCCGGTCAGGCGGCCCCTCCAGCGGATCTTTGTTATGTTCCTATGACGAAAACCTACCTTTGCACTGGCTGGTCCCCTCCGTATGTGTCCCAAAGATTTTTTCCTTAAGGCGGTGCAGACTTTCCTCCTTTGGTCACTTCGCTCGTACCACCTTCGTCACGGTCTGAAAAGCGATGGTTTTTTTTTCGCTTCGCGGAAACGCCCCCCCTTTTCATTTGCTGGAGTTGACTCTCCATCACGTAGTTCCGATAGCTTGCCAATCCCGTTTCATTTCCCCCCCCCCCCCCCATCGTGATTTTCACTTTCACCGTACCGGACGCCAAGCCCTCCACCGGACAGCAGACCAGTCCTGGTGTGCCCGGACCACAGGTTTTTTGGGTGATTTATCGTTCAGCTTTTTTTTTACGCGCCGGTTGACCTTGTTCGGGTCGTACTGCCACTATGTTCTTTTGCTCCCCCCCTCCCCTGCTCCCATGAAAATGGACAAGTATGCCCCCACCCCCTGTTGGTTTGTCTTTAAAACAGTTCTTCGGCACGTTCTTTGGTGCCGCCATTGATTCTTCCTGTACCTGCCCCCCTGTCCTCCGGAAGCTGCCTAGACACGCATCTTCGTTGACCATGCCCAGGGATTAACTGGTTGTATCGTACTACAGGTTCTTGCCCCCTCCCTCTCGTGCTAAAGCAACGGCGCCTTGCGATAGTCATATCCCCCGAATCCCTACCCCCCCGGCGAACGCTGTTGACCGACTGCCCACGAGGACAACTCCATGAACCTGCAAAAAGCTTGTTCCCGATCCCCCCCCCCGATTCCACCGTTTTTGCCCTCAAGATCGGTTCCCCTCCTCAATCAATAGACGGGAGGCTGCGGCTTCTTCCCAGTTCCCTCCCCCCCTCCCCGTTGTGGTGGAGAGATGACGCATTTCTCCGGTCATCTTTCCCTTCCTGGCCCCGAGAGGGTGATCTGGATAGTTTCCGAGGCGCAAGCAACCCAACCCTTCAACCGTCCACCCCAAGATTTGTGGTTAATTTGAGCTTTCAAATCCTTCGGCCCGTCCCCACATCTCGGCTCCCCCAGGGAGGCTTAGTTTTCTATTCGTCCTCTCTGTGGGTGACACGTTAGGTCGGACTGAACCACGGACGAGTCAGATACCGTTTCGTGAAAGGTGCGTCAGCCGCTTCTTCCCGACCAGAACGACTTGGCTTTGTTCGCAGCTTCCTGCTGCGTCTGGCCCGGCGCAGAACTACATTTGTTCCACCCAAGCACTTGTTTGAAGCATCCTTAGGGGTGAATTGCTCCTCCCCCAAACGTTTGTTTTTCGACCTTTCCCCGGTTCTTTTTGCGGTCGCCGTCTGGTCCTTACAGTCCCCCGGATTCACAGATAGTGGCTAATACGCCCTCTTACCGACAGTTGCTCGACAGGATTGGTCCTATTCCCCTTGCCTCGACCGCATCCACCGTTGATTCCTGTCGTTCGCACACTCCACCGGTTACCCCCCCCTTAACGGTGTTTTCACATGCCCTGTTTGTCCCAAGTTTTGACAAGATGTGTTCGACGATTTGCTATGTCTAGATCAGACTCTTAGGCGTTCATGTCCTCAACGCCCTGAAATTTTCTAGGCACCCCGCACTCCACGACCCTAGCTGGGTGCTAGAAGGTGACTACTGTTTGGCCAGCCCGACGAGTTCTTGTCCAGAATCTTGTTCTGACGCGCAGATACTCCTACTCAGCCAATCTTTCGGTTTCGCGAACTCTTTTACGTTGTTCCTCCCCGTTTTTGATAACAGCAGATACCCTTTTTTCCGCCGGCCTATTAAGGGTCCAGGTCCCCCATATAAGACCCCTTTTTTCTAGGCCTCATTCTTTTTTGTCCTTCTTTCCGCGTTTTGTATCCCTCGATGCAAGATCCGCGCAAGCCCAATACCCTTCCTTCCAATGACGTCCCGCCCCTTTCTGCAACGGCAAGCTCCCTTGTGACTTTTGATCGTCCTTTCTCATACCCTCCATTTGGAGAAATTTATCTTTGACCCGTTCCTCTAAACCTCCTGCCATTTTCTGTGAAGATTTGCTCAACCCCCCAGTTGTGTTATGTCCATGTTATGAGTCCTGATTGAAAACACCTATGTATCTCCCCCCACGACCTCTCAGCACCACTTCTTCTCTCTCCGTCATGACCCCCCCATCGATAAGCACGTCAGAGGACTTTTCGCCGCTGGACTTCGCTTTGTCTCGCTACAAATCCTTCGCCTCGCGAGCATTTTCTAAAGCCCTGATTTCGTCTCTGGACCCTATGCCCAGAAGGAGTCCGCCACTGGTGGTCTGTATTCCCTCCCCCGCTTGGGGGTAAATCGTACCCCCCCCGCCCGGAGTCCCCCCTCCGCCCCAGTTCTCTTGGATGATCTCTCCTGCCTTGCGTCCTCGAGTTGATTACACCTCCCACCGCCTCGTTATGGTTTTTTTTTTTCCTTCTCTCGTCGAGAACTTCTTTTGAATTGGCGCGATTCTCATTGCTTTTGGCGGTTAATGCCAGTCCCCTCCGGTAGCCCCAAATTGTGGAAGTATCCCTTCTTTGTTACTGCGGCAGCGAGCGGTTCTCTTCGACCCAGATTCCTTTACCAAGTTTTGTGTTGCTTCATTAGAGCTATCAAGTTGATTGGCTTCCTATTCGGCCGTAATGACCCCCTTCTCAGTTCGGGTAACACCGTACAAATTTCTCCAGAGTTGTTCCCTTGAGGTCTTATCCCTTTTCATCTCGGATTCGAAACGGCCCCCCTGGCGCAACTGAGGTTCCCAGTTTGATGCTGAACGTTTCCTCCATTCCCCCCCCCCCTGGAGTAGGTCGACAACTGCCCCACACCCTCCTTGATTCCTCTCACACCAATCAACTCCTTGGCTGCCCCTTCCTAGCCTTCTCCCTTTACCAAGCTTTTTCTCGTCATCTCCGAGATTTGCCCCCCTTCCCGCCGTTCAGCCCCATACCTTTCAAACGCCTTGGTTTTGCCCCAAAAAGTGACAAACAGTCTTATCGCTCCGTTTTTTTTTCATTTCGCTTTGCTGTTCGACATTCCCTCTGAATCCCTCTTTTCCACCTCCTTTTTGTTCGATACACCCTATTTTGCTTATGTAGTTCCACTATTTCCCCAAGAGAGACTGCCTTTTTCTTCGATAATTCCCCCTCCCCTGTGTGTCCCCCGTTATGACAAGGCGTTTCCCCGCGTGGTCATATATCTTTTTTCAGATTTTTACTCTAAGGTGGAAGCTTCCTCGATGACGAGTTCCTCCTCAAATGTACAGGAGATGGCCCGGTTCAGCCAGGTAAAGGGCTTGGTGTCCTCTTTCTATTTTTAAAGTTCCTGTCTTTGCAGGTTTTTAGTTTTTGGCAGCGATGGGTTGACCTCTCGTCCCTTTCATCACCCCTAGTTTCGCCGGGCGTGGTTTTTTCGAATGAGAGTTCGCGGTTTGATACCCTTTTAGAACGAACGCGCCAGTATCCTCTTTTAGACATGAAATTTTTTTGAACCTCCCTTCTGCCGTGAAATTCGCTCCCATCGTCACTCCCCTTTCAGCGTGTGAGACCTTGTCTCTATCTACTGCCAGTCTTTTCCCTTCCAATCCGTGTCTCCCCAGACTTCAAGATAGCTGCATTCAGAAGTCCCAGAGATCCCACATGAGAAGTTGTGGCTGCCTATTGACGCTTCTGAGCGCAGCGAATCGATCCAGCACTGCTCCTTTCCTAACCCCGTTCGGCGAGGCTACCCCCCTGAAAACCGGTTCTCTTCTTTAGCGGTGTTTCCCCCCTTTTAGAGAAGTCAAGACGACCCTGCCGCGATAGCACCCCCTCCCGGTCTGACCTCCTTTACGGACCCAATTTTTTTATAAAACATTTGGTTCGCTCCTTTCGTGGCATAGTAAAGACTGCAGCATTCCTTGCCTTCTTCGGATTTCGCAGTCCCTAGCTTTCAATAGCTCCCTTTCGACGCCTGCCCGCGCTAGAGACGTCCTTTGTGATCTTCGTTCTTTTCCTTTGCTAAGAAGTTCGTAGCCCGAGTTGGATCCTTTTTCTCGAGGGCGATTTAGTGCATTCCCAATTTTCTTCTCCCCCGTCCGACTTTCCCCACCACTCCCGTTTTTTGTGTCCTTTTGATGACTTTACAGTCTTCTTTCTTCCCCCTACTAGGACATGCCTCATTATTTAGTTCGACCCTTAAAGAGGGAGCTTCCTCCGACCCCTCTTTCCTCTATCGTCCTACCCTTTCGTTGCTGGCACAAATCAGCTTGAGCTTGCTGTCACCTGACTGCTTCCCCTCCATTAGCGTAAAAGGGACCTATTGGTTTCCCAAACTGGGTCTCCCCCTCCCACGGCTGACGCGCCGCTTGATGTTTCCCGTCTGATTCCCAACCCGTTCACTTGTAACCCATCTTCGAAAGGGATTCCCCGCCGTTTCCTGTTTTTTTACACGCTGTCCTCGGCGTCCTCTCCGTCGGTTTCATTTAAATAGTTTCTGTCCCAAGTCCCCCCAGTCTAAACAGCGATTTTGTCTCCCGCCTCACCTAATGTTACCCTTTTTTTTGGAGTTGACCATACCGACAGCCCCGACCTGCCTTATCTGACAATCTCCCCCCCCTTAGTGTCTCCCAAAAGCTTGTTTTCTTTCCCCGCCCGGCCTTCCCCTCCACATTTCCACTCCACCTGGTACCCTGTCACCGAAGCTGGTGCTCCCCCCCCTTGTCTCTTCTAATGATAGTCAAGATTCCCTCCCAGCTCGGCTCCTTTCTTTCGGTGTACCATCTTTCCTGCTGTTCCGTCACCATAATCGGCTTCTCACCTTCACCTGGTCCACCTCGCACAAAACCTGTTTTTTCTGGCCCCTGCCGTGAATCTGGGCCCCTGGCATCATTTTACTTCCGGTTGCTCTGATCTTCTGCAGTGCCCCAGAGCCAGACCCCGAGTCTGCTCTGAAAGCTCGTTTCCCGCGACCACCTTATCGGTTCACGGACTCGTTCCTTCGTAGAAGAAGGCGTTTTCTTACCCTTCCCCCCCTCTCTCGCGCAATAGTAGCAGACGACCTCCACCCCCTTTTGCCCCCCGAACTGTGCCATTAAGACTTCAGTGGGGTAACCTCCATTTACCCGAACAACTCCTGTTTCCCCTCTAGTAGTCACGGTTGGGATGCTTTCCCTCGGCAACTCTCACCTCCGACTTGTGCAGCGGATCATTACCTGCCTTGTAATATCCCTCCCCCCCTGTTGGTTTTTTTTCGAGATGAAGCCGGTCTCCATTTTAATGTCAGACTGGCCACCTCTAGGTTATTTCCCACTCATTACCGCGGGTGACTTCCACCGTCACCTGCCCCGGTTGGTCACCGATTTGTTGCGTTTCTGTCTGTCACTGATCTGCGTTCCGGGACAGCTCGGCTGGGCTCTTCTCGGCTCCTATTCTCCCCTCAGGGAGGGTGTTCAAACTTCTCGGGCGACTCACAGGACTTCGTACCTAAAAAGGTCGTTTTCGGGTACATTATTCTGATCTGCCGCGACGTTTCAGGGTCTTCGTCAGCTTTTTTTTTTTTTCCCTTCAGTGCCGTTGTGAAGTCGCAACATTCCCAGCGACCTACCTGCGGGTCCCCCCCCAGCCCCTGCGCAGAATTGTTACCTCGTCAAACACATCGGTTCAGCCCCCCGACCCTGGTTTTGTTTTGGTCTTTCTGCAGTCTCCGTGGCTAGCAACCATATCTTTCACCGATTACCGACACGCCTCTGCCGAAGAAAGGTTGCGCCCCCTTTTTCTTCCCCATACATTTTCTCATCCGACCGCACACAGTCTGCACCTTGTTAGACCCCTTCGGTCTGGTTTTGCAGGGCTTTTTAACCCTCGTTGGTGACCCCCCCCTTTTCGAGAAGCCCAGCTGTTGGCGACCTGCCTTACCGGTTGAGTTTCAAGCGATACAATGCTGTGCTTGTTCGTAATTAAACATCAAAGCCCCCCCCGGACCCTTATTGCGTTAGAAGGACCCCCGGGGGTTTTTAAATCCTGTGGCGCTCCCGTGACGCGTTGCCCGAGATTGGGCCTGGCCTTCCGTCGGAAAGTGCCCCCTTACCACAATCGGAAAATACGGTGGCCCCCCCTCTCCCTTTTTTATAAGGGGAAGAAGTTATTGTTCGTCTCCCACACATCTCGGCTCCTTTCCTTTGCTCCCCCTTCGGTCAACCCCTTCCAGCCCGTTTTCCTTTTTTTTTTCATTTTGGATGAGTTCGGAGTCTACGCAGCTCTTGCCAGCATCCTTGGTCCAGGTCCCCTCCACCGTTCATCATGACCCCTCTTTTTCCCATGTTCGGAGCTTTGCTGAAGCGTACCTCTGTATTCTGATTTCTGTCCCGTTCGACCCCTCTTTTCGCGGGCCGATATCTTTTTGCGACACCCTCCTGCCCTCCCCTTGTCCCCCCCCAACTGGATAAAACACCTTCTGTTCCTTTGTGTCGAGTGTGATTTGAGAAAATATGTTTAGCAAACACTCCCCCTCCGCGCGCTAAACCTTTTTCGGCTACCCCCTAGTCAGCACCACCCCTCCCCTCTCTCAGTCATCGATGCCTCTTCTAAAGGCGGCAGGGGCGTCGATTTCTTCGTCTACTCAGACCTGACTTGGAATATCTCCTCCTTCCTGCCCTCTCGCTTTGTCTTCCCTTGCACTGCGTAGAAATAGTGTTTTTGGTCTTTGTATTCGAACCTTTTGGCTTACCCCTCTGATTACTCCTGATCTTTTCGATCGCCCGGTTCATTCTTCTTCTCATTAGAGAGGGAACTCACCTCCCTGCCGGAGGATGGCCCCTTTTTATCTCCTCCCTCCCCTCGCGAAAATTGCTCCTATCGTCTTCCCCAGTGCTGCTCGCTTAGGCTGGGCACGCGGCCTTCCTAGGCCCCCCCAACTCTCGGGCGATTATTTCTCTTCCGCGTATCCCTCGCGCGCGGTGAATCTCGCCCCCCCCCCCTCTTTCCTGTAAAAGATGGCTTATCTAGTGACTTCTACTCGTCTTTTGCCGATTCGGCTCTGTATTCGTCAGCAGTTGGACCGTCCCCGTGCGCCTGCTTTAATTTTTAGGCCCCGGTGTGATAACGTTTCCCGCCCGACTTCCTCTCGAACACCTCCTTGGGTACCAGGTGATGGCTTCCCTTTGACTCTTCTATTCAACCCAAAGCCCCATCCCTCGTCACTTAAACACCCCCTTCGCATGTTTTTCCTCTCCTTACACATTAACAAAGTACGGTTCCTTCCCCGCGCTTCTCGAGGGCATATCCCCTCCTCTCTCCGGAACTGTTCCCACTTCGTAGCGCGCAGGAGAAGAATTCCCAATTTTTCCCGCTTGGCTACCCCCCTCGTGCCACACCTATTGTCCCTTCGTTTTGGCCCTCATCGCTTGGTCACTTCTTTCGACATTACGCCACATAGTGTTCCAACTCGTTTTTTTTTTGTAGAGAGATTCCAACCTCTCTGGGCATGTCGACTGCCCTCGCTCCTGTCCCCCCTATTTCGATATATGTAACTTGTGTGTTTTTTCCGGTTGGATGACCAATGCGCCTTAGTTGGATATATCTGCGCCGGGTTTCTTTCGGTGTTCGAGTCTCTGTTTTCTAGCTTTGCGCAGGTCAAGGAGGGAGGATGTAAGGGTTTTCCCCTTTGTGTCTCTTCTCAGTCGTCCTTGGGTGAGTCTTTTTTGAACGTAGCCCCTTGGTGATGAGGGGGTTCATCGCACCGTACCCCGACCCCATTGCGCGGGCGGGTTTTCCTAATAGAGCAAAGTTATCCCCCTCCCGCGCTCTTTCAAAGTGCATTAGTGCTTGTACAGATGCTGCAGCTCATTCGTCCGACTCGTCAGCAACGCTTCAGATATCCCCCCAGCGGTACAATGTCAATCGGGAGAGTCCCCCCCGACTGCTTTCCATTCGCCGTATAGAACCAATATGACCCGCCCGTCATTGGCCGGTGGATGTAAGTCGCTCTCGTTCAGCACTGCGACGGCGACCCCCCAGTTACCTGCCCCCTTTTCGTCGAGAAAGGAACCCAACACCATTTCCCTGCGGCTTTTAGATTTTCCCCTGTCAAGTTGAGCCCTCATTTCCTGCTCTTCCCCCACGATCATTTGGTCTTCGTCATTTCCTCGTCCCGGTAATCCCCCAAGCGGTCTGTAACCGAACCCCACTCTGGGCTTCTTAGTGCGGCCCTGTCCAGGCCGCGGGTTCTTTCGAGAGAGACGTCCCTTCGCTTTTTCTGTCAGCGCCCGAGCGACTCGAGCCTTGACGAAGTGAGCTCTGATCGAGGGTGTGGAGGATGATATCCCTAGTTGGATCGGTTTCCGTTCGGGAGGTCTTATCTTTGTCTCCCAAACCTTTTTCTTCAAAAATCCTTCCTTCTTTTTTTTGGTCATACTTTTTTGATGACCCTTATCGGAAGCTTCAAATCCTCTCCTGTCGCCTCCCCCCTTTATTTAGAGAAGGCCTCTAAGACTCCCCACCGAGGTTGTCATTAGGAATACACTCCAATGGTTTTATTCCCGTCGAGGATGACTGGATTCGTCCCACCCCCTCCCGCTGCCTCGCTAAACTGCATTGACCCCAGACATTAGCTCTACCCTGGATGTTTCCGAGACCCTTTTCTCCCTTTTCCATTCCTCAGACGACCCGTTTCTCTGTTTGCCTGAAACCCCCACTCCTTCCCCGTATGTACAGACCACTCTTGTTGTAAGCGGCGGTAGACTTCCGAGATACTTCCCCCCCCTTTTTAGTTTTGCGGACCACAGTAGGTTCCCAGAGAGGTCTTTTGCAGGCTGTAACCCGACATAACTGTCAGGGCTTTAGTTGAAACTCTTGCCCCCATTCGTTTTCAAACTCTCTCATTCTCTTTCGCAAGAGGAGGAGGTTTCTCCAACTCTGTTACCCCGGAACAGCCTTCCAAACCGGGACCCCCCCGTGTCACCGACTTTTTTCTGGCGACGTACAGCACACCCTGGTTTTCCGAACGTTATCGACCAGCCGGTCTTTGCTTCCTGGTGTTAGACCCTCGTGTATGATGGACGCCCCCCCTTCTTTCCTTCCCCCAGCAAAGAACATTTCACAAGTCCAAAGGGTTCCCCAGCCGTTTCCTTATAGGCCCCTTTCTTCTTTGGTTTGTGGGGAAACTCATTGTAGTTATTCGTTTTTTTTTTTTTTTTCTGATTACCACGCCCTTCGGCAGCTTGCCCCCCTGAGCCCCGACGGTTTTCGGGTGAAGTCCCGGTTCCCCTTGCCCGAACGCCTTTGTGGACTCTGACCGTCAGCGGTCTCTCCAGCTTTACCCGAACGTGCGCTCCGGGCGTCCTCTTAGAGAAGACGCCCCGGCCTACTCCTCTGTCCCTTTGAAACCTTTATTTCTTCAGTGGTAAACCACGCCCCAAATCCCTTTCTTTCCCAAGATGCCGTTGTTTCCCTTGTGGGTTGACCCTTTTTCCCCCCCGCGTTTCGGACAGGATACGAAAGGGCCACTGAGACCGTCTCCTGCGTCATCTCCTCTTTTTCAGCTTTGTTTTTCTTCTAGATTGAAGCAGGAAGTTCGTCCTGACGCGTTGCACCCGGAGATGGTGTTGATCGATCCGGTACTAATCCCCTTTCCCCCACGCCCCCCGTGCTTCGGCATAGGTTGCCCCCCCCCGATTTTTTGCGTTCAGATTTCACCACTGACTTCTTTTTGCATTTTTTTTCTCTGAGGGATTGCTCTTCTGTTTTCCGGCTTCTCTTCCCTATGCAGATCGACCTTGCTTTCTGGACACGTTTTTGGTCGAAGTCAAGTTGTGAGGACTGATTCCCCCCAGTGACGTCTCACGGCTCCCCTTTCCAAAGAGCCGTTTTGCTAGTCTCGTTCCGTCAGCAGTCTTTTTCAGCAAAGTGTTCGATCACACATTGCTTTCCCCCCACCAAAAACCATTTGGCCCTTGCATCACTTTTGTGGCAAAGACCCACCCCATAGGGTTTTTGAGACTTTTCACGGTTCTTTGCGGGACGCCGATTCTTTCAAGGACTCCACCTATCAGTGGATCTACCCGACCTGACCTCTTAAGTCGACGCCCGGTGCTGTCAACTTCGAACCGAGCCCCACGTTGTTTACCGGGTCTGCACCAGAAATAGGTGCAAGGTCACTGGTGGAAGGGAGTGACGTTACGGTCCCTATTTCTGTTCCAACCCGCCGCTTGTGCCATGAACTTTGCTCTCTTTTCAATCCGTTAAAGGCAATGGCTATGACTTTTCACCATTCCCCTTCCGTTTTTCTCCACTTTAGTGAGGTAGAGCCGTACCCCGACCCCTGGCCCCCGCCCCTCCCCGGTTTGACTCCTTTTACACAGCACTACTCGTGGACTTATCCCCTTCTTCAAGTCTGACCTCCCCTGTTGACAACGGGTGCCAAGCCACATGGCCCTCCCCCGGTGTTCAGATTGGAAGTTCCGTTTTTCGTCCCCATTTAATCCCGCTTAACTGCGGGCCTTTTCTCTTACCGGTTTGCTCCCCCCCCCCCTTTTCCTTCAACCCCATATCCTCTTTGGTTCCTACCTTCTAATGGGTGGTCTGCCCGTTCGCTGTCCCGCTGCTCCCAACCCCCTACCTGTTTTTGCAAATCCCCCCTTGCATCCCTCATTCCCTTTATCGGCCGTTGCCCTCTCTCCTCTTTTGCCTTCTGATCTTCCCCGTCTACGTAAAGATTTGTTTGTCCCTAATGCCGATTAGTGATTTTTCTCCCTGCTCAAGACCTGCAAGATCCCCTTGTTCAATACCCCCCCACCGTCGTTTTATTTATATGTCCCATGCTCTGATCCTTTTGAGACCCTCTTGCCAAGCAGTCCTCCCCCTCCCCCCGCTCCCCTTAAACGGCTCCTTCGTCCAGCACAGTGAATCCATCTCTTGTAGTAGATGACGCTCAAGGAGGACGGATCGCTCGCTCGCTTACTCTCTTCCGCTTGCCTCCGAGCTGTTCCCGGCCTCTCCCCCTCTGATTTTCTTTGATATGAGTCTGACGAAGCACCTTTTTTTGGTCGGTGTCTTCCCCCGCTTGCTCCCTCCCGCCGAGGGTTCCCTTAAGCCAACTTTCCCCGGAGCCTGGAGAGTCGTCTCTGTCCCATCGGGATCCTACACCTCTCCCCTCCCCTCTGGAGGATGGTGTTTCGTTGTGTCCTGGAGCCTCGTCACTGTAGCTTTTACTTTTCGTAATGTCTCCTTCTCGCTCTAGAGGAGTTTTTCTCACTCTCAGTACACCTTTCCCCAAGCTTCCCGCCTGATGGACTGTACTTTTTTATTCACCGCCCGACTATGTTCCCCCCCCGCTTCTCCCTTCCCTGTGGGTTTCGTCTTTCGAAGCGCTTTGCCTCAGGATGACGTTACTCCTTATCGGCAGCAAGTCCTCACCGTGCAAACGTTCGGTTGCATGACTAGAGCCCCCTTCCCCTGTTCTCTCAAGTTCATCCGCCCCCGATATTCTCCCCCCAAAACCCGCCCCTCACTTTATGATGTTTGACCTTTTGCTCATTTTCAACCCCCCCCCGCTCCGATCGAAACTTCCCTTCACCTTTCCTTCGCACTTTACTAGAATCCGACACCCATGTAACCCCCTTTTTCCGGCCAGCGCTTGTGTGCCGCGCCTCGCTCATCGACTCCGCCAAAATCGTGCTTTAGCGCACCTTCAGTATATCCACTACGTCCTCCCCTGAACCACCGTCCAAAAAGGACATACTCCTGACTTCATCCGTTGAGTTCGATACTGAACATAGGGTTGGAATCCTCTCTTCCCCCAAGTGGTTGTTTTCTCGGCTATTTCCCAACATATGTGGCTTATGCAACTAAATGAAATCTATGAGTCCACTTCTTCGATATAGTCACCCATGTGGCCTGATGGTTGTAGGCGTGCCTTCTTCTGCGCTTTCGCTTGCTCTCGGTTCAGCTTTAGAGTCCTATTCTTGATCTCCTTCTCGACTGCGCCTATTCGAGCTGGCGCAGTCACTTGGTTTCAATTTTGGTTGTGTAGTCTGGGTTGCCCTTTGCGATCTGTGCGTTGGGTTGATCTCGCTCCCTTCAGCCAAACTGTACGGAGGTTTGGTTTTTTTTGTTTTCCTTGAATAAGGAATTTTCTCTGGATCCGGTCCACCTACTAGCGACCTTCCCATCTCTCAACTTGAAAGGTGTTGACCAAATCTTCCCTTCGCCTCTTTAGAATAGCTAAGGATTTGTAGAAATCTCTTCCCCAATCACCTTCCTTCGTGGTACGCTAAACCCCGAGCTTCCCCCCTTCCGTAATAGAACTATTGTCGCCATAGTCAACCCTGGCTCCCCTGATGGACTCGAGTGCCGCCCGCGCCTCATCTAACCAACCTGACAACTCCCCATTGAGGGCATTCCTCTTCCTTCCCACCAGTACGGTCAAAATCCGCGTCGTTAGAGGTTCGTATGTGAGAGACCCTCCCTCCCCAACGATCGCCCCAAGCCCACGGATTCGTTCATGACATAGGCGCTTTTACGGCCAACGCTCACCGACCACCACTTTTATGTTGCGTTAGAATTAGGTCCTCCGTTCCCCCCCCCCCCATGCATACAAGGCAGGGAAGTTTTAGCTCCCTAAGTACAAGTAATTGAGTAGAAATATCTCCCCCCCTCTCCTTCCCGTGAGATCTGATCAGTAGGGATTGGTCTTTCCGGTGCTCGGGTGATTCTCCTCGTGGGATTCTTTATGGATGGAGCTTTTTTTTAGAGGTGTATCCCCCAGTAAGACCTTCCATATCTTTTGTCAGTCATATTTGAGATTGTTATGGAATCTTGTCATGCACCCTTCTTCCACAGTCCTTCTCTTTCTTCTCCTCGACGCTGAGATGCTTCTGGCCCCGCCAATTTCCGGACTTCTTCTCTTTTTTCCGTTCTGTACCCCCCTCGTTCAAGTTTCCCCCCCCAAAATGCCCAGCTTTCCATACTTAGTCTACCAGGATTATTTTCCCGTCAAAACCCTGGCTAGCACCCAGAACCCTCCCGCCCTTCTGGATCGCTGTTGTCCCCCACTGTCATGGAAGAAGACCCCTACCATCCCATCGCCTCCCCCCTTAGAGATGTAACTCCTCTTGGATGTGCCAAAAAGATTCTTTCCTCGGCTCCATAATTTCTCGCTCCTGTCCAGTGCTTTGACCCACCATTAGAACCCCCCATCCTAGGCTCGGGCGCCCGAACCCTAGTTTCCACGGGCTGGGCTTGACCCCTACATCCTTCCCTGTCAGCCTGAAACTATCCCCCCCACTTAAGGTAGAACCACCCGGCTTCCCCCCTTCTACTCTGTAACGAATAGGGAAAGGCAGACCAGTCTGCAAGGGCCCTTCCCGGCTTCACTTCCCCCCCCCAAGGTTTGTTTCGAGGTATAGTAACAGATCACTACCATTTATCGCAATCTGCTGTGGGCTAGTCTTACCTTCCCCTGCTCTTTAGATGGGCCAAATAGGTCGTCCGCCCGAACCGTGAGTTTCCCCCCACAACCCGTTGAAGATTCACGAAGGTGAATTATGCTGGCCCCCAGTTCTTTGGTGGGACAAAGCATTGACCTCTTTTTTTTTTTTTTTTTTTTTTTTTCTTTTTTTTTTTTTTCCTTCTTATGCTGACTGAGGAAGGCAAGCTGCGACACGGCGCCCCTTTCGCGGCCAAGAAGCGGCTCCGAAAACGTTTTGACGCCTTTGGCTCGGTCCGAATGAAGTGTCGTCAGACAAAAGATACCTTATCACCACAGGACCCCTGGTCTTATTGACGTAACTAAGAAACCCCCCTTGTCCTAAGAATTTTGAATCCTCACGCTACAGGGAGGTAACCTTCCTGAAACCAACCCCCACTTCGTTTTGTCCACTGATGTAAAGGTTTGGAGTGAAGTCTCCCCTGTTTTCGATTTGTACAATAAGCACCGCGGTGCCAATCGAGCCCCGGACCGGTCTCCGGTCCCTCCTCATATCTTTTCCCTCAGTTGTGGTTGGAGAGCCTAGAGTGCGTGAGCCCTTCCTCATCCTCTCCGAGGTGATTCGGTCCTTTCTTCAAAGAGGTTTACCCGTTGAAAGACCAAAAGGACATAATTGCATCCGGTGACCGATTTTTGAGTTCAACACCCTCTTTCTGTCCTGTACCTACCTTTTCCTTCCTGCCATTTTTTACGGCGGCCTCTTCCTCAATGATGCGGTAGAAAAGTATTAGTTCTCCCGACCCTCTCGAAAGTGAACCCTTCCCTTCTCCCTCTTCTTCCAAAAAGACGTCCCTGGCAGCGTTCTGCGGCGGCGATTTGAAGGCCTTTCAACGGCAAGAACTCCATGCCAACACCCAACCAACGACGGGCCTTTTTTCTTCCCTTCTTTTTCCACCCCCCACCAAAACATGGTTTGCCATACTGTAAAGGTCTTCGGGACTCGCTTTCGGTCCAGCCGTCCCAAGAATATGTCCTTCCTGAAAATACCCTACAATCTTTGACTCTTTTGTCGCGACCCTCCCGTCAAACACCTTCGCCAACGGTTTGCCTTTTCAACACAACATTTCCTTTTTCCCGGTCCCCCCCCGGTGGCTTTGAAGCACTTTACAAGGTTGTTACCCTTTTTTCCCGCCGTTTGACTGACCGGTCAGATTTCGTTGAAAGTCCCCCCCCTTCCTTTCGTTCTTCTTCTTTTACTCCCCGCAGGAAAAAGTTATGTTTCGGTGAGCCCCCCGACCGACCCTGGCAGGCCGTTTTGAATCACTTTGGGCACCAGGAAGATAGTCCTAGCCGCAGGAAAGTATGCCTCGCCTTCCTTTTTCCCCCCGGTTTGGCCCAGAAATCCCCGGGGGTCGAGCTGGGTCTATGTGTGTCTTCAAAGGTCCATACCATCTTTTCCGCGGTTGGAGTTACAGGGTGTCACTCTCGTCAACCCCGCCCGGGTCCTACGTATATTCTGGTCTGCCATTTTCAGAGAGCTGCCCTCCCTCTGCGGCCAGCCACTCCCCTTCATCCTATGTTAAGATCTAGTAAAATTGTCTCGGTGGAATGCCGCCCCCATATGGTTTGAATTCTTTCTTCTTCCCGTTCCCCCCCTTTTTTTTCTGCAGAGAGCTCGGTTCGCAACTTCTTGCCTTGATGTGTACCCTCTCCTTCCCCCAAAAACGTCAGTGTTATTTTTATTGGACAGGTTAGTCTCTCCCCAATTTCGACGACCCTGTCTCCCACGAGAGTTCCCCTACACCCTTCTTCCCCCGCGTCCACCGGACCACCCCAAATCCCTCCTGTCAGTCACGCATCATGCGCAGTCCTTCCTCTTGGAGCTAGATTAATCAGCCCTTTCCTTTTATCGCCCTCGAGATTCAAGCGTTCCCTTCCTTTCTCGCGATGGCTATGCGGTTGTTTTGTTTGGAACCAAAAAAGGCGACTCCCAACTTTGGGGCCCTTTGATACCTCTTTGGGCCGTAACTGAATTTTACGAGTATTTCGTCGCCCATTCTGGTCTTCGCGCGGGAATCGTCCCACTAAAGCGCTTCTTATTTTTGAAGTTTTACCGCTAGACTTCTTTCCACTTGATTTCCGGACTTTGTCTATCGTCGCAGTGAATTCCGAGAGTCGCTTGTGGAACGCGGCACACCCTTTCTCAAAGGCCCTGACAAAGTGGCTTGCACGTCCCCCGCTTCCCTCTATCCCTTTCATCTGCGACAACGATTGCCTCAACCTTCCTGAGCGAACGGTCTACGCTTTTCTTTTTGATTCTAATGGCTCCGGCAGCCGTCCTTGTTCAAGCTTGCCAATTTTTCCTCCTGCTATAGCTGCGCGGTACCCTTCCAGAGCTTTCTTCTTCGACCCCCCCTTTTCGGCTGGGGACTTGAGGCTAAAGTTGATCGTCTAAAAACAACCCTCACCCCCCGACCCAAACTGGCCCAACTTAAAAGCATTATAACTTCATAGCCTTTCCCCCCACCACTGTACAGGTCCTCCCTCTCCTTAGAAGTTTTTTGCCAACCTCTCCTTTTCTTCATCCCGAGCCACGTTGCAGGAAGATCTCGTTCGCAGTTCCCCCCACTCAGTTGGCATCCAACCTTCACAGTATTTCACACCCTTCAATGCTATGGTAAGTAGTCCGTCACCCTTTTGGATTATCTTATATTTTTTTAATCCATACCCTTCTTGTTTTTGTTGAGCTGCCCCAACCCCTTTATCCCTGAACTCGACAGAGCGATTATTCCCCTGATATATGTACCCTGGTGGAGCTTTTTTTCTCCAGCGTTGCCGTAGTGGATATTAGTTGCTTCTCGTTTGTGATGGTAGAGTTTCTATCCGAGGCGGCTTAGTCGAAGGCGTGGCGGACCCGTTACTTTGGAAATTTGTTTTATGCTCTTTTATTCTACCGGATGTTTGGTGTGTCCTTTACCTCTTTCTGTCGTGATTTCTTCGCTTGAGTCAATGGTCCCACCAGTTCGCCTGTTTTGTCGAATCCGATGTAGAGGGATGACGTTTTATTAACCCTACCTCTCCTCTGATCAATAGTAGCATTGAAACGGTGCTAACGCCCTCTCTTCATAAAGAATCTACTCCCCTGCCGTTTTAATCTCTACTCCCTCTTTTAAATTGCCCAATCCGTCGCTAAAAAGTCCTTTCGTCGTGACCTCACACCCGTTTTTTCATCGCTCTTGGGCACTCGATTTTTCGTTTCCCGATCTCCTCTCTCGCGTTCTTTTAGACAGATCACGAACCAATCCCGTCTAATTATCGATTCAGCACTCTCACCAGGACCCCCTCGGCCAGAGGCGCCCCTTTTCGATCCCAGAGCATTGAAACCCCCGCTTCGCCCGTTACGTATGTTCGCATCGCCCCGTTTTCCTGGAACAATTTTTTTAGTCTCCCTCCACGATGGCTTATTAGTTGCCAAAAGACAGTAGCCTCAAGGCCGGTCTTGAGATCCCCCCGTTCCAAGTCAGATATGCTTCTCCTCGAGAGTTTCCCGCCGACCTGGCGCATAGAATGGAATCGCGGGATTTTTTCCCGACGCTGAGTATCGTTTTATTCTCTGTAGCGGATGCGATGTAGTTGTTGTATACCTCTTTGTGTTCCCCCTTCTCATTACCCCCCTTGCCTGGTTTGAGTATCTTTGAGGACACAGTGATGGTTCCGTATTTTATTTTTGACTCCACCCGTCAGGCCTTTCCACTAATTCCAGTTTTGAGCCTGTAGTAACCCACTTGAGGGGCGACTGTCCTCTCCCGATCGCCATGAGGATTCCTGGTTGATGGGCTATTTTTCTCCCTGCGGACAAACTGAGCACTCCAGCTAATTAGACAGTCTTGACCCTTCCCTATGGTTCTCATTGAGTCAAGTCCCCCATAGCCCTCTGCCAGCGGCATTTTTATTCCCTGGTGAAGACAACCCGTAAACTCTCCAAGGATAGTACCTCGTCTTTCTTGCCAAAAGATGTCGCCCTTTTAGGCGACAGACTTTTCCGCCTGGCTCGTGGCCACTCAGTAGTGGACCAGTCTCACCAAATCGATTCTTTCTTCAGTTTTAACTACATGTTTTCCTTTTTGTTTAGTCACATCCTCCTCAAATGCCTGCAGTAGATATGAAATTTTCAACAGCGTCAGGGGTCCCACAGGACGCTTTTTTTTTCGTACTTTTTTAAGAAATCGTAAGACTCCAGCCCTGCCCCCTTTCGGAATTCCCCTTTTTTTTTTCTCCCCTTTTCCTTTCCAAGGTGGGCTGTATAATTCGCAAAGATGTAACCCTCCGTTTCCCTTTCCTTTTTTGCCCTCCTTCTCCGGGTCTTAGTATCCCAATCTCTTCTCCTCTTCCTCCCCAAATAATCGGGTACAGAACCGTACCATTTCAAAAGGTGAAAAAACCTGTGTTTTTCCCTTATCCATTACTGCGGCCCAGTTCTTTTGTGCGTGGTGCGCATGTATGGTCTTCTTCCTGTTTTGACCAACGTCCTGCTAATTATGTCTTACGCTGCAGATTTTTGTTTTGTTAGAAACGAGGGTTCTTGCAATTCCCTCCTGGCTTTCCCCTCTTTCCTCCTGTGGACCGAAACTTGTCTACCGCACTTATCGGTGTCCCCTCCCCTCAGCACGAAACCGCTGAAGAAGATGTATTCATGAAATGCTACTTGTGGGAAATCCGAAAACGCACAAATGGCTAACTATTCCCCCTTTTATTACCCGGTTTCTTCAGTTAAAGAGTGTACCTGTTAACAGATCCTTCATCACACCGGTTGCCAGCTTCTAGAACCCGCTCTTATCTTCTTCATTTCTTTCTCTACCCCCCATCACAATTTTAGCTGATTGTCAAGAAGGAGCAGCCCTGCCCCGATTTACCCGAGTTATTTCCGGATAGGTCATTTTTCCCCACTCTGTTTTCAGGACCAAGACAACACACACTCAACTTTGAAAACGATTGGTGTGTTGGATCGTTAAACCTCTTCGTCTTAGTCTACAGCTCTTCGGAAAAGGGGGTCGTCCTTTCTTCGCCGATCCTATTGCCCTATTGGTAGACATTTCCCGGTAGAAGACAATCCTTGCTCTTACACCGCTTGACCAGGTTTCACTTCCCTTGGCCGACGTCTGCGTAGACCGTTCGGTGTCGGGAACGGAGAACTCCTTCTGATAACCCCACCCCTCTTTGTGAAGCCCGACGCTTTGTTTCCAGCGAACCAACCACATGGGTTTGCATCCTTTGGTTGCGGGACGTGCCTAATGTGGGCTGCCCCCCTCCCCCTTCACGATATTAATACGACCCCATTTTCTCCCGGAAAAGAGTCTCCGACCGTCTGGTGCGTGCATACCTTCGACCGCACTAAACCTTTTTTTGTGGGGTCTCCCCCTGAACCACGTCGGTGCCCTTACGGTTCGGCGGGGGTCGCCGGGCGTGTCCCACATTGTGCGTTTTCTCCCTCCCGTTTATTTTCCTCCGATAGCTCGCCGCAAGGCGGTTTCTTATTTCAATCCAGCACACGGAACCATGATTTCTTTGTCTCAGCCACCTCGGGTGGCCCCCGCGCGGTGACTCCTGTGGTCAGCCCCTAGAGTGTGGATTCGCCTCTTCACCCTTTTCTTAATGACTTTGGCCATCCAACTGGTCCATCTCCCCTCTATCTTCCTTTGACCGTGTTGAGAGTTGCCCGGGTGTTAGTGGCATTAATACCAGCGAGTCGCCTTGGTTGGTTCGCTTACCGCGCTCCCACTTTTCTTCACCCATATAAGTCTTGTCAGCCGGCTAATTCTTTTTCCTTCGTTGCAGTTTGTCGCGACGATTGTGTCAGTAACTCCCACGCATCCCCTATGACTTCTCCTCGTCTTGGCCTTCCTCCGCCCTCTTGTTCTCTGATCGTCCCGTTACAAGAATTCTTCCTACATTTTCTCGGTTGCGATGATCTTCCCCCTACTTGTTTGTTTTCTCAAAAGATGACTCCAACACCACTTATGTACATTTTTGAGACTTTTGAATACCTTTATATCCACCCCAGCGCGAAATCCAATATTGCTATCCCCTCGCCCCTGTCAAACCCCCCCATCATAAGCCTCTTTCTCTCCCGGAGGACAGTTTTTGCGCTTAGCCCACGTCAACGACTGGGACCTTAGACTCTCGATCCCCCGGTCATGCTATGCTTGGTACTATTCCCCGATCCCGTTCTCTAACCATCGTGTTTGGTTGTCTTTATCGACGCCTTGGTTGTTTACTCTAACTTCCCCGTCCCCCCCCCCTGCGCTTGTCCCTCGTGCTTAATAGTGATGAGTTTTAGACGGGTAATAGCTACCGTTGCTTTTCCTGGGTGTTTCTTCTCGCCTTCTTCAGAACTCTGGAATTGGTTCCGCCCCGAAGGATGTTCTATGAGACGGGAATCTCCATTTCCTTTCGCCAACGGCTTCTGTGTTCACCCGCCCTGATCCAAGATGGAAGATGATGCACTTCTTGTCTTCCCCCGCCAAGTGCTTGTCTTCTATTCCTAGCTGAAGGTCTATGTCCTTTTTTTTCACTCTTTCTTCCTCTCCATGCATAAGTTTCCTTATGGTCCCCCATCCCAACGTGCAAAGTTCCCGTCCTCTTTTTCTTTGAGGCGCAGCGGTCACCGTTTAATCCCTTCCTCTTTTTCTTCTCTCCCACAACTTAGTTGCGTTAAAAGGTCTTGAACGTTGCTAGACCCACCCCCGCACCCGCCCTATCCCCAATGCAAAATAACCTCAGTAGATTCCTGCGCGACCCCACATTTACCCTTCCGGGTCCGCCGTCTTGAGTCGCTTTTTAAGAGAAAGACCTCCTCGTCCTCGCCGCGTCTGACCCCCCTGTAGTCTCCCGCGCCTCTCTTTTTCTTATTACAATGTGTCCCCGACTTGTTCTACAACCATTTCTTAAAAAAGATTGACATTCTCTCCTCCTCCGGTTGCAGTCAGCGAGAGTTGGATAGTTCTCAATCCCCCAATTTCCGCTGTTGGGGGTA
>Ga0179591_1367123_pt1 | contig 21673 bp, 15 predicted proteins | sample CZOMad2_1_08_16f_FD_182891 | JGI IMG/M metagenome (GOLD analysis project Ga0179591, IMG submission 182891) | Vadose zone soil fungal communities from Angelo Coast Range Reserve, California, USA - CZOMad2_1_08_16fungal (PacBio error correction) | ecosystem: Environmental > Terrestrial > Soil >... | reverse complement strand
ATTCATCCCCCCCCTATCACGACCCCCTCCTCATTCCCCCCCTTATCCCCCTCTTCATCTCGGCGGTGGTGATTACTTTTACCAGTCTGACATCTCCCGGTGCGCTTTTTCAACCAATTTTTCTCCCCGGTGAGTGATTGGAGGTTTGCGGATCGTGAACATCATACAGGCCCAAATTCTTCTTTCCCGTCCCGCTCTTCCCCCGTTAAAACTTTTTTCTCTGCGAGTCTCGCAATTTGGTGATGGACCCCCCCCCAGCTTTTCTTTCCCCCCGATGGCCCGACCCAGCCCAAAACGTGTGCAGTCACTCTCGTAGTCGTTTCCCTCAACCCGTTAATCCTTTTCTTGATTGAGTCCCCCTAGGAAACATTTTCGTCCCCTCTTTTTTTCTTCCTCGAATCTGTTAAAGGCGTCCCTTCCCCCCAACCCCCCTGGGCAGAATTCGGTCCTCCCGATCAAAGCCCTCCCCATTTTAGTCCCCCCGATTTAGACCTTCCCTGTCTGAATTTTTTTTTTTCTCCCTTTTCAAAATTTGTAAATGGCCCGCAGGCATAGTCCCAGAGCGATGCGGGCCTTCTTCAAGATTTTCTCATCATTTTATATCCCCCGGTTCTGATAATACTGTAGGCCCAGCAGTCTTCCAATGCTGGCTGTTTCTCGCCCATGATGATTGACCGCCCCCCCCGTCTCTTCTCCCCTTTGTGGCGGGAAAGATTGTGAGATCTAAAAAGCGTAGGGTTGGTGCTCGCACCTTATTAGGTGACCTGCCAGGATTGCATTTTTGATTACACCACCACAAATTCCCCCTCCCATACCTAAAAGAAAGTCGTTTCTTATCCCTGTAGACCAGAACCGTCTTCGATAATCCTCAGACGTGGTTGTTTTTATACACCTCTATATCTTTCCCCTTCATTCTCAAGGTCTAATCTTCCGTCCTTCCAGATCCTGAGGGTAGGTTTGTCACTTCCGCCCCCCTTCCTTCCCCCGAATTTCAAATATGATGACTTTTTGTTTTTTTTTTCATACCTGACCCACCGCTCCTCCCCTAGCATGTTTAACAGAAAGTCTTTTCTTTAGTTTTTATAGTTTACCCCCCGAACTGACTTGCTAACATTATCCACACAGTTTTTCCGGCCAGATGGCAAAAAGATCCCCACCTGATCCTGTCATTAGTTTTTTGCCCTTATGATTTACATAAAGCGTTCCCCTATTTGATACCAACCGACTCCAGCACTAGCGAAATGCTTTTTTTGAAGAGTCAACCGCCGAACCAGAAAACCCCCTCCCGACTTCCAGACTTGCCGACTCTCTGACGGAATCTGAGCATTGTTTCTGGTTAAGGCATGTTCCTAGTCACCTCTTTTTCTTTACCTAACTCCCTCACCCCGCCCCGTGTCTCTTTCCCCCCTCACTTAAGAAACTTAGGGAGTGAGAAGAACTTTTTCTTGTTTTCCTCCCCTTACCATGTCGCGTAATAAGGAAGTTGGCTGGGCCTATCACCTTCCGGCGACAAAACACAGGCAACTCGCGTGACTTCTGCCCCTATGGATGTAGACTCCAATTCCTCTCCCTCCCTCACTCTGCCTCATTTTCTTGAGGGCAAATATTCTTTCACGTCTCACCCCCTATTCCCTCAATTTTTCTCTTATGTTGGTTTGTTCTTGTCGCTGAGGACGATGAGTGGAGATCGTGGGTAGCCGAGAGAATCCCTAATTCCCCAATCCCTCGGAACCCTCCCAACCATGGAAGACACAAGAACCCCCCCAAACCCCACACTCTCGTCTATCCTTGAGAGCCAGGATTCCTTCACCCTGGCCAGTACCCTGTTATTTGGCCTGTTGTAATCCCCTGCTTACAAATAGCAAAAAAACAGATATCTCGCTTTTTTTTTCCTGATACTCATAACCTAGATTTTCCGGTCCCCCTGTAAATGAGTTGTTCCCCCTTGGACCCTCGAGAAGAACAAAGCTTTGCAGACCTCCCTCTTTTACTTCGTAAACCACTTTTGGCCCAGACCGTAAAAATGATGCCCCCCCCCGCCCCCTCTCTCTTCACCGATCCCCGATTTTCTCTGCAAGCGCCACACCCTAGGTTTACCATCTTCACGATCCCAGTTAGACCTACAATGGGGGTTTTCCTCCCCCTTTTCGTTTTTTTTAACGCTCCCACCCAATCTCAAGTTCTTAACTCTCTATGCTCTTGTTCTAATCGAGAATTTCTTGGTATTCAAAAAGAGGGCGGTCATTTGGCTTTTCGCATTCTGGGTCAGTGCACAGTGCATCGTTCCAGCGGAATAAGGATGGTTTTTGGTTTTGTGTAAATGCCGCACCCCTCAATGCCGCGGCTGGGAAACGGATACGTTCCGCTTTCCCATATTGGTAGGAAGAATTTTAGTTATCCTTTCCAAATTTCCCCTCTGATTATCTGAAGTGACTGTAGCATACTCTTTTTCCTCGTTGTTGAGAAGATGCTCAATCACTTCAGTCCCCCTTTCTGACCTCCTTTCAATGATGTAACTCACTCCCCGTAGGTACTTCAAGTTGACTTTCTTTTTGGGTTCCCCCCTATTTCTCAAGTTACATTGGCGCATCCCCCGGTGCTGCATGTTTTGATTTAAACCGTCCCACAACTCAAAATCATTTATTGCACCTCCGTTTGAACATTCAAAGATAGTTCTCGAGGCAGCGGGGGGGGCCAGATCGCGCCACTTTCAAACCATCCCTGAACAGGGGTTGCTAAGATCAGAAATGCATTTCCTCTCTATTTCCTTACACGCAGCGATGGGCTATGCGATTTTGCCTTTGGTGCGTGCAACCCACCCTGTGTTTTGAGTACCAGGGTCCCCTTAACCCTGTTTCTGTTGCTGAGCCCTTTTCTTTCTCGGCCCATAGAAGCGTCCTTCCCTGCCATGGTTCTACTGAGGTAATCGCATACGCGCGCGGTAGTTCAGTTAATTGGCGTTCTCCCCCCCCCCTATTTGTGTGCTCAGGATTCATCCCCACTGAAATGCAATGTCTTGGGATACGTTCGTCGTCCAAAAAGCGTCCCTTTCACGTCTTCGATTTTCTATGATCGGACCTGCGAGAATCTTTTTTTCCTTTCGTTCCTGTACGGATGTGGGAACCCAACTACCCAGTCTCCGTAGTGGTACATTTTTTTTGCATGAAGACGGCGGCTCTCCAGGATTTTTGGTGGATGTTTTTTTTTAGTGGATGGTCTCTCCCCCTTTTTTCCAGAGCCTAAGAGAAGTTGCCCGGTTCGGGATGCCGCTACGCGATCCAGATCAATCGACATCATCCATTCGCATTGCACCAAAATAAACCCCCATGCTTTAAGGTGGTCCTTCCCCTTTTCTTCCCCTTTTGCCCCCCCAAAATAACGGAGTCTTTTCTCTTTTTTTTCGTTCTCGCCCTCGCTTTATTCATCCTGTTTTCTCTTTCTTGCCATGTTGCCACCCAGTGTATTACGTCTTGTCTGTACCAGTCTTCTTCCTTTCTTTTCCTCTGCTCATAGCAATTGGAGGTGCTTGTTGCTTTTTTTTGGGTTGGTTGTCTGCTACGGGAATTCTACATGCCTTGCGTGAACCATTTTTTACATTCATGCGGCTTCTGGCGACCGGCGGTCAGTCTTTTTTTTCTGTTCTCAAGCCTTCCCCCCGTTTTGTTTCCGTTTTCTTCAAGAAACCTTGGGACGTCTCTGGACACACTCCCCCCTCTATGCACTTACGCTACGGCTTCTCTTTTTAATAGCGGGTTGAACTTTTCCTTTTGTTCATTATAATCTGGTGCCCAGCAGGTTTTCCCAAGACAAGTCTCTACTGCCGGCCCGCTTTGTAAATATTTTGTTTTAAAGGTGCGACATAACCCCTACCCCCAATTGTCCCCCTGCGGTGGGCTTAGGTGAAGGACCTCCAACACCTGCCCCTTCTGTATCCCTCTCCTCTGTCCTTCCTTTACAATTTCCCGATTAAGGTTTCTCCTTCCCCATTTGCTTACCAGGGTATCGACATCCCCCCCGTTCTTGTCGTACGATCTATAGACTTTTCCTGTGTGAGGGAAGCCCGAATTTTTGAGGTCTGAAATCAACCGGCTTCCTCCTTCCTCTCCCTCCAAAAACCTCCTGCGGTCCCTTACTTTTTTGCCAGCCCCTCTGGGTGTACGCTTTTTCCTCCTTTATCTCCCCCTTTGGCTATAGAGAAACCGCCAGATTTTTGATTTCCCCGCCTTAACGAGGATACAGAACAGGGTGGTTTGATCATGGTCATTTAATCTGGCACGTATTCCCGCATCGTCTTTTATGCTGACACCAAAATTCTTGGAGCCAAGAAACACCTAATTTCATGGCAATCTACGGTTAAATGTGAGAAATCTATGCCCTGGGTGGACCGGTTCTTCCTCTCCCTTTCTACAGATAGCCAGGACTTTGACTTCGTCCCTCACCTTTTCCGTTTCCTCCAGCCTCTCTTCCGTATCTTTTTTTCGGACCAGAATCAAGTCAGGACGCGGTACGCACGGTTAGTTGATTAGGTTTGTTCTTTTCGAGAGAATCAACCATTTTTTTTCCAATTGTCTCCTTCATGGACCTCGCCGCCTTCATTAATCGGCCGAGGCTTGTCTGTCGCCAATAATTTGGCCTCCGGCCTTGGATCACGATCCGCAAAGCCCCCAACCACAAAAGTTCTGAGAGACCTTGTTTTTTCCCCCCCCCTCCTGAGAGATCTAGGTTTTTCCACCTCTCACCCCCCCTCCTCAGTAGCAGATAAGCTCCGGCCTTTTTTTTCTCCGAATCACCGTAATCTTTTTTTTCTACTTCCTTCCCCTAAGTTAGGTGGAGGGTCGTTTTTTGCCCGCTTCAAGTCGAGTGCTCCCTCTTCCTCCTCCTCGGCTTTATCTTTTGTGCATGGACCCTTTACCCCTAAAAGAGAATGACGCCTTTTCAGTTCCACCAAGGATCTCAAAGCCATTTTCTCGACCCTCTAGAGATCTTCTCCTAGCTTTCCCTCTCTTGCTTTTCGGCCGTTTTTTTTCCCTTATCATAGAATGGGAATTTCTCCCCGGAGGTATCCATGGATTGGGCCGATAAATTTTGCTGCGTCGTCTGGCCCCGGCTCTCTGCAACGTTATAAGGGAGTCAGACGAGTCCCCTCCTACCTCGGGTAGCCCATAGCCGTTTCTCGGGGAGGGTTAGGATAGTTTTATCGTTCTGCAGTTCCCATCTGCTCTCTTGTAAAAAGTCTTGTCTTTGGAGATTTACGATCACCGCCATTAAAAATTGCCTCCTCCTCTCCTTATCTCATTAGGGGCATTCTCTATCCATCTCGCTCTGTTTGCATTTTTTTTTTTATAGATTCTAAGAGAAGCAGCTCTTTCTTTTTCCGATGTAGTCTAGGCGTCCTAAATTTCCTTCATCCTTTTGGGATCGTATTTTTCGGTTCTATTGGTACTTCTTCCTGCATCCCCCTCTACCCATCTTTTTCTCTGAAGAACGCCTATCTTTTTTTCTTCCTTGCATTTTCTTTGGAGATGAGGATTCGATGCTTCTCAACCTGGTGTCGAGATCTTTATCCGTTCTCTCTTACGTGGCTCTCGTAGTCTGTAATCAATATTCCCCCTTTGACCCGGAATCCTGTTCGCCTCCTCTCAATTCCGGGTTGTTGCCTCCAACGGCGATTTGAATTTTTTTGTCCGTAGGATTAGCTCTCTTTTCCCCCCCCACATATCTGTCTTGGCTCCTCGCCTCGGTTGAAGTTGCCTTTTTTCTAGTTTTTTTTTCAGATGGCGTCTTCCTCGAATATCGTTGGCGAGGGGGGTCGAATTTTTATCGCCTACTAGACGCCAAGATCCATAGTTTTTTTAGAGAAGTGTCGGATCTTTCCCCCCTTTTTTGTTTAGATAGGATCCTCACGAGCCACCCAATCCAAAACCCTCATTGGCTGCCCCGCCCCGTATTCTGTCCCCTTTACCCTTCCCCTTCCTCTTTCTTCAAGCCCATCGAATCAACCCCACCTGATCCCCAAATCTGCGATTCGTCCTCGACCTTCCTCTGTTGAACTCCTAGATCTCCTCCCTCCTCCTTAATGCCCCCCTAACTCGAAGTTTACACAACCTCGTCATATCTCGTTTTCCCAATGTGCAGTCTAACTAAATCTTCATCTTCCCCCCCCCCCCCCTCATTTTTTTCCCCAGCTAAGAAGAAGCCCCCCCCCTTCTTGCACTTTGGACCAGATCGGTGCCACTTCCCCTTCTGCATAGATTCCCCTCCCCCCCATTTACTCCCACCACAGCCTACCCCCAGTCGGCACTTTTCGAACAAGGACATGATGAGATCTTCAGTTCCCATTTCCTCCCCGCCCTCCCCTTGAGTCAACATCGGAGAAACCCCCCTTCCACGGCCCTTTCTCAGCTGCGTCGTCTTGCCCGTCTCCCCCTGATTCGTACAAGCGTTCTGTCTCCTCCTTTCTGCTCCGGCGATTTAACTCTGCTGGCCGAATGACGAGCTTCCCATGGTTTTTCAATTTTAAGAAGCTTTTCGCTCCCAAAAAGCCCTGGTCAACTACGCCACTTTCCCCCCTCTCCCCATCACGAGAAAGGCTATTCCTTTTAGCTACGTACAGCTCGTCGGGCGGGGCGTCGTGATCCTCTGCCTCCTTTCACCCATAATAATAAGGCCCCCTTTCCTCCCTAGCAGTCATATAAGTTCTATCCAATGATTAGAAACTTGATTCTTGTGGTGACTCAAGATTTTTTCCGATACTTTCCTTTTCCTCTATTCTCCGATGCGTTGCTCCTTCGTGGAGAGTTGATTCCCACCCCCCGATAATGAACTTGCATTAGTTGTCCTTCGCCCCCCCCCCAATGACACAAAAGATAAATATTTCTAGCTTGGACAGCTTGGCAGGAGTAACTCCCCTTTTTTCTGACCTTCAAACTCCCTCTACGCCCCTGCGCCCCGGCTTGCCCCCCTGATAGATCAACAGCTCCGCCTTCCCCCTATGAACCCCTCCCGCGCTGATCGTCCTCGCCTCTTTGTTTTTACGGTTGCTCCCTTGCCAAGTCCTTTGATTTTTTTCCCACAACTGGCTGCTAATGCAGTGAGTGATTGGAGCGGCTCGTTGCCAGACAGCCCCTTGCTAAGGAAACCCTGAGCACAAAAGAGATTCCCCTGACTCCAAGTGAGTTGAGCGGAAGATTTGAGCTTCGCCAATGTTTGGACAAAGCAGTTAGTGTATACCGCCCTTCCCCCCTTTGCTCATCACTTCCCCGGGGCTCCTGAACCGAGTTTGATTCCGTTAAAGCCTTCATTCGCGAGTTCTTAGACTGTCGATTCGAGCTTCCTACCATTATTTTCTCCCCCCATCTGTAAATTCAGTCATCCCCCCTTTTTCCTCCCCCCCTTGCAGAATCATTGGCTATGGGCGTCTTCCCACCAACTTTTAACCTTAGCGAGTTTGACTGCCTTCTGAGTTTGTTTTCCTCCCACCCGGTGGGAAAACTTTCCCCTCAAGCTCTGAGAGATGAGGAGCATGACTGCCCTGATTTCGATAATCTCAACTTTTCGATCATCGTTTCCGACCCCTCGAAATATGCTGTTACCCTATTTCTTTCCCAATGATGACCAGACCGGCTCTATTAGACCCCCCCAAGCGTGGCTCTGGAGATGTCCCCCCCTAGACGTAGGTATTGTATTTTTCGACCTGTATCTTGACAAAGGATCGGGTTGATTCACAACCTCCCATCCGTTTCGCCCCCTCCCTTACGCTTCCCCCCAGATTCCCTCTCCCCTGGAGAAAAAGCCTTGATTTTTCTCCCTCTGTCCGACCGTGGGGTGTCGATACACATGACTCGATAACCTTTGATCCCCCCGGACGTCTATCCAGGCTCCCGTTTCTCCTCTTATGTGATCAAAGCCTCATTTCCTCAAAACGCTTGACTTTGTAGATGGTCTTCTGAGGTGTTGATCCCCCCCATGAACCCCCTCATTCCCATCTCGGTTTAAAAAACGAGTCCCGTGCGTCGTCGTTGCTCTTACACCCTACGGATGTTCCACCCGATCTGCAAAAAAACTTGAACTTTTCCCCCCCTCCCACAGTCTTATCCCCACACCCCCCCCCCCCCCCACACTGATAGTAGATGCTTTATGGACTCTTTCTGAAATACCCCAGTCTTCTCAAGTGAGGTCCGACTGCTTTTTTCCCTTTTTCAGCCTTTTTGAGAGACCCACCAGCAGAAAAGTACCTGACCGCCCCCGAATTCCTGCAGCCCGGATTACTTAATGCCCCGGTCTTCGGTCCTAACTGGCCGTTCCCCGTCAATCCTCCCTTCAGAACCACGCCACCCCCGGCTTCCCAGCCCGTCCGACGACCCTTGTTTTCGGATCGCCTCTTTTTCTTCTCCTCTTCTCCCCTTTGAGACTTCCACACGGTCGGGTCTGGCCAAGGCCGACCTCGTGAGGACCCCCACGAGGTTTCCTTTCCCCAAAGGAGTCTCCTCTTTCTTTTGCTTCCCCATTCAAAGAGAACCCGGTTTTCCCTAGCGCGGTGGGATGCAACTTATTCTGCCGGTCTGTCCTCAACTGTGTTTATTTTTGTGCCGCCTTGTCGAGTCGGAGGAGTTCTTCCTTTTCTCCCCTCCGAGATGGAGCGTGAGCGGCATACAGATACACCATTCCCCCCTCCAAAACCTTTTTGTCTCCATGGCATAATCCACAAACAAAAAAATAACCATCTATTATTCTTCCTTTTTGCGTCTAACCCCCAATCAAAATTATCCATCTGCTTTGGATATTTTTGTGGTGGCAAACTGAATCCACCTTCCTACCCTTTCCGTCCCACCGCCCTCCCATCAGTGATATCTCCCCACAAATCGAGGTTTCCTTAACCCTTCATTTGTGACACTTTGCCTCACGCGGACACGCTCCATCCTCCCGACAAGTATCTTCCTCAATCCCCCCCCTTTGTTATTGTCATGCTCCACTTCTTACAGTCCACCCATCCGTATCAGAGGTCCTCAAATAGGTTCTCCCCCTGCTTTTCTTGCTTGCCCAAAGCTCACATTCGTATTCTCCCCTGGACTTCTCCTCCCTTGAAACAGGGTTTTTCTCCCACTGTTTTTCCCCACCAGGGATTTTCCTTTTTTTTCAACCTAAGCACACGGCACCAATCATTGTTCCCCCTCCCGATCTTTTTGGTAGATATTAAGCTTCTTTACCGAGGCTTGTAGCATGAATGTGGCGGGGGTGGGTGTGGTTGGGTTTTTTGGTTGCTTTTTGGGTGGTTTTTTTGGGTTTTTTGGGGGGTTTGGGGGGGTTGTTTGGTTTTGTTTTGGGTGTTTTTTTTTTTGTTTTTGTTGGTGTGGGTTTTGTTTTGGTTGTTGGGGGGTGGTGGTGGTTGGTGGTGTTGGGGTGGTTGTTTTTTAACTGGTGCATGGGTTGGTATTTTTGAATGGTTAAGATGCACGAGCGTGCCCGCCCTCGTTTAATTTCAACAACCGCTTCCAGAGTGACTTTGCTTTTTTTTCTTCAATGACCTCACCCCGAGTTTTTGTATTTTCTCCCCTTTTCAAGATCTAACGAATGGTCCTCCCCCAACCCTGCCCCCCGTTGCCCCCAGAAGAAAGGATTTTGCCAGCTTTTGTTACAAAAGGGGCGTTCTTTCCCCCAAGCCACTTTCACGGGAAGTGCTAGATCCCTTCTTCTTTCTTTTCCCTTTCATCCGTTTTTTTTTTTCTCCCCCCGACCCCACCTTTTTTTCTGCCTTCCATCTGTTGAAACCCTTTTTGGTCGGTTGCTAGAATTTGCCAGTGATCTTCGGCCGTGCGTCTCGTTCTAAGTTCCCCACTCTCCCTTCGAGGTGGTGCTGTCCGTTGCTAAAATTTCAACCCGTTTGAACAAGATTATCCCCCAGTGTTTTGACTAAAGGGTCGTTCTGTGAAGAGCCCCCATCCTGACCCACAACATGACCTCCCCCCCTTTTTTCTCCCATCGCCTCCTCTCCCCCACTCCTTCCTCCTTGATCTCCTACCCCACGTAAGCAGAGTCCTTTAGCATTTTTATTTTGCTTACACCCGTGACATTGTTTTCCAATCTTCACACCGGGTCCGGTCCCCCCGCGTCATAGCACTAGGAGGGCCGTTGAAGTCCCCCCCCTTTGTCCCTTCTGAGGCCTCTCTCCTTTTGATCTGGGTTAAGAATTGGTTCCTGGATGCCCTCTTTCCTACGGCTTACAAGAGTTCGCTCTTATGTTCGGCTTTCGCGTTCGGCCAAATCATTACCCTTTCCCGTCCCATTTTCTCCCTTTTAGGAAGGCAATCCCCTCTACTTTTTTTTCCAGTCTGGGTCCGTCTGGGGAGGCCCCTGCCACACCCCCTTTACCAAATCTTCTTTCTTTAAACTTCTTGATGGTTCAAGGGATTTCAGCGGAATATAGCTTGATGGGCTGTTTTTTTTGTCTTCTTTGAATCTCTCCCTTTCTGGTGCGATTTCCGCCTTCCATTTGTTTGGATTTTCTTCTGTTATCCCCGTCCCCCCGGAAGATTACACCTACTTCCGAAATCGCATAAAGCTTACCCTGGGAACCCCCACAAACATGGTTAACCTTTTTGAAAGAACTTCTTCCCTTTCCCCCCCCAAACCAAGGTTTTCTTCTCCCTGTTTTGAGCTTTTTCATGGTTTCAACATAACATAAGTTCCTTTCCTAGCTTGATTCATCCCCTCTTTTTTAGACCTGATTTTCGTTCATTGCTGCACTCAAGGCTTTATTCCCTCCGCCTGGGTTATCCCTTTCTCTCAACAGAAACGAGTCGCTTAAAGCAAGCCCTTCTCCGTTTATGTTCATATAGTTGTCCTGAGTCTCTAGTGCTTGATCTCCTTCATTCTTCTGACAGCATTGGACGAAGACACTTTCAGACATCTTCCCGACGGGTTATCTTCATTTTTTTTTATCCGACCCCTCCTTGATGCTGGTTACCGTTTTTTCACCCAACTGGTCTGGCGCTGTGTTTTCTTTCCACCCAGTTCACCCTAGATTTTCAAGAAGATGCTAAGTCATTCCGGGTGGGATATCTGGTTGTCGTTCGAATGGTGTCGGAGAATCTGGTCTTTCACTCGGGGTGTCTGCCCTCTAAAGAGATCACGGCTTGCCTTCTTTACCCTGCCTTCTTTTTCCTGGGATCTTTCAATCGATTCCCCCCCTCACGCAGAAACATCCTCCCGGCATGAAACTTGATGGGGATTACAGGATGGAGTGAATCCTCAACCCGACCCTGTATTAGTTTTTAAACTCGTCATTTCCCCCGGCTGATCTTCGTCAAAAGGGCATCTCGAATTTTGTTGTTCACGAAAATGAAGGCGGAAGTATTCTCCATCCGCAGAGGTTAGAATGAGTAATCCTCCTTTTTGAAGGGAGGGTTGTCCGCCCTTATGAGTGGGGCGGTTCTAACCTCCCCCCCCCGGTGAATCCCCCCGAAGAGAAGTGGTCTGACGAGACCAGCGATCCCGTCCCCCACTCCTGAGCGTCTTCCCCCCCATAGTGCCTCCCTTTAGAACGATCGTTATGATCAATACAGGTCGATCGTTAACCTCCTTTTTCTTGACAGGCTTTAACGAGGGATCCGAACAGGGGGGAGCATGTGAAATGTCTCTTCGACTTCGTCTTCCCCGCTCTCTCTGGGGTCCTGCCGGTTTCCACCTGGCAAACTGCGGATCTCCACCAAACAGAACTCCCTTCATCTCCCATAGAGTACCTCCACTTCTCCAGTTCATAGCCCAAATGATCTGCGGGTCCAGAACGGTTCGGTTTTTTACAGATTCTATGTAAGTGATTTTCTTACCTAATCTCCAGCTACGCGGAATCCCTGCTTCTCGTCTACGGTTGTTCTTGGTTCCCCCATATGAAAGAAGCCTGCCCCCCCTTTAGTTCTTAGGACGGGTATCTCCCCCCATTGGCTTCATACCCTGACATTAGGGATCTTCGCTCCCCGGGTTCATTCCCCCGCCCTGACCCAATACTTTGGCCGTAGTAGACTTCTTCACGCTCCTCACCAACCCCCCCCCACAACAGGGACTTTATTACCCATACCCCCCTTCAGAGATGCTCCGGCGTGTCCCCTCCCCACTTTCCTCTTTTATTCAAGCGCGAACGAATGGTCTTGGCGCGTTCTCTGCATTCATCGCCGGCGCGGTTTCGTTTTTATGGGCCTCTGTGAAAAGTGTCCTCTTCGCAATGCTCGTTAGAGGGGCGGTGTTTTGAATTCCTGAAACCTGGATACCTTCTGCATTTTTCTTTACCGTGCGGGCTGGCCAATCACCCACTATCCTCCAATCCGGCTCTTCAAGCCGGAGAAGATCAGTACCCTTTTTATTTACGTTTTCCCACGATCTTTAGACATTATGAAGGTGCCCCCCTTAAATGATCCTTTTTTCATTTTTTTCTTTAAAGGTGATGATTTCTAGGGCTATGACTTTTCATTAGTTGAGTTTTCTGCCTATAGGCCTCCACTCCTAGAGGCGAAGACTTTTTTTTCCCAGTACTTTTCTACCAATGACGTTTCAAGAAGCGCTGTTAATGTGAGGAATTTTTATTACTCGAGGATGACCCCCTTTGGCTTGTGAAGGGCAAGGAGCGTTTTCAGGGAGCTTTTTCCCCCCCCTCATTCATATTCTTCCAGCGAAGTTTGCCATGAGCTGAAGGGGGGAGCCAGATCCTCTTTAAGGATTTGTTTTCTCTCTTCCTGACGCTTCAGAATTCGTTAAGTAGTTTCTTCGAGTGGAGTTTCCATTGGGGCTACTCGACATTTTTTATCGTATGTGCTCTCGGAGATCCCTTAGTATTCCTTGTGTTCGCCGCCGGCCTTTGGGGACGCCCCTTGGTCATGGTTTGTAGATGCTTGTTTTTAGTTCTTCTTCGGGAGTCATTTTTCTCTCTCTTGAATTCCCTTTCGAGCTTGGTCTTCTTCTCTTTAATTACTTCGCCCATAGGACATCCAGGTCTCCTTTTGTGGTGTCTTCCATTGTTCCCCAGCTAGATGCTGTTTAGTACACGGCGAGTTCTTTGTCATTTTTTGGGAGGCCGTAGTGACCTTCCCCTTCGGCATGCGTTAGGCCTCGCCGATTTTTATAAGGTTTGGGGCTCTGTGGGGTGCGTGATGATTTTTTCGCTCCTCTTCTCTTTAGAAGGTTTGCTCTCCTTTAGACGCCCGGAGGATTTAAGCTTTTTTTTTTATTTCCCGGGGTCGACTTGAGGCTCTCTACCCTTGGTTTTTGTTGAGATTGCCCAGGCGAACCCCCCCTAACGCCCCTCTAAAATATCCTTGTTCCGCTCGCGTCCCGACCCCCCTCCCCGACCCGAGGCTTCCCGACATAGCCTCCACAGTGAAAACTCACGACCTCGGCGCGTCCCTCTCCAAGTCTCTCTTGACTTTCACTCGGGAATCCTAACGCATCCGCCCTTCCACCGTATCGTTTTCAAAAAACCGCCCCATCTCTGGGCCCAGAAGTTCGACGTCCCCTCAGGTGACTATCGCATGATTGAAACGTTCCTCCCCCCCCTCCCATTCAATTCCTAAAGTGCACCCTGCCCCGGTGGAAGACCATCTTTAACAGAGCACATCTTCTCAACCAGAATCACACGAAGGCCCCCACAAGCAGAGGAGAGGAACCTTTTTTCAAACCCCTTAATCAGGAGTTTTCCTAGCCCCGGGAAATCGCCCTCGACCCCTGTCGGCAACGTTCCCCCCCCCCCTGTCCATTCCACGACGTCCTCGGCACCGCGAGAAGATGGTCGTTTTTGGACTTGTCTTGCGAAGAACACCTCGCAGAGATTGTGAATATTCGTCCTCCTCCTGCGTCCGCCTACTTTTTTACTCATTGCCTTTGGGAAGCAATATTTCGCTGGGCGGGAAATCGGACTCAACCAAAGAGCCTTTCCTCTTCCAGAAATATTCCCAACAAGAGGGCGAAGCCGCCCCTCCGTAACCCTCCTCTAAATAGGAAAATGGCCGAATTAAGTTCTTCGAGCTACGGAACATCGCCCTCCCCTATTTCCGGGGCGAATCCTTTCGAGAACTTTTACACTAACCCTTTTTTTGCCTAATGCAAACCCTTTTCCCCCTTCTAACCCAGGTTAAGTTGCGTCTCCCTGAAAATCGATGAGAATTTCCTATTTCTGGACCGTGATACCATGTCCCTTTTGAAATATTCCAGAGTTGAATTCTCTCATTCCATGATGCTTGTCGCGGCGGCTTTTTTTTCGATCCGGTGTTTCTTCCCCCACCTACAACTGCCTCGTTCGCAGGGTCCTCCTTTGCTTCTCACCCCCCGATCCATATATAGTTTGCGATTTCGCTTCCGGACGTGTCCGTTTCACATCTTTCCCACACCTTTCCGCAAAAAGACGATTTCCCGTCTCTCTACCCAGCTACCAGCAAGTGGCGAAACTCCCTCGTTTTCCTGCCCGATTTTTTGATTCCTGTGGCAGCCGTCACTCCGAATTTTTTGAGTCTGTGGTTTGGCCCCCCTGTTGATATTAACTTTTCTTTATTTTCTTCACGGCTAGTGAAGTCGCCGTGGTATCCGGCACTTACCTTTCGAAGCCCCAAAGATAGTTTTGGGTCCATGCCGGCCCTGCTAGGCGATGGCTTGCTTTGTAATGGACCCCCCCAGTTTTGTGTCCGGCCCTTCCCATTTAACCCCCGTAAGTTTTCCGTCGAGTCTCTTATTCAACCAAACAAGTCCCCCCCTTCAGGAGGTTTATCCTCGGCGAGATTATCGCGGCGATTTTCCTCGCCTTTACTTTAAGCCGTATCCAAGCGCGTCCCTGCACTTAAACCTGCAGAATCCCGTTTCTAGGACGAGGCGCCCTCCCCTTGTACCAGGATGATAGCTCCTTCCTTGAGTGTGGTTTTTTTTCCCCTGGTAAAACTTTGTCCCTCCCTGCCCCCGATGAGGTGGCGATTGCTGGAGGACGGCCATCTTCTATCAGTTAGTCCCCCCGCAGTTTAAAGGACAGTTCCAAGACCTTGGGGGGACAGACGCAAAGGTAGGGGATCATCCCACTTCGACAGCTGTTTATCTAAGACTGGAGATGTAATAAAGAAGCGTCTTGGACAAGAGGGGACCCCCCCAGGGTCCGACTGCCAGGATAAGGTCAACAGAAAGACACCCACCAACATTCTTTGAAACTCCCTGAAAAGTACTCGATCGTTTCCCCCCATCAAACGGTCGGCTGTAGACAGCCTACCATCTTAGGTTGTTTCTTTGACCCGATATATACAGCTCTCCCAAGGCAAAAGTTTCGCAGTGAGACGAAGAATCCCTGGGTGGTCGATTGTCCTTCCGAAATGAAGGCTTTTCCCCCAAGATTATTTTTGGTTTGTCGGGAGGTTTTTTTTCTCTTGGTTCCGACAGGGAAAACCTTAACCCAAGAATTTACCACTCCGGAAGGGAGGGATCGAGGGCTAACCGGAAGAGGGGCCACCCCGATTCTCCCCCCACCCCCCCGGTTCAACGCTTTGCCCATAGTCTCCCACCCTTCTGCGCTTTCGTTTGACTTTCCCCTCCGATGCTCTGCAACTCCCGAGTCCGCCACTTGGTGCTCCAAACGTTTTTACCAAGGCAGGCTTTTTCCTCTGCGAAAAACCCCGACCGTACCTGTACCTGTATCCCGTTCTAGCTTAGGCGTTCTGAGCAATTTTTTTTTGCTTTTTCTCCACTAAGGAATAATCTCCACATCCGCACCGCTTGGCGCCTCGGTCCGTAACCCAATGTTCGTTATTACCGCGGGTTTGGCTCCCAAATCTCGTATCATGGTCTTTGCATCCCAAGACCTCGTCTCCCCCCCCCCCCAAAAGGCTGTCCCAGAGGCCTACTTACTCTTCTCTCTGAAACATGCACATTTCCTCCTCGCATTATTTTAGTTCCCCAATGATTCTTCCATGTTTTTACACCTTCTCTTTATATTCTTTCCGTGTTTATTATGATATTTTTATTGATAGCGCTCTGTAGCGTCGGCCCTTATAACCTTCCATTTAGAGGAGGACCCCTTTCCCCAAACTTTTTTCCAGTTTCTTCCAATCCTTCCCCCCAACCATACCTACGCTATAGGCCGGCCCTCCTCCTTTATTCAACATCTGCCCTTTCCCACCTTCGTTTTTAGTTGGTGTCACCCTCAAATCTAAAAGCCTGTGAAACCCCCCCAAACCCCCAACGTTCCCCCTGCCAACCCTACTCCTGAAATGATTGCCCTATCATTCAGCGCGGGCCGGACCCCTGTTGTTGTTTCCCACGCTTCCCCTGCCACCAAGAATTTGCAAGCCCCATCTTTTTTGCTCTCCCATCTTGTTTTTGGTTCGCCGTACCCCATTTCGTCGACACCCCTATGATAGCTGTTCTTTAATGTCCCCCGAGCCCCCCTAGCTAGTGCATGCAGCCTGTTTCTCAGTCTAAAGGTTTGACTCCCCTTGGGACTCACGGCCCGTACAACGGGGCCAAGCCCACCCTAAAAAAATCTCCCTGTTGCTCTTTCCCGCTCGTTTTCATTCTCATTTTCCTTCCGATGCTGTTGACAATCGGTCATGGTGTTGAGCTCTTTGTCTCCCTGCTGCACGGGTCCGACCGCGGACATTTTCCACAACTTTCCCTAGTGTATTGTTGCCTTGGTGTTTTTTTTCAGCCCTCGACTGCTTCCCCTAACTCCGGGGCTCCCCCTCCCTTCCACGACATTCGGCCCCCTTCGCCCGTCTTTCTCTCCATGGTGGGATGTCAGGGCTTCCTGCCTGCTGTAGCTTTTCCTTTTCCTTTCCGTTGTGTTTTTCTCATAGAGTTCCCAGCACGTCTTATCTTGACACCCCTTGGCCGTTTCCTTCTTTTTTACCTCGTTCCCCTGCACGAACCCCTTGCATTAGTTCTGATCCGGGATCGTTCCCATAGCGGCGAACTTCGTTTTCGGCCTTCTTAACCAACCCTTCACCCCCTACACCCCTTGGGGAGCTCTAAATCACCTCGCTTCGACTAGCGTGCAGCGGCCCCCTTCTTTGACACCGACAACACCATTCTTTGTTTTCATAACAGAATATCTTCACCATCTCTTTCGACCCCTTCTCGAACCGTTGACCTTTTCTCTTGCGCTCAAAAAAAACGTTCACCTTGTTTTTGATCCCCCCCTGGGAGTCTCACCCTGTCGGGCTATACAGCCTGTCGCCACTAGGGCTTTCATTTTACTTTTTTTTTACCTAGGACCCCGCGACCCCGGGCGGGGATGGGTTGCGTCCTTTGTGGAGGCCCCCCCCTAGGTGCTTGGTCCCATTGTTCGCCTTACGGCTGCCCGGCCCTGGGCCTTCCCGACGTCATGTCGGAGTCTTTCACCCTTTCCCTCAGGTTCTTTATGATTTAGGCAACACCTGATTTTCTGGTTTTTCCGCCCGGGTCCGCCGGTTTCTTTTTTTTTTTTTTTTTTCCACTAACTCTACAATCGTCGAGTCTTTGCATGGTGAAGATCCGGCGCTCCCTAAGGAGGGGGATGTTGATGCCTTTATCCTGAAATGGGTTGCCTCCCCCCGAAGTTGTTGACCGCTCGGGACGCACCCTCAGACTAGCATCCACCCTGACCCTTTTTCAACTTAACCCATGGGACATTGGACAGGCCTCATGCCCCCCTTTCCCCCCAAAAATAACTCCCGTCCCTGCTTTAATGGTTCCCTAAATCCCTTTTCGCGTAGGTTTAGAGATCTTCTTTCTCTAGTCGTCCGGGTGCAAAGAACCCTGAAGAGAATGTTTACCTCCTCTCGGGCGAAGCATTGACCAGAGAGGCTTAAAAGACCCCCCCCTTACAGTTTCAAGGAATTTAGGTTTTTACCCTTCGCCATCCGTTGGGGTTTGGCGTCTTGTGCTTGATTCGAAGGACGCTAGAACAATGCAGAACCGCCCCGTTTTCCGTCGTTTTTAGTACTGGTTTTTTTTTGTTCTTTTTGCCGCAAGCCTTTGTTTCCCCCCCTGCTCGGTTTCTCACCGCAGGCTGGCTTCGGGACCACATCTTGGCACTACTTCTCATCTTCCGAGCATTTGTGGGATTAGCGGGTATCGGGACCCCCCCTGGGGTGTGCATGTTAGGAAATCTTGCTTGCAGGGTTGGATGCCAAGTCCCCCGCGCTCACATTCCTGATTGTCCTGCTTTGAAGGGCCTGTTAACTCCCTTTCCCTCAAGACACCCCGCAGATTGTCACCCCCGTGGGGTTGTCTGCGGTGTCACTTACCCCCTGCATTCTGATCATCCTCGGATGAGATGATACTGGATTACTTTTTTTTTTTCCTTTACCCACAGCCCACTGGCGGTCCCCTCAGCCTGTTTTCTGTGTTCGACGATGTTGATGGCGGGAGGATTTTTCCTAAAGGTATAGTGTTGGTCGTGCCCGTCCGTCTCTGGTTGAAGATACCGTGCTGGGAGCTACGCCTCGGTTTCCTTGAATCCCACATTTTGGAATTCCCCTGTCTGATCCGCAAATGTGTCGATTCCCGCATTGGAGTGTTCCGTAACGATTTAACCGTTTAGCTTCCGGGCGAGGAACTGGCCAGTCTGAGCCGCATCGCTGCCCGCGGTGACACCAGTGTGAAACTTTTCACGGCCCCCCTGCCTCAACTTTCGCTAGCCTATCGCTCGCCTCATAGCCACCATTTCTGCCCCTTTTGACTCCCCCTTTGACGTTTTATGATTTAGCTTGACTGGTCTCTTACGTCCTGGCTCAGAGGGCTACCTTCCTCTCCGATACGGGTCTCCCCTCCCCCAGAAGTATTTTTTTTTTCAACCTTTCCGTTGAGGTCGTCGACGGCGGGCCATCATCTCGAATTTCCCCGGCCGCTCGCCCGCCCGTGTTCTTCCCAATTTTTTTTTTGTTGATGTTTCCAATAATTTGTCGGTGTACACGGGTTTCAGATGCCCTCCACACTCCAAGGGAGGACTTTTTCTCTCCCCAGGTTTGTTTCCCCTAGTCACGGTGAGGGGAGCTGTCCGTATCCCCCTCCGATTTTCTTCAGAGATGTGTTTAACTCTGTTGATAGGTCGCTTATCTCACAGTTTCCGCCGGTCTTTTTATTTCTCGGATTTTTTCAGACTGTTCCCGTCCCTCTTTTCCCTGGCCAGCTTTAAGTGCCCTCGCGTTGTGATCATTGTACGAACTTCTTTTTCACCTTCTTCCCTCCGATGACTTTTTCGGATTGCCTCAACAATCTTTTCCAATGCCGCGGACGATCGGCGCATTCTCTTCCTTCGCGGTTGGATGGTTTTCCCCCACACCCCCCCTTCCCCCCCCCACGAGCTTAGCCACCCCGGCCCCTGTTTCACATGCATCAGCACTTTTTAGGTTCAGACACTGGGATGAAATGTTTCATGCAAGTTTGCCCTTATTCTTTCTTTGCATTGATTGCCTCAATCCCCGAGAGGTCCCGGGAAGAGTAGGGAGATCAACGCGCAAGACTTGATCGTGATGATTATCCTCATGAGAGGGCTACCCCAGGGGTTTGCCCCTTCCAGCCGAGTTCGTCCTTTGCTTTTCCTCCATTCAATCGGCCCAGACATGTTTCTTATCGGATTTCAGGAGGAGGCGGCGCGACCTATTGGGCCTTTTCCCCTGGAGTTGAGGCCCCCAATAGCTTCCCCGACTCCGTTAGCCTGCGTTTTTGCGATGGAGGTTTTCTTTCGTCCTAACTGCCTTTTTCTCTCGAATTGGTGATCCGAGAGGCGATGTGATACTAGGCCTATGATGATTCTTTTTTAGTCCCTTCGAGATTTGGGCTGTTTTTTTCATTACTTGTGAGATGAACCTGTAGATTTCGGCCCGCGTCGGTCAACCTGGTCTGATATCTTTTTCTCCTTTTGACCTGATTGCCCTGGGGATCGGAGTAGTGGCTTCCCTTTTTATGGTGAGTTTTGGGCGGCTCGTTTCCATTGGTTACTATCCTCCGTTCGCGGTGTTGTAGGGCCCCGTCTTTCGGTTTCTTTATTCGGGGAAGTAGCTATCCCCTTCACTATCGGCATGGAGATCGCCCCTCGCCCTCGTCTTGCAAGTTGTCCTACCGGTTGGGTTTTTGAAGTGCGTCTGGCGCCAGAGAGGATTGCGATTTTTTTTTCCTTTTTTTTTAGTAGTCCCCTGAGATTAAGTGTGTGCTGGGTTTTTTTCTTTCTTCCCTCATCCTCCGGTGTTGTTGTTTTCTAAGATCCTAACCCCAACAACCCCACAAAAATCTTCCAGACTCTGGAGTTCCTCTCCCTCCCACTCAATAGCTTCCTGCAGAGCTCGGCACCCCCCCGCATACCCCCAAATGATCCCTAAATACCCTCCTGGATCATGAGAGGTTTTCTAGGAGATCTGACTTCCGGCATCCCGCAACTAGCAAGTTTTCCACAACAAGGGCTCCTTGACATGGAATGCTCGTCCCTCCTCATCCCCGACACCCCGATTTGTCATTTTTTCCACCAGTCGTCACGCCCCCTATCGCCAACGTGCTCAAAGATCGAGACCCAGTCGCGACACCTGAAGCCCTCGACAGGCAGTTCCTCCCACCCTAAGGTCCCCCCCCCACACACAGCTCGGTGACGCGGACCTTGTCCTGAAACCCATTGACCACTCCACCCGCTTTTTCTTCCGATCGAAGTCGTCCCTCTACCCAATCCCCCGACTTTGCGGCAATGGCAATTTAGGTCCATTTCCCCCTAATCGGCAGGTAGAACTGTCCTCCTTTTTTAGTTTCCCTTCCCCCGCCCCTCTTCGCCTCAAACGACGCCCCTCTGGGTAATATCTCCGTAATCCTCCTGCGCTCCTCCTTAACGGATGCCCGATTTTTTGCCCGCCGCCCCTACGCATCTTTTCTTTCTCTATTCCCAAGCCCCGCTGGTTCGGCATTCCCTCTCTAATGAACACCAACTACTATCCCCTTCCCCGTTGATTTTCCACGATCAGGTCGTACGATTGTCTTTAGCCCTCCCCAGTCTGCGCGTGATGAGAGTTTTTTACGCTTTCCCTTCATAATCATCCCCCCCCCCCCAAAAGTGTCTGCCGCTCCCTTTTTTCTTTGGCTCCCTGCCACCCAGAGATGAGCATTTTTGATGAGCTTTTTTAGGGGCTCAAGACCTCTCCACGATTCGGGAAGTGCTCGGGTTGAGCCCCCTTCTGTCTCTTTGTTGATTAAGTAATTCTCTTAGTCTGAGGTTTCCTCCGTTCACCCCTTTCTTCCCAACCCCATCGACGCCTGGGTTAGGCGTTTCCGTTTAAAAGTCTGCAAAAATCCTGAGCAACCTACGAAGTTTTCCTGACAATGAATAGCACTCGACCAGACCTTAGTTAACCACCCCCCTTTATTCTTCAGACCTGGTGATAGTTGGACCCCATTCCTTTCCATCTCGCCAGGTTGTAAACCCCCACCTGGCTGATCCCCTGGTTGAGTGATTTTGGCTTGCGCTCTAGAATACAGCAAGGCCACCCCCTTTTCGCCCTTTTTTCAAGCGGCGATTGGATTGAACTTCGCGAGCGGCCCCCGTCCTTTCTCAATTTTAAGGTCATAGGAGTTCGATGCGCCCCCGGTATTTTAATCAAAAGAAAAATTTGCGTACGGTATCTTTTGTTTCTTTTTCCTCCAAAACCTCTGCCTCTTATTTAGGGTCTGCGTCCCTGAGAGAGATGCTCCTAGTCCC
>Ga0179591_1283198_pt1 | contig 21683 bp, 21 predicted proteins | sample CZOMad2_1_08_16f_FD_182891 | JGI IMG/M metagenome (GOLD analysis project Ga0179591, IMG submission 182891) | Vadose zone soil fungal communities from Angelo Coast Range Reserve, California, USA - CZOMad2_1_08_16fungal (PacBio error correction) | ecosystem: Environmental > Terrestrial > Soil >... | reverse complement strand
CTCCGATGCTTAGACCTAGCCCCTGAACTTTTCATCGTTGGGTGTTTCGTGCTAGAAAAGTCTTAATTAATTAGCTCCCTTACTCTGTTGCCCTTTTTATTTTTCTCCCCCCAAAAACCCTTTTCTTCCAGACTTCCGGATTAAACTGTTATTTCCACTGGTAACTTATGCTGCCTTTTCCCTTCCCCTAGCGCAGCGTCTTTTTAGCCAATCACCACCTGGATCTACTATAACGACTGCCTTTACTGTCTTTCCACTAGCACTTTTACTTCTACCCTTCCCACCCACCTACCCCTGAACTTCGTCTGTTCGACCATACTAATGCAAGCTTATCCAGCGACAGCTTTCTTCTGTGAATGGTTACCTTTGCCCATTTAATAAAATCCACCCACCCCCGGAAGATTGTTTTTCTCAGTCCCCATATCACGGGTCCTTTTGGAAAGTCATTTACCCAGTTCCACTTCTGACCTTGACCTCTTGGTCGAACGTCATTCAGTCCGTTCATAGAAGCCTCAGGCTTTCCCAACCCCAAACTACATACCCCCCTTTTCGGAGACAACACACGTCCTTCCCTCACAAAACAATTCCTTCCAAGTTTCAGGCTTGCTAAGGATGGAACGGCAAGTCTGTCAGTCACTTTCCCACTGATAGATTGGAAAAGGTTTTCTCACCGAAGGAAGTTGACCGCCCAAAGGTTCCACCCCACTTCCCCAAAAAGTTCCCCTTAAGTTCGTCGTCAGAGCCTGATTCCCCTCAACCCCAGATCCCCCGGGAGAATCAGCTCAGTCCTTTGTGAGTTTGGAATCTAATGCTTATTTTGGTGAGGAACTAGTGCGCTCACTTACCCTCCGGGTCTTGCCTTACTGCTTTGACGTCTGTGTTCCTCGGCCAAGATAATTCTATAGCCTCAACTCTAGGGTTTGCGACTGTAGAGTCTCGCTATTCTTTGACGCCCTCATTGAGCACCCGACCCTAATTGAGCGCGTTTTTTCTGGCCCTGACAAACTTGCCAAATTTTTTCTTTTAATCTAGCCCCTGACGCCTCTAGTCCTTGGGGTCAGTTGCCACCCCTGATGAATCCAGATTTCAACCACTCCCCTGAGATTTTAATGGAAACCTTTACTGTCCAGGCCCACTAACCTTTTTCCCGGTCCTTCCATGTACTCCCCACGTTTGACACGCTTCGTCTCGTTTTTCTTAGTAACATTGTTGGCGTCCCACTCTCCGTTCAGTCTTTCTGCCGATGCCGAGATTTCTCCCTGGTGGAGCGCCTTCCTATCATGGAATTCGGAGAGCTTCTCTTGCATGTTCGTTTTTTGTGCCCCTATTATTTTCCTCTGTGTGGAGGTCTCCTCTATCTCCCCCAACAGACACGGTTTCACTGACTCCCTCCAGGCGCGCGCCTGATGGAAATTCATTCCCCCCAATAGATTTCTCAGATGAGGTTTTCCTAAAATATGCGGCCTGGCTGACTACACAGGTGCAGTCCATCCTCGTGCCCCTCCAACTCTCCTTCTTTCCCCCTTTTTCTTTAGATTTAGGCCTCTTCAATGATTTTCCTTGAAGCTTCCGCGACGACGGTCTCCCCCCACCTCACTACTACTTATTTTCGCCTTCTTACAATACCCCCCTCCTCCTCTGTAGCGTTCTTTTCTTTGTTTACTCCTACTACCATTGAGACCCCCCCCTTTAGAAATCAGGAGTTTTTCCTTCGACTCTTTTTGCCCTCTTTCGAATCTGTTATATTCCGCACCCCCCATGGGCAGTTTAAAACCCCATATCCCCCGTCGGCATATCTCGACCGCTTTGGCAGGGTGTTTGGTACAGACATCCTTTCATACTGGTGGTATCATACCAAGAGCAACCTAATGACATTACTTCCAGCACTCGTCATCTAAAGTGTGCAATTACTTATTTTTGTCGTTGTCCTTGAGGAGACGGCTTCTTAATATAATACCCTTGATGCTGGACCGAATCTTACCACGGGAAGGCGCTAACTCGAATTCCCCTTTTTTCCCTTTTATTCTCTTCTTCCGGGAGGCTGTGTTCCTTTTCCCCCCAGACCCCTTCTCATTCCAAGCTAGGACGCTCTTTTCCAAGTTGCTGGTCTCTTGTGGAAAAAAACATTCTTTCCTTTTACCAGTCCCCTTCAATGGCCCCTGGCCAGTTTTTGACGACTTAAGCGCAGTTTCGCTGGCCCCACCATTGTTTGGGCCCGATACTGTTATTGGTCGGTCTTAAGGATATGGGTCTCGAAGGATCGGACTCCCCTTTTCTTTTGCATGGTAGTTAGAGACGGCCTCCTTCCGCGGCCCTTTGGAATTTCCTGTCAAAATCTACATCCGCACGATCAAGAGATGTTTTGGAGATTCCCGTTTCCCTCTTTGTTGTCGTCACCCATTAACCCCACCCCATTGAAATCCTTTCGAGTCCCATTTACCAGTAGGGCAAGGTTGATCCGACGAAGTCCGACCGCTCTTCCCTTTGCGTTTTATTTCATTGCTAACGTCATTCAACTCTTCCTTACGGGACAACAGCAAATGGCCACACTCTCGCTGTGTCGACTGAACCTTTTTTTTCCAGCGATTCCCCCAAAGAAGCCTATCTTATCGACCCTTAGAGAATTTTCGATCGAAATCTTGAAATCATTCTTAAGGCACGGTAACGCGTACCCGTCCAAGAAGGAACTTCTTTCCCTTGGAAATTTATTCCCTTGAAGTTCTCTTCCCCAAAACGAAACTTCACGGTTTATGGTCCCACCGATTTTCGGGTTGGCGTTGGACTTTTTTAAGGTTTAGGCCCGATTGGAAGGACTTTGCGTCCAGCATTATTCCCTTGGAATTTTTTTCTCCCGCGATTCTTGTTCGATGATGAAGACAATTGTCTTTGGCCTCATTCGCTACCATCAAGGACGATTCCACAGGAATTTCCCATTGGCTTGGAAGGTTGGAGCGAGTTCTTCTTCAAAAAATTGTCCCTGATATTTTCGAAACGAACGGCCTTTCTCCTCTAGAATTGGCGATTAAGTCTTCTCAGATGCTCTCCTATTTGCCCGGTGAAGGATATTTTCCGACCCCCATTTTTCTCTTGGAGGCCTTACCTTCCTCTCCCTATATACAGCGAAAGGTCTTAGAAAGAATCTTTTTCGCTTTCCTCGGATGAGATGGAGCTGGCGTATTCCTTTGAATTTCGACTTTCCTTCCTAACTCCCCCCAATTTCTTTTTCTATCATCTTGCCGCGGATGTTTGTTTGCTTTAAATGAAAATTAGGCCCGAAAGCTGCCCACGGAGTACAAGCGTTTTCCCTGCTCTTTCTTGGGAAAAAAGACATTATTCTTTTTTCGGCGCCTTGTTAGACTACTGTGGGACATGAACTATTTTCCCCTACTTCGACTGGCCAAGATTGCTCGATGTCCCAGCCTTTGACATGCCAAAATAGTCTTTGAAATCATGAGTCTTTTTCCTGTTCCCGTTTGATCTGGACCAGCCTTCATAAGGCGGTTCAAAATCCGCAAACACACCTGCGCTTCCTAACAGGTGATTGCACAACCCTTTTCTTCTTTTTTTTTCGTTACTCATGCCGTAATCGTAAAGCTTTTTTGCTTGCCTTTGTACCTACCGCCCAACCCCTTGAAACGAGAAAACGGTCCGATTTTCTTCAAGGTTTTCCGGTGGCACCCCCAGCGCAAGATTTCCTTGGTAAGTGCCAATTCTGCCCACCCCCTTACGTCGACAAGCACTTCTTTCTATAGGCGGAGCCCCTTCGTTTGACTGCGAGCAGGCGCGGTCGTTCCAATACCTTTTGATTCGTGATTTCCTCATAAGGTCTGTAAAGTTAAATGTATCTCTATCCGGTTCCTCCCTTTCCCCCATTTTTACTGAGAGATACAAGTGTGGGGGGGTGGGTTCAACTTTCCACCAAGGAACAAAAAATTGCTTTTTACCAGGGGGTTTTCCACTTGGAATAAATTCTTTTTTTGGGCCCAGTTTTCTTTGGGTTGTGTGGGGGTACAAACCCCCCTAGGTGGGTCCCCGGGTTTGCCCACCCTTTTGCCCTGGTTTGGTAAAAACATAAGCCGAGTGACCCATGCCTTTTTTTTTCTTTTTTTTTTTTGCCTCCTGTTTCGGTATGAAGAAGTGTCACTTCCTCACTTTAATTTTAACATGGGCACCCTAACCCTTCCTTTCCTCTTTTCCAGCCTTTGCTCAATGGCGAAAACCTTTTTTTAGCTTTTTTTTTTTTTTTTGGCGTCGCATCCAGAAGATTGTTTTTGCCATCACCTTCTCAATTGGTTAGGCTTTGTTGTTCCGACCTTGATTTACAGTTGGTCTCCTTTTTTTTCTTTTCAAGTGGACTCATTCATTTTTCTTTCAAGGATATATTTTTCTCAGTTCACTGAAAAGAAGACCCAAGTTCTTGTCCCAATCTAAATTTTAGTCCAATTCTTTCATCCATATCCTTAGCCACATTCTTCAATTTTTGAGCCTACGAACTTGTATCTTTTCGTTTACCAAGGGATGATTCTGTACCTTGAGGCAGTTTTGCGCAGATTTTCTTTCTAACCTCTCCCCGCCGTCCTCCTTTCCTAGAAGAAGCGTCCAACTCCGTGTGTTTTATAGCTTCTATCCCCTTCTCCCCTCTGACGGTAATTCCCCCCTTCCATACCTCTCCGCCCCCTCAAAGCTTAAATGTCGCGCTCTGAATTTTTCTTGTTCTTAAGTCAAGTAGATGTAGCTTCTCGGAGCTTCTTAAGGGCAATCCAGAATTTTTCGTTCTCTGAAACACCACTATATCTTTCACCCCGGGCCCAGTCTCTCCTTTTCTTTAATAATTAAGCGCCCCTTATCCTTTCCGTTACATGACGCGTATTTAGAAGATCCTTGAGTCCCCCATTTTTGACACAGCACCTTCTGACTCTACAACATTTCCACTCCTTACTGTCTCCTCTTGTAGAATACCCTTTTCTCTTTTTGAGAGCTATGAAAGCCATACCCATGTTTAGATCATGACTACCGACACATTTCTTTGAAGATTCGGCAACTGCATCATGAGAGCACAATTTCTTCTCGCAGAATTTTGTTGTCATTTTCACCACTTTTCAAGAAACGCTTCACCCCTTGACCATCCTAGACCTTTCGGACAGAGACCTTTTTCCAATTGACCGATCGTTCCCCCCAATGCGTCCCAGTCAGACCCTTGTAATGACCCCCCTTGTTGATTCTGAGCTTTGAGCCTTCTCGAGATTGCAATATCTTCTCCCCTCGATATACTCCTCTGACATATCTTTCCTGTTTTTTTCCTTCGTTTTGGAGCCAAATACTTCCTCACAGATCCGCGGTCTTTGGCCTTTTTCCTGACTCATCGTTTCTTTTGAGCGTGTTTCCCCTGAAAAGTGATTTTGCAGAATTCTTTCCAGGATTAGAGCCCCCGTTTCCAAGGGATGAACGAGAGATTATCCTTTTACCTAAGCCTAACACCCCCCCTACCCTTCCAAAAGTGGGATGATTCAGATGCTTTTTATTAAATTCCCACCTCTTCCCCCCTGCAGGACGTAGGGCCTTTCTCTCCCGCCACTCGATCAAGCCGACCCCTTGTCCGTCATTCCTGCTCTTTCTTGAAAAGTACACTTGTATACGGCAGATTATCCCCCCCTTTATTTTTTGCCGAGCATGCTTGTCCCTTAGCCAATTCAATGACAGGTCATGACGTTCCTTTATCTTTTTCCAAGACTATTTTCCTGTCCCCCCGCTCCCCAGCAACTTCCTATCGGTTAATAGCGAGTTACTTCTCCTTTGGCCCCCCCCCCATCTTCTTCATCTCTTGAAGGAATATATTTAAATTTCCCCCCAAGTTGAATTCGGTTCGATTTATTCCACCCAGTATAAAGGTACCCCTTGTATGTGCCTCTCTACCGTGCGAAGGTCCATCCCCACAACTTAGGTATTTTCCTTTTCTTTACCTCTCCTTTTAGTTAAGCCTCTGACTGGTTGAGAAACAACCCCGTATTCTTTTCTTTTTTTTACACCATTGACTCCAAATATTCTTTACATGAGGGATGATTGAGCCCTACACCGCCATTGTTGCTTCTCTGATGACGCACGGATTAACGTCCATCTTCCACCCTGATGTCGACTTCCATTCAATCGTGTCAATCTTGTGCCATTGAGAAGTACGTACGCCACCCGCTGCTACTGAGTTGCTCCGGCCCCCAATTCTATGCCAGCCCGGGCAGTATGTGGTAGTGTTGCTCCCCCCCGCTACTCCCTCTTTCCCGGTCCCCACCCTGTGCTTAACTCTCTTCCGAAAGCCACGTAATGCCTTCTAAGGTATTTCCCCCGACCTTTTACTTTCTCCCCGGTTTAATCCTAAATCTTCGATGGGATCCAATAGAGGTCCGCTTTTCGTTGAACCTGTTCGAGATGGTCTTACGTGCCCCCTTTCGTAGGCCTTCCGAGATAGAGACCTAGCTATAGCGAACTACTTTTTTAAAACAAAAGTCCCTCGCCTCTTCCTCCCCAGTCCGGAAAGTGACCGCGCATCTTGCACAATGGAATCTTTATCCCCCCGTTTTACCCTTGATCCCAATCAGAATTTACTCGCCAACGCCCGTTTGCACCTTCCAACTTGCCTGATCGGGCAGGAAGAATTCACGTTCCCTGCTCCTTCTACAAGTAAAGGATTTCCACTTTTTTGCCCTTTCTTTTTTACACCTTATCAAGGCATTTTTCCTCCCCTCTACAATTCGTGACCGCTTCTGTTTGACATTCCTCTGAATCCCTCAAGTTTTTCACGGCTTTGATGCTTGCAACCTGAAACTTTTCATTTGCCTTCCTTGTCTCACTTGACTTTGTCAATCCTTCTCGTTCGAATACCCACATTCACCCCATCGCCTATTTCGTTCTACGGTCCGCCATATATGCCCCTCATGCCTCCGTCAAGCAGTTTTCTTCTCCTTCCCATTAAGGCTTTATTGCGCCCCAGTCCGAGGAGTCACAAAATCTCCGACTTGATCTCTTTCTCATTTTCCTTTAGGTTTTCCGGTCCGTGACCTCCTGATGTTCCTCGAGCTGATTTCGTAGAATTGTCCTTGGTGTCGACCTTGTCGTTCACTTGTTTAATTGGTGCGAATGCTCATCCTTCTGACATCTCTTCCAGAATCCTTTAGACAATCAATAAACTTATTGGCTTCCATTTTTTTGATTACTTCTCTGCTTGAACTTCCGTTCTTTAGTGTTGTTAAGATATGATGATTCTGCCCTTTCGATGGAACTGAACTATTCGCGAACCCCCCCCCCGTTCGCTGTATTCTTTCCCCATTGGCCTAAATATCCAGTGTTTATTGATGGATGCTGAGAACCACAAACAAGCGGCCCGTGCGTCTTTTGTCCTTTTATGACAGATTCCTTACCATTGAAACTTCAAATTCCTTGCCGTACGCTGTTTCTTTCATTAGGCGCATCTCGTCCCCGCCCTCGGCACTGAGTGTGTCCTTAGAATTGACAGTCGTTTCCCTCTCTGAAATTAATCATTTTTCAGTCCTCTCAGGTTTTTGGGATTTAGCTCTCTTGCAGGGATGGAATTCACCTTTCCTTTTACCTCGGAACCCAATTTTCCCCCATTGACTCCTTGAATCCGTACCAGTGGAGCAACTGTTTTGACATACCACCCCGGTCCGTCCCTCGAATGGCACTGATTCTGACTTTGATTTTTCTATTTCAGACACACCAACTATGTCAAAAGGTTCTTGAAGTTTACGTCGCAGCGTATGTCTCTAATTCTTCTTTTCCCTTTTGTTTTGCTATTAGTTATCAGTGAACCCGCTCGATTCTAGTAGACATTCTTTTTTCTTTTGGGGTGGAATAGACACAGCTCCAGCTTATACACTCTCTCCCTATGACTAACCGTCTTTCATACCACTTTGTATCCCCCCCCCCTCCCTGAAAGAGTTTACAATTTCGTACAAGTTCGACCTTTCCCTCCGTGTCTGAGGGTCCCTCGCATGCAGGCGTTCTCATTAACCTTCAGTCCAAGAAAGCCTATTAATTTAACGGCGCACAAACACCCTTCTTCAGTGAACAACACTAATTTGCATCGTTTAGGCTATACGCTCACCATGAATGAGAGTCTCGAGACCGATCCCCCCGTGTTTGCATTCTTTTGAGTAATGAACCCCCCGGTCCCGTATCAACACTTGCGAAACTGGCCACCCCTTGGTGTTTGATGCAGAATCTCCTGTTGCCAAGCTTTTCCTTTTCCCTACTTCCAGAAGGGTGACCTGACTCTTTTGAGCAGATCGTTCACTCCCCCAGGTAGTTCCTGCCAGCAAAAAACACCACACAATACGGCGACGTGAGAATAGTCTTACTCGAACTCCAAAACTATCATCCACCCTTTAAGAAATAATTACCTTTTTGTTTCTTACTTATTTGTCTGTCAGTCCCTTCCTCTTTGAGCATCGATCCATAAAGGTTCAGCCCAAATAGAAGTTGTCCCCTCCCTTTACAAAATCACAATTCTTTATATCAGTAGATAATTGACCCTTCCGTCTTTTCTACTTTTCACCACCATCGAACCTTGTGAGCCCCAAGTATTCTATGGTGACAATTTTCTTTGCGTGCATGCCGTGCCCCAAGTCCTCCTCTTATCTCACTTACTTTCTGCCGTAGATGGCCTGAGGAATTTTTCCTCCAATCAAATCCATGCTGGGTTTCCCGCATGGTTCGAGTCTAAGAGACGTCTGATTAAAGCCTCATTGAGAACCTTCTCTGTAACTCGCCCTAGACCCCCCCCCCCCTCCCAGTTTAGACTTCCCTCCCCGACCCTTTCCGGTCCCCCAGTTGATTGAGAGTGCCCCCAAGCGTGCTTGACCTATGGCCCGGGGACACACTCAATAGATTCATTCCTTGAAATCTTCCTTTTTAGATCAACACATTCCTTCCTTCGTTCTACCGTTCGGCTTCTACGTCTAGGGCCTAGTAACTCCTTTTGGCGACCCAGATTTCCACTTAAGTTTTCGTTTTCTCTCAGATACGAATTTTTTGATGCATGCATCCTTGATTACTGGTTTTCGTCTTTTTCTTATCTGTCTTTTGACATATCTTCTCGGGCGTTGTATCGATACTCTATCGCCTGACACCCGAATTTTCAATCCCCCATCCCGCACTCTCCCAGATTGCGAATCTCATGACCCACCGTAGTTCTCTTGTGTCGCCCAATCCTTTATATTCCCCACCACATGTGAGATGAGTTCATACTCTTTCCTACCATTTCCGGATTCCAAGTTTCTTACTCATATGCCGCCCTACGGCTTTGACTTGTTCCAAGATGTCTCTGGATGACGGTCCCCCCCACCCATAACAGACTTCACTGCTCGCTTCCTAAACAGAACCCCATCAATCCCCCCCTTCATCCGGAGGTGTCTCCCTTACTTTTTTGATCCCAGCTTTTTCCCCTTTCTCAGGCCTGGATTGATAGTGTGAAAGATTCTTCCTTCGTGCCACTCGAATAATTGCATTTATACCCACGTCCCCTAAGGATCTTCCCTCGACTATTTGGAAGCCGTTTTCCGGCCGGACGATCGGCCCACCTCTTTGGGCTTGTTTCTCCTCCCCTTCGTCACCCCCCTTTTTTACCACAAATTCCTCTCCCCGTTGCACACGGTTCCTCATGTTGGGGGACTTTCCAAGTTCTACTTGCTCGGCGATTCATACCCTGAGACGGAGACCTTTTTTCCTTCTTCCTTTCGAAATGCCGACCCTCTTGTGTTTAAATCTATTCCCAGCAATGACTTGGGATGGTGATTGGCACATGTCACTTCAAGCGACTCCCCCGATTACCACTTTCTAGAATTTTTTCTTAATTCTCGTCCAAACATTTTCTATTGCATGGTCCTACCCACCTTAATGGCACTTGCACCGGTAAAATTCTCCTCAATTTCCTCTTGATCTTCAAACTGTTATCCCTTTCCGATTCCACTGGGATCAACCTTGGTCCCCGGGTTTCCTGGATACATAGAGGAAGTCGCTGTTATTTTTCTTCGATTTTGCTTTTTCTTAGCACTGCCCCTCCTCTAGTCAGGATCCCCCTTTCCTCCCCAGGACAAAGTCTCGCATATGCCATTCCTCTCCGGTCTGTATCAGTATTTTATTTTGGTCCTTAATGGACCTTTCCTCTCGTTTAATTTTGCCTGGTCCCTTGCGAGTCCCTGTGAACTGTGCCCCCTTCTTTTCGTTATTTTCTTTAAAACCTCCTTCCCGTCCCAGTCACACATTCTTTTCAGTGCCGGATGCCCACAGCAACTGTGCAGAAAGGAAGGTTAGCATGAATAATGTTTTCGCGCCCCGCCCACTCTCAACACAAAACTATACTATGAGAATAGATGCCAGCTTTCTCCTCCTTTCTGATCGCCCTTCCAAATACTCCCCCTGGAGAGGCACGTTCTCCCGTCTCCTTTCAAGCGCCCAGGCAACTTCCCTTTACTTGAGAATTTGGCAAACGGCCTAGTCACCTTGAAGTCTTTTGCCCCGGAATGCCGAGTATGGTCAACTTAGTTCCTCTGTCTTGCGGAACAATGGTCATCTCTTAGGACCCCCGCTCTATTCCTGCCTCCTCTCAATTTCTGCTGCCTGAGGAAGTTTGACGCATTCTCCATCTTAGGAAGGTCTTCTCGTTGATCCCTCCATCTTGACCCTCTTCCTCTTCGTGCCACCCTAGGGACCTCCTCACCCGTCGTTCTACGCTTGCTCTTTTTTGTTTTTTTTTTCGTTTGAGATTCCCTCGCTCTTCCACAATGAACCCCTTAACGACCAGTGCTCTGTCCCGTACGCTTTTTCTCTTTGGCGCTTAGATACCGACCTCGCCCCTGGTCAATTTGTTGGATAGGGTTCTCCCCTCCTCCCCGACGAGGGATGGACGTTAATCTCTCCTCCGGCCAGAACGGGACTCGCAGACCCCCCGATCCTTTCCTCCCCCCCCAATCCAGCCCATGTCCTCCACTTCCCCCCCCCCAGCGACCCCCTCCCCGCCCCCCCTGCCCCCCCCCCGCGACCCCCCCCCCCCCCCCCCGCAACCCCCCCTCCCCCCCCAACTCCCCCCCCCACTTCTCGACTCCCTCCCTCCGCCCCCAGCCCCCCCATCCTCACTGCCCCTAATCCCTTCCCCCCCCCCGGCACAGAAGCCCCCGCCTCCGATCCCCCTCCCCCCCGACGGCAAGTGTTTCAGGCTCGGCCCGATCAGCGTCGTGCCCTCTCCACCTACTCCCCTTACGCCCCACCCCCCCCCTCCTCCCCCCCCATCTTCCCTCCCCCCCACCCGCCTACCCACCCCCCCCCGTACCCCCCCCCCCCCCGCCCCCCACGTTCCACCCCCCTCCCCCACCCCCCCCACCCGCCCTCTCTTCCCCCCCCCACCCGCGCCACCCCCCCCCCCCCCCCCCACCCCCCACACACCCCGCCCGCTCCAACCCCTACACCCACACTACCCCCCCCCCCAACACCCACCCCCCCCCCTCCCACCACCCCGTCCTCAAATCCCAACCCCCCCCCCAGCCCCGCGTATATCCCATACTCATATACACCCTAACCCACCCCCCCCAATCGGGGTTGGCCTTGTGGCTCAAGCGCCATGCGTTCCATCCCGTGCCGAATGGAACGGCAACCGCGACCCAACCTTGGTCTCGCCACCGCCCACCTCCGGCCCCCCCCCCGCCCTCCCCCACCCCACTTTATTCCTCCACACCCACCCACCCACCCTCACCCCCCACCACCACCCCCCCCCTCCCCCCCCCACCCCCACCACCGAACCCCTCACCCCTACACCTCCCTGCCCCCCGATTTACCCACATGGCTATAGTAGTCCACACTCCATCACCGAGCCCTACCCATTGCTGGACTCTAACAGCATCCCTCGCTACCCAACCCCAACGCCACCCCTCCTTTTGCTATAACCTTTCCATAAACAGCGCCTCACAGCGCCACTCCGCTCGAAGATCACCCTAGTCCCCTGAGTACTCTTTTCGTTTACTACCCCCCCCGACTGTTCCCATCACATTCCCTTGATTAAACAAGCGTTTTCTCAAATCCTCATCCCCACGCAGCCCCTCCCTTCCCCCCCCCTTCTTCTTCCAATGCTAACGGCTTCCGTGCAACGGCGACCGACTCCTCCCTCCCTCACCTCCACAAGAGACGAATCCAGGCACAATCCCACTCTCCAACACCTTCTCTTGTTTCATTTAGCAAGCCCCTCTTGAGCCTATTCTATGAGTGCATCACCATGACTCACCATCTGCACCCACAATCCGCCACCGTCGCCTCTATACTGATCCTCACTCCCCTCTTACCGCCTCTCACCTCCTATTTGCACCGCCACCCCCACTCTCACTTAACGGATATTAAAGTCTCCGCCCCTTTCACCCGCTCAAACCTCCCCAGTATAGTACCCCACATCTCCTCGGAATCCTGTAGCGCCTCAAATACCCCTTCCTCTATCTCTACCCTCAAGCGACCATCATCCGCTCACCCGTCCCCCCTCCTCTAATCCAATCTCCAAACCACCTCAGGCTACCCTCTTTACCCCATCGCGTAGGATAAGCCCACCCCATTCCTGTCCGCCTCCGCATAACACATTCCGCCTCCCCTACGACACCAATTCATCGCGCCTCCCAGTCGATCCCAAGGTCACGAAGCATCTTCCTACCTTCCAACTCTTCCTTCACTCATCCACTTCCCCCCTTCACCTTCCTCCCTCCTCGCTTCACTCTCCTGCCATCCCCCCCCCCATCTGTTCTCTCGACCTCTAACCCCTCCAAGATATTACGGTATCCCAGGAGACCTTACAGCAGAAGAATCCGAAGTTGGCTCCTCCTTCTAATCCCTTTAACTTCCTTGTGGCCCCGCCCAAGTTGCGGTGAACGTCCCCCCACTAGACTAATAAGCTTCCCACCACCCACCCGACCGGACTCGCGAAGAGACACCTGAATAAACGCCCGGCCCCGGTTGGCCGATGGGACACCCACAACCCCCCACGTCTTCTTGAGTCCTAAGTCGTAATAGTTACGTTCCTGCTTCCACCGTCCTTATCTTCACTGCCCTGTCTCTAGCGCTCATTATGGACTCTACTGGGGACGACTCCTACTCTGTTTATCTGCACGTGGTGACAAAACGCTCTCTCTGTGACAAACCCCCCACACCGTTTCTCCGCAAACACCTTTTGCCTGTCCCTTTCATTGTACCCATACCAGTGCTCCGCTTCTCATACGCTCCGCCTCGCTTGGCGGAACCACTGCCTTTCTCTTCTTCCCCAGCCGACATACTCAAGTCACCCCCCGCTGTTTAAGAACAGCCCCACTCGCCAAAAGCAAGCTCTTGTTCGTATCCCGCACGTACCTAACACCGTCGAGCGTTTCTTAGCCTATCCTATTTTACACACCCCCTAACTCCTATCACAGCCCAATACACACTTTTCTTTTACTCGACCACCGGCAGCTCCCCAACCCCACTTCTCTCCCCCCCTTCTTCTCCCCCCTCCCCCATCGACCAGACGACCCCCTCAACTGAATCATTCCCTTGCGCTCCCAGACCACCTACAGATCCTCTACGTCCGGCTACAGCACTGTTCTCTTGCCCATCCTCCCCTCTGTCGACCCCTTCCCCCTATTCTACCTCCCCTTGCCCTCTAGCTCTCTACACTCCCCCCCCCCCCTCCTACTTTCCCACGCCCGCCCTACCAATGCCAGTCCTCTCTCCGTTACGACGAGACCCCTTCCCTTATTTCCCCTAGTTTTAGAAAGACCTTGATTATTCAGTGATTGAATTACCTTTTTTGATGAGCCCTTAACGTTATCTAGATATTTTAATCCTCATACGCACCGCCGGCCCCCCCCCCCTCCTGTTTTTGGCACCTTCGATAAAAAGCTGCCCTTCAAGTCTAATCTACTCCTAATAATAAGTATTGCAGAAAGAGTCCTCACCTCAGGAGCCAACCCCACCCCTATTCCGCCACGACTTGTGGTAGGTCGTTATTGTTCTCTGTTTTGTTTTGTATGTTTGTTGTTTGCGGTTGTTATTTTTTTTTTTTTTGTTTTTTTTTTTTTTTTGGGTTTTTTTTTTTTTTTTTTTTTTTTTTTTTTTTTTTTTTTTTCTTCTTTTTTTTTTTTTTTTTTGTTTGTTTTTTTTTCTTTTTTCTCTGTTGGTTTTTTTTTGTCTTTTTCCTTATTTTTGCTCTTTTTCTTTTTTTTTTTTTTTTTTTTTTTTTTTTTTTTTTATTTGTGTGTTATTTTGTGTTGTCCTCTTGTTGTATTTTATTTTCTTTTTATTTTGTGTTTTTTTTTTTTTTGGTTAACTGCCCCCGATTCATTTCCACCCCCTTAAGTTGCGATCTTTCCTTCCTTGGGTAAAATGGAGCCCCCCTCTTTCCTTGAGTTCCGACTCTTTCCCGTGCGTTTAGACTAAGAATCATCTGGTTTTCTCCTTTTACTATTCTCTTGTTGTAGTAGTGTTTTCCTCCCTTTCTTGAAGTGCTTGACCCGTGATACGGGCCTCTCTGTGACTCATGCAGGTTCGTTCAAGGATATCTTGGGGTTTGCCTAGATCTTTCCAGACTTCCTCCCTCCATAGTGAAATAGAAGAGGGCAATGATTTCTGTGCCTTTCCTTTTCTTCTCCCCAGGACAGCTTTTTCTCCTCCCGGCTCCTGTTCTTTCAATCTCATTTATACCCATACATATTACCCTGAGGAGTATGCCTCTTTTCCCCTTCTCCTAGACGAAGAAAGTCCTTGCTCTCTAGTCAATCCTGTTTTTGTCTTCGCCTTCTCTCATTAGCTCACTTTCCCCGTCCATGCTCCCCCCCTTTCTCCACTCCTTAACCCCCTCCAATGTCTCTCCCGAATCTCCTTTTTCTCTATACGGATGGAGTATGTTTGAGAGATCGTTACCCCTCCTTTCTTGGTCTGGTTCCCCCCCGGCACCCTTGGACCATCCCCCTTTTTCATTTCTAATCCCTACGCGACCAAATTTAAGGGATGAAGGACCCCGCCTTCTACCCTGCATCTCCCTTGAGAATTGAAGCAGTATTGACGTCCCCCCCCCCTTCCCCTCTAAAAGATCCTCCTTCACTCCCGTTGACCAGCTGGTTCTTGCTGCGGTTCGAAGCTCTATTCAATCGTACGCTCCTGTATCCTCGTCTCTACCATACTTCGGGCCCTTGTACCTATTTCAACTGCCCTCAGCCGGTAAGCAATACAGATGTCTTCTTTTCGCGAAGCTAGGTCACATATACTGACCCCAACCATTGTCCCTCCCCACGATAGACAACCTGTTCCCCTCAGCGGCCCTTTCTTTCCGCTCACCAAAGTCCGTTGAAAATTCTGCCCGTAAGGCAAATGTAGGCCCGGAGCGATTGTTTTTTGACTATGGAAGTCGATTTCTCTCTATTCTTCTCTTTCCCCTTTTCAAGTTCTCCTCGCTGACTCATAGCGTCTTTTTGTGACTTCGTTGTTCCATACTTCCTTCCCTCCCTCTCTCGATCACATTGCGGGGGCACCCCCTGAAGCTGAGCAGCTTTCGCCTTTTTTTCCCACCACGCCGTATGGAAGAATAGTTCCAGGACCTCTTCCCTATCCCCTTTCCGGACTTTTAATAGAGCCTGCTTCCCCTTCGAAAATAACCCTCCCTCTCACAAGTATCTGAGCTCGAGATTTGTATCTTTATTCCTCCCCCCTTTTCTCCCGAAAGTATTAGCCGTTTCCCATCCCTCCCTAGCCGAAGATTCGATTCGCCTTGATCTCCTCCCTGGACAGTTGCTCCAATGCTTAATTATTTAAAGATTTGGTCCCCTCTCAATTTTCGCTTAGAAATTTCCATCCATGCTTCCTTGTAGGCACAGCCAATTTTGTAAGGTTTTATATCTAGTCAATTCGCCACCGGTCACTCTTTCTTCCTTCTTGGTTCTGCCAGTAACCTTTTCCGTCTGAAGGTTTTCAGATTTAACTACAATTTTACTTCTCCTTTCGAACCTTTTCAAGTTCGGCTCCCTTTTCATCAAGTGTATGAATGACTACTCCTCATTACTATTCCCCCGACCCCAAACTGCTTCTTTCCACCCTTCTCTTCTTTTTCTCGGTTGTTGACTATTTTGATGGATGAGCCACCTTTCTTTTTTCTATCTTTCTTCTTCAAACAATAACTTCGATACTCTTCTGATTGGTTTTTCTCTTAGCCATTGCTTAGATTTTGTTATTCCGGTTTTTCCCTGTCCTGTCCATTTTCAACACTCTCCGGTCATCCCCCTCTAGCTGTTGTCTCATGGAGAAAGAGTCGAACACACGCCTGGCTCTCGTTTTAGATTAGGTCTGTTTCCGGCAGGCGATCAGAAGTTGAATTTGTGAGGCTCTGTTCCCCTCCCGTCGTAGTAACGGTTCAATCATTTGATTCCCCCCTTCTAGCAAAAAAACTGGAAGCAGCGCTTTTTATCACGCTCTTGTCGAGCGTTAAAGCCCTCACGATTTTTCCTGCCCAGAGGTAGTCTGGGTCGGATTCCCGGTCTGATTTAGGTTCAAGTGCCCATTTTCTTGGTTAAGACTCTACTCTCTCCCCCTCTCCCTAATTACACAACGTCCTCCCTCAGACCCGGGTTTCAGTCCTTGCCTCCTGCATACTGCGACTCGCAGTACCTGCCCTTTATTCAATCTGTGACAGCACAGAGACTACGAGTACTATGAAAATCTGTGTCTTTCCCACTTTCTATTGATCTTTTGCAGGCCTCTACCAGCGGTTAATGGATTCTCCCCCCTGATTGTTTCCCCCACTTTTTTCCGTAATAACCCATCTCTGGTTGTTTACAGAGAGTCCTCACTTTGGCCCTCATCGTCTTGAACGATTGTGTTTTTTCCTTTTCTTACTTCCCAAAGTTTGCGAACGGTTTTTCAACTCCTCTTACAAGGCTTAATCGATTCGTACCCTGCTTCGTCAACTAATTTCTCGAGATCTATCACACCGCCTAGTGGTATCTGATAGGCGAGATGGCACTATTCCCTTATTACGTCGTTAACCAGAAAGCCTTTCCTTCGCACAGAACTCACATTCAGTAGAGCCTCCCATCTCCCCCCTCCTTGTCATACCCCTTTACGATGTTGACGTCAAAATCATGTGCCCTTTCTTAGTCTCCTTGCTGGTTTGAGACGTAGGTCCAAATTTGGCAAACCTTGATTCCTTTCCGCTATGCCTTACTCTCCAGCTTTGATATCCAGAACCCCCTCTAGACATCATGAAACTGCTTCGGAATGTTCTTCTCTTATTACGGGAGTTGTGCTCTTTTTCGGTCCACGTTCTATCAGTCCCTTTATTTGAAGCCTTCTCTCACTGTCGTCTGCACTTCCCGCTTCTCTCGCCCCCCTCCTACAATTGCCTTTGGTAACTTCTTTAGAGAATACTGCCCCCTTTCATCTTATTCTCACAGCCTGCCCGGGTCTCGCGTTTTCCAAGGTTCTGTCCCCTCTTCATTACTTAAGCGCACCCCCTGCTCGGTCTCTTCCCCTCTGCAGGTGGAGCGTCGCAGTCCGAAGCCCACTTATTGTGTCCTGGGTCAGGCCAGATTTCCTGAGTGTTTTTTTTGAAGACATTAAGCGCGTTGGGAAGGCTATCTTTTTTGATCTACAGGACGCATTGTCCTTTGCCTGACCCTTCATTCCACTCGTAACCCCCTGCTTCCATTGGACCACCCCTTGGTATCTCCATGTGGGCGAAAAGGTTGGTCCCCCCTTCCGGCCAGGAGAGAGTGCCATGTGACCCTTTCATACCCCAAACCCTCTGAAAAGGCTCCTTTCTTTTCTCCGTATTCCCCTCGAGACAACGAGCCTTGTTCCGCCCGTTTTTTTCCTGTCATTTTTGCAGCTCTAGGAAAGCAAGACCACGTAGACCTTGACCTGTGGTTTCGTGATTATTTCATCAGCAGGTATCGTCGATCACTTGAGATCCGAAACGGTTTGATCCTTCTCCAGCTTGTTCCTTCTTCAAGGTTAGGTAACATCCTTGTTCTCGCGGTTCTTGAGCTGTCATCGATTGCAGCGTCTCAACCCCAACCTGCTCTTTTCCTCCACGAAAAGAATTTGTCTTCAAGTTCCCTCCCTTTTTCCCAGGACCCCAAAAGGCACTCGGCATGCGAAGCTCACCTATGCCAGGTCTGCCGCGTTTTTTTTGGGCACTCCTGTCCACGTCCATTGAAAGGTATCCCTTCTTCAACGATTCCCCTCTTTTACCTTTTCTTTCGGCAGTTTGCCGAAAATTGCCCAGACGCTGCCGACCTTGTGATTTGTTAAGCTCGTTCCTTTCCTCGACGGTCCGACTTTGTATCTCTTCACCCCCACATCCACCCCTTCTGCCGGCTTTTCCCTCTTCCTCCGCCCTTCCTTCAACAAAACGACTCAGCACCTTCCTCCAATTTATTGTAATAGGATTTTGCCCTGACTCTGTCAGTCCTTTTAGATTAGCATATAGTCATCAAGGTCCTCCACAAGGTTTTATCTTCCCCCAGGAAAATTCTCTATAAGATCGTCCAGCAGCATGATTTCGACCCCTCGAAATTTTGCCTAACTTAAGTCTCTCTTTCTCTCCTATTGAGCGTTACTGTGCGCATTAAAGTTTCGCCAGTACGCCTGGTAGCTGATGCCTGGGATATCTCCCCTTCCTCCCCTTCAAAGGGAGCTTCTTTTTTTCCTGCAGTTAAGATTCTAAGATCCTCTTTTTTTCCCCTCAGCAACCCTTCATGCTTCCCTTCAATTCTATAAGAGTTTACTGCATCTGACCAACGCCCACGTTTTGAGTAATTCCTCCACACAAAGACGATTCAATCAGCAGTTTTTTATCACAAAGTGCTGAAGCCTGTGAGACGAGCCTTCCCGGTCAGCCCTCTTAAGGAAGGGAGATGCCTAAACTCACAGGCCCCCCGCTTTTTGCCGTTAACCCATGTGAAAAACCAGTTCTCCGGACCTCTTTTTCGTCTCTTTTGGTATTGTAAATCGTCTTTGCGGACATATTTACTTGTTTTTCCGTTATCTCTCTTCCTCCATGTGAACGATGCGCTCACTTCCTGTTTTCCACCCTTTTGCGAGGCAACGTTGTTTGCAAATCTTGTGTTCTCGATGATGTTCTAATGCCTGAACCGCCAGAACAATTTCCCTCCCTCCATCCCCTATTGTATCACAGAACCACGTAGCCCTCTTCGCCCCAATCGTCGCATTACCCACAGTTTTCCCTTCGTACATCCTCGTGAATCAATATTCATTCACTTTTTTTTCTTATATTATTGCAGCAGCAGGAGCTGCACTGATGAAACTTTGAAGTCGTCCTGGAGTTCACACATACCTCTTTTACCCTTCATTGACCCAACACGCCCCCTCACAGTAAAGTCCCGCCGGTGTGTGCGATAGTCACTTCCGTGCTCCCCCCCCCCAGTCCTAAATTTCCGTTACCATTCCGGTAATGTATAGATTTTGAAGGGACCGTCTGCGTCCTTCATCCCATTTTTCTGTCCGGTCTACCATAAAGCCCCCTCAGTTATTTATATTTTCCAGCCGGAAGACTCCCTCACTTTTTTTCATTCCCAGAAAACAGAGTCTTACTACAGTCTAAGATGTCCAGGTAAAGAACCGGGCCAGTTTTGGGGCTTTGTTCTCCGGCCTCTTCGGCATCAACTTGCCTTCCGAACTTTCCGGTAAGGAGACTCGAAGTTCCTCCTTGATTAAATCTTGATTTTTCTATTCTGTTGAGTCCTACCCTGTTTTTACAGTTACCGATGCTTTTAGGTCTTAACACATGAAATTAGTATTGGTCCAAGGACCTGGGACCTTCCAGGCCACTTTGTGCAGTTTCGCGGGCCCCCAAAAAGAGTCTCCTACCGATTGGGAGCATTTCCATTTTTACTTAATAAAGATTGCTTTGAGTCTTTTCTCTTTCCTTTTTCTTGGCACTTGTTTCGTCTGTCGGCTAGTTTGCAGGCAAAACCCAGGCTACCCCAACCCTCAAGATCTCCTCTTCCCTTTAGTCTTAGATTCCTTTGTAGTCTTAGTAAGGATCCTTATTCAAACAGCCTTTTTCGTTTATCTCTTGAAGATGGTTCCTCTTGCCACCCCCTTGCTATTTGGAAAACTTCTTCCATCTCGGTGCCCAAAGTCCCCTTTCCCTACAGGCAAGGACTTTGGGCTGTTCTCGCATTCCATAGGCGCGCCAGAGATAAACGCCGTCACCCCAGACGATCATTCTGGCATTTTTGCTGTTTCATCTCTACTTCCCCGGAGACTTTACCCAGCTGTCGAAAAAAAGTTTCCACGCCTTTTAGAGGCCCTGGAATTTTCCTTTCATTGTTCTTCCCACGGCCACCACATTTCCCTGCCAAATGGTTTGGTCAACAATTGGTATTTGGAGTACCTTTTTTTCCTTGAGTATGGCATGCTTCGGATTATTCCTGTGACCTTAGTCGAACTCTCCCCTGGAGAATTCCATTAATATTTGAGGCAGCTTTCCTAATTTAATAGCTCATACACCCCCACCCGCCCTCCACCCTTTTGTTCTCTTGGAGTTTTTGGGGACGGTTGGATGTCAGCCGTTCGCTTCAATAAAAGACTCATTAGACTCCAAGGATGTCCATCCCTGCATTCGTCATGAACCTTTTTCTGCTTCCTGCTTAATGGTGAGCCCTTTATCCTTATTGGTATTAAGAGGACCCAAAGGCTTTCCTTTTATATCGAGCAGCAAGGTAAGCGAAGTTACTCCTGATAATCCTCCCCCTTCTTTCTTTGTTAGTTTTTTCTTCCCCTTCGTAGGCATCCATTAGTACCATGCTCGTCTGACCTTTTATAGCAGGCGGACCCCCCCCGTTTCTTCTTTCCTCCTCTTCCTTGAGGTTTCGTTCGCCCTAACTCTTCACCTTGACCCAATGGGAACAGATGTAGCCTCTAATTATTGAAAACGCCAACAGTGCTTTGGTCGCCTACTTTTATACCTCCAAGACATTTTCTCTGACCTGCATTGCAAAGAAGCAGATTTTTCCAAAGTTGAAGGACTTTTATCCCCTATTTCTCACGAACTCGCCCCAAGATCCCTTGCCCCCTTAACATTCCCAGTCGAGCATTGATCGAAGATCATTCCCATCATTTAGGGGTTAAGACTTCACCCCAACGGCGACTCCAGGTTGGCACCCTCTTATTGCGGATTAGGCCTTAAGGGTCTCCTGCCAAACGATTTCTCCCCTGTAACTACCCCTTACTTGCATAGCACCCGCTGTCAGAATTTTATCAGGGTGAACCCCTGACCTCCTTAAAGATCTTCCTGTTCCCACTTAGTTAATCAAATCACGGCACCCTTCCTCTCCGACTTATGGCCTGAGGGGGTCGCGTCCCTTTCTCGCTTCTCCCTATTTTCGCGACTGTCCGTGATTTGACAGATACGGTTCCATTTCACTTTTTCCTTTTATCTGAAGAATCCCACCGTGGAACTCCTTTCAAAGACTCTTTTTTGCGTAAAGAGCTTGAAGGTCCCCCCCTGCTTCTTGTCGCCTTTCCATGTTGCTAATTTGCTCTTTGCCTTGTTGGGTTTAGGCCCGCCGTGGCACTCCCGCAATGTTAAACGGTCACCTCTTTTCACCCTCTCAAGGTTGAGTGTTCAAGTTTTTTTGAGCGTACAAATTTTTCTC